>Ga0160429_1000787_pt1 | contig 20997 bp, 21 predicted proteins | sample SolpanmetagenomR_FD_108199 | JGI IMG/M metagenome (GOLD analysis project Ga0160429, IMG submission 108199) | Solar panel surface microbial communities from Lawrence Berkeley National Laboratory, California, USA - R | ecosystem: Engineered > Built environment > Solar panel > Unclassified ...
CTCAAATGGAAAAGTACATCAAGACCATCTACAGCTGTCGCCAGGTTGCAGGGGCTATTGCACTTATGGCACCATCCAATGAGAGTCTTGCCGCCAAAGTCATCCAGACATCCAAAGATTTCTTAGCGTTTTCAGATGGAAAGAAAGTCAACTTACGAACTGGTATTACAAGTGTAATCAAGCCGGAAGACTATATTATTCGAACTACCGGTTATCCAATGCCATTAGAATCCGATCCGGAAATCCGGAGGAAACTTATGGAATACTTCGAGACATCTTTGAGGAAGGAACAGATTCCATTCCTTTTGGAAGAATCCGCCCTTGCTGTACATGGCTCTAACGATAAGGAAAGGGCTATTGTTGGGAAAGGCCCGGGAGGTGGAGGAAAGACAGTCTATGGTAAATTAATGCTCAAGGCACTTGGAGGTTATGCGGAGACACTCGGCCTACACGTCATCACAAAGGAAGCAGGAAATCAAGACTCGACCAATTCTCAAATGTTTGACCTTTTCGCTGCTCGCCTCGTCACAATAACTGAACCAGGCAAAAACGACGTTTTCATCGCCAGTAAGATCAAGAATCTTACTTCCGAAGAATCCAAAGCTCGACCTCTCTTTGGATCGAATCTGACCTTCGAGAATATTGCCCTGATTCTGATCTTAACCAACTATGCCCCACGTTACAGTGATATGGAAGGAATTGCCCGCCGAGTGAGAGTCGTTGAATTTCCGTACCAATTCAAAGACACGCAGACGGAAGTAGATGAAGCTAACGCGAACAAGAGTGATGACGATCCCGAGATCAGGCTGGCCAAATTAGAATTCAGGCATGCTTCTGGGAATCCTCGTTTCATTTCCGAATTCATGCTGATGTTGAGGGAAACTTACGATGAGAAGTTCTCAAACAAAGCGAATAATCCCAATAAGCGCATCATTGAGCCCGAGTCGGTGCACAATTATACTTTGGAGACTTTGAAGGAATCTTGCAATGAAGGTGTTGTAGAGTTTGTGGAGAATCACATCATTTTTGGAGGAGAGGAAAACACACATTTTGTGCAGAAAAGGTCGCTCCATACGGCATACCAGGACAGATTTTGCAAATCCACCCAAAGAATGCCGTTGTTACAGAAGTCATTCTACGATGAACTAAAACGCCTGAAGTCAATCAAGGAGAAAAAAGTCAACAACGTTCATGTCTTCACGGGTATGAATCAGGGAATCACCCTGAAAGCGCTTCCGCCGTCTGTCTACGAGCATTGAAGGTCGTCGATGTGTTGAACAGTCCCCGTATCGGATGCAAACAGATGCAATTCCAATATAAGCTTTTGTTATTACTCCCATCTCTACTTCTCCCAAAAATCTACTTACCTCCTCGCTTCAACTACCTCTTTGAGAGAAAGCTCTTTTCAATTGTAAGCCTTTTTTACACTAGTAGTGTTTCCAGCATTTTGGTCTCCTAATTGAGTTGCAATCTCAGACTGAGTCTCACTTTGGGTCCTTCCAATTTTGTTTGGAAGGACTTGGAAGACCGATCACTCCTTTTTTTCGTATGTGTTTTCTTGACTGCCCCTCGAGATTTGTCAAATCACTCTGTTTTCCAATTTTCCAATTTTTTTTAAAATGGTTTCTAGAAGTGACTCTTAACGAATTTTCGAACGTGAAAGTGAGCGTGAGTGTGTGTCTGTGTGTATGCGATATTGCCTAGTAGTAGGGGGACGTCGGTTGAAAAATTGGAAAATTGGAAAATGGAATGATTTGTCCATTATCGAGGGGCGATCAAAAAAACACGTCCAAAAAAAAGGAGCGATCAGTCTTCCAAGTCCTTCCATACAAAATTGGAAGGACCCAAAGTGAGACTCAGTCTGAGATCCCAAAAAGAAACAATTATGAGACAGATCTCCCTGCCGAGTGGAAACCTCACAAAGGACCGATATGGCTGTTTACCAGTGTAAGAAATTGTAGCGATATGCACAAGCTAACGGAATATCCGCTACAAATAAGTAGACCAAACTCCTCCCGTTAACCGTTTACTCTTTACTGGAAAATGCATTGTTTCGCCACGACCTTCTCATGGAAAGCCCATCGACTTCAAAATTACCGCAACCCACACCGTGGCCATGAACTCTGCACCAATGTTTGATGACTGGGCTACTCTCAGAGACAAGATTGTCATCATTGAGTTTTCCCGTTCGTTTGCAAGCAAGCAAGCAAACAAGAGATTGAGCAGGAAGTTGATTCGGCACATTGTTGCAATTTCATAAATGATCATCTCTGAGAATCGAAAAGCTGTAATTCTATAGACTACTATAATAAAAGAGAAGTAAGAACAAAATGCAACATAACACAATACAAACAGCTGTTACAGAAATTCCGCATTCCATTACTCCGCCTGAAAACCAGATTCCCCTGTCCAAAAGAGCGCTAAACTGCAAGAAAGCACGTGAGAAACGTAGTGAATATGCCGCAATGAGGGAAGAGCTGGAGTACTTGCGCCAGCTTTTACGACACCGCACAGTATCTGAACTGTATTCGACTTCTAATGATGGTTTAAAAAGGGTAATTCTGTAATGTGAAGAAGGCAGTTTTTGTAGAGTTTCGGACATGTTTCGAACTTTGACGTCAAAGTGAGGGTACTTGTGGATAAAATTTTGGGTCGTTTCGTAGTTTCATGGGAGGGCATGTGGTAGTTCACAGTTTCAGCCAATCAGACCGAATTTAATTAGGAGGAAATGATATGAACCGATACTGATTGGCGCAATCTCACTCCGAAAAGTGCGAGTCTGTCGTAGATCATACTGCTACTTACGTATAACGCGCTATATAAGCGTTATTACGCCGTTATAACACGTATTTGAACGTTTAATGCGCCTCTTTATGGCCGAGGGAGCCGAGCCTACGCAACGTCTCATCAAGTCTGTCAACAGTCAGCAGGAGTGCATAGGTGAGCAATATACTACCAACAATATGCAGACAAGGATGTGCCATCTGAGCGAAATCACAACATCGAACTTTAAACTTCAAGAAATGATTTTTACCTCAGAAAGTAATGAACGCTAAATACCAATTATCGTAAAAACTTTGCGGCGATACGAGCTTTAAAAGTTTGATGTATTGACCATATCTCCCACACCAATGGTCTTGTCATTAGCGTCTCTGTCGGACGTTCCTCGATGAGGTCGATGTATCAATGGTGGCCAGATGAATTTGACTAAATTGTATCCAACTTCTGCAGCAGAGTGAGTACATGACCTACGCAGCATTTACGGATCGATCTATACTGAGCTGCAATATATTCTCGCTGTTGCTGCATCAATAAACGTATTCCAGCTTAGCATTGTGTTCCATAGCGCTAATGTTTGAATTGAAGCTCCCACTAACCCTAACCCTAACCCTTTAAGTCACCGACACTTGACTCAACTAACGCGCCATACATAAAGGGCAGTCGCTTTTGTTAATTTATTTATTTACTCATCAGCACCCTTTTTCCCATCTTACGTCACCTTTTTTACCTTGAATAAAGCACCTTGTATTTATTTATTTATTTCGTCAAAAGATTTTGCTATCGCTCGACAAGAACAAATATAGATACTCACCTTACACCCCATCACTAATAGTCCTCACAATACCTTTACTCCGATGCTCTTACACGCCCTTCTCGTATTTACTCTGAACACTGCTTCTCAAGTGCAGGCTGTCCTTGCACCACAGAAGGCATCTCAAATCAATTTCGATGGTGACAGCATCACGATATTATCGGTGCCTCACTCGCCACAGACCAATATGCGCGAAAGAATCGAGTCATTGCAGAAAGCAGTTCCTGTCAAAGATAATGCATGGCGGCAACTAGAGGATTGGCCTCCCGCTCTCGATAATCTCCGAACAGAAGACGTCAAGCTTGCACAAGCACTAGCAGCAGAATTGCCAGTACCTCTTCCGGTGCGTGAAAATGACCAATTCGCTCTTCACTTTCCAAACGCAGATGCACCTCAGTCGTGCAAAGATGCTTACCAAATGTTCCAAGAGCTAATGGGCGAGTCAGCTAAAGAAGCAGCTGCTATGGTGATGAAAGTCCCTTTCAAAGACCCCAAGCCATTGTTAGTGTCAACAATATCTCTCACCGCTCAGGTCATGCGATGTCATCGAGATCTTCTGCTCATGGCGCAAGACACAGAAAAGGCAGGAGTGTCCTTGTCCATGCCTCAGCAAAATGGCAATAGAGGATGCGGTCGATATGAAGGTTCCATACACCCTCTGGTTCCTACTGTAAGTATTTTTTCTTCAGCGTTACCTCAGAGACTGAAATCAACTTTGTCAGCCGATTACTGCCCCAAAGACGTCAACATGGAGGAAAGTGATTCCCAATATAAAGATGGACGATAAGGGCACTCAGGTCAACCTACTTATTATGGATGGCAACGCTTGTTTGGCGGACGAATATGGTAGACACAATCGGATCGGAGAATTATGCTTGGCGACGCCGCTAGCCCTCGCTTCTTCCATTCTCATACCAGTGGTCATTACCGCTGGTGTTATAGGTGCAGTCTCTGCCACTACCCAAGGGTACCTATTCCTAATTTGTTGCTTCACCACGACGTTGACTCACCCTTTCTATAGTGTTTATAGAATGAAGCATAGATTCTCTTCTAAAGATCTTCCCATCTTTGCAGCCCAAGAGGAACTAGCTGAAATCGCCTCGATGTCTTGTGAGTTTGAAGCAGTAGTTTGAGATTGAACCACTGTTCGTCTCGCTCCGTCACCGTGTATTTCTGCTGTCCCTTGACGGAAAGGAATTATTGTATCGTCATTAGCAATGTGGTTGAGTGGGTAGAGTATAACGACACAGGTTTGTAGGGACACAGCACTACTCTACAATAAAAACAGACCTTTTTACCGACTGTCACTCTACCGTACATTAGAAGACAATGGTACTATTATTGGTGCTGAGTCGATCATGATCCCATATGCTTTGACGTTCAAATTATATTCTCTCTGTTGTTCGCTGCCCCGCTCGTATTCCCGCCGTCGACCGTCATCCGCTCTCATTCGCTTCTACCCCCTCTCTGCTTACATCCTGTGTGCGCTGTTCTCCTTTTTCAAGTAATATTTGGCTGAACGATTCCGCCGATCAAACTGAACAATTTGTCTGTCATTGCAAGAGCCCCAAATTTTCATCTCTCGCTGATGTTTCCACAATGGTCTTGCAGATGGTAACACCCATTTCCAAACGTAGTTTGCCTTCCAGCTATTCAGAGATTCCTCCACTGGTAAGTGGTCACCAATCCTTTTTGAAACGACCGTTGTGTGTTTCAGAGAAAGAAGCAGCAGATATTATATCTCAATAAACACGATCAACACTCTTGATTGCCAAACATTTGATGGACTCGACGAAGTCTTTTTACTCAAACTCACTCTGATTGATATCAAGATAAGAACAGTCAAGCCTTACAATTCTGAGAGATAGCTTTATAGCACATCATGCTCATGGATATCTTCGGCATTACCAATTTCATCTTTCTCAGCTCACTTGTCTGTTACGCGTTATTAATATGTCAATTCCACCTCAAAGTACACAACATGCACTTTTGATGAAGAGTATCTAGGCCTTGTCATGTTCTATTTGTAAATGTCATGTGACAGACAATACCGTTCAACAGACAAATGATCTCGTATTAAGAGCATTAAAATCTGTTTACGAGTACGCAGATGATTTCAAAGAGTAATATGTGGGACAGAGAAAGGCATTTTGAACGGATAGACAAGGTTTTAGTGACTCTTATCAGCTCATGGTGATTTGGAATGATCAAGTGAGCGAGGAGGTACAACGGTTCTGGGTTTGTTTTGATAATGATTTATATGAATTTGGGGTTTACATTCAGATACCGATCAAAACCATCTGCTTGACTATGATACTGTGACGAATTTTCTGAGAATGGAAACAGCTTTGGATATATATGAATGTCCGTGGTTTGGCTTCTTTGAAGCGTGCGCCTGATGCTTTGGTTCGTGGGTAGCGTTATCGATTATGTTGGTTAGTCCATCTGTTCAAGAGTTATTCACCACTTGATCCATATGCTTCCTCAATGTTGAAATCCACTGCTTCATGTTCTTGTTGTCATATCCGGAAAAGATCGCCTGCAATGTGCGGCCACTAGGAGCTTCCTTCGTATTATTCAACAAGGAATCGTAGCTGACACTTCCACTTGGCTGATCATACCAGATTCCTTTGACACTCAGCAAGGCTTCACGTTGTTCCTCTGTCATGTGTTGAGGTGATGCTCTTTTCGCGCGTCTTGCATCAAGGTCAGTGGGTGAAGCTGCTCGTTTCGGTATTGGGTCAACTCTCTGCCGGCGAGGGTAGGAGAACAGCTGTGTTCTCACGCTATGTCCCATCTGCTTTGCAAGCTGTACCCTTTCTTTGGCTAAGAAGAGATCATGACTTGATTCTCGATAGGTGATATAGGTTTTCCGAAGCATATTGCAACTTAATTTCTTACCACAAATACGGTAAAATACCTCTTGTAACTTGGCGCTCGCCCAACTTTCCTTCTCCACCTGAGCAACGGTACCAAAAAGGTATGGGGAATCGCTGTTATCGCTCAATGCGAGAGCCACCAGCTCACTAGTCCTGTCTGAGAGTTTGAACTGATAACTACCGTAGATGGAAGCTGTTTTGTATTCATTCAGAACGACCAGGCGATCAATGAGGTAATTGCCCTTCTTTCTCACCGTACTTGACTGTGCGGTTGTGATCTCAGCAGTCTTCTCTTCTTCTTTTCGTAAACGCAAATACTCTAGTCTCCTTGGAGGATGATCATAGGTATAAAGACGATATAAAATGACGTCGAGCAAGTCTGATGTGCAATCGAGCTTGTTCTCCGCTTCCCACTTGTTACCGATCGCAATCAGATCTTCCCAGTTGATCCACTCTTTGGCTTCATTATCGGTCATCTCCTGTTCCAAAGCAATATTCGCTACCTTGTATCGCAAATCTTCGCCGCTTTCCAACACTCTGGCAATGGCTTCCTCCTGAGAATGCCGAAATAATGAACCGTCTCCTCTGTGGTGAGGCATTTCAGGAATGTATGAATGTAACCCAATTTGTCCAGGCAAGTATAAGAACTTCGCTTTCTACCTTCAATGGCAGGATAAGAAACAATAGATGCGCATGTCGCTAAGAGATTGTGCAATAAGTTCTGACCGTATTGTTTGAATAAAAGTATAAGACCACTTGCATTCTTCACTGCTGCTGCTGTAAAGCCTTCATACTTGTTCTGATGCTTATGCAAGGGCAAAATAACGTCATTGTGTATCTTGTGTCGTTTCATGATGTTCCATATGTCATCGGTAGTGAGAGATTTGCAAAGAGAGAGGCTTTCGTCTACTGACGAGAAGGACACGTTGTCATCGGCAGAATCTGCAGAGGACGCCGTCTCTATCTCCTGTTCACTCCCTTCTTCCTCTGATACTGGACACCTATCACTCTTCGCATCGCTCAGATGACTAACGTCTTTCTTTGTTTGCGGAACTTCTCGAACTCCAAAAGATCTCATCAAACTACGTTGAAGAAGATACACTATGTTACCGTTATTCAATCCCTCCGAATCGTGCAAACTCGAATACACCTGCTTCAAAATCACCATGGGAACCTCAATCTGGCTGCGTTGGTAATTTGTTTCTGCCCTCAGCAATTGCATGGCCAATTTATACTCATTCTTGATCATCAACTCGGTGTAAAGGGTTTGTCGTTTGCAATTCTCTAGGTCACGGTCTTCGGTAGAAATCAAACAATTCGTCATCGGTCTTTATATATAAGTATGTGAATTCATGAACTACCAAATTTGTAGTTCACATAATAAGAAAGAGGAAATCAAGATGGTCGTTCAATATGAAATCACCAATGAGCAAAAGGAGCTGTTAGATCAAGTATTTTACAGAGACAAAGTCATGTTTGGTCGGGATCGTTTGTTTGCATATATGACAGAGCATTATCCGGAGGAACAACTGACTCAACGACAAGTAGGTCGTTATTTGATGTCACAATCCATTTGGCAGACCTCACTCAAGCCCAATAGGAAAAGAAAGGACACCAAAAGTATAGTCAATTCGCTCACGACAACAGGTTATCTTCAGATGGACTTGAAGGACAGTCCCTTACCGACTCTGAGAAATCAGAAGTATATCTTGGTCATTACCGATCTATACAGCAAAATGGTGCATATCAGCACAATTCGGAACAAGTCCGATATAGTAGTTGCGGCCGAGCTTGAGCGAATGATCGAAGAGAGTGAATATCTGCAATCGGCCACAGTGATGCAAACCGACAATGCATTTGGCGCAATCGTAACGAACTTGCTCGCTGAATATGGGATTCGTCATTTGAAGGGGAGACCTGCACAACCTTGGACGAATGGAGGAGCAGAAAGATTTATGAGCGTAATTTCCACATTCTTGACTCGCACCAGGGATGTTGGGCATACGAATTATTTGACGGCTTTGCCTCAGCTAGCAGAGCATTACAACAACACGAAACATTCTCGCACTTTAATGAAACCGATTGATTTACAAGAAGCTGAAACGGATCATGAACTGAATGTGAAGTTGAAACAGAGAACGAAGAACAAGAGATCTCCAAACGAGAATCAATTTGAAGTGGGGGATATCTGTCGATTACGACTGAGTAAGGCGGATCAACTCAAGAGCTCGGCACCATTCTATTCAGCAGATGTCCATCGAATTATTGCCATCAAACAACCAAGGAATCCCGAAATGCACCCTGTTCGTTTCAAGGTACTGAATGTAGAAACAGATATTCCCGCTCGAGGCTTTTTCAACGCAACGGAATTGCTCAAGATCTACGCTGCACACGATCCACCAGAAGTATTACGTCCTTTCGGAGCCAGAAATCCAGGAGCTGGACCAGCAGTAGGAGGGCAGGAAGTACACCGTGTTCCTGAAACAAGGGCAAGGGTAGCAAGAAGGCAAGCTCGGCGTCCACTCATCATGAATTATGTTGATATACCTGCGCGAAGAGCCTGAGTGTTGGACATGCGTTGAGGTCTTCGACCCTTTGTGATGATTAATTGTGTGTTTGATGACACTAAATCTAATTTAAGTAGCTCGTCTCCAAGCATCACAAGCGAGTATGTACATGAGGAAGATCTCAATTCATATGGTATCTCATTCATGATTTTCAGTATCCTGATACGTCTTTCACTAGTTTGAGTTGGATGGTATTTGATTTGAGATTTTTCGCCTTCTGATGTACCTGAAGTAGATTTTCCTTTGATGAAGCTTGACTCCTTTGATCAGTACCTATGTCTTCTGGGTAATCTCAATTTCATTTTTATAGAGATCAATCCGAGTGCACTGATGTGTTTCAGATTGCTCCCTTTGTGATGCGTCAATTCCTCTTCTCTGTTTCTCATTTTTGAAGATTCTTCAGCGATCCGTCAATCCGACTTTATTTTAGAAGAAGTAGTATGAGCAATTATAAATCCCTCCCCATATGAACTTGGCCGATTTTTGGGTGATCATTTCTCATTTTTGAGCTAAAATTTACGCATTGGATTTCAGAGTGATCAGAAGAATTGCAGAATGATCTACGACACAATGAAGCAAAAAGAGGCAATCTGACAAACACAAGTCAGATTGCAGTCGGATTCATCACCGCTTTTTCAAAATCATAAATTGCTCTGATTGAGAAAGTAAGCGATTATCTACGCTCAAACGTAGTATATTGCATATATCTAGTTTCATGTACCATATAATGGCCAGGCTTAGCATTAAGTTTCCTATCGACTAAGACTAATCCACCGTCCTCCACCTTTCGATTTGCCCAATACCACCAGTCCATCCGACTGCGCTGCTTCTACGTAAGCTCCGAATTTTGACCGTACTACAGGAGTTGTTTTGAATAATTTTGCTTTCAATTCCTCACCGATAACTGATCTTGGAACTCGAAGCTCGCCAGCCTTACGGTGAGATTCAAGGATTGAAATCAATGGCGTGAAATCATGAACCACGTTGCTGATTGGTGAAGCTTGATGCTTCTTTTGCTGCTTGGGTTGTTTCGCCTTGATGCTCATTGCTATGCTAGGAGAAGACTTGAGGACCCAAGGACGATCGATTGTTTTCATGCCACTGATCACGTCGCGGTAGCTAAGTGCTGGGGCTCTGTTAAAGAAATAAGCCAAAAGACGGCCAGGTAAAGTATTTCGACCCGCCTTAGTCATGAATAGACTTCCACTGTGAACCAGAATCATTTGCGCTTTACTACGAGTCAAAGCAACGTTCATCCTTTTCTCGTTTTTCATGAAGCCTAGTCCGTTGGTCCTTACTGTACTGATTATAACGAACTCTGCTTCTTGGCCCTGGATACTATCAACTGTACGGACACGATCTGAAAGGTTCTTGTCCCGTAGGAAACGGATTATAAGATCTTTCTGCTTCTGGTAGGGTGTTGCTACAAGGAAATCTTTGTTGTGATATTCATTTTGGATAAGTGCAGCTACCGCTCTTGCTTCCATTATGTTCTACTTTAGATTAGCTTGCTTTACGAGACAGAGATTTCCATTGATTGAGTACCTGCCAGCCACCATTTACGAATTCTTCTTGTCCATCTACGCATAAGTTTATGAACTTGGCGACAGCACTTTCACATTTGTGAGGTGTAAGGCGGTCATCGTACATCTGATGTGAGATGAAGGTTGTAATCTCTGCCGGTAGGCGATACGTTACATCCAACATAACATCGGTGCTCCTCAAGTCGAAGATACTATCAATATCGAACTTATCGACTTCATCGCTTCTGTAAGGAGCCAATTGACGAGGGTCGCCCACAAAGGTAATGGATGCAAAATTCTCCTTGTGTATTTGCAGTACATGAAGAATACTACCAACAAATAATTGACTAGCTTCATCAATGATGAGTTGAATGCGCTTTTTGGGCCTCAGAAGTTGTGTAACGAGAGGATTAGACAATTGAGAGAAGGTTAGTAAGAAAATGCGAACATCACTCTCTTTGAGTCGTAGATGTGATTGTAACTCACTCGATTTGATAATGGTTATATCTCTTTGATAGGTAGCTGCGTGCCACTATGAGGTTGATAGATTAGATTTCGGTCCTAAACTTGCCATGAGCATGAAAGTTAGTTACCTCTACATAAAATCTGTCCGCAACAATCACTGCAAAATCTCGTATTTGACGTTTGACCAGCGCGTCAGCCATATTACGAACTGCGGCATTTGTTTGAGCACATAGTATAAAGTCGCCTTCACTCTCCACGGTTATGGCAGATATCGTGGCCGTTTTGCCTAAATATGGTATTTTAGTTGGTTTCCATACTTTGTAGCCAAAACACCATTACCAGTTCCTGGAGGACCTGAGGACTAGGTTAGCCTAGCTGTGAAATACCAAAGATTACATACCTTGTATAAGAGCAACAGGCAGAGATATACTTGTCTGGACAGCTCGCTTTTGTGAGGCATTTAGACCATCCAACGTGCGACTTCTCAAAACTGGATTAGAATCAATCGAGCTTGCTTTGTCTGTTCTGAGGATAGAAGTGCCATCAAATATCCGATCGTATAATGGATTAGTTTCTGGCAAAATGGCTCTTCTGAATACACCAGATGCATATAGGGAACGGAAATGTTCTTCTGAATCTGGTGCATTTGATTCTGTAACAACAAGTGTGGGCTGTCTGTCAGGATTCATATACTCCACGTTGATGTGGGGCCAAGGGACGGAAGGTTTCAAAGTAGCCCGCTTTCCATGGCTTGGTTTCAAAACAGAGCCTTTTCCTATTGTTCCACCTGGAAAACGCAGCTCGAAGGAATCTCCATTGTTGAGCATATTACTATACTGATCATTGACCACGTTGAGGGGATCGTAACCATTAACTGGCGACGATATTGAAGCATACGAACTCTCGTATTCCTGAAATGGTTCCTCCAGTGATAGAGATGCTTGCAAATATTTGGCGTGAACCTTCAGAACACTTGGATTCACTAGTTCCATATCGATGATAGCATCTGCTTTCCAAGCGGTAACATCAAGAGAACATCCAATAACGAATGATTTCCATGCGTTCCAGAAAGTCAGCCTGTCCTGCTTACTACTCAATGTATCTCTTATCTTCTCGTAGTAACGTTCGCCTTCGTCGTACGTAGACTGTTCGATTGCTTCTTCGTAAGCTTCTGTGACACTGAATCGATTTTGCTTTGGCATTTTCGTTGTCCACATGTAACCGTCTATGGCAGTTTCTACATCAACCGCTTTGCTCGTTTTGACGTCAAAATTCGCATAAATTAATGCAGCGTCTCTCCAAATTTTGTGACCAAATTTGGTCAAGTCATTTGAGCTGAGGATACTCTTCAAGAATGGATTCATTGCTGTCTTCTTCTTGGGCATCCGCAAAATTGCCGCGCATTTTGATGTGGCTAAGACTACAGATTTGATTTTTCCAAAGATTTGATGAGTGCTGAGTCCAATATGCTTATCAGGACCCAAACATTGTTCGCTAAACCAAATGGCATGGCTTTTCTTGAAATTGTGGTGCTCAATCAAGCGTAAGTCGAAAGCTTTGCTCTCTGGTGTCGTTGGTGTTTGAGAACGCTTTGAAGTGACTGCTGCAGGTTGTTTTGTTTCATGGATATCATGTTTAGCCCTGAATGCGTCGTTTGATATCGGTTGGGAGAGCTCGTAAGAGTCACTCTCGTGCACCATGTTATTCTTTGGGATGGGTATATATGACCTTGCTTGCGCATTCAATCTTTCCAATCTCACTATGTTTCTATTTCTAGTAGCCTAACTGCTATCTGACCATTCATCAGGGGCCGGTACGTCAACACTGAAACTTTATCGTCGTTAGCTTGAATGGTCTCTATTCAATGGAGACAGAATGAATTACGCAGGATATTGCTGAGCGGGAAACCTTGGCTTCATGTCTTCGTCTATCAAGTCCTCTGCTATGTCGTTGCCACTGGAGACGTTAGCGTAGCTCGTGCAAACTTATTTCTGAGACTATTACATTCTTCCTTTGTATGAGAGAGCGAACGCTTGTGTATCTGGTTCCCAAGTACCGCTGTCATCTTGTTGGTCGATTCGGTCTGGGAAGGGTGTCAGGGCTGTCACGGACTTTTTCTTTTGGCTAGACAAGAGGTTGCCAGCGAGTATGAGTGGCAGAAAGGAAATGATGCCGAGAAGATATAGAGATGCCACCATATTGGATAATTGAACAGTGTGATTGCCTGTGTTGGCTCTTGAGTTTCGTTTTTGTAAATCTTATTTGAAAGCAATTTATTTTTTCGATTTATCGATGCGCATAGCTCAATAGGTTTTCGCCGCGTCATGTGACCTCAAATGAACTGAGAAAATTACGAAATTACGAAATTACGAAATGTGAAATTGCTGAGCGAGCCCCCTGCAAAGTACGCAGGCCCTCTCGACGGCTTCAATCCCATTATCTCTGGGTCCTTCGTGGCTGGCGCAAGAATACAAAAGATTTGGCTCCTAAGCGTTTCCGTCATGCGGTTGAAACCATTCAACGTACTTCATTGAAGAGTCCATTGACTGAAGAATTGTCAATGATTTGAATGCAATGAGATATACAGGGAGAGAGAACCTAAGTTATCTTTCGTGGCGAGGCTTTAGGAGTTTTAGGAGTTTATTAAACCTCCCCGCGACGTTAGGCCTTCAACAGTCGAAAGAAGGATGTGAATCTAGGATGACGTCAGATTTGCCCATAAAGTTTTTTCCCCTCTCCTCTCATTTACCTCATCTATACCTCATCCATACCTCATCTATATCTCTTCCCTTTACAATCACAAAAGCAACTCCTATTCACCGTTTCCAATTATACAACTCGCATGACCTCTCTCATGATTGCCTTCCTCTCCTTTATGCTTCTCCTTGGACTTACCCCTACTGAAGCTTTTCTGCGCAACATTTATACACGTCTACAGCAGCATCCTACCGGCCACCCGCTTCATGGACGCAAGAATTCCGCCAGTACACAAGTGGACGTGAGTATGTGCCGCAATCCTCACCTAGCCGGCCTTGGCGCTCATGTGGTCTACGTCCTCGAATCTCGATACACTTTTTATATTGGCGAGACAAAATTCTTCAATCGACGTATGGCGGAGCATTTCGATGATGAAGTGCATGGCAGTGATTGGACCAATGAACGCATTCCTCAGTATGTGGCCGACTGTTTCTGGAGCCAAGACCGCTGGGATGAAGGTAAAACAACGGAACAGTACATGTCTCTCTATGGAATTACAGCTACTCAGGGCGGAGCCCATGTGGGCGACCAGCTGGACGAACAATACCGCCGATTCCTTCTCAAAGCTGAACGAGGGCGTCAAGAAGTGTGTTTCAGCTGTGGTTTGAAGAAACATCCCTGGCGTCCTTGCAGGTACAACGATAGGCAAAGTATTGAGGTTGACTTAGCCACACTTACACCTGCTGAAGCAAAAGATGCGGTGAATGCAGAAGAAATGTTTTGGCCTAATGTAGAACCACGACAGTACCAACCTCGTTGTCGTCGTTGTGGTAGGGCTGAGCATAAAGCGGGATCTTGTGGGGAGACTATTCATATTTTGGGTCATCCGCTTCTTGTATACGATACGGAAAACATATCGAACAAGAAACGCCGCTTGTGAATAGCCATTGGAAAGCAGCCGCTGTAATTACAGTTCCTCACAGACACTCTTTGATGTTCCGTGATGCATCATAGAAGGAACATGATTCAAAGTTTCAATCCAATATATTACTTTTACAATTAGCCATCAACACAGTAGTTACATAAACCTTGAAAGCTTGAAAGCTGAGATTTCGGGGACAACTTTCAAGGAACCAACAAGTGAGGGAAAATACATGGGCTGCTCACCTTGCGAGTGATTGCAATAACGTGCAACGAAACGATTAGTAGTACTAGATGGCATCTATTTCCCTACGTTCTTGGTGAGACCGGTGTTAGCATCACTTTCCCTTTTCAAACCATCTCGAAACAATATCAGATTCACCCTTTTTCTCTCCTCCCATTGGTAACTTTTGACATCTCTGGACAAGACCACTTTCTAACTTGTTAGAAATGAAATGACTTAGAATGAAATGATGACCGATGTAATTTCTTCGCTAACTTATCCGACCAAAACAAAATCCATACTGGGCTATTATCGGATGGATTTCCTTGCGCAAGTTTGGAGATCATACGTCGATTTTGAGCCAAGGACGGTGCATCAGTGAGTTCTCGGATTTCCGCGGGTACCGGAATAGCACGGGTTTGGCTCCGTGTTCCAAGGCGAAGCATTGATTGAGACTCTGTGCGATAAAATAGACTTCCAACTTGCTCCTTAGTCTTTGATTGGAATTATATCATACTTCTTTAATTTTAGTTGGAAGTCTTTTTCTTACAGTGCACACTTTCTTTCACTGCACATTTCATTCAGAATAGCCAAAACATAGCCCCGATGCTTTAGCCCAATTGCGGGTAACATTCTCAACCGAATCCGCACCATCAATCATCAGTAGCGTATGCGCGGGACTGTCAATTATCGCTACGTCATTCGATATGTCAGTGTCATCAAAATCTAAGGTCAGAACTTTCTTAATCCCCTAAACTAAATTTCTACACTTTTCCATTTGCCACATGCCAAGTTCACATCGAGAGTTCCCGAGCAAGTCGAATGGAGACTTGGAAGACTTCGAATTTTCCAACCGAGGGCTGCGACGATGATGGAATCCCATACGACACCATAGTCTATTAATATACCGTGTTCCATTGGATACTTTGTGTCGCTGGTGTCTACAGTCATTTGCTTGTTGACTGAAAGATTTCGGATGAAGTGCACCCTAGTCCGTTAGACCGCAATATTTCAGACCATTCGGCCTACGAGGATGACGATTGATGCACTGGGCGCAAGGCGCAAATACGAGAGATTATTCCGGATTCCTCTGACGATGAATGTATGTCTGGACTCCAACGTCTTTTTCTAGAAAATGGTAATGTAGCGAGGCATCAAATGTGAATAGCTGGATCTAAAACATAAGTTGATGACGACCAAGTGAGGGGTCCAGCCTTGACTCCGGACGTTGGTGCCATTAGCGAAAAATTTAGTTACACTGACAGATGTTATCGTTGAGATTTGGAAATATATTAAGTATAGAGGAATCAGTAGAAATCAGTACTTGGAAACTCCTCCAATATATCCGATAAGGCTAACAATAGTTGGTGGTTGACAAAAAACTCTGCTCTTCTAAATGGCGAATCAATATTTACGAGAAGATCTGGTAGCTTTTCTTCCAAGTTGCGGTAAATCTCTGACATGTGTTCAATAATGGGACCGGTGCCAAAACCCTCTCTTAACAAGGTATATCTGCTTACTATTTGGTCAATTGGCTCAATCATAAAAGACGGTGCTTGGTTTCTCATTTGTGGGCGCTTGCTTGCTTCGAGCACCAGTTCCTTCGGGTCTGCAGAAGATTGCAGAATATTTTCCAGAGTGGCTAAGAACTCGTTATTAACAAAGTAATTATTGAATCCGTATGGCGTAGGAACGACAATATCTGGCATTTGGCTGTCGAGTATAGAGCGTATACGTTTTACTGGTTCTCGCCAAAGCTGAATGTCAGAATATTGACTCAAAATTGTCTCTAATGACATAATTTGTAAAGAGGGCTTCCGAGCTGCGTGAGTGAATGCCGCCATATAGCAGATGAGTGTAGTAGAGATTGGAAATTTCATGGTTCTGTAGTGGTAGGGGAGCGGAGGGGATGGATAATGAGAAGGGGACGACGAGGAAGAGGACAGGTCCATTTAAAGGCTGTTGCAAGAAGTCCGTTGTTGCCTACGTCATCTGTAAGGTGAAAACGTATACTATCGAGGAAAAGTGATCCTTATTTCACGGTGAGAAAAAAGTGAAATTAAGGCGTAGAGACGATGGGAAGTGTCAAGTCTCTGTAGCAAGCGTACGGAGTTGCTACAGGCTGCCTATTATTGTTCATCATCATCATTTGTTAGCATAAGCGTCGTAAATCAAGCTATGATCCAGTAGAATGAACAAGTCGAACATTGAGCCAATTGAGATATATACAGTGAGTGATGAGACAGATAGAGACGCTATAACATACAAATTGGTTGAAAGAGAAGTGTTCGTATCTGTCCGATCCGAATTAGCTGAAATAAATTGAGGAGCTCGAAATGATTTAGAACCTTATTACCTATATCCACCGCATTCCTGACTTTAGCCGCATTATTAATATCCAAAATCAAACAAATACCGACGAACTTAAATGATGAGGTGCCGAGGCTCTTCTTTTCGTGATGATGTGTCTTTACAACGCTTGCTCTCCTATGCAGCTCATGCAGAACATGGGACCATACAACTACGTGAACAATGAAACCGCATCAGAAATGCAGAAAGTATACGCAAACCTCGTTCCTTGAGCCATCGAACCGCAAGGAGACCCTGACCATACAATGACGAAATCTTTGGTTTTAGACGAAACTAGAGATGAGCTTATCGATAACAATTTCGTTGAGACGTTCATTGCCATTCGCAGAGGAATGGGTATATAAGACGTACCCTCTGTTATAATAGACAAATACGTCCAAATATAATATAGACACATTGGATTCATTACCGCCTAGGGCCACCTGCCGCCGCTATTCGCATGACTGTGTCGACTACTGTACCTTCAGGGCGAACGCTAAACCTCCGAGAATACTTGCCACTTTCCATCTTCATATCCGACCAATACAAGACTCCACCTTCCTTGAAACGTGCTTTCATACGAAACAGATGCAATAAGGATAGAAGCTGTCTATCCTCCAAATCCACAACACCACGAAGATCCCAAGTCGTCATGGGCCCGTATAGAAGAGATATATCGATACTGTGACAACCCCTCTCATGAGAGAGAAGCTTCTTCAGCAGGTCAATCAATGTCACAATACTGAGACATAGGAACAGACACCATCACTGGTCGATCCGACCAAAGCGCATTCATCCGCTCCTTGTTGCATCATGCCATAATAGCCTCATTCGTCGCATAAACGTCTGTGCCTATTGCAGCATAACAACACCTCAATCATCAAGCCAAGGATCCAGCGGACTCTGTCATGAAATACTACTAGCTCAAGGATGAAGTCAGTCAAATCATCTACAGGACACTCACACAAATACGAAACTACCCAAAATAGATCAATAACCCGTCGAAAACAAAAGACAAACACTCAAAGATCAAAAAGGAATGACAGGCATGTGAGAACCAAGTGAAAAAAAAAATATTGAGGATCCACCAAAAATGATTTTTTAATTTGGCTCTCAACAGTTTGACAGTGAGCAGAACAAGTGTGAATGTGTACTTGACAAAAGTGGTCCCACTGGGATGAGCAACCTCAAGTGGAAAATCAAAGTGAATGAGTATGAACAAACGAACTAACTGGTTGAATGATTGAGTATCTTGATTGAGGGTACCGAGAGTAGGATTCTTGCGAATGCACAAACTGAGTCAAACTTTGAATGTTTTTATTATAAGGTTAGAGTATGCCAGAACAATTTCCTCACTTCGCATAAATTTATATTGTTCGCTCTTTTTAGCTGAGTAAGTAGTGACGCCAACTTTCAATCTCATGATCACAGGTTCAATTCTGATCATGGTCATTCCGTTTTTCTTTTTGGATGAACAATCATACCAAAACATTACTCTGTCAGTTATTCAGTGTCAGTCGTTCCATTTGAGAACAATATCGTTCTGAAAATGAGTCTTCTTGATGGGCAGAAAAATTCACTTACTCTTTAAGAGAGAGCTCTCCTCCAGTCGATGCATCTCTCCCACGCACAAACACCTCTTTCCATGACACCCTTCAAATTTGACAACATGAGACCATCATCACCGCGTTATGACAGCATTGACAGAAAGAAAATGTTGCACAAACAGACAACCATTCTATTGGAGCATTCATCCCGCGTCACAATCCTAAGGATGCGATCTTAAATCGACAACAAATGGTATATCACCACCCATCACTATACACATTGTATTCACAGAGTTAACCAACATCAGTGCATTGAAAAGATGGAAAGAAGTCGTGACAAACTCATTGGGAGGATACAACGGAACAAAACAAGTAGACTTCACCACGCTCTATCGGTCATCTCATCAGAAGAGACAAAAGCCATATGTTACATTACCTGCTGGATCCCAAAATGTCGCTAAATAGGCGCATCTTTCCCGGAAAGAATTATCTGTAGGCGACTAACTTGTTTTCAAATGAAGTCTTCCCTTGAAGATGATTTCCTTGGAGACATCTCTCCAAAACAAGGTATGTCATACACATCCGGGATATTAATGATCACTCATACATGTCTTAAGCCATTATCGTGGCCACACTTTGTGCCAGGTCATTCACTACTGAATAAGCTCATGAAACGAAGAAGCACCTACTTGGGCACAAAAAGTAGCGTTATCACATACGATCACGAGATTGGAAGAGAAGTAAACCACACTGTCCAGGCATAGGCATGGAACAGATTCAGCAATTTTGGAGAAATGAGTGGGCTCATTGTTGCTTGGAGCATGTAAGGTAACATTGATCAACGAAGAAATGACATCTGTCCGATGTGGGAAATACATGTATAATCGATTTTTACAGTAGTGTTGCAATGAATATTATTTTGGCCATGGGATATGGTTATGGTGATAGGCCCAAGCTGTGGCTTTCGACTGAGAGCAAGAAACTCTATGAGAAATCTGTTGCATATCAGATTAAACCTGGACCAGTCACTATCCAGCGTTCTGCCGATGAGCCTTTCACAATGCCCGAACCTAATGATGCGCCTATCCAAAGTTCCCCCCGGCATCAAGCAGTACGCAGAAGGTTTTGTGGTTCTGTCGAGAATAGATACAAAAACGGGATCACTTCCAAACACACTGTAGCAGTCGCTGATCCTCAAATCGGAAAGACGGGTGCGATCTTTTGGTTAATCCAGAATGGCACTCCTGAAGCATCATCAAACCATCAAAGCAATCTTGACGGCACTGGTGTTATCGTAATGGCGTCAATTAGCTGACAGATTTGAGATTAACCGAGAACGTAGGTGCATGCTTACACCACTCATCGGCTTTTTGATCAATGGCTGGTTTCCTAAATCATTAAAGAACAAGTTGGCTATCATTGCAGGATGTATGTTTCCTTTGGCTTTCGCTGGCTTATCATTATTCGTTGTAGGTGTCCGATATATCAATCAATTACGCCCGATTGCGAAAAAGTAGCGGTTATGGGTCCTCGTTCCCAGATCAGGCACAGTATACATTATGCATTAAAAGCATTGATGCATTTGGATTCCCAATGATATACAGTGGTATTGTGCTTATGTGTATTAGTGGTCTAGGGTGGGTGATATCTCTGCTGATCCGCTACAATGATTATCGTACAAAAGTTATGCACAAGTCGCCGCAAAAGTCTGTTACCAGTACAAAGGATCCAGTACCGATAATCGAAGAAACTAAAATCCGCCATACCGCAGAAATCGGAAATGACTCTCGTGATCAGGTCCCAAAATCTGCTTCTCTATACACGGCCGGCCCAATAGAGAATTGGAGCAGAGTCGACGTTCATCAATGGCTCATGAAAAACGAATGTGAGGGGCTAATTCCGGCTTTTAGATCAAATAGCATTGATGGACTAGCTCTGTCAACTCGTACTGTCGAGCTCCTCAAAATTGGGGCGGTGGGTTATTTAGGCTAGTCCAAAAAGGTAATCTCCTTAAGAGATTCGACTTACGGAAGTGAAGTTCAAGGCCGCTGAATGTTGCCATTCCATTATTTGCGATAATACTGAAATAAATGTTGGTTCAACCGCAAAAGTCTAAAGTTCAGCATAATCATTAACATTAATTAATTAATGATCATTAATGCTAATGATAATGATATTAATGATGCCTTTTTGAAATCCTCATTAATTACATTAATTATCATTAATGAAAACGA
>Ga0160429_1000789_pt1 | contig 20975 bp, 14 predicted proteins | sample SolpanmetagenomR_FD_108199 | JGI IMG/M metagenome (GOLD analysis project Ga0160429, IMG submission 108199) | Solar panel surface microbial communities from Lawrence Berkeley National Laboratory, California, USA - R | ecosystem: Engineered > Built environment > Solar panel > Unclassified ...
CCGAACCGGGGCACGAGGGTCTTGTTGAAAGCCTCGGCAGAGGCCAGCAGCCCGTCAGCGAGAGCCATGAAGACCCAGCGCAGCAGCTTCGGGTCTGAGGCCGCGTAGGCCCGGCCCTTGTCGTCGCTGCCCTGGACCTTCGTGTGCAGTCCTCTGACCCACCCAGCAGTGCGCTCCGACAGCTCGGCAGAGCCAAAGGTCGTCACCAGGACCCACTGCGAAGTGCCGGCCATCCGCTTCCACGGGTCGCCCTGGAAGTTGGAGTGCCTCTCGACCCCCGCCCAGGCCGACGGGTGAGTGCCCAGCTCGAACAGGGCACTGATCCCACCGACGATGGTGGAGACATCCCCGTGGACCGCCCACACCACGCCGTTGGGCTCGAACCAGCCAGGACCGTCGCCAACGGTAGCGATCTCCTTGACCCAGGGCGGCGTCCCAGCGGGGTGGCCCATGGACCGAGTGTGGAAGCTGTCGAAGACCCGGTCCGCCACAGCAGCGGGGATCAATCCGCGTTGAGCTCGCCTGCTAGGTGCGGGGGCAACCTCGGTAGTCATGAGGGAACCCCACCACATCCATCAGACGGTCGGCCCCACCGCGGAGCAGACGGCATCAATAGCCAAAATTGATCTTTCCCAGCCAAGCCCAACGGCTAATGGGCTGCCCGTGGTCATGCACCTCTTCGGAGGGCCGGCGGGCACACTCAGCGGCCAACTCTGCTGTCAACCGGGTCACCTCGCTCCTGAGAAGCGCGAGCTCTTGCAAAGCCGGTGAGTCAGGCTGACCTGTCATAGCCAGAGCATGACGGACCTCGTGGGCGAGCGGCAGCTGCTTCGCTGGGCGGCTAGCCCTGTCAAGACCAGCCTCGACGGGACCATCGTCGGACGCCTTCGACCTGGCCTAGTGGACCAGCGTCGAACGGTCCGGCAAGCGCCGTATGCGTGACGTGCGGCTTCCCATCAGCACGCGCGTGTCGCGACGCCTGTAGATGTAGAGACCCCTACTGTGATCCCCATGTCCAGTCAGTACCGCAGGCCCCGAGGGACCCCCACGGTCGCTCTAAACCTGTTCGTGGCGCCCGACGTCAAGGAGCTGATCGACACCTACGCGGCGCAAGCCAACGTGCCGCAGTGGGCGATCGTCGAAGCCGCGATCCGCGCCGGGGACCCCGACGCGACCGGCTTGCCCGCTGGCTGGGACCTGCCCTCCGAGAGGGACACCCTGCCCACGCTCGAGCACGGAGGCGCACCCGTGCGACGCAGCGCCTAAACGAACGAACCCCCGCCCTTGGGGAAGGGCGGGGGTCCGAAGCAAATCGCTTGATCTGGAAGTGCTTGCCGGCCTGACAGATCAAGCGGTCTCACGAGAAAACCGGCCCAAGGGTCGGGGCCCTCGTCTGTCCTACTCACTAGGAGCTACCGCCATCGTAACCGCAGAGTCCGTCTCCACGCCGTCCCATGACGTCGGCGTGCCGTGGGCGCTCACCACAGCCATCAGTCCCCGCACCCGCGTGCGGGTGGCCAGCGTCGATGCCGCCGGCGACGTCCTCAACGACTACGTCGCCACCACAGCACTGACCGGCCCCGCCCCGTTGGTGCCGTGGGCCGTCACCCTCACCGATCCCGGCGGCCGGTACCGGCTGCTCGCCTTCGACCTCGACGTCAAGAGCGACCCTGGCGCCGCGGCCCGCGACGGAGACCTCCTGGCCCAACACCTGAGCGCCGCCGGGATCGAGCACGTCGTGTGCCGCTCCAGCTCCCGTGGCGGCCGCCACGTCTGGGTCGCTCTGGCTGAGCCCGCCGACGCGGTCCTCGTGCGCGACGTCGCTACCTCAGTCGCCAACGCCTGCCCGAGCCTGGACCCCACCCCCCTGAGCAACCCCGTCACGGGCTGCTGCCGACCCCCCGGGGCCCCGCACCGCGACGGCAGCACCTCCACCGTCCTGCACGGGGACCTGACGGCGCTCACCCGGCCCACCACCACCCGCGCGCAGCTGCGCGCCCTCGCCACGGCCCTCAACGCCGCACACCCCAGCGTGCCCGTGACGGACCCGCGTCAACCGGACAGCCTGGTCCCGCTCGACGAGACCGGTCACGTCTACCTCCCCGGTGCCCGGCGGTCGCTCCCGGCCGCAAGCACCGCGGCACTGGCGGAGCACCCCGGCCCCGAGACCGACGCCTCCACCGTGCTCTGGCGCGTCCTGATCGGCGCCGCCGCCGCCCGCTGGCGCTACCGCGACGTCGTGGCCCTGCTCGACTCCCCAGGCATGGAGCACGCCCGCACCGAACGCCTGCACGGCGACACCCGACGACGGGCGCGAGCAGCCACCGGCACCCGCTCCACCGCCGCTGTCCTGCGCCACCACTGGACTCGGGCCGTGCGCCACGTCGCCGCCACTCCCCGCCAGGTCGGCGACGACCCGACGTTCGACCCCCGCGCTGACGCCCTCGCCGACGTCGTCGAGGACGTCCAAGCCCGCGCCGACGCTGCCCCCGGGCGCTGGAGCTCAGGTGGCGGCCCAGCCGACCGCCGCGTCCTGGACGTCCTGTGTCTGCTCGCTCTCCAGGGCCTCACCGCCGACGTCGACGCCGACACCCGCCGGGTGGCCCTGCACGCCGGGATCGGCCGTGAGACGGCGCGCACCGCTCTGCTGCGCCTGGGCGCCGACGGGTGGATCACCTGCACCCGCACCGCGGAAGGACCGCACGGCGCCCGCTGGAACATCGCCCCCCGACCGACCATCCACAACCGCACCCAACAAGCTCGGTCACAAGCGGTCACGCGCCCCGAAGGGGCCGGGGCCGCCCGTAGAGGTTCCCTGCTCACCCTCCTCAGCTCCCGCACCTCCGCCGCCCGGCACGATGCGTTCCTCCCTCTGGGTGGTCTGGGTCTGCTCGCGGGGAACGTCTACTCCCGCATCACCAGTCCTCGGACCACCCACGACCTCTCTCCCATCGGCGCGGACGAGGCCGTCCTGCACACCACCCTCGACCGCCTCGTGGCCCACGGACTGCTGCACCGCACACCGACCGGGTGGGCACCGACTCGACACGACCGTCGTGACGCCGTGGCTGACGCACTCACCACCACCGGCACCCTCGCCGCCCGCTCCGAGCGCTACACGCTCGAGCGCGACGTCTGGACCTGGTGGCGCACCGAGCAGACCTGGATGACCGCGGCCGGACGAAGCCCCCGACGTCGAGGGACCTCCGCGCTGCACCCCGCACTGACCCTCGGGCAGCCGTGGGACGTCTACCCGCGCTACCCCCGCACCGCACAGGCTGGACGACCCGGACGCCGAGGAAACCACCGCGACGCGGCGGCCGCCGTGCGCGCCGGCGTCCTCGCCCACCTGCGCCCCGCCGCGTGAGCCGCCACGCCAGCCTGGAGGCCCCGACCACGTCAGCAGCGACGAGGCGACCGAGGCGAGTGGACGAGGCCCCCCTGACCACCCGTGGACGGCACGAGCCCTCTCCGCTCCGCTGCTCGTCCCGCCCACAGGTGGACAGCGGGACCCAACGTCCCGGCTGCACACCGCCAGCAGGTCACCTCCCGCGTAGATCGCACCGTGCGGGCCCGCTGGCCGTGCACAGCCTCAGTAGGCGGTTGGTATCGGCCGCAACGCAGCCGCTGGAAGCCAGGTGTCGACCACCACGGGGTCATCGCCCGGAAGCACGTAGACCACTCGCCCCCACCAGCCGTCGCGCCGGCGGTCCCAGACGACCAGCACGCCAGCCCACGGCCCGCGGTCCTCGACAGGACCAGAGACCCAGACGTGACGAACGGCTGGAGGCGCCGGTGACGGGGACGAAGACGACCGGGAGTCCTCGTCGAGGGTGCGGAGGAAGTCGGCGACCGGTGGCTCACGCCCAGGTCGATACCGTCCGCCAGTCACCGGCCCATCATGGCCGCTAGTCGAACACTCGTTCGAGTCGCGGACGGGAGGGTGCATCTTCAAGGAGTGCTCCCTGTCGCCCGCTGCACCGCCACGCTCACCATCGACGAGCTGGTGCTCACGATGGCCGACGGAGCTGAGCACAGCCGCATCCCCATCGACGACACGCTGGACCCCGCTGAGGTGCTGACACGCATCAGCGACGGAACGATGCCCGTCCGGCTGCTGTGGAGCCACGACGAGCTTGACGAAGCCCTGGCCCGCGACGGGTGGTCACGCATCAGCCCTTGGCGCTACGGCCCCACTGCCGACGTCCAGCGCATCGACTGAGGCTGAGCGTTGCTGGTCAGGGGGCTGCTCGATGCGAGCGATCGTCGGTGGGGTCCAGGTCTTCCCCACCTCGACCCCACCGACGACCAGGGCATGACATCACCGACCACCGACACGGGACGGTGGTTCTCGCTGCTGACGCGCGGCCGGTGGTCCCTGGGTGCCGGCAGGCACCTGCGGTGGTCCAGGTCCTCGAGCAGCTGCCCGTGGCCGCGGGGCTGGGGGGATGGCCTTGAAGCGGGGGGTGGGCTGCGCGTGGTGGGCCGGGGACGGTCCTCCCACGCTGACGGCGGTGGAGGGCTGAGTCCGGCCGCTACGCGACCTCAGAGCGTCGGCTCACGCCCCAGCGGGCGACGGGGAGACGACCCACGCGGCAGGCCATCCCCTCACTCCCCCAGGCAAAATCACCGAAGTTACTCCTGTTGTCGGTGTTACTTCTGTTAGTTCTAACCGCTACAATAGAACTATCAGCAAACGGGTAGGCCGCTGCTGAAGCGAGAGGAAGAACCGTGACCGACACCATCACCCAAGACAGCGTCGAGGCTGCTGCACAGACCATCGTGCAGCTCGACCCCCGCACGCTCCTGGTGGACCTCAATCTCCGTGAGGCCCGCATCGACAGCGACCTGGTGGACAGCATCCGGGAGCTAGGCGTCCTCCAGGCCGTCACCGTTGTGACGACCGCTGAGGGCGCGCACCGGGTCCGCTACGGGCACCGGCGCACCCTGGCTGCCATCGAAGCCGGCCGACCCCTGATCCCCGCCGTGGTGGCCGGACCGGAGGGCAGCACCAAGGCAGCCCAGGTCGCCCGGATCGTCGAGCAGTGGCACGAGAACGAGCAGCGGGTGAACCTGACCCGCACCGAGCGGATCGAGGCCACCGCGCAGCTCGCCGCGTTCGGGGTGTCCCCGACGCAGATCGCCAAGCGGACCAAGCAGGCTAAGGACCAGGTGCGCCACGCCCTCACCGTGGCGGCCTCCCCCACCGCCCGCCAGGCCGCGCAGGACGAGGCGCTGACCCTGGAAGACGCCGCGCTGCTGGCCGAGTTCGAGGGCGACGAGGCCGCGGTGGCGCGCATCCTCGACGCTGCGACGCGACGTTGGGGGGCCTCCCCCGCGCACATCGCCCAGCGCATCCGCGACGAGCGGGCCGACGCCGCCCGTGAAGCGGAGTACGTGGAGTCTCTACGGGCGCAGGGCGTGACGGTGTTGGACCCTCGAGCCGAGGGCTACACCGGGCGGCCGGTGCTGGCCCTGCGCGATGCGCAGGGCCAGGGCCTCACCCCCGAGACCCACAGCGAGTGCCCCGGCCACGCCGCCGTCATCGGGCGCAGGCACGGCAACGTGGACGAGGCCACGGGGCGGCCCGTGGTCAACAACGAGAACGACACGGAGGATCAGGACCAGCACGAGGACGAGGACGACCAGGACGCAGAGGACTCCCAGGGCGGCCCGGTGCTGGTCTGGACGTCTTACCCCGTCCCCCAGTGGGTCTGCGCCGACCCCGCTGCCCACGGCCACACCGATGTGAACCCGGAGTCCAGCACCGGCAAGCGCATGGACGACATGAGCGAGGCAGAGCAGGAGCAGGCCAGGGCCGCACGCCGCGCGGTGATCCGCTGCAACAAGGAGTGGAAGGCCGCGCAGCCCGTCCGCCGCGACTGGCTGCGGAGCTTCCTGACCCGCAAGACCGCCCCGAAGGACGCCGCCGCCTTCATGGCACAGATCGTCGCCACCCACGCCGATGTCGTGTCTCACATCGACGCCAACGGCCTCGCCGCCAACCTGCTGGGACTGACCGAGCAGGCCGCGTACGGTCGCAGCAAGGTCCTCGCCGAGGCCGTCGCCAAGGCCAGCGACGCCCGAGCGCAGGTGCTTCTACTGGCCCAGGTTCTCGCTGGGTGTGAGCGGGACCTGAGCCCGAACGCCTGGCGCAGCCTCTCCCCCACCAGCGCCCGCTACCTCTTGAAGATCAAGGAGTGGGGCTACCGCCTGGATGACGTCGAGCGGCTGGCCTGCGGCATCGAGCCGCTGTCCGAGGCCAGCGACACGGACGAGACCAGCGACACGGAGTAGCGCAACGGAGGGGCGCCCCACGGGGCGCCCCTCCCCTGCTAGTTCTAATGGCACTGATCGTTCTAGCAGCTCAAGTGCCGGATCCAACTACGAACGACCCGACAGCATGGCGGCTGCCTTCGGATTGACTCTGTTAGTTCTAACGTCTAAGATAGAACTAACACCGAGCGGGCAGGCCGCTGGGTGCGATCCGAGAGGACATCTCATGATCGAGAACGCAACCGTCAACCCCGCCCCCGCACCGGTGCGCGAGTGGGACCAGATGGCTCACACGCTGTTCGACCGGGAGGGGGCCACCCGTCAGGGACACAGTTACATCAAGGACAGGGAGACGGTCACGCGGGCAGCTGATGGCATGACCTGGCACCCGGCCGTCGAGGGCATGTCGATGCCCTTCAGCCCCGGGATGGCGATCAAGACGCTCGTGCAGGCGCTGGCTCTACGTGAGGTGAGCCGCGTGGCCTACGACGGCGCGGTCACCACTCACGACGACTACGAAGGACCCGGCGCCTACAGCCTCGTGGGGGTCGAGACGGCCAGCGAGGAGGGCACCTGGCGCATCGTGGTCGTCGACCGGGGGACCGACCTGGTCGTGGCCTACACCGAGCGCCAGGCCACGCAGCGGCCCGCGTGGCTCGTGGTCGCCACCATCACGATCGGCGCCACGGAGCGTGTCGAGGCCGACACCGAGGAGCAGGCCCGAGCCCTGGCTCTGGCCGCGTTCATCGCAGACGGCACCGACCCGGCAGACGTCAACATCCTTGAGGTCGAGCGCCGGCGCTGACCTCTAGCGGGTGGCGGGGGCACCGGTCCGCGCCACCCGCCTAGAACTATCTCACCTATTGACTACGTTAGTTCTAATCTCTAAGATAGAACTAACACCGCACGGATGGACCGGCGGTGAGACAGAAGGAGTCACCGTGAGCAACGACACCAATGAGGACCAGGCCGTGCAGCAGGAGTGCGGCGGGTGCAACACCGAGGCGGGGGAGGAGTGCCGCCCCACCTGCACCGGGCAGGCGGTCCACGTCGAGGTCAGCGACGGGAGCCTGGCGGACCTGTTCGGAGACAACGCCATCAGCGTCTACTCTCGCGCCGACGCACTGGCGGACGGTGCGCTCGTCGGGGTCCCGGAGGAGCTGGCGCGCGAAGTCGGCTTCGTCTGGCCTGTCGCCCTCACCGCTGCCGTGTGGGCCGACTGCGTGGCCTGGACCGAAGACACCGAGGCTGGCAAGTCCTCCGGCACCGGCCAGGACGAGACCGGGCGGCTGTGGGACGTGCTCTGGATGGCCCGATGGGCTGTCAGGAAGGCGGGACCAGACGTCAGTCGGACGAGCTTCTCCGTGCTGCGCGTCCCGCCCACCGGCCCGCAGGTCGCGCCCCGCGCGGTGACGCTGTCTCTACAGGTGGAGCCCGGGGACGAGGGGGAGCCCGTCGTCACGATCTGCGAGCCCGGCGAGGACTGACCGGGAGTGCCCGGCGCGGGCACCGCGCCGGGCGCTCCCGTCTCCCCGGGCACCCCGGGGGAGCATCGCGGCTCGCGGCCGCGGGGCGAGGGCGGGCCGGCGGCATCGAGCCGACCGGCCCGCCCAGCTTTGCCGCGCACCCCACCGATCCCCGGGCCGGCTCGACACGCCATGACGTATCCCCATGAGTTCCCACCCTTCTAAAAGAACTATCAGGTACGTTGGTGGTCACTGGCCGCCAGCGCACGAAAGGAGCACCACCGTGAGCGACACCGCCCACCCGAAGCCCGTGCGCCGCATCGCCTTCGCCAACCAGAAGGGGGGAGTGGGCAAGACGACCAGCGCCGTCAACATCTCGGCGTGCGCAGCCGAGCAGGGCCATCGCGTCGTCCTCATCGACCTCGACCCCCAGGCCAGCGCGACCCGCTGGCTCGGCGCAAGCACCGACGCCGGCGACCTCCTCGACGTGTTCGAGGGCAGCGCCAGCCTGGCCGACGTCCTCACCACCACCGTCGTCGACGGCCTACGCGTCGTGCCCGCCTCCATCGCCTTGACGGCCGCGGAGAAGGTCCTCACCGGCCAGCCCGGCGCAGAGATGGTGCTGCGCTCAGCCGTGGACCGGCTGCTGGGGGAGGACCTGGAGCGCGTCGGAGGTGTCGATGTCGTCTTGTTCGACTGCCCGCCCACCCTGGGCCTGCTCGCCGTCAGCGCCCTGGTCGCCGCACACGAGGTCGTCGTGCCCGTCGGCATCGGCTCGATGGAGCTCGACGGCGTGGCCGACCTGCTGCGCACCGTGGAGCTCGTCGCCCAGCGCCTGAACGCCGGCCTGCACATCAGCGCCGTCATCCCCGTCGCCTACCAGGGCAGGCAGCGCCTGTCCCAGGACGTCGTGGCCAGCCTCACCGACCGCTTCGGAGACGACGTCCTGCAGCCCATCCGGGCTTCCGTGCGGGTCCGGGAAGCCCCCTCCGCGCAAGAGCCGTTGACGCTCTACGCACCCGCCGAGCCCGTCACCGACGACTTCCGGGCCGTCACCACCGCCCTACTCCAGCGAGGAGCCACCCCCTGATGCCTCCCAAGACCCGCCGCGGCGGCCTGCGCAGCAACCCCCTGGACGCCGTCATCCCCGATCCGGCCGCGACCAGCACGCCGGCGGCCGCTCAGGCCGAGCCCGAGTCCGCGCAGACTCAGGCGCCGTCGAGCACCCCCGCCCCGGCCAGCGACCAGCCGGCCCCGGTCGTCGAGCAGCCCGCGGCCGCCGCGCCGCCCGCGCCCGAGAAGTCGGTGAAGTTCAACGGCTACGTCAGCCCCGACCACGCCGACCGTGCCCGCGACGCGCTGTACGTGTTGCCGGGGGAGTGGACCACCGGCCGCTTCCTGGAGCACGCCATCGACCTCGCCCTGGCAGACCTCGAGCAGACGCACAACGGCGGCAGGCCCTTCCCCAAGCGCCCCGCCGGCCAAGGCCTGCGCCGCGGGCCCCGCATCACCTGAGGACGCCACGACCGCACGAGCACCGACGTGCCCGCGACGACAGGAGACCCCGTGAACTTCCGAGGCGCCAGCGCCACCATCCGGCCTGTCCTGCAACACGTCGCGGCCCAGGGCTACGTCGTCGAGCTCGCCGCGGGGTCCGGGCACTGGAAGGTCAGCAACCCCGACACCGGGGCCTTCCTGTGCGCCCTGCCCCACACGCCCTCCTCACGGCAGACTGCCGCACGGGCGAACTCCATCTTGCGTCGGCCGGGCATCGACCCCACCCCATCCGCTGGGCAACGAGCCAAGCGCTCTGGCTGCACCTAGGTCGATTGATCCATCGCATCCCATAATGCTTTGGTGCTCACTTTGATTCGGCGGCTTTAGGCGATTGCCGCTGGTTGCAGCGGCTCCCCTTGGGGGCAACGATCCTGACCGTCGAATAAGACCTGGCAGCGTCACCGAGCGCGATAAATGCCTGGAAAGAAGTGTCACTCGCGTGGGCGCGGGCGTAAGAGCCTGAGGCCACCAACGCCGTAGTACTCTTAGCGGGAGGCGTTGTGCAGGAACGTGTCACCAAACCGGCCAGCAGGGGCTCGGTTACGGATCGGGGCCATGACGGGTCACCTACCGGAGCGGGCTACTGACGACGAATGCTAGTCGCAAAGGCGCTGAGCAGCGGCGCAAGGAGCCGTGCGACTAAATCAGCATTATTACGGACGTACTCATCGAACCCAGGGTCTTCGGCAAACCCTTCTCTGGCTGTTAGGAGTGTGTCCACAGATGCCACCGTCGCGACCGATACCGACGGCGCTATACCTTCGTACTCCTGCTCATCGATACGAAACGCGCGATCCTCCGCGCGAGTCTGCTCCCACGGGTCCAGTGCAGCCAGCTCGACGACGTCCTTAGGTACAGGCTTCCCCAGCGCCGCGAGGCCGTCACGGATCACCTGAGCGCGCAAGACATCGGAGGGGGTGATGTCCGTGGTGGTCATACTCACCTTCCGAATCGCTTCGGCCTCGCCGGCGCGGGTTGAGCTGCCAGCTTGGTCGTGATGGACACCATCATCTCTCGATCTACCTTGGGCGTCGACCCTGCTTTGGTGACCTCACCCATCACGACGAGTGCAGCTTCGCGGAGCGCCTCGGGCGTGTCGGGGTTGGTGATCTTCTCGACCCCCCATTGGTACCGTTTCCATGCCTCGGTGGAGCGGGTGGCCCGGAGGGTGAAGAAGGACCAAACGCCGGAGACGCCCAAGGCGACGACGCCAACGCTGCCGGTGATAAGCCCTGCGATCACGGGGGGTTCCACTGAACCACCGTAGCGACTTGGCGCATTGCACCCCGCCGCTGACATCCCAGCGGCGTTGCAGTTACCGTAGATAGAATTAATAGTTCTAATATTGGTTAAGGTTGCCCGGCTCGCCGGGGAGGTCATCTGCCAGTGACGCCGCCCGTCGCATCGACTCAGCGTGGGTCAGCCGGCGGCCGTCGTGCGTGTCTTGAGCATGTGGGGAGACGCAGCGGGGGCGAGGGGAAGGGGGGCAACGTCGCGAGGGATTGGAGTCGACGTCACTGGGCCGTCCATGGGGGGAGCGCTAGGTCGGCTACCCGCGATATCACGCGAATGGAGCAGCGCCGCGCGACCTGTTCGAGGACGTTGTTGCAAGGTGTGACTCAGTGCGGTGACGGTGAATCCCCCGCAGCGTAGGCGTTACCCAGCGCGCCGCAACGTTACATGGACAGCTAGTGAGATACCTCACACTCAGCGTTAGAGTGATACCTCCTACCCGCCTTGGCTGGGTGGTCCAGGCTCACCAGCTGTGAGTCACCCGAGTCTTTGAGTCACGATGTCGAGACCGGCTCGGGTGTACGAGGGGAGAACTTCGTGTCCGCAGCTGATCGTGCTCGAGCTCGCCGTCCAGGTCGTGCCGCCGCCGGGGCGGCGCCTATCGGCGCCACCCGCGACCCGGACGCCTCGGCTGCAGCAGGCCGGTCAGCTCCCGCAGTGGGCTCGACGCGTGGTCTGTCGCGGCTGGTCTCCGGGCCCGTCGCCGGCGTCGCGAGCGGAGTCCTCGCTGCGGGGGTCGCGGTCATCGTGGCGATCCCGGCCACGGCGACACCGGCCCTCGCTGCCAGCACCACAGGCGCGGGCCAGGCTGACGTAGCGGCAGGGCCGACAGCTCGCACGACGCCAGCGCCGCCGACGGTGGGGGACTACCCCCACCTCAGCGAGGCCGCGAAGCAGGCGCTACGTCAGCAAGCCTCTGGATCACCCACCGACACCAGCCTGGTGGAGGACCCAGACGCGCGCACCGTGTACTCCGCCACGACCGTGGACCCGCTCACCGGCACCCGCAACACCACGGTGTCCACCGACGCGCTGAACTACCGCGACGCCAGCGGCGACTTCCAACCGGTGGACAACGACCTGCTCGCCGCCGCCGCCAAGCCCGGCGGGGCCAGCACCGGGTGGCAGAACAGCGCCGCCGGCTACGACGCGAGCTTCCCCGCCCACCTCGGCGAACCCCTACGCATCGCTGACACCGCCAACCCCCAGCAGTGGGTGTCCCTGACCCTCGACCCCGTAGCGCCCCCGGCAACAACCACGCCGGCGGCCGCACCTGCGGCGGCCACACCAGCCGTGACGCCGGCAGTGACCGCGCCTTCGACGGCTGCGGCGCTGAAGTCCGCCATAGCCGCCGCCACAGCAGCAAGCACGACGGCGAGCACTCCGTCGACGGCTTTCCCGTCGGTGGACTCCCCGTCGCCGGGGGCACCTGAGGTGGCGCCGGTGGCGGGTGAGGTGCAGGGCTCAGAGGTTACCTATCCCGAGGTGCTGCCTGGTACCGACATCGCGTTGCAGGCGCAGGGGTCGGGGGTAAAGGAGACCATCACCGTGGACTCCGCCTCCTCCGGGGCCCTGGCCGCGGGTGCGCTGACCTACACCCTGCGCGCCGGGACGGGCCTGAAGGCCACCGAAGCCGACGACCAGGTCAGCGTCACCGACGCGGCCGGCAAGCCCCTCTTCGTACTCCCAGCTCCCTTCATGGACGACGCCAAGGGCGCGCACTCCGACGACATCAACGTCACCCTCACCCCCGGGACGGAGGCTGGGACCACGACGTTGACGGTGACCCCGTCGAAGACCTGGCTGAACGCGCCGGAGCGGGCGTGGCCGGTGGTCATCGACCCCACCATCCAGTCCCCGGACCCGATGCTGGCCTGCTCCCTGCGCTCAGCCGCACCCACGGTCTCCAACTGCTCCGGATCCACCGTCCCGCTGTCGAACAACTCCACCAACGGGGCCCAGGAACGCGCCGTCCTGCGGTTCGAGTCGATGTTCGACGTGATCCCCGCCGACGCAGTCATCGCCCACGCCGACCTGCAGCTGGCCTTCGCCGCCCCCGCCTCCGGCACCACCGCGCCCACCGGGGCCGCCGCGAGTGTGGACGTGCGGCAGCTGATGTCCTACTACGAGCCGTCGGCGACGTGGAACCTGGCCCGCACCGGGACGGCGTGGACCACCGCCGGCAGTGACCGAGCCTCGCTGGTCTCGGCCCGTAAGCAGGTCGTCGCCAACGGCAGCTACCAGAACTTCGACGTCTCCGAGCTCCTGCAGCGCTGGGTCGACGGCACGTCCACCCCCGCGCACGGCTTCGAACTGGAGAAGACCTCCGCCGTCGCCGGCGGCGCCGCCCTCGCCTTCGGTGGCCCGCAAGGTGCGACCGCCTCAGCGCCCAAGCTCAACATCATCTGGGAGACCCGGGTCGGGGACCGCAAGGCCAACTCCAACGTCGTCTCCGAAGACCTCGACGACCGCACCACCGTCAGCGTCAACCCCGCCACCGGCAACGCGTCGGTCTCCACCAACGAGCTGTCCATCGCCGGGGTCGGACTGGACCTGACCTCCACCCAGACGTTCAACTCCCTCGGCGCCGACGGCACCTCGGTCCTGGGCCGCGGCTGGCAGTCCTCCCTGCAGGACCAGGCGCTGCACCGCTTCTACACCACGATGTTCTGGACGGACGGGGCCGGAACCAACTGGACGTTCTACCAGGCCGTGGACGGGACCTGGACCCGCCCGACCGGGCTGGACGCCGACCTCATCGCCAACGCCGACGGCACCTTCACCCTGACCGATCGCCGTTCGAAGGTGGCCACCACCTTCTTCGACTACGGCCCCTACGCGGGTGAGTTCTACGGTCCGTCCAAGACCGTGGACCGCAACGGCAACACCATCACCTACACCTACGACGTCACCGTCCGTACCGCGGCCGGGATGAAGCTGCTGCGCTCGGTGACCGACACCCGCGGCCGGGTCCTGGACGTCGTCAGCGGCACCACCCGCACCGCCTACCTCGACGACCCGGTCGGGCGCACCGTCGGTTACGGCTACACCGGTGACCAGCTCACCACCTTCACCAACGGCGCTGGCGGCAACACCACCTACGCCTACGACACCGGCGGGCGCATCTCCGCGGTCACCGTGCCCGGTCAGCAGCGCACCGAACTGACCTACGACGACTCCAACCGGGTCCTCACCCTGACCCGCAAGGAAGCCACCTGGGGTGACTCGGTCTGGCGCTTCGCCTACACCGCCTTCGACCGCAGCAACGGGGTCCCCGCGACCAAGACCACCGTCACCGACCCCAACGGTCACAACAGCGTCTACACCTCCGACGGGCGCGGCCGCATCGGCGACGCCACCGACGCCCGCGGCAAGAAGCGCTCCTCCACCTTCACCGCCAACGACGACACCGCCACCTCCACCGGCGCCACCGCCGGCTCCGCAGGCGGTCAGGTCACGACCAACACCTACGACGCCACCGGCACCTCCGCGGGCGCGGCCAGCTGGAACCTCAGCGCCTCCCGGTTGCCCACCGGTGCCGGCATCAGCAACACCTACGGCACCGGCACCCGCCTCTACGACGTCATGAGCTCCACCGACGCCCGCGGCAACGCCACCACCTACGCCTACGACAGCGCCGGCAACCAGACCACCACCACCACGGGCGGGGTGACCATCAAGAACCTGTACCAGGGCAACACCGACCCCGACTACGGCGGCACCGTCAACTGCGGACCCACCGTCAACAGCACGATCACCGCGACCAAGGCCGGGGTGCTGTGTGAGACCCGCGACGGCGCCTACGTCAAGGGCACCACCGCTGCGGCGACCACCGCTCACCGCGTCGCCTACCGCTACGACGCGAAGGGGCAGCTGACCACGACGCTGCCGGGCACCCCCTCCGCCCAGCAGCAGCAGACCTTCACCTACGACGACTTGTCCCGGCTGACCTCGGTCACCGACGGCAAGGGCCAGACCACCAGCTACGCCTACGACGCCATGGACCGTCAGAGCTGGGTCAAGTACGCCGACGGGCGCACCGTGGTCTCCGACTACGCCGGCCCTGGCGGCAACGGATGGCTGTACGGGGTCGAGGAGTACCCCACCCCCACCGCCACCAACCCCGACCGGGTCACCCGCTACGACCGCGACCAGCTGGGCCGGCTGCAGAACATCAACGCCCCCGAGGACCAGACCAACCTCGACTACGACAAGGCCGGCAACCTCACCGTCTACGCCGACGCCGGCGGGCAGGTCCGCTACGGCTACAACGACGCCGACCAGCTCACCTCCCTCGCCCTGCCCGGCGGCACCTGCACCGGGCAGTCCCTGACCAGCCCCGGCGCCGCCTCCACCAAGTGCGTCCTGTTCGGGGTCGACGACGACGGCCGCCGCACCTCCACCCGCTACCCCGGCGGGCAGACCATGGCCACCACCCTCGACGACGCCGGCCGCCTCAAGCAGGTCATCGGCACCACCCTCGCCGGGACGACCAGCACCCAACGGCTGAACCTGGCCTACACCTACACCGACGCCGCAGCACCCACCTCGGCCACCAACCCGAACAAGGACACCGCCCTGGTGTCCGCGGTCACCGACACCCTCACCGCGGCGAAGACCACCTACAGCCACGACACCCTCGACCGGCTCACCGCCGCCTCCACCGCACCCACCGCCGGAGGAGCAGTCACCCGCTACGAAGGCTTTTGCTACGACGGCGCCGGCAACCGCACCAAGTACCTCAACACCACCGCCACCACCTGCACCACCGGCACCCCCGCCGCGGCCTTCACCTACAACGGCGGCAATGAGCTCACCGCCGCCACCGGCGTCACCCCCACCGGGGCAGCGCTCACCGGCACCGGGTACAGCTACGACGCCAACGGCAACCAGACCAGCTCCAAGTCCGCCACCGGACTCACCACCACCTACAACGCCCAGGAAGCCGCCTCCAGCTTCACCCCCGCCGGAGGCACCGCCATCGCGCAGGCCTACGCCGCAGGTAGCGGCGGCAACGGCGACCGCCTTCAGTCGGGTACTGGGTCCACGGCTACTAGCTTCTCGAGCAGCGCGCTCAGCCCCGCCCCCGCCTGGGGCAAGACCGGTACCACCTCCAGCTGGACCGTCCGCGACCCCGATGGCACCCTCATTGCGGTCCGCATTGGTTTGACCAATACGTCGGCCACGGAGTACTACCCGTTCACCGACAACGTCGACTCCGTGCGCGCAATGGTGAAGGCTGACGGGACCCTCGCTAACAGCTACAGCTACTCCGCCTACGGAACCACTCTCAGCACGACCGAGGCCGCTGGCGCGTCCCAGCCCTATCGCTACGGTGGCGGTTATACAGACAGCGCTACCGGCCTCATCAAGCTCGGTCTCCGCTTCTACGACTCAACGCAAGGGCGGTTCACTCAGCAGGATCCCACTGGCCAGGAGGCGAATGACTACCTCTACGTTAACGCCAATCCTGTAACGTTGAATGACCCTAACGGAGATATAGCCCCGTTGATTGCGGCGGCGGCAGCCGTTGCACTGCGGGTAGCTATTAAGAAGGTGGGCCCAAAGGTGATCCGCACGATCGGAAAGAAGCTCAGCACCGAAGTGGGGGCGAGTGGTAAGGCGCGTAACGCCGTGGGTCGCGCGGCGGGGCGGGCGATGTCTGACCCGAGGAATCAGAAGTACTTTGGAGTCAAGGGGGGTGACAAGTACCCAGGGGAGTTCAATACAGGTATTGGACGCGCCGGCATGAGTCGAGAAGGTGGCGCGTACCGCCCGGCTTTCCGATACAATAACGACCACTACTATGTCGACTAAAGGTTATAGCGGTGATATACCCCGGGTGACCTCGCTGGCGGTGCGTTCAGTTGTAGCCAAGGCGCTAGAGGGGATCCCCGATATCGCGGTGAACATCGAGGTAGGGGAGTCCAACGGAGAGCAAACCTTGCACCTCAAGCCTCGAGCGGTTGACGCCGTCGCGCTTTTCCTCTATTTCAGCGAGCCAGGTGTCGACGTTTGTATCGAAGAATCACCGGCGATCGAAATCACGGCGCCAGTGAATATCAACTACGCGCCACCGCAGCGAACGTGGACAGAGGATTTGGAGGAGATCATTCGAGCCGCTGCTACTGGACAAATGTTGGTGGGTTCGACAGCGGTCGGGAAGGTCGAGTCTGTGTCCATCACTGGATCTCGGCTGGGCGTGAATTCCTCCAGGCAATTGAGCGTCCGACGAGCTGCTCCGTGGACTTGAGCAATCTTCCCTCGGTGCGTTCTGATGCATGAGTAGTCGCGGCTTCTAGCTCATGGCACGAGTTAGGGCCTAGGTCAGCGCGGCGGCCGCGGTGATTAGTTCGGCGAACAGCGAACAGCGAACAGCGGAGGGACACCTCCCCCCTCGGGCCTCTATGGCACGGGATAATGTCGGATGTCGGGTCTACCACATCAGGTGCGCGCCCCCAGCGCTTAGGCGCAAGAGGCGGGAATGGGTTAGCGAGCCCGCGGTGTGGTGGCTGTGGCGTGTGCTCCGCTGGCGTGCCATTCAAGAGCGTCGGGGATATCGCGGTACTCGAGGAGGTGTTGCCCGGCGATGGTGGCGAGCTTGTCGCGGACTTGGGCGGGGGAGGCGTAGAAGAACTCGCGGTGTTTGTTGACGCGGTTGACGCGTTGGTCGGCGAACGCGGCGTGCAGGCTGTTCTCGAGGCCGACGGCGTCGACGCTGAAGATGAGGGCATGGACGTCGAAGCGGAAGGGGACGGAGGCGTCGCCGAGCTCACGGACCCGGTCCATGGGGTCCAGGCGGCGGGTCATGCCGATCTTGACCATCTGTCCGCCGAAGGCGCCGAGGTTGGAGATGACGTACACCCATCCTGCGCGCAGGTTCGCTTCGCGGGCGTCGACCTTGCTGATCTCGGCTTGGACGTCGTCGAGCTTGGCTTGTAGGTCTGCGATCGTCGCAGCGGACGCCGCCCCCTGGTAGGCCTTCGCCAGCGCAGTCTCGTAGTGCGACTGCTCCTTCAGCAGCCGGCCCTTCTCCCGCTCGAACTCGGCCGCCGCCTTGGCCTCCTCCCGGGCTAGCTCGCGGGCGGTGCGTTGGCGTTCGCGTTCTTCCTCGACCTTGGCGAGGTAGTCAGCGGTCAGCTTGATCTCCCGCAGTCGCACCTGCAGGTAGGGGTCGCTGACGCGGATGGACATCATCGTGCCTAGCCGGGCGATGGTCTCCGCAGCCTTCTTCAGGCGCTGGGTGGCGGTGTGCACGGTGTGCGGGCGGACCCCGCGGACGCAGTTGTCGGCTTCGGCGTTGAAGGCCCGCAGCATGAGCTTGGACGTCTCCTTCACCATCTTCGCGCCATCACGACTGGAGCCATTGACCTGCCAGTGCGTGATGCTGCGGACCGCGTCGCCGTCACGGACCATGGCCTTGATCTTGTCCTTCAGGTCGGCTAGGCGGGCCTTGTAGGTGACGGCGTCGTCGAGGGGGTGGGCGTACTCATAGACCCCGGCCTCCTGCAGCACGGACTGCTCGTCGGTGACGACCAGGGTGGCCCGCAGCTGCGCGAGCTCCTGCTGCGCCGCGGTGATGTCGCGTTGCAGGAGGGTGAGCTCTTGGCGGGCCGTGCTCAGCCGACGATCAGCGTGGACTTGCTGCTGGGCCAGCGCACCGCGTCGGGCGGTGGTCTCCGCGGCGAGCTGGACTGCGTCCATGGCGCCCAGCTGCTGCAGCTGCTGACGTAGGGCAGCGTTGTCCGCGTGGGCAGCGGCCATGGCCTCGCGGAGCTGGCGGGCTTCGTGGGCGACTCGGACGGTGTCGGTGCCGCCGAGACTGGCCAGCTGAGCCCGTAGCGCGGCGTTCTCCTCCGCGAGGGCGCGTTGGTGGCGTCCCATCCACCGCGGCCGCGGGGTAGCGGGCACGTCCTGCAGTGGAGGCGGTGGAATCAACGGCGCGGCGGTGGGGCGCGGAGGTCCCCCGACCGCAGGAGCGGATGAAGGCGGGGGCGGAGCAGGCGCCGGGGGAACTGGGACCGGTGTCGATGATCCCGGCCCGGTCTGTAGGGGTGGAGGGGGCGTTGGCGTCCCCGGCCCCGGCGTCGCCGATCCGCCGTTCCCGGCGGGATCGGAATCGTCGTCGTCGACGCTGATGCCGAAGTGGCGGGCTAAGGCGGTGAGGCCTTCGTCCCAGCCTTGGCCAACGCAGCGGGCCTTCCACCCATCACCGCGGCGGTAGACCTCCACAGCCACCAGGGCCGGCTCCGGTCCGGCCCCGGTAAGGTCCAGCACCACCAAGGCCTGCCGGTCGGCGTCCAGCAGCGTCACCGTCAAGGCCTCGACCCGATCCTGGACCCCGCCGTCGGCGCTGAGGGTGACGTGCAGGGCGCTGATGTCGGTGGGGACGGTTTCTAGGTGTAGCCGGACGCCGTCGACGGCGGTTGGGCCCTGCAGGGTCTGTCCTAGGTGTCGGGCGGCGCCACCGAGTCCCTGGGGCTGGTTGAAGAAGACGAAGTCCGCGTCGGAGCGGACCGTACCCGTGGCGGTGACCGCGACGACGGCCACGTCGACCGCTTCCATGCCGGCGGTGGCCGACCAGGACGTGATGACGTCCAGGTGCCCGCCTCGTTGGACGTGAGCGGGCAGATCACAGTTAGCGCCTCGAGGCAGAGCAACAGCGGTCACCACACCAGTCTGCCCAGCACGACCCATCGTGGTCGGCAGCTTTGGCGACTTGGACGAGGGTGCGACGGGATCGGTCAGTCCATCGAGGGCGACCCTGGACCCATCTTTCATCGCTCAGCTGATATGCGGCTGTGTAAACTGGCCTTAAACCTCCGGATGAATGTGGGCTCGAGTGAGCCCTCATCCATCCGGAGGTTCCCCTGCCCACGGCGCTAAGCTTCAGCGACTACCAGGTGCACTTGCTCACGAATACCCGTTTTCACCGTGCGACCATCATCCGACGGTGACAGGGGCTCGAAAGTTCGAGTAAATCAGGCGCAGGGATTGCTCTGGACCTGGTAGGTGCCTGGCTGAGTGATGGTCACGTACCTCGCACTCCTTGCGCCGTACCATGTGTAAAGCTGGGGGCCGTTCGACCACAGGACTTTGTAGCAGTTGGTGAGGTAGAACGACGCAACTGATGTGCATTGCGTTTGCGAGCTCTTGCCCGGCTGGATTCTACGCAGATCGCCGTTATCGCACTTGATGTCTAGTGGCCCCACCGAGTTGAAGGCGTTCACAAGGTAGGACGCGCTGGCGGAAGCTGGAGCTGCGGTGCCTACGGCAATCGCGCCAGCAGCAAGAAAGATCGCGCTCGATGCGGCAGCACGGGACTTCAGGCTTTGTAGCATGCAAACTCCAGTGTCAGCTATCGCTACGATGGAAGCCCAGCGCTTCCATGAAGTGAAGCTAACAGCCGTCCTTCAGCCCTGTCACTAGTTTTGGGTGCACGGGTCCGCTGACCAGCACCGAAGTTAGGGCTGGGTGTCCGCCGGGCGGGCCGTCAGGGTCGCGTTCAGCGTCGTCTCCTTACCGTCGCGCACCACGGTCAGCGCGACCTGGCTGCCGACCGCCTTGGCGCGGATGGTGGCGGTGAGGGAGTCGTAGCCGGTGACGGCCACGCCGTCGACCGCCGTGACGACGTCACCGGTCTCCACGCCGGCGGTGGACGCCGGGGTGCCGTCGGTGACCCCCGCGACCTGGGCGCCCGTGCGTCCCGCGCCGTTCACGGTCACCGTGGTCGGATCCTCGGCGAGGTTCACGCCGAGCCACGCGTGCTGCGCGCTGCCGCCCTTGACGAGCTGGTCGGCGATGAGCTTCACCTCGTCGGAGGGGATGGCGAAGCCCAGGCCGATGTTGCCCGACTGCGCCTCGCTCGTGGTCGAGCCCAGCGAGGCGATCGAGGAGTTGATGCCGATGACGCGGCCCGAGGTGTCCAGCAGCGCGCCGCCGGAGTTGCCGGGGTTGATGGCCGCGTCGGTCTGGATGGCGTTGGTGGCGGCCGTCTCACCCGTCGTGGACGAGGAGTTGCCGCCGAAAGGGGAGGTCGTCCCCTGGTCGGTCGACTCCTGCTGCGTCAACACCGGGCGGTTGATGGCCGAGACGATGCCCGTGGTCGCAGTGCCCGCCAGGCCCAGCGGGTTGCCCAGCGCCATGACGGACTGACCGGCGACGACGTCGTCGGAGTTGGCGAAGGTGGCCGGCGTGAGGTCGGAGGGGCCGTCCTTGAGCTGGATGACCGCCAGGTCGGTGGCCGGGTCGGTGCCGACCACGGTCGCGCCGTACTCGCGGCCGTCCGACAGCGTCACCGTGATGGTGGCGCCCGCGCCGGCGCCGGAGACGACGTGGTTGTTGGTGACGATGCGGCCCGAGGTGTCGTAGACGATGCCGGAG
>Ga0160429_1000793_pt1 | contig 20840 bp, 17 predicted proteins | sample SolpanmetagenomR_FD_108199 | JGI IMG/M metagenome (GOLD analysis project Ga0160429, IMG submission 108199) | Solar panel surface microbial communities from Lawrence Berkeley National Laboratory, California, USA - R | ecosystem: Engineered > Built environment > Solar panel > Unclassified ...
CGCGACGAGAAAACTGTACTTCAACTTTGAAAATACCTACCTGAATGCGCTAGAAGCAGGTTTTCTGCGGTGAGAATGTACTGTCAGTACTTATAGCCGTGTGAAAAGTGGCGGTTGACAAGCCTACCAATTAACCTTTGGACCAAACTTTTAACCAAGGCCACTCTTGCGCTACCCCTATAGCGTTGGCACGGGAGCGGCCAGAGCTATAATGCCATCTAGACTGCCAATTACTCACTAGGAGCTTATACCTAAGGGGTTACTGTCTTTGTTAAAGATAAGCATTTCCAAACTGTATTTTCAGGAAATTCTAATATCTTAGGCTTGGTTACAGGAGATAATATCATACCGTTAATAAAAAGAACATAAAGAAATCGAAATTCTGAGTCTCCTTGATAATGCTCACGCTTTCTAAAGTTACTTTCCACCCATATATCATAGTCAAATACATTCAAGCTAGCTCCATTCATTACAAGGGTCATAGAATAAGTAATAGGATGTGCATGACAAATCCAATAAACCTTGTTTAAACCACCGTTTTCTTCTATTTCTTGTCTAGAATATTCTGAAAAATCATCCAAAGTTAGTTGAGATAATAATTGATTTCCTAATAAATCTCTTAATTCTTTAATATCTTTAATATCTTTAATATAATAACGAGAATCATAATCGGAAGAAAACCTGCTTTTCGCCTCAATTAATGGCATGTCTATTGTTGACATTGAAAAAATATAAACATTATCGCCAAGATTACCCTGAACTATTGCTCCAATCATGCTAGGATTGTTAACTACTAAATTAATAAATCCTTCCTGATTGTCTGCAATACTGTTAGACTCATCCATTGCCCTGTAGTATTCAGCAGTACCAAGCTGGAGTGTCCTGCACCCATTTAATGGATTATGAATTGATTTACAGTACTTAACGATTTCCGTATTTTCAGTATATTTAATATTATTACTACTGTTGATTATTCCAAATAGAGGGGTATTATATACATTATCTATAAGCCCATTATTCATTTTAGCTTTGAGTACATCCTTATAATAAGTAAGCAATATAGATTTAAACTCATCAAAATTAATATTTGCCCATTTTAACTCAATAGGGATGCTTATTTCTAACGAAGTATCATTAAAAGATAGTTCAGATAATTCACTGTATGTTATTGTGCTATGCGAAATACCTGAATCTAATCTACTTTCACTAAAATCATCAGCTCTATGAATATGAAATTCAATTAAACTTTGTGTTAATCCAGATTTACCTGCTGAATATGTTCTAGGGATATCTACGGCACACCTAATAATATCTATAATCCAAAAATTAGGTAGTTTATCGGATATAATGTTACACATTAACTCACCATTACGAAATGTCGCTACTGTATTAATAGGAGTCATTATAGCGGCATTTTCTGCACTTAAAACAATATTTTCCTTATTGCAAATTACACTACCCGAATAACCGCTTAAAATTAATATTTGAATTTTTAAAGACACTATACGTCCATCGCTAAGTAATCTACAAGGTATTGGTAATTGAACTGAAATTGATTCAACTGGAACAGAATTTAAATCCGACATAGCTTTGTAATCTATATAAATTTTATTTTTAAGTGCAAATTATTTTGTTTTAATTACTACACATATGTCCGTTTCATTTACGGTAGTACTAATAGCGTTGACGAAAGGCAACTTTTTACATAAAACCTCTTAAAAAAACAAATCATCCCACGTGAGAATTATACGAATTGAATCTAAAATCAAGAATACACTTTGGTTAAAAGTTTGGTACAAAGGTTAAACGAACCGTTGCTCGCTGGTCGCCTGGCGCTGCCTGGTTGATACTCTCCCCTACGCGGCGGTGGGGCCAAGAAGGCGCGCCTTACGGAACTGGTCCCCCAGCGCGCGCCGAAACCTCGTTTCAGGCTCCTAAACGCAGCTACCGTTGACTTTCTGAGCCACCCGCCCCGCACCTACTTCCTGAGCTTCCGCTTTTGGAACCACTAGTTAGCAAGCCTAAGCTAGCCAGCCAGACAAAGCTAGCCAGCCAGGAAACCCCGCCAGTAGAGGCCTGACGAACGCATAAGAAGTAGCCTGGGAAAAGTTTATTAGTGGACGGTCAAATATATAGCTCCCAGCGAGTAGAGCAGTGTACGCACGTAACCACATGAGCCTTGGGTGTTGACAAAACGGAGCTCTCGTTACAATGGGCCGAAAAACTGCCATTTAGGTCTCAGCAGATTGCGCGCTAAGGTGATTCATTGACTCGTGAGATGCCAATGAAAAGTACACAGCTGAATAAGCAGAGGCAATTCTTGTCTGGCTACTGCTCGCCTCCTAAAACGAGCAGTTGTTGAGACGTTAGCAAAACACACTGCTGAACAACAGGTTAGGGCTTACAGCAATTTTCCGCTCCGTTGCGACGAGAGCCCCGTATAGTCGAAGCAGCGGCTACCTGGTTACCGCTGCGGCTGCCCAAACTCCTGGGCCACCGGCTTGCTAAACTGCCGCAGCATAAAGCCCGGCACGAGGCGGCTCATAATTCGCAGCGTAGCCGACTGCCCCGGATAAATTTCGGCCTGGTCCTGCTGCAAGCCCTGGAGCGCCGCCGCGATTAGCTTATCGGGGTCCATGAGGCGCCAACTATCCACCGACTTGGCGAACTGTTCAGTAAGAGGCGTTTTAGCGGCGGGCGCCAGCAATTCGAAGACCTGCACGGCAGTGCCTTGCAGCTGTACCCGCAGCGACTGGGTGTAGGAGTGCAGCCCGGCTTTGGCCGCGCCATACACCGGGCAGAGGGGAAAGGGCACCAGGGCTAAGGCCGAGCTCACGTTGAGAATGGCCGCCGCGGGCTGCCGCTTGAGGTGCGGCAGAAACTGCTGCACCATGCGGATAGGCCCTAACAGGTTGACATCCAGCTCCCGGGTCATGTCCGCTACGTCGAGCGCAGGGTCATTGAGATTAAGCTTCCGCATTTCGCCGGCATTGTTGAGCAAGACGTCCAGGGTGGGGAATTGCGCCACCACCTGGTTGTATAGCTGCTCAATGGCACCCAGCTGGCCGACGTCGCTTTGAAAAATATGCGCTTGCGGCAGTTGCTGCTGGGCGTGGGTGAGCTTGGCCTGGTCGCGGCCCGTCAGGATAACCGTATTGCCCAGGGCCAGCAATTGCCGGGCAAACTCCAAGCCGAGGCCGCTGGTACCGCCGGTTATTAGGATGGTGCGATTACGCAAATTCATAAGGAAGGGAGAAAGGGTGGCTATTGGGCCACAAGTTCGTCAGAAACTAGCCGGTCAAGCCTAGCTGATTCGAATGATTCGAACAGGCGGGTGGCTACCCGGTGGGCCTCTGCCTCGGCCGGGTACTGGCTGGCCACTGCTGGCGGGGTTGCCCCAGCAGCACAGCCTCTACTCCTGCTTCATGGGCCCGCTGGCGCAGGCGCTCCAAGGTGCGCGTGCTCACGGCATAGGCCTGGGCCAGCTGCTGGGCCGGCCAGCCTGGCCCACTGGTAGCGCTGGCTAGTATGGCAGTAGCGGCCCAAGACCAGCTTAAACCCGGGCTGCCGCTACCTTTACGGGCCATTTTGCTTGCATGACTCAGCCTTATTTATTTTCCTTGCCCAGGCACGGCACAGCCGATAGCGGCTGGCTAGCAGTGGCCGAAAGTGCCGCTCTGCCCTTCGCCGTGAAGCGCGTGTATTGGATATTTGAGGTGCCGGTCGAGCGGGTGCGGGGCCGCCACGCCCACCACACCCTCGAGCAAGTGCTGGTAGCTATTCACGGCTGCGTCACCATTCACTTGCGGATAGAGGGGCAAGCCAATACGCTCCATTTTCAACTCGACCACCCCAGCCAGGCCCTGTATTTGCCGCCGCACTGCTGGCCCGAATTGCACTTTGGCCCGGGCGCGGTACTGCTCTGCCTGGCCTCGCAGGAGTACGACGCGGCCGACTACATCCACGAATAGCCCTGGGCCCACCGCTAGCGGCCCAGCGGCCAGCGGCTGAGCAGCGCGAGCAGGTAATCGAGCGGGCGGCGCGGGGCGGCCTGGCGCAGCAGCGCCGCTAGCTCGCGGGACGCGGGCAGCTGCCGGCGGCGGAGGGCGTGGCGCAGCTCGTAGCGCAGGCGGCCGGCTAGCGCACGCCGCTCGGCCGGGGTGCGGCAGAGGGCGAGCGCCTTGCGGCACACTTCCACGGTCGAGGCTAAATAAGGGTCGTGAGTCCGGGTTACCTGGGCGCTCATGCTGCGCGGATGCTTGCGCTTGCGGGTGGTCACGGCGGCCTGGTACGCAAAGCGCCAGTCGCGGCTAGCCCGCACCCAGAAGTCAAAGTCCTCGTAGCTCAGGGCCTCGTCGTAGCCCCCGAGGGCCAGCAGCGTAGCCCGGCGCATGAGCATGGTGGGCGTACTGATAAAATAACGGGCGATGACTTCGCTGAAAACCCAGCCGCTCGCCGGGCGGGGCCGCCAGCCACCGTGGCCATCGGGCTGGTGATGCCAGCCCAGCGAGCGGCCCGCCTCCGTGATGAGCTCACAGTTGGAATACACCACGCCGTAGTCGGGCGGCAGGCTCTGAAAAAGTGCCACCTGCTGGCTCAATCGCTGGGGCAGCAGGATATCGTCCGTCGCAAAATCGACGACGAATTCTCCACGGCTGCAAAAAAAAGCTTGGTTAAAGGCGCGGCAGTTGCCCACGTTTTCGGGTAGCAGCAGCAGGTGCCAGTCGGGGTGGGCCCGGGCATATTCTTGCAAGATGGCCGGGCTCCCGTCGTCGCTGCCACTATCTACCAGCCATATTTCCAGGGGTGCGTAGTCCTGGGCCAGGATAGAATCGAGGGCCTCGCGCAGGTAGGGAGCATGGTTGTGGCACAGCGCCACAAGGGTAACAAGCGGATTTGCCAAAACTGGAGAATTTGCCAGGTTTATACTTATGAGTAATACGGCTTATGATTAATTACAAGTATCTTACGCTCTTCACATCCTCGTTTACAACAAAAGGATATACTATTTCCATTTGTAGAATCCGAAGCAAACAACCAGCAACGCGCTATAACGCGCAGCATGCGCCAGCACCGCGCCGCTTAGCCCGTAACGGGGCAACAAGCCTGCTAGCAGCACTACGTAGAGCGCGGCCGAAGCGGCCTGCACCGCCAGGTAAGGCAGGGGCCGGGCGCGGGCCAGCAGCTGGTACAGAAACACCCAGCTCAGCAACTTGGCCCAGTCGCCGAGCAGCTGCGGGGCCAGTAGCTCGCGAGCTGCCAGCAGGCGCGGCGCAAAAAGTAGCGGCAGCAGCACATCGCGCAGCGCATACACCAGCCCCAGCGCGCCGGCCAAGCCCACCGCCAGCAGGCGCAGCACGGCCCACACGTAGCGGCGGGCCTGCGCCGGGCTAGCCGCCAATGCCGCTAGCTGCGGATAAAAAACAGTGTTCAGCAGGGCGCCGGCCACGAGCGTGTAGTTGTCGGAGAGCTTAGCTACTGCCTGCCACAAGTCGGTGCCAGCGGGCGTAAAATGCGCCATTAGCCAGGCCCGCACGGCATAGTCTACCGCCCGGCCAAAGAGCAGCGAACCCGCCGCCATTAGCACGAAGCGCAGCAGGCCGCGGGTGGCTACTGGGCTGGGCCAGCGCAGCCGCCACCCGCGTAGCAGGCCCGCTCGGGCGGCTGCCCAGCCCGCCAGCGGCAGGGCCAGCGCCTGGCCGGCTACGTAGGCCAGCAGCACCCGCGGCAGCGGCCACCCGGCTACGAGCGCGCCGGCCGCCGCGCCCGTGCCCAGCAAGCTGATCAGCACGGCCTGCGCTACGTACGCCCCACGCCGGCGGGCAGCTAGCAGCCCGGCGCTTAGCAGCCCCTGGCCCACAATGAGCAGCAGCCCGAGCGTGAAAAAACTACTGCGCCCAACCGGCCAACCCGCGCCCCCGGCGGCCAGCAGCCCGGCCCCGGCCGCCAGCACCAAGGCTATTGTGAGCCCAACGGCGGCCCCAAGCCAGGCCCGGTAGCGGCCCGAGCCGGGCCGCAGAGGAGCTAGCCGGCTGGTAGCGCCAACCTGTACGCCATCGGCGGGCAAGGCCGCAAAAAGACCCATCAGGCTTTGGAACTGCGCTAGCTGCGTGAGGCCGCCCGGGCCGCCGTAGAGAGCCACTAGCTTGTTGACAACCAGGGCCCCCACCGCGCGGGCGGCCACTGCTATACCCGTGCCCAACGAGCCGCGCACAAAGCCTTGCCAGATGGAGCGAGTAGAGGTAGCCATACGGCAAAGGTCGGGCGGGGCCGCTGCTTTAAGGGGTTTAGTAGGCGGTGGCGTGGCGAGTTGCGTCGAAGCAGCCTTGCTGGACTTGGATAGCTACCCGGTCGTTGGTCGGCCTTTTCAACAGCGCATGTGGCTGGTGAATACAATACGTTGTCACCCAATGCCTTTACCTAAGCCAAATGAGTATACCCAAATGATTAAAACAAATGAGTAAGCTCAAATGTCTTTGTCCCAGCTCAGCTTGAGACTCGCCACCCCGCCGAGATGGCGCTTGAAGCGGAGCAACGACTCGTTGGGGCCGGTGGGCAGCATGGAGGTGCCCAAGTCAACCACGGCCAGGCCAGACGCGCGGGCGTAGGCGTGCAGGCTTTCGTTGAGCAGCACGGCGGGGCTGAGGTGATTGTCGGCGAGCGGGCTAGCCGGGTAAAAATTGTAGAGCACCCGCTCGCTCACCTGAATGGCGATGGTGAGCGCAGCCCACTCGCCGCCAGGCTTGCGCACCGAAAACAACATGTGCTGCCGCGGAAAGGCCCGAAACAATTCCTGCACCCGCGCTAGCGGCAGCGACAGCGCCTGGCCCCGCTCCTGCCGGCACTGGGCAATGAAGTCGTAGGCCCAGGGCAGCAGGAGCGGCGGCTCTTGCTCGGGCACCAGACCTTGCTGGCGGCAGCGGCGCAGGCGGCGGCGCTCTGAGGGGTGCAGGTGGGCTTCGTAGTCGCGGGCAGGGTCGAGGTAGTAGTTTTCTTCGGCCAGGGCTACGGCGTAGTGGCGCTGGCGCAGAGCTTCGGCGAGCAGCGCGGCCCCGGCGGGGTCGTAGCACACTGGGTAGCCGCGCAGGTGCAGCCGCTGCTGGCCGCGTTGGCGCAGCGTGCGTTCGGCCTGGTCGAGCAGGTAATGGATGGCGGCGAGCGGCACGCCGGGGGCCAGCTGCACCGCCCCAAAGGGCGCCTGGCCGGGCGAGCTGGCCTCGCCCACCGCTGGGTAGTCGAGCACCACAAACAGCTGCGCCACGCTCAGGCCCGCCGCTTCGTCTTCGAGGTAGAAGCTGAGCACGGGGCTCGCCACCGGCTGCAAAGCCTGGTGGGCGGGCCCGAGGTAAAGGAAGGGAGTAAGGGCCAGCGGCCGGCGGGGGCCAGCGGGCGGCTGGCCGGCCGGGGCTTCGGCGACGTATACGGCCCAGCCCGGTGGTGCAGAAGGAAACAAAACAGGTAGTATCAGGAACGGTGGAAGCCGGGCAAAGTACGGTAGCAAGCGCGCCGTATTCTATTTTTGACTACTCCGGGCGACTACGCTGGTCGCCTTGCTTTTATTCTCATGCCCGCCCCTGCCCCACCCCGCACCGCGCCGTTGCCCCCTTCCGACTACCTGCCCGAGGCTAGCCCCCCGCCCGCGGAGGCCAGCGCGCTCTCGGCCGAGCGGGAGGCCCGCCGCCAGGCCCGCTACCAGGACGTGGGCCAGCGCCCCGGCACGCTGCGCGTAAAGCCCAATGCGCAGAAGCCGCGTCTGTTTCTGATCTCGTACACCGAGCAGACCCATACCGAGGGCGAGTACACCGACCGCTTCGACGAGCTGGTGGCTTACCTGGGAGCGCACCCCGACATGAAACACTGGATTGATGTGCGCGGCTACGGCGACCTGCCGCTGATGGAGCGCCTCATGGAAGAATTTGGGCTGCACCCGCTGCAAATGGAAGACGTGCTCGGCGACTACCAGCGGGCCAAGGTGGAGGTCTTTGACGACAACCGCCTGTTTCTGGTGTCGCGCATGACCGAGTTTACGGCCGAGCTGACTGTGCACGACGATCAGCTGTCCATCTTCACCGGGCCCAATTACGTGCTCACGTTTCAGGATGACTACGACGACTGCCTGGATGTGCTGCGCAACCGTATCCGGGCCAATTTTAGCCAGCTGCGGCGCAAGCCCATCGGCTACCTGGCCTACGCGCTCACCGACGTGGTGCTCGACCACTACTACCCCACCATGGCCGCCATCGGCGACTATATCGAGGAGCTGGAGGAGCGCATTTTTGACACCAGCCACGAGCGGCGGCTGCTCAACCGCATCCTGCGCATCAAGAAGGACGTGGTGCGCTTTCGGCGGCTGGTGTACCCCGAGCGCGATAAGATGTCGGAAATCCTGCGCCTACCCGACGAAGTGGTGGTCGAGGAGCTGAAGGTGTTTTACCGCGATGCCTATGACCACGCTATTCAGGCCCTGGACCTGGCCGAGAGCTACCGCGACAATATCTCCTCGCTGGCCGACTTGTTTTTATCAGACCAGAGCAACCGCATGAACGAAGTGATGAAGGTGCTGACCATCATCAGCTCCATCTTCATCCCGCTGAGCTTTGTGGTAGGGCTGTACGGCATGAATTTCCAGCACGAAGACAGCCACGGCCACGTGCTGCCGCTCAACATGCCCGAGCTGTATTCGCCGCTGGGCTACCCGATCCTGCTGGCCGTGCTGGTGCTCATCGTGGCGGGGCAGCTGCTTTACTTTTGGCGCAAAGGCTGGCTGAACCGCGACTAACGGCCCGGTAGCTGGGGCTGGACCTACCCTGGCTACCGGGCCGCGCCAGGGGCGCGGCCCGGCATTCACGCGGGCTTCACTGGGTTGGTACGTACTTGAATTACAAACTGTACGCTCCATGAAAACGCCAGTTCTGCTCTTGGCTATTGTGCTGCTGGCCATTGTGCTGGTACTGGCTAGGCACGGCGTGCTCCCGCCGCGCAGCAGCCGGGCCAGCGTCGGCTACCGACGGGTGGGTAGCCGGCTGCCGTTGCGCATCCTGCGCACCAGCCAAGCACCCAAAACAGTGCGCATAGTAAAACACAAGCAGAGCTAGGCCCGCCGGGCCTTACTACGTTATTCAGGAAGTATGCGAATAGCTTGGACTTTGTAGTCCGGGCACGAGCGCAGCGAGCCGCTACATTCGAACGAACCAGACGCGGGATACTCACGGTGCTTGCGCTCGGACTACAAAGTTCAAGCTACTCGCTTACTTAGAGTGGTTTCCAGATTAGGGTACCCAGTCGCCCTCCACCTGGGGGCCCACCCTGAAAACCGCTCTAGTAAGCAAGTACCTACTGCGCGGCGGGGCCGTAGTCTTCGCTTTCGATGGGCTGCGGCGGCGTGGTAGCGGGGCCCGTGGGAGGCAGCGGTAGCTGCCAGGCCTGGGCCATTGCCGCGATACCCGCGTAGTTGGTAAGGTCGTACTGGCAGGGCACCACCGATACGTAGCCGTCGGCCAGAGCAGCTTCGTCGGTATCGAGGCCACGGTCTTGGTTTACAAACTCGCCCAGCAGCCAGTAGTAGGGGCACCGGTAAGGATCGTGGCGCTGCTCGAAGCGCTCTTGCCACTTGGCGCGGGCCTGGCGGGCGAGCCGGATGCCCTGAATGGGGCCGGCCGCCTTTTTGGGAATGTTGACGTTGAGGGCCGTGCCGGCCGGAATGCCGTGGGCCAGCGCCTGGCGGCACACCTCCAGTACCCAGGGGCCCACGTGCGAAAAATCGGCTTCGTCGCCGTACTCGCACAGCGAAAAGCCGATGGCCGGCAGCCCCTCGATGGCCGCCTCGATGGCCGCCGACATGGTGCCCGAGTACAGCACGTTTACCGACGAGTTGGAGCCGTGGTTGATGCCCGACACCACGAGGTCGGGCCGCCGGCCCTCCAGCACGTAGTGCTTGGCTATTTTGACGCAGTCGGCCGGAGTGCCGGTGCAGGCGTAGGCCACCACATCTTCGCCAAAAATAGCGGACTTATCGAGCCGCAGCGGGTGGCCGATGGTGATGGCGTGGCCCATGCCCGACTGCGGGCTAGCGGGGGCGACCACCACGATTTCGGCGTCGAGCTCACGCATGAGGCGCACCAGGTGGGCAATGCCGGGGGCAGTAAGGCTGTCGTCGTTGGAAATGAGAATAAGCGGACGGGCGGGCATAAAATCAGGAAAAAAGAACGTCAGGCTGCGCAAAGGCTCGGCCTGACGTTCTACGGGGTTCATCTTTCGGGCAAAGGTACCTTCGCCCCATGTTCTTCGCTTCGCTCCTGCTCGCCACTGCGCTGCGCGCCCCGCTGCCCGGCCCGGCGCCGGCCCCTACCCCGCCGCTCACTACGCCCTTCGAGCGCGACCCCGCCCACAACACCACGGCAACCTACGCCGAGTGCATCGCCTTTTATAAGGAGCTGGCGGCGGCCTGCCCGGCCGAGGTGCACCTGCGCGAGGCCGGCCCCACCGACAGCGGCCAGCCGCTGCACGAGGTGGTGCTCTCGGCCGATGGCACCTTCGAGCCCGGCGCCAGCCGGGCCAAGGGGCGGCCGGTGCTTTTCGTGCAAAATGGCATCCACCCCGGCGAGCCCGAGGGCATCGACGCGAGCATGCTGCTGGCCCGCGACCTGCTGCGCACCAAAAAGCTGCGCCCACTGCTGGCCCAGGTCACGCTGGTGATCATCCCGGCCTACAACATCGACGGCATGCTGAACCGCAGCTCGACTACCCGCGTCAACCAGAACGGGCCGCGCGCCTACGGCTTTCGGGGCAATGCGCGCCACCTCGACCTCAACCGCGACTTCGTGAAGCAGGACTCGCGCAATGCCCGCTCATTTGCGGCGCTGTTTCAGCAGTGGCGGCCCGAGGTGTTCGTAGACACGCACACATCCAACGGGGCCGACTACCAGTACACCATCACGCTCATTCCCACGCAGCCCAACAAGCTGGGGCCGGTGCTGGGGCCGTACTTGCAGCAGAAGCTGCTGCCCGCGCTCTACACCGGCATGGCCCAGAAGCACTGGCCGATGACGCCCTACGTCGATTTTGCCGGCGAAACACCCGAGAGTGGCCTGCGCGCTTTTCTCGAAAGCCCGCGCTACTCCACCGGCTACGCAGCGCTGTTCAATACCCTCAGCTTCATGCCCGAAACGCACATGCTCAAGGCCTTTGGGCCGCGGGTGCAGGCTACGTACGATTTGCTGCTGACTTACCTCCAAACCATGGCTAGCCAGGCGCCGGCCCTGCTCGCCGCCCGCGCCGCCGCCGACCGGGCCCTCGCCGCCCAAACGCAGTTTGGGCTAGCCTGGGCGCTCACCGACACGGCCACGACTACCGTGGTGTTTCGGGGCTACGAGGCGGGCCACCGGCCCAGCGCCGTGAGCGGCCAGCCGCGCCTCTACTACGACCGCTCCCGGCCCTACGCCCGGCCCGTGCCGTACTACAACACGGCCCGCGCCGTGGCTACGGTCACCGCGCCGGTGGCCTACGCCATCCCGGCCGCCTGGGGTGAGGTGGTAGACAACCTGCGCCGCAACGGCGCGGTGCTGCGCCCGCTGGCCCAGCCCCTCACCGGCCCCGCCGAAACCTACGCAATCGAAGATTACCAAACCACACCGCGGCCCTACGAGGGCCACTACCTGCACTCGCAGGTGCGACTGGCTACTACCCGCACCGCCCAGGCCACGCTGCCCGCCGGCACCTACCTGGCCGTGCTGGCCGAGCAAGGGCCAGCCGCCCGCTACCTCGTGCAGGCCCTGGAGCCGCAGGCCACCGATTCGTTTTTTGCCTGGGGCTTTTTCGATAGCGCCCTTCAGCAAAAGGAGCACTACTCCGATTATGTATTTGAGGACGTAGCGGCGGAATTTCTTACCCAAAACCCCGCCGTGCGCCAGCAGCTCGACGCGGCCAAACAGGCCGATCCGACCCTGGCCGCCAGCGGCCCGGCCCAGCTCGACTGGGTGTACCAGCACTCGCCCTGGCACGAGGCGGGCTACCGCCGCTACCCAGTGCTGCGCTGGCTGGGCATGGCGCCGCAGTAAGTGGAATTAAAAATGATGAATTAAAAACTTGGCTATCAGATTTTTAATTCATCATTTTTAATTCCACTTACTGCGGCGATCGGCTGGGCAAAGCTGCCCAAAAAGCGCCGCAGCTCTTCGGGCACGTGCACCACCAGGCTGAAGGGATGCAGGTCGGGCTGCTGGGCCAGCGGCAGGTAGCCGGTAGTGGCGCTCAGGTCCTGGGTGGCAGCGGGCACGAAGCCCATGCGCCAGTCCGGAAACATGCGCCCCGGCGTCGGCCCCTCATGCAGCACAAAGGCGTGCTTGTGGCGCGGGTCGCGGGCAATGCGCTGGTAGAGGCCATCAACTTCATCCCGCGGTCCCTCCAGCACTTGCACAAACTCCTTGGTGTCGGCGGCGTAAAGCAACAGGCCCGTGAGACGGTGGTCCTGGTTGTAGAACCGGGCCTGGCGCAGTAAGTCAGCCAGCTGCTCGGGGCTCAGGCCGTCGCCCGTGGCCAGGCTGTGGTAGATAATCTGGTAAAGCGGCTGGGGAGCAAACATGTAATTCTGGCAATTGGAATCTTCTCTACGCGCCACCGCCCGCCGGGTTGGGCCGTGGCTAGGCGGCGGGGTCGGGCCTAATGGTTTAACAAAGCACTCGCCACTGAACTTCAGGGATAGTGCTTTGGCGGTGGGTTTTTTGCGGGATTCCAGCGGCGGATACATTCACCTGAATAGCCGTTTCCTCGATGAGATCGCCAAGACTCCCTTCGTCGCCCCTAGTGATGGTAGCCAGGTTCTTCTTTAGCTCGGCGGCCGTGAGCGGGAGTTTAGTGGACGTTTGGGCTAGGCTTACCGAGGTAGTGGCCAACGTGGCACTGGCGGCCAGAGCAGGGTTTTCGGCATAGATTGCCTGCGGACTACCAGCTTGGAACGTTGGCTGCTGGCGCTCTGCATAACTTTAAGCAGCCAAGTCATTTTGGGTGGGCTCGATGGGTAAGCGGATTAGCTTTTCCTGCACGCGGGCAAGACCTTCTTCTGCATCAGCTAGACGCTCTTGGTCGGCATCAGCTAGGCTAACGATAGCCTTTTCAAACCACCTTACAGCCTCCGTTAGTTTATCCTGCTCTTCATGTACACGCCCCAGGGTGTAGTAGGCTCTACCTACCTCGAAATCGTTGCCAGTACGTTGGTCCCACTCTAAAGACAAGTGACAGTTCTCTATGGCAGCCTCCCACTGATTCTGTTCAGCATATGCTAACCCAATGCTGTAGTAAGCATTTCCCACCTCAGCGTGATTATTAGAGCTCAGATACCATTCCAAACATAGCCGGTAGCTGTCGATACCAGCTTCCCATCGTTGTTGACTAGTATATGCGTGACCAATCTGGAGGTAAGTATTACCCAAGGTAAAATCATCGCCGGCACGGTGCTTCCATTCTACTGCCAGTTGATAATTTTCCATAGCTGTCTCCCACTGCTCCTGTTCAGCATACATTATCCCAAACTGGTGGTAGATCCTACCTACATGAAACCCATTGTCCTGGCGTTGCTCCCACTTCAGAGCTAGCTGATAATTTTCAATAGCCTTATCCCATTGTTGCTGACTAGCGTACGCCATTCCAAGATGTTGATAAGTAGCACCCTGGGAGTTATCGCCAATGCGTTGCATCCATTTCAGAGCCAACTGGTAGGTATCTATGGCGAGAGCCCACTGTTGTTGCTGTTCGTAGACCCGGCCGAGTTGATGATAAGTACCTCCTACATAACTGGTATCACCAGTACGCTTAGCGTGTGCTAAGGCCATTTGGTAGCTGTCTATAGCAAGATTCCATTGCCGCTGGCTAGCGTATAATATCCCAAGTCGGCCCAAAACAAGACCTTGGCTTTGCTCGGGCAATAAAGATTTACAGCGCGTAAGAGTTGATAAGGCCTCTGAAAATTTGCGATGGCATATATACACCGTAGCTAAGTTAAAAAGTAGGTTATCCCTCGACTGGTCGTCTTCCTGCACAGTTTCCTGCAAAGCAGCCGCTATTTTGTAGACTTCCTCGGCTTCACTGTATTGAAATGCCTCTGTGTATTCTTGCCCTAGTAGGCTCAGGAGGTTTATTTTATCTTTAAGGAGCCGTTTTTTGTCACTGTCATCCAAAAGCAGGTGTTCGTATCGGTCGTTTAATTCCTGAATACGGGTCTGCCGCTCAGCAATATTCCCAGGTTGTGGGAGCCGTTCGGGGGGTAGTGGGGGTAGCAGTTCAGTTGCCAGAGCAGTGGGGTCGTCGAAGCGGAATTTATACGTTACCCAGTGCCATAAATCAGGGGCCAGCCGTTGCAGTTTGCGAAAGAAATAGGCATCGGCCCAAATGAGAGTGATGTAGGGCACGTTGCGAAACAGCAACTCCCGCTCCAGGTTGAGTTGGGCAGCTAGCTGCTCATCCAGCCGGTTTTCCAGTCCATGCACGTTCACCACGCAGGTTACGGGCGGCGAGTTTTTAACGTGGGCAGGCAGGTTGTCAGCCAGCGTCCGCAGCAGGGAGGCTACTGTCAGCGGCGTTACATCGATGGTGAAAAACGTGTACTCCGGCAGCTCATGCTGTAGAAACCTCTCTAGCTCATCGCGCTTGGCATTGGTTTTATACTCCACGAAGGCTAGGGTCGGCTTGTCGCGGTGGTGCAGAGCAAAAAGCAGCTCATCCTTGTCTGTCTGCTCGTCGAAAGGGGTCTGATCGGCAGCCATCAGCTCGGCAGGAATTCTTCCAGCAAGGGGTTTAGTTCTACGTGGCCATTGTACTTCAGCAGTACCAGTTGAAACAACATAGCCCGTACTTCGGCATCGCCTAGCTTTAGGGTATTCAGGCCTTTGCTTAGCGCCTCCACGTGCTGGCTCGTCAGCAGCTGGTTCATTTCGCTACCCAAGTTATAGATAGCTTTTCTGGCCGTTTCCAGAGAAGCTCGTTGGCCCAACGCCTTCCGAATAACGGCATTTACGATAATAAGCAACTGCCGCATACAGCCGCCCGAGCACCGAACGCACTCATCTAGCACCCCCTCCGCCAGGAAAGTACCAACATTGATGCGGCGCTCAATTACTTCTTTAAAGCACGTATTAGCTTCACTATCTGGCTCAACCAGCTTAATCATCGGTACAATAAACCGATTAGGGAAATTGAGGCTCGATGCCGACTCAATTTTATAGTAAGAGTCAATAGGAACTGCAATAATCATGTTCACCGCCAATGTGCGCAGCAAGTTGGCATTCTGGATGAACAGGTACTCATACACTTCAAATTTCAGCTTCTCCGAGCCATCGATAATAAAGAGAATATCTTGGCCCAGTCCAGCCTCTTGCACTGCCGGCCGCATAGTAGCCAGCGCCGCGTTAATCTTCGTAATAATGGCCAGCGTATTCCGTCGTACCTCTTCCCGAATTTTAGTGGACGTTTCGTTGTGGCTGGCAAAAACGGCTTTAGCCACCGCCTTCAGCTTGAGCCAGCCAAAGAAATTAATGCCTGCTTCGCTTTCACTGCCTAACTCGGTTTCAAACGAGTTTTTCAACTCCTGCTCAATGGCTTTATCCGATAACAGTTGTCGCGCCAAGTCATTAAAATCACTTTTACTCGTCGGGATATTGTATTCCTGAATGGCTCCTACGAGCTTCAAAATAATCCAGACAAAAATATCTTCGGGGTGGAAGGCCCCAAATTCCATCTCTTCCTCAATGCTCAGGAAGATGGAAAAATAGCGGTTAGGGTGGTTAAGCTCCCGCTGCAAGCGTTCCAACTCGGTAGTTTTGCCACAGCCCCGATGCCCTGAGCAAATGATTTTCAAATAATCGCTCGTGGGGTAAGCCAAACGCTCTTCTTCTACAGCTAAAGAAAAGAAAACCCCGTCTCGAAACTCCTTGCCTCGCACCTCATCCAGGTTGACGTACAGCTTTTCTTCAAATAAGTCGGGCTCAAAGTCCGGCTCGGTCACCATACGCGCTTCGTATTTATTGGTGACTGGGTAGGGATAGCGGGGCATGACTGATAGTTCTAGGAGATAGAAGAGAGGATAGCAAGACAGCGAATATCAACAGAATTTTAGCAGCAGTGGGGTTGGGCCGCGGCTAGGCAGCGGGGCCGGGCTTCATCGCCTGCAAAATATCGTGGCCCATCTTGTCGCGCTTGGTGGTGAGATAGCTTTGATTGTGCTGGTTGGGCGCAATCTCGATGGGCACCGTGTCCACTACCTCGATGCCGTAGGCGCTGAGGCCCGTGCGCTTCTTGGGGTTGTTGGTGAGCAGGCGCAGCTGGCGCAGGCCCAGGTCGCGCAAGATGGCGGCACCCACGCCGTAGTCGCGCTCATCGCCCCGGAAGCCCAGGTCCTCGTTGGCCTGCACCGTATCGCGGCCCGCCTCTTGCAGCTTATACGCCTTGAGTTTGTTGAGCAGGCCGATGCCGCGGCCCTCCTGGTTCATGTAGAGGATGGCGCCGCGACCTTCGCGGTCAATCTGCTGCATGGCCTGGTGCAGCTGCGGGCCGCAGTCGCAGCGGCACGAGCCGAAGATGTCGCCCGTAATGCACGAGCTGTGCACGCGCACCAGCACCGGCTCGGGGCCCGAGAGGTCGCCCTTGACCAGGGCCAGGTGCTGGGCGCCGTTCGAGCGCTGGGTGTAGGCATAGAGGTCAAAATCACCGTACTCGGTGGGCATCTTCACCGTGATTTCGCGCTGAATAAGGCTTTCCTGGGCTAGCCGGTACTTGATGAGGTCTTGCACCGAAATCAGCTTGAGGCCCCACTGCTGGGCTACCTTTTCGAGGTCGGGCAGGCGGGCCATTTCGCCATCTTCCTTCAAAATCTCGACCAGCACGCCAGCCGGCTCGAAGCCCGCCAGCCGGGCCAGGTCGACGCCCGCCTCGGTGTGGCCGGCGCGGCGCAGCACGCCTTCCTTGCGCGCCTTGAGCGGAAAAATATGGCCGGGCTTACCGAGGTCTTCGGGCTTGGTCGTGGGGTCGATGAGCGCCAGAATGGTCTTGGAGCGGTCGGAGGCCGAGATACCGGTCGTCACGCCGTTGGTGAGCAAATCGACGCTCACCGTGAAGGGCGTGGCGTGCAGCGCCGTGTTGCGGCCCACCATCAGGTCGAGGCCCAGCTCGTCGCAGCGCTCGGCGGTGAGGGGCGCGCACACCAGGCCGCGGCCGTGGGTAGCCATAAAATTGATGACTTCGGGAGTGGCGCAGCGAGCGGCGCAGATAAAGTCGCCTTCGTTTTCGCGGTCTTCGTCATCAACCACAATCACGACCTTGCCGGCTCGGATGTCTTCGATGGCGCTTTCTATGGTGTCAAGCATTGGGGGTAAATAAAAACACGTGGTAGCCCGTCAGGCTGACGAAGGAAGCATCTCGGCCGTACTTGCACACGATTCCTGTCAAGATGCTTCCTTTCGTCAGCCTGACGTTCTGTTTAAAATAACGTAACCAGTCAACTTGTTCATTTGGCCCGCTGAAAGCGCTGGGTAGGCTGCCACACCGCCGGGGCCGCCCCGCGCAGGTAGCGCCAGTAGCCCAGCAGCAGGGCCGCGTTCATACTGTAAAAGTGGGTAACAAACCGCAAGGGCCGCAGGTGCAATGTCGCGCCGCGCCGCAGGGCCCAGTCTACGAGCAGCAGCAGCGGCAGCGCCAGCTGGCCCAGCAGGGCGAGCTGATAAAACCAGCCCGCGCCCCGCGCCACCAGCCCCGCCGTGGCCGCCAGCGCCGCCAGCAGCAGCAGCGGCGTGTACCAGCGCAGCACCTTGTGCGACCACAGCACGAAAGCCACCCCGCGCCACGGCGGCCAGAGCAAGGCCCGGAAGGTGCTTAGGTTCTGAAAGTTGCCGGTCGAGATGCGCGCCTTGCGGCGAAATTCCTCGCGCAGGTGGTCCGACACGTCTTCGTAGCACACGGCGGCCAGCTCGTTGATGGCCTGGTAGCCGGCCCGCAGCACGGCCAGCGAGCTGTAAAAATCATCGACAATAAACGCGGCCGGGGCCGGGTAGTAGCAAGCGCGGCGCACCGCGAAGCAGCCACCAAAAGCGCCGGCCATGGCACCCCACACCACGCCTTCCTGGTATTTGAGCACGTTTTCGCGCGCCAGGTAAGCTTTCTCCTGGCCCGAAATGCCAGCGGCCCGGTGCTCGGGGTTGAGGATGTGGCCGCCCACCAGGCCAATGGCCGGGTTTTGAAAATGCTTGACCAGGTGGTAGAGCGTGTCGGGCGCAAAAAACACGTTGGCGTCGGTGAGCACCAGCACGGGGGCGGTAGCTAGCCGGGTCAGGTTTTCGATAACGGCGGGCTTGCCGGCACGCTGCTCATAGGCCACCACGTGCAGCTGCGGGTGCTGGCTGGCCAAGCTAGCCAGCAGCACATTGGTGCGGTCGGTCGAGTGGTCGGAGCCCACCAGCAGCCGCACTTTTTCGAGCGGGTAGGTAGTGGCGAAAGTAGTCCGGATTTTCTCCTCAATCACGGCTTCCTCATTGTGGGCGGCCAGCAGAATATCCACCGCCGGCAAGTTGGCCGCGCCGGGCGCATACACCCGCTGGTTGGCAGCGCGCCCCCGGGCCAGCCACGCCACCAGCCCCGGAAACAGCACGTACGTGTGCGCCACCAGCAGCAGGCAGAGCCAGAAGATACCGATGAGCACGGCCACTACCATCAGTGGGCGAGCACGGGTCGCAGCCGCGCGTACAAGTCCTCGAAGCGCTCGGTGACGCGCCGGTTGTCGTAGACCGTGGCGGCCGTGTGGGCGGCCGCGGCCCCGAGCGCGGCCACCGGCAGGCGGCCGTGGTAGTAGTCGCGTAGGGCGGCCAGCCAGGCGGCGGGCTCGTCGCGCAGCACGATGTCGTGGCCGTCGCGCACGGCCACGCCTTCGGCCCCGAGGCTGGTGCTCAGAATAGCTTTGCCCAGGGCCAGGCCCTCGATAATCTTGATGCGCATGCCGCCGCCGCTCAGCAACGGCACCAGCATGAGGTCGTACTGGCGCATGAAGGCCGCCGCCGAATCGACAAAGCCGTGGATGAATACGTTGTCGGTGCGCGGAACGAGCAAGTGGGGCGGCGGGGCGGTGCCGGCCACGTGCAGCTCCAGGCCGGGCAGCTCGGCGTGGATGGTGGGCCACACCTCGCGCAGCAGCCATTCGAGGCCTTCGAGGTTGGGCAGCCAGTTGAGCGACCCAATCATAAACACCGTGCGCGGCTTCGGCACCACGGCCGGGTCGGGCTGAAAATTGGTGAGCTCCACGGCGGCGGGTACCAGGGCCACCTCGGTGGGGCAGCCCAGCTCTTGCAAGCGCGCTATGTCTTCAGGCGTAATGGCGGCAATGGCCTCCACGCGGCGCACCAGCCATTTTTCGTACGCCTGCATGCGTTGGGCCAGGTGCCCGAAGTACCATTTCTTCAAAGGATTACGTTCCCCGCGAGCCAGCGTTTCCCAGATGCGATACTCCACATTGTGGGCCCGCAGCACTACGGGTGGCAAGCTGGCTAGCCGGTCGGCCTGGCCTTCGGCCCGCAGGTAAGCCGCGTACCAGCCCACCGACGTGCCTTCCACCTGCACGAGGTCGAACGCCTCGGCTAGCAGGAGCTGCTGGAGCATCGTGGCTGCCGATGCATGCACGAAGCGCTCCATATTGTACGGAATACCCTGCCCGATGCCGAGCGGACCCCGGCCGCTGGGTTGCAGCAGGCTTTTGAGCGCCTTCAGCGGCTTCAGGCTGGTATCCACATCCACCGGCACCAGCCGGAAATTGGGTCCCAGGTGGGCGAGCGCATCGGCTGGCTGGTGGTGCTTGGGCGTGTTGATGGCAAGCATCGTGACGCGGTGGCCGGCCGCGAGCAGCCCGGCCGTGATATTGTAAATCCCGATCGCCCCCCCGTCGTGCAGCGGAAACGGCACGCGCGGACTTACCTGTAAAATATGCATTGGCTGAAGCTGTTAGCTACTAGCGGCTAGCCGGCAGCTTTCCTACGTCGGGGCAAAGAAAGTGACCAGCCAACCACCGGCCAGCGGTAGCCTCCTCGGCGCCTTACTTAAACTGCTGGTGCAGAGATTGAATCTGTGCTTCGTTGCCGAGCACGAGCAGTACGTCGCCGGCGGCGGTGCGGTAGTCGGCGGCGGGGCTTACTTCGAGCTCGCCGCTCTCGCCGCGGCGCAGGGCGATGATGGTGGCCCCAGTGCGCGAGCGCACGTCGAGCTCGCGAATGCTTTGGCCGCGCAGGCTAGGTTTGAGCTCGGCAAACGGCAATTCTTCGAGGCGCAGCTTGTTGGGGTCGAGGCCCGAAATCATGTCTAAAAACCGGATAACCTCGGGCCGGATAATCAGGTTAGCCATGTGCGAGCCGCCAATCTCATCGGGCAGCACCACCGAGTTGGCCCCGGCCGAAATGAGCTTGCTCACGCTGCTGCGGGCACTGGCCCGGGCAATGATGACGACGTGGGGGTTCAGCTCGCGGGCCGAGAGGGCTACAAATACGTTGTCGGCATCTTTGGGCAGGGCCGTAATGAGGGCGCGGGCGTGCTCGATACCGGCCTGGCGCAGCGTCGAATCGAGGGTAGCATCGCCAAAGACGGCCGGAATCTGGTGGCCAATGGCCTCGTTGGCGGCAGCCAGCAGGCCCTGGTTTTGCTCCACTACCACCACCTGGGTGCCGCTGTGGCGCAGCTCGTCGTAGGCCTTGTAGCCATTGCGCCCGAAGCCGCAGACGATGACGTGGTCGCGGAAGCTCTTGATTTCCTGGTCGGCGCGAATCATGCGAAAAAGGTGGCGCAGCTCGCCATCAAAAATGTACGTGGTGAGCACCGACACG
>Ga0160429_1000794_pt1 | contig 20805 bp, 20 predicted proteins | sample SolpanmetagenomR_FD_108199 | JGI IMG/M metagenome (GOLD analysis project Ga0160429, IMG submission 108199) | Solar panel surface microbial communities from Lawrence Berkeley National Laboratory, California, USA - R | ecosystem: Engineered > Built environment > Solar panel > Unclassified ...
CCGGGCTGGTTGCCCTTCGCGACGCTGTCGACCGCGGCCTCGCCCCAGATCACGTCGACCTTGTTCTTCTTGAGCAGCATGCCGACGCCGCCGTTGAGCCGGCCCGAGACGCCGCGGGAGCGCTTCACGATCGCGGCGGTGTCGAACCCGACCTTCTCGGCCGTCAGGCCGTAGTCGCCGGCGTGCTGGAAGTAGTGGTAGATCTCGGCCGAGCGGAGCAGGGCCTTGGTGGGGATGCAGCCCCAGTTCAGGCAGATGCCGCCGAGATGCTCGCGGTCGACCACGGCGGTCTTGAAGCCGAGCTGCGCCGCGCGGATCGCCGTGACGTAGCCGCCGGGGCCGGCGCCGATGATGAGGACGTCGTAGGTGTCGGACATCGTGTGCTCCGGCTCAGACCAGCATGCCCATCGGGTTCTCGATCAGCCCCTTGAAGGCCGAGACCAGCTCCGCCCCGAGCGCCCCGTCGAGCACCCGGTGGTCGCACGACAGGGTGCAGGTCATGACCTGGACCACCGCCGGCGCCCCGTCCTTCACGACGACGCGCTTCTCGCCCGCGCCCACCGCCAGGATGCTCGATTGCGGCGGGTTGATCACCGCGGTGAAGTGCTTGATTCCGAACATGCCGAGGTTCGACACCGAGGTGACGCCACCCTGGTACTCCTCGGGCTTCAGCTTCTTGGCGCGCGCCCGGGCCGCGAAATCCTTCATCTCGTTGGAGATGGTGGACAGCGTCTTCTCGTTGGCCCGGCGGATCACCGGGGTGAACAACCCGCCGTCGATCGCCACCGCGACGCCGACCTCGGCGTTCTTGAAGCGCAGGATCCGGTCCTCGGCCCAGACCGCGTTGGCGGCCGGCACCCGGGTGAGCGCGAGGCCCATGGCCTTGATGACGAAGTCGTTGACCGAGAGCTTGAAGGCGGGCTTCCCGTCCTTGTCCTTGCCGGCGGAGCCGTTGAGGGTCTCGCGCAGCTTCATCAGCGCGTCGAGTTCACAATCCACCGTCAGGTAGAAGTGCGGCGCCACCTGCATCGCCTCGGTGAGGCGCTTGGCGATGGTCTTGCGCATGCCGTCGAGCGGCACTTCCTCGTACGCATCCTTGGCGAAGAAGCCCTTGACCTGATCGGTCGTGAGCCCGGCCGGTGCGCCGCCCGCGGGGGCAGCCTTGGGAGCGGGGGCTGCCGCCTTGGGCGCCTCCGCTCCGGCCTGAGGCGCCGGCGCCTTTGTGGTGCCGGAGGCCTTCGCGGCCTGGACGTCGCGGGCGATGATGCGGCCGTGCGGGCCGCTACCCTGGACGGCGCCGAGTTCGACCCCCTCCTGCTTGGCGATCCGCCGGGCGAGCGGCGAGGCGAAGACACGGCCGCCCGAGCCGGCCTGCCCGGCCGCCTGTGGGGCTCCGGTCGGCTGTGCGCCCTCCGGCGCGGCGTTCACCCGCTCGTACGACATGTGACCGCCGCCGGGCGTGGTATTCTGCGAGGCGGCCGACGGTTCGGCCTTCTCCGCCTTGACCTCGCCGTTGGACGCCGCCTTGGGCGCGCCGCCGGCCTGCACGCTCGAGGGATCCTCGCCCTCGGCGGCGATGATCGCGATCAGGCCGTTGACCGGCACGTCCGCCGTGCCCTCGGGCACGAGGATCTTGGCGAGGACGCCCTCGTCGATCGCTTCCACCTCCATGGTGGCCTTGTCGGTCTCGATCTCGGCCAGCACGTCGCCGGACTTGATCGCGTCGCCCTCCTTCTTGAGCCACTTGGCGAGGTTGCCCTTCTCCATGGTCGGCGAGAGGGCGGGCATCAGCACGTTGATCGGCATGGCATCAGGTCTCGGGCAAGGCCGGGGCGGCCGGATCGTCGAAGGGGAAGTGGTCGTCGAGGGGAAACGGCACGGCGTCGATGGGTGGCAGCTCTACGGTCTCGCCGCGCTGGATGGTGGCGGGGAGCACCCACCGCCCGTCCGCAAGCCCGAAGCCTTCGAGCACGCCCGCGGCCGGGCCGAGCAGCCAGAGATGGCCGATCCCGGCATCCCCATAGATCCGGCGCTTCGGACCCCGATCGAGGCGGGTGGTCGACGGCGAGACGATCTCGCAGACCATGTCCGGGGCGTTCTCGATGACGGTGTCCTGGGGGTCGGTCGGCATCCGCGCGCGGCGCCAGACCGCCAGATCGGGCACGACCACCTGGGATCCAAGGTGAAGTTCCGGCTCGATGAAGAACACCGGTCCGCCAGGACCATCACGGCCGCGTGCGAAGGGCCGATTCAACTCTCCCGACAGGCGGGCTGCTGCGATCCCTTGCTGGGGCCGCGGACGCGGATGCGTCTCCGGCACCCCGTCGATGATCTCGGCGACGCGATGCTCCGAAACCGCTTCGAGATCCGCGTAGCTCGCCTGCCGGACCGCCGCCTCAGCCATGGTCGGGTACCATCGCTAGTTGAGGCCGCCGGGGTCGAGCCCCTCGGCCTCCCAGCCGGCACGGATGCGCTCGACCGCCTCCTCTTCCGACATGTCGGTCTCCAGCGCGTAGGCGCGGGCGGCCTGCCGGGCGAGGTCGGCCAGCAGCCGGCCCCAGGTCGCTGGGTCGTCGAAGGAGCGGCGGAGCGCGACGCTGACCGCGCCATCGACCACGGCCGCGCGCAGCACCTCGATGCCACCCTGTTCCTGGGCGTCGGGCGGGATGGCGAGTTCGGCGAAGTCGCTGCTGGAATCTTGGCTCATGGTGCGCCGGCTATTCCCTGACCCCCTGCCGAGACGGAGACGGGATCATGGATCCCGCCCGCGCACCGGTCACTTGTAGCAGACGCTCTTGGCCGCCTCGACGACCTCCGCCACGTTCGGCAGCGCCAACTTCTCCAGGTTGGCGGCGTAGGGCATCGGCACGTCCTTGCCGGTGATGCGCAGGACCGGTGCGTCGAGGTAGTCGAACGCGTCGACCATCAGGCGGGCCACGATCTCGGCGCCGATGCCGGATTGCGGGAACCCCTCCTCGACGGTGATGCAGCGGCCGGTCTTCTTCACCGACTTGACCACCGTCTCAGAATCCATCGGGCGGATCGTGCGCAGGTCGATGACCTCGGCCTCGATGCCCTGCTCGGCGAGCACCTGCGCCGCCTTGAGCGCGTAGGTCATGCCGATCGAGAACGACACGATGGTCACGTCCGTGCCGGGCCGGTGGATCCGAGCCTTTCCGATCGGCAGCACGAAATCGTCGAGCTGCGGCACCGGGAAGGACTGCCCGTACAGGATCTCGTTCTCGAGGAAGATCACCGGGTTCGGGTCGCGGATCGCGGCCTTGAGCAGGCCCTTGGCGTCCGAGGCCGTGTAGGGCGCGATCACCTTCAGGCCCGGGACGTTGGAGTACCACGCGGCGTAGTCGTGGCTGTGCTGCGCGCCGACGCGGGCGGCCGCGCCGTTGGGTCCGCGGAACACGATCGGGCAGCCGAGCTGGCCGCCGGACATGTAGAGGGTCTTGGCGGCCGAGTTGATGATGTGATCGATCGCCTGCATGGCGAAGTTGAAGGTCATGAACTCGATGATCGGCTTCAGGCCTGCGAGCGCCGCGCCGACGCCGATTCCCGCGAAGCCGTGCTCGGTGATCGGCGTGTCGACCACGCGCTTGGCGCCGAATTCCTGCAGCAGGTTCTGGGTAATCTTGTAGGCGCCCTGGTACTCGGCGACCTCCTCGCCCATCACGAATACGTCGCCGTCGCGCCGCATCTCCTCGGCCATGGCGTCGCGCAGGGCCTCGCGCACGGTCGTGGTGACCATCGGCGTGCCCGCCGGGAACTCCTCCATCACCGGCTCGTCGGCCTTGTTGGTAATGACGGCCGGGGCTGCCGGCGCCTTCGGGGCGTCCTCGCCGGTCTTGGCGGCGGGCGCGGCCGTGTCGGCCATGCCTTCGGCCTGCATGTCGGGGGTCGGGGCCGGGTGGCCGCCGGTGCCGTTGGGCTTGGCGCCGCCGCCGGACTGGACGCTCGCCGGATCCTCGCCCTCGCCGGCGATGATGGCGATCGGCGTGTTCACCGCGACGCCCTCGGTGCCCTCGGCGATCAGGATCTTGGCGAGGACGCCCTCGTCGATCGCCTCCACCTCCATGGTGGCCTTGTCGGTCTCGATCTCGGCCAGCACGTCGCCGGACTTGATCGGATCGCCCTCCTTCTTCAGCCACTTGGCGAGCTTGCCCTCCTCCATGGTGGGCGAGAGGGCGGGCATCAGGATGTCGGTCGCCATGCTCAGCTCTGCGGTCGTCGTCTCGATGGGGGGGCGGCCAGCGTCGTCGGCGACGCGCTCAGGCGTGCGCGTCCAGCAGGATGTCGGTCCAGAGCTCCGACGGATCCGGCTCGGGATCGTTGGTGGCGAACTCGGCCGAGGCGTTGACGGTCTCGCGGACCTTGGCGTCGGTCGCCTTGAGATCCGCCTCCGGCACCCCGTGCAGTTCGAGCAGGCGCTTGCGCACCATCTCGATCGGGTCGTGCTCGTCGCGCATCTTCGAGACTTCGTCCTTGGTCCGGTACTTGGCCGGGTCGGACATCGAGTGGCCGCGGTAGCGGTAGGTCTGCATCTCCAGGATGTAGGGGCCCTGGCCCGTGCGGGCGTGCTCGATCGCCCGCGTGGCCGCCTCGCGCACCGTGCGCACGTCCATGCCGTCGACCTGCTCGCCCGGGATGCCGAACGAGAGGCCGCGCTTCGAGAAGTCCGTCTGCGCCGAGGCCCGGGCGACCGAGGTGCCCATGGCGTAGCGGTTGTTCTCGATGACGTAGACCACCGGCAGCTTCCAGAGCGCCGCCATGTTGAAGCTCTCGTAGACCTGACCCTGGTTGGCGGCGCCGTCGCCCATGTAGGTCAGGCTGACCTTGCCGTTCTCCCGGTAATGGTCGGCGAAGGCGAGACCGGTGCCGAGGGAGACCTGGGCGCCGACGATCCCGTGGCCGCCGAAGAACTGCTTCTCGCGGCTGAACATGTGCATCGAGCCGCCCTTGCCGCGACTGTAGCCGCCGCGGCGTCCGGTCAGCTCGGCCATGACGCCCTTCGGGTCCATGCCGCAGGCCAGCATGTGGCCGTGGTCGCGGTAGCCGGTGATGACCTGGTCGCCGTCGACCGAGGCCATCTGCATGCCGATCACCACGGCTTCCTGGCCGATATAGAGGTGGCAGAACCCGCCGATCAGGCCCATGCCGTAGAGCTGGCCGGCCTTCTCCTCGAAACGCCGGATCAGCAGCATCTCGTGGTAGGCGTGGAGGTCTTCCTCGCGGGTGAACTGCGGCATGTTGGGCGCCGGCTTGTGGGCCTCGACGACCTGAGGACTTCCGGCCGGAGGACTCGCGGCCTGCGTTTGCGAGGACGGTGCGTCCTTGGCAGGCTCCTTGGCGGCATCCATCGGCGCTCTCCCCGTGATTCCACGCGACTTCGTGGGGGTGTAGGACAGCGCTGAGGGGAAAGCGAGGGCTGCCGCTCTGACAGGAGGCCGCTCTTGTCAGAGGGTCGCGGGGACTAAGGAATACTTCGGTCCGGACGGTCAGGGCGTGATGATGACCACGTCGTTCGCGTGCACACGCCCGAGCACGATCCGCGCGCGCTCTTCCAGGAGATCGCGGTCGATCTGATCGCTCTTCAGGAGCGTCACCCTGTGTTCCCAGGTGGCGCGCTCGGCCCTGACGGCGGCCAGTTCCTGGTTCAGACCGTAGGCCCGGATCTTGAGGGCCTTCTTGGCCTCCAGGCCGCGGTTGCCACTCTCGGCCTGCCACACGAAGTAGCCGACCACGAGCGCCGACAGGGTCCAGAGACCCAGCGGCAACACGACCATTCTGACTCGGCGGCGCACGACCATGGCGCGACCGTGGCGCGGAAAGGTTAATGGATCCTGTCGGTCGCGCCACGACCAGTACGAACAGAGGATAATCTCGAGGGATGGACCTGACGCTTCTGGGCCGCTGGATCGCCGAGCACGCCACGGCGACGGACGATCACGACCTCCTGCTGACCGGCTTCTGCGAGGCGCTGGCCGGCGCCGGCATCCCGGTCTGGCGGGTCAGCGTGATGACCCCGGCGCTCGACCCGATGCTGCGCGGCGTCAGCCTGAATTGGCACGCGGGCGAGGGGATGTCCTTCGTGGCCAACGCCCACGGCTCCGACGAGGAGAGCGACTGGCTGTTCAGCCCCGTCTACGCGCTGGTGGAGAAGGGCGAGACCTTCGGGCGCTGGCGCCTCGATGCACCGGACTTGGAGGCGGATTTCCCGGTCCTGAAGGCGCTCGGCGCACAGGGTGGGGTCGACTACGTGCTTCACATCGTGGAGTTCGCACCCGGTACGGCGCTGCAAGGCATCGCGGTGTCGTTCTGCACCCGCGACGTGTCCGGCTTCACCGAGGGCCACCTGTCGGCCATCGCCGATGTCCTCCCGTTCCTGACCCTGGCGATCGCCAAGATCGGCCTGGCTCACACGTTCCGCGAGGTGTCGGCGACCTATCTCGGCCGCTCCACCGCCGAGCGCATCCTCAACGGCCAGATCCGGCGCGGCGAGGGGCGCGCCGTGCCGGCGGCCATCCTGCTGACGGACCTGCGCGGCTTCACGGCCCTGGCCGACCGGGTGGACCCGGCCGACATGGTCACGTGGCTCAACGAGCATTTCGATGCCCTCGGCGACCCGGTGGCGCGGCACGGCGGCGAGATCCTGAAATTCCTCGGTGACGGATTCCTGGCGATCTTCCCGGTGCCGGACGCCGGAACCCTCCCCTGCCCGGTCTGCGGCGGCGCCCTGGACGCCGCGATCGACGGCCTCGCCGCGAACGCGGCGCTGAATGCCCGCCGCCGCACGGCGGGACTGCCCGAACTCGCGGCCGAATGCGTCGTGCATTTCGGGACGGTGATCTACGGCAATGTCGGGACCGAACGGCGCCTCGACTTCACGATCATCGGGCGAGCGGTCAACGAGGCCAGCCGCATCGAGAGCCAATGCGCGGCACTCGGCCACGAACTGCTGGTGTCGGATTCCTTCGCCGAGCGCTGCGCCCGGAGGCTCGAGCCGGTCGGAACGATCGATTTGCGGGGCCTGTCGCGACCGATGCGGGTCTGGACGGTGCCCGAGGAGCCGTCCGGCGCCGCGTCCGCCGAACAGGGCACGGGTTCACCGGCGAGGACGGTGTGACCGAGACACGGGGATCCGGTCCGGAGACGAGAAGCGACGGGCTCCGCGCCCCAGCCTCACCCGAATATGGCCTGTCCGGGTCGGCATCCGAGGCGGGCTCGCCCGCTACCGGATGACGTGCGGATGTCCGGTCCCACGGGGAAGGCAGCGCCGGTCATACTTCGGCGGGGGCGTGTCCGAGCCCGAGGGTCCGCCGGTGTCGTTGCCGGTTGCAGTTTGCCTCGACGGCGACCGCAGACTCGGCCGGCCGCTCCGGGGGGAGCGGACCGGCCAGCAGAGTCCGCCGGATCAGCGGCGGGCGAGCTGCTTGAGCGCCGACGGGCCGGCGTAGAGGGCCTGCGGGCCGAGGCCTTCCTCGATGCGGATCAGCTGGTTGTACTTGGCCAGTCTGTCCGAGCGGGCGAGCGAGCCAGTCTTGATCTGCCCGCAATTGGTGGCGACCGCGAGATCCGCGATGGTGGAGTCCTCGGTCTCGCCCGAGCGGTGGGACATCACCGCGGTGTAACCGGCGCGCTGGGCCATATCGACGGCCGCCAGCGTCTCGGTGAGTGAGCCGATCTGGTTGACCTTGATCAGGATCGAGTTGGCGGTGCCCTCCGCGATCCCTCGGGAGAGGCGCTCGACGTTGGTGACGAACAGGTCGTCGCCCACGAGCTGGCATCGGTCGCCGATCTTGTCGGTCAGGAGCTTCCACCCGGCCCAGTCATCCTCCGACATGCCGTCCTCGATGGAGACGATCGGATAGGTGGCCACCAGCTGCGCGAGGTAGTCGACCTGCGCCTCGATGGTGCGGGTCGTGCCCTCGCCCTCGTACGCGTAGGCGCCGTCCTTGAAGAACTCGGTGGCGGCGCAGTCGAGCGCGATGGCCATGTCCTGCCCCGGCTTGAAGCCGGCGGCGCTGATCGCGTCCATCACGAAATCGAGGGCCGCCTCGGCCGACGGCAGATTCGGGGCGAAGCCGCCCTCGTCGCCGACATTGGTGTTGTGGCCGGCCTTCTTCAGCTTGCCCTTGAGGGTGTGGAACACCTCGGAGCCCATGCGCACGGCCTCGGCGATCGAATCCGCGCCCACCGGCATGATCATGAATTCCTGGAAGTCGATCGGGTTGTCGGCATGCGCCCCGCCGTTGATGATGTTCATCATCGGCACCGGCAGCACCCGGCCCTGCACGCCACCGACGTAGCGGTAGAGCGGCAGGCCGGAGGCCTCGGCCGCGGCCTTCGCCACCGCCAGCGACACGCCAAGGATCGCGTTGGCACCCAGCCGTGCCTTGTTGGGCGTGCCGTCGAGCTCGATCATCGCCTCGTCGACCGCGACCTGATCCTCGGCCTCCATGCCGCCGATGGCGTCGAGGATCTCCGTCTGCGCCGCCTCGACCGCCTTCAGCACGCCCTTGCCGAGGAAGCGATTCTTGTCGCCGTCGCGCAGTTCCACCGCCTCGTGGGCCCCCGTGGAAGCACCGGACGGCACGGCCGCACGGCCGAAGGAGCCGTCCTCCAGGATGACGTCGACCTCGACCGTGGGGTTTCCACGGCTGTCGAGGATCTCGCGGGCGCTGATATTGGTGATCGCGGTCATGGAAGGTCCTCTCGCGGGGGCCGCGGGTCGGCAATCGCCCCGTGAGCGGGGCGGTGGGCGCATCGCGGCGGCTTATCGGTCAAGCCGTGGCCTGCGGCAAGCGTCGGGATAGTCTTCGCCTGTGCCGATGCCGTGACGACTGGCCGGAGGCACGACGTCCTCGGACCTACCGCGCGCGCTTTGCATCCGCTTGGCGGCTGACGCCTCCTGCGAGGGAGCGACTCAACTTCTGCAACTGCTTGTCATCGCGTGCGCACAGATCGTGACGGGTCATGTCGTCGAGCAGGCGCTGGCTCGCGCGATCGCTGCCGCGCTCGGCGGCACGGCTCGGCGCGAGCGGGAGGGTGACGAGGATCGATACCGTCGCGGCGAGTCCGAAGATCGAATCGCGCATCTGGTCGGCCTGACTGAAACGCGGCTGCGGCGCGGGCCCGGTGTTCCAAGCCCAGCGGCGCCGATATCGCCCACGCGCAGGTGAAGATTTCGTCGCGGCGCCAGCGGGTGCGTCGCTGCACGCGCCGGTTTATATGCGCGTCATGACGACGCCCGATTCTCTTCAGCTCGGCCAGCCGACGCCCTTCCCCTCCTCGCCCGAGGAGGCGCGGCTCGACCGTGTCCCGAACCCGCATGCGGACACCGACTACGTCGCCCGCTTCACCGCGCCTGAATTTACCTCAATCTGTCCGGTCACCGGCCAGCCGGACTTCGCGATCCTGGTGATCGACTACGTGCCCGGAGACTGGCTGGTCGAGTCGAAGTCGCTCAAGCTCTACCTCGGCTCGTTCCGCAACCATGGCGCGTTTCACGAGGATTGCACGGTGGCGATCGGCAAGCGGCTCCGGGATCTGCTGGAGCCGCGCTACCTCCGCATCGGCGGCTTCTGGTACCCCCGCGGCGGCATCCCGATCGACGTGTTCTGGCAGACGGGCGAACCGCCCAAGAGCGTCTGGCTCCCCGACCCCGGGGTTCCGCCCTACCGGGGCCGCTGAAGCACGACCGCCGTCGGGCCCGAAACGTGCCACAGCCGTCAGGTCCCCGACGGCTTGCGCGATTCCCGGGTCCTGTGCCCAGCTCTCGAAGGGGCGTGGCCACAGCACCGGGGGCACCGTCCGCGGTCAGCGAACTCGCACGGAACGGGCATCTCGCGGCATGACCGCCCGAGATCCCGAGCCGCGTACGATCAGCACGCCGGCGGCATCGACTGCGTTACGACGCGGTCCGGACCGGCGCGGCGCGAAGGAGCGTCTCAACCCTCGGATGGGATCTCGTCCGCAAAACGGTGACGTTCAGGTACCGGATCGGTTGAGCCTATTCAGTCATCGGACGGGAGCGGCGCGCATAGCCCGGTACTGGCCGCTCCAGCCACGGCCATCGTGATCAGCATCGTCCGCCTCCGACGGACCGCACCGGGTACGCGGTGGTTCAGATACTCGCGGACTAGATTCACAATTCTGGGCTTGGAACCTTGCCACGGTGTCGGTGGGCGTGGCGTTGCCGGTAGGCGGCCTGCAACCCGAGTGGTGCGCGTCGAAGGTCTCGAAGGAAGCCAACGAAAAAGGGACGGCCGGCTTGCGCCGGTCGCCCCTCTCGACCCTCGCGGATCTCAGATCTCAGTAGCCGTAGCCGTAGTAGCCGTAACCCGGGTTGGCGTAGCCGTAGCCGCCGTAGACCGGGGCGTAGCCGTAGCCGTAGGACGGAGCGTAACCGTAGCCCCCGCCGTAGTAGCTGTCGCGGGCGGCGCCGGCGGCGATCGCGCCGGCCGCGAGGCCGGCAATGCCGAGGCCGATGGCGGCGCCGGTGCCGATGCCGCGACGGCCGCGGTAGTAACCGCCGTGACCGTAACCGCCGTAGCCACCGTGGTAGCCGTACGGACGGGCCTCGGCGCTCGTGGTGGCAGCGACGCTACCGAGGGCCAGGGCGGCGGCGGTGGCGATGATACCGATCTTGCGCATAGTGTTCCTTCTCGATCCTCGATCGAACATGCCCAATAACGTGGCCGCAGCCAGACAGTTCCAGATCTCACATCGGTCTTGGGTGCGGATCCGCACAGGGCCGCGATCCTGAACCGTCGTTCATCGTCGGCGGCGTTCGGGCGACGACCGTCAAGCTTAAAACTCTGTATGCCGATCAGGCTTGAACTCTTGCGAAGACTCCCAGAGCCGAGCGCGGTCGAACAGGCGGATCGGGAACAGGGTCGCCAGGAACGATCGCGGGGAACGGTCGCGCGGATGGCGACGATCGGTCGGGGGTCCGGTGAAATCCGCCCTGCCCTGCCAGCGTCATGCTACCAGAAGCCCCGGAGGACCGATGATGGACGCCCTGACCCTGATCCGCGACACCTTCGCGCCCCTTCCGGGCAAGCGGATCCTGGATATCGGTTGCGGACCGGGGACGCTCGCGAGACGGCTGGTTGATGCCGGGGCGGCGGTCGTCGGCATCGACCCTGGCCTGACCGCACTCGCCACGGCACGCGCCGCCGTGCCGGAAGCGCGGTTCGAGGCTGCCGCCGGCGAGGCCCTGCCTTTTCCCGATGCGGGTTTCGACGGGGCGGTCATGCTCAATGCGCTGCACCACGTGCCGGACCCCGGGGCCGCCCTCGTCGAGGCCGCGCGCGTGCTGGTGCCGGGTGGGCATCTCGTCGTGGTGGAGCCCCTCGCAGAGGGCAGCTTCTTCGACGCCCTGCGGCCGATCGAGGACGAGACGGCGGTCAGGGCCTCCGCCCAGGAGGCGATCGCGGCCGCGCTGTCCCGCGGCGCTTTCGTGTGTCGGCGTGACGAGACCATCGAGAGGCGGGAGAGTTTCGCCTCCCTTGACGCGTTTCTCGCCCGCGTCAGCGCCGTGGACCCGGCCCGCGAGACCACGATCCGCGCGCGGCGTCCTGTGGTCGAGGCGGCTTTCCTAGCAGCGGCCGCACGCGAGACGGACGGCCGCTACGGCCTCGTCCAGCCCCTGCGGATCCACGTGCTGGAAAAGGGCGGCGCCTGAGCCGTCAGGCGAGACGCTGCTTGGCGAGACGGTCGAAGGCAAGCAGTTCCGCGACAAGCGCCGGGAGGTCCTTCAACGCCACCATGTTGGGTCCATCGGACGGCGCCCGATCGGGATCCGGGTGGGTCTCGATGAACACGCCGGCGACGCCCACCGCCACGGCGGCCCGAGCCAGGACGGCGACGAATTCCCGCTGGCCGCCGGAGCTTGCCCCCTGCCCGCCCGGCTGTTGCACGGAATGAGTGGCGTCGAACACCACCGGCGCGCCCTGCGTGACCTGGGCCATGATCGGCAGGCTCCGCATGTCCGAGACCAGGGTGTTGTAACCGAACGAGGCGCCCCGCTCGGTCACGATGACGTTGGGGTTGCCGGCCTCGGTCACCTTGGCGGCCACGTGCTTCATGTCCCAAGGCGCCAGGAACTGGCCCTTCTTGATGTTGACCGCCCGGCCGGTGGCGGCGGCCGCCAGGAGCAGGTCTGTCTGGCGACACAGGAAGGCGGGGATCTGCAGCACGTCCACCGCCTCCGCGGCGCGGGCGCACTGCTCGGCCGCGTGCACATCGGTCAGCACCGGCAGCCGCAGGGTCTCGCGGATCTCGGCGAAGACCGGGAGCGCCCCATCGAGGCCGATGCCCCGGGCGGCGCCGCCCGAGGTGCGGTTGGCTTTGTCGAAGGACGTCTTGAACACGAGGCCGAGCCCCAGATCCGCGGCCATCTCCTTGAGGGCCGCGGCGATCTCCAGGGCGTGGTTGCGCCCTTCGAGCTGGCACGGGCCGGCGATCAGCGTCAGCGGCAGGTGGTTGGCGACGCGCACGCCGCCGACTTCGACGACGGGACCGGGGACAGGAAGGCTCGACATGGGCGCCGGTCTAGCCCTTGCGGCGGATCCGCGAAAGCCCGGACCGGGCCGCGATACGGCAGACGGTGCGTTCGCCCTGCAGTGCGTCCGTGCGCGGGCCGGTCTCACACAGCATAGCCGCCCGGCCGGTGACACCCCGCCGTGGCGCGCGCGCGCGCAGGCTGTCCTGATGGAGGTTCAGCGCCAGCCCCTCCGCGGCATCGGCATCCGCCCCGGCGAGCGCATGGGACGCGAGGCCTACCAGAGCGAAGTAGGTCGGCGACGGCTCGCGATCGAGGGACGCTACCGTCATCCGTGCGGGGGCGCGGCAATCAAGGCTCATCCGCTCGGCAGCCTGCGCCCGGAACACCGCGACGGGGCCGGCCCTGCCGGCAAGGGAGGCGCCGGTGTCGTGGATGATCCTGGCGGCCAGGATGTCGCAAGCATCCGCGGAGCGTGCCGGATGTGGTGACAGTCCGGAAAGGAAGAGAGAAAACAGGGCTGTTCCGCTGAGGCGTGTCATTGACTTGAGTTTGACTCCCTGTAAGAGCGGACCTGTAACGAATGTCTTGTACGTCGATCGCGATATCGATTTAAATACTAGTATCATTTGTGTATATAATTGTGAATATGCGTGTATAATTTGCAAATGTCGATCTGATAAGCGCAAATGCACGTGAATAGCCGAGGAATGGATTTGCTACGCGATCTGATTACGGGGCGGCGCAGTCCTGTTGGTGTCGGCTGAGCTCTTGAGTGTGATCAGGTCATCATGGTTCATGGAAGTGAGATCGATGCTGAGCGGCGACGCGCCTTCCTACCTCCGGCGAGCATCGGGCACGCCATCGACCGTCGTCCGGTGGCACGGGCCGGTCGTCGATCTCCGGCCATAGAAGATCGCGGGTCCGACGGCGAGGGCGTGACGCGGAGGCGGGCTTCGTCCCTGCGCGTTCCCGCCACCGCGATCTGTGCCGGGAGCCCCGGATCGGACGCGGATCCGCCGGGATCGAGAGCCTCGTTCCCGGAAATGCCCAGCGTATCGGGGGTGTCCAATGCGCGTCCGAGAGATCGCGCGGCGCAGGATCGCGCGGCGCAGGATCGCGCCACAGATCAGTTTCTGTGCAAGTCTTGTACAAATGCCGTGCAGGCATTCTGAACTCACGGATTGAATTGGGAGTTGCGTCGTGGATCAGGTTCTCGGTAACGTCTTCACTTCTGTCTTGGGGATCAAAGACACTCTCGAGACATCCATAGGAGACATCAAAACTCTCGTCCACGAAGGGGAGGCTGCGCACCGCGACGAGATCGAGTTCCTGATCTTCGCGGCGCGACGGGCGCCGCTCTCGAGCGCGGGCCGCTTGCAGGATCTCTGGGTCCTGTTCGAGCGGGGTGAGAAGCGGAACGGGTATTTCGTCGAATTCGGTGGCTCGGGCGATGGGGCCGGGCGCAACACGCTGCTGTTGGAGAAGTTCTATGGATGGAGCGGCGCCATCGCCGAGCCTGCCCGGAGTCGGCAGGAGACGCTCCGCGCCCATCGCGACTGCTACATCACGGACAAATTCATCTACAAGGATGACGGGCTGAAGATCTTGTTCAGCGACGCGGACAGATCGCAGGATGCGGCAACGGGCGTATCCGCCGGTGCCGATCCTGCCGGGCGCGTGCGCCGGGCCGGGAAGCGGTACGAGGTCGAAACTCTCTCGCTGCGCGGCTTCCTGCAGGCTGCCGACGCACCGCGGGTCATCGACTACCTGAGTATCGGTATCGAGGACGACACCCTCGATGTCCTGCAACACTTCGAGTTTTCTGAGTACGACGTCAAGCTTCTGAGTATCGCGGCCGGGGATCCTGATCAAGGTCGAGAGGTTCGCGAATTCATGACTCAAAAAGGTTACGTTTCGAGATTCAAGACGTTCTCCGCCTCGGAGGACTGGTACGTCACCGTCGACAGCGCTTCGGCGTCATCGGCGTCGGTGTAGGCCTGGGACGTCCGATCGCACGGCGCCGATCGTCCGGCGAAGAGCGGGATCGCCGAAGGCGCGATGGTCAGGCGTCGTGGTGCGCGGCGTAGACAGGACCGGCGCGATGTCCGATCTGAGCGGGCGGCGCGGCGTCCTGCGGTGCCCGCAGATCAGGTCCCGGCACCGCCATGCTCCGATCCGTCCTCGCCACTCTCCTGATGGTCATCGCCCTTCCCGGCGGCGCCTCGGCAGAACCTCTGCCGCTTCCGGCCTACGGCCCGGAGCTCGAAGGCTTCGCCTACCCGTTCCCGGTGGAGCGCTTCCTGCTCACGTCGCAGCGTCAGCCGCTCCAGATGGCGTATCTCGACATCCGGCCCGGATCGCCAAACGGCCGCACGGTCGTCCTGCTCCACGGCAAGAACTTCTGCGCCGCAACCTGGGAAAGCCAGATCCGGGCGCTCAGCGCGGCCGGCTACCGGGTGATCGCTCCGGACCAGATCGGCTTCTGCAAGTCGAGCAAGCCGGCGGCCTACCAGTTCACCTTCCGCCAGCTCGCGGAGAATACCCACGCCCTGATGGACAAGCTCGGGATCGAGCGCCCGATCCTGGTCGGTCATTCCACGGGCGGCATGCTCGCCGCGCACTACGCCCTGCTCTACCCGAAAGCGGTCGGGCAACTCGTACTGGTCAACCCGATCGGCTTGGAGGACTGGGCCGCCAAGGGCGTGCCGCCGACCTCGGTGGAGCAATGGTACCAGCGCGAGCTGAAGGTCTCGGCGGACGCGATCCGTGCCTACGAGACTGCGACCTACTACGCGGGAAAATGGGAGGCCCGCTACGAGCCCTGGGTGACGATGCTGGCCGGCCTCAACAACGGTCCCGGCAAGGAGGCGGTCGCCTGGGATTCGGCGCTGCTCTACGACATGATCGTCACCGAGCCGGTGGTTTACCGGTTCCCGCAGATCGCGGTGCCGACCCTCCTGCTCATCGGCCAGAAGGACAACACGGCGATCGGCAAGGATCTGGCCCCGCCCGAGATGCGGGCGGGCCTCGGCAACTACCCCGAACTCGGCAAGGCCGCCGCGAAGGCGATCCCGGGGGCGCGGCTCATCGAGTTTCCGGATCTCGGCCACGCGCCGCAGATGTCGGATCCCGAGGGGTTCAACACGGCGCTCATCGAGGGCATCGCGGCGCCCTGATCGGCCCGGTCGGAGGCGTGGATCCGACCCGTCACACCGGCCGAGCCCGCGCAGGGGCTCGAACGCCCGCCTCGTCATCCCGGATCCGCGTGCGGCGCCCCGGGACGACACGACGTGGTCTCCGGGATCTGCGCGCAGGCATGCCCCGTCGCGGGTTCACCCTCCCGCAGCCGGGCGGGAGGGTGACGGTTCAGCCCCTAGAAATACGACTTCAGGACGCCGCGGCGGCGCACGTCGAGGGTCGCGCAGTGGAACGAGCCGCCGAACGGGCCGTAGCTGAGGAACGGCGCCGGGATCGGGTCGAAGCCCCAATCCTTCAGCGCCTTGATCAGCGTCGGCTGGCTCTGGTCGACAACGATCTTCTTCTCGGTGATCGCCAGGACGTTGATCGAGGTCCAGGGCGAGCACATCGAGATCTTGCTCATGAAGCCCTCGACCGGGTCGGGGCGCGGGGCGATCAACACGTCCCACTTCTTGAGCACGGCGGGCAGCTTCTCGACGTCGACGTAGTCCGGGTTCACCAGCACCTTGCCGGGCGCCAGCGGCATGAACGACGAGTCGATGTGCATGGGCTGCGGGCAGCGGCTCTCGATCTCGTGGATGCGGAAGCCCGGGCCGAGGTGGCGACGCAGCCACTCGATGCCCATCAGGTTCGTGACGTTGGAGCGGGTCACGAACAGGTCGCGGCCGCAGCGGACGAAATCGGCGGCGTCGAAGACCGGCTCGAACTCGTTCACCGTGAACTGCATGGGCTCGCCGGCCTTCAGGTCCGGCACCCGGTAATCGTAGTTGTAGAGGTCGTCGGTCAGCTGCGGACGCGGAGCCGAGGTCCAGCGGGCGCCGGCTCGGAAATACTCCTTGAACAGCGACCGGTAGGCGTCGCCCTCGAAGTAGCGCGAGCGCCAGCACATCGGGCTCTCGATGATCTCGTCGCCGATGACGAGGTACGGGTCCCGCGGACAGGCGACGCAGAAGCCCCGCGAGGTCCAGCGCGGTGCCTTGAACTTCTTGGAGAAGTCCACCGTGTCCGGGCGGCGGACCTTCACGCCTTCCCCAGCCAGGATGGTGATGAAGTTGTCGAGCTCGGCCTGGGCGAGCTTCTTCATGAACTTCGGATATTTCCAGCCGCTCGCCAGCCGGTAGAAGGGCTGCGCGGCGCGCGGCAGGTTGAAGATCACGGTCAGGTGGTGGGTCGGGATCGTGGCGCCGTCCAGCGAGCCGACGATCACCTCCTCGAGCGGATCCCACTCGTTCCAGGCCATCACCGGCGATTGCGGCGCCGGCGCGCCCGGGCCCGCTCCGCCGTGGACGCCGCCGGCATGCGTGTCCTCCGTCACGGCCTCGACGGCCGTGATCGTTGATTCGCGCTCCATGACGTGTGCCCCTTCTGCGACGTGGCGCGGCCTTCTACGCGGGCTGTTCAGCTCCGCCGCCGCTTTGGCCCTCGGTGTGTCAAACGGGTGATAGACACCGCTAATCCATGCTGCAACGTGGCAGAAACGTTCTCGGCCCGGCGGACCTATTTCTGCCGCGACCGTGACCGATTTCCCGCATCAAGCCTTCTGCGAGCTTGAAAGACGATAATGAAGCGCCTGACGACCTTGGCCTTGATCGCCGGTCTGTGCACGGTCGTGGGCCTGTTCATGTCCTCCGGCCTGGAAGACGTGTCGGCCGCCGTCCTGAGTGCCGGCTGGGGCGCCGCCCTCGTGGTCCTGGCCCGCATCGTGGCGGTCGCCTGGGCGGGGCTCGGGTGGCACGTCGTGTTTCCGGCCGGAACGGCCAAGCTGCGCGACTGCGTCTCCCTCCGGTTCGTGCGCGAGGGCATCAACACGCTGCTGCCGGTGGCCACCGTGGGGGGGGATTTCGTCGGCGCGCGCCTTCTGGCGAAGCGCAGCGTCCCCGGGGCGCTCGCAGGTGCCAGCATGTTCGTCGACCTGATGACCCAGGCCCTGACGCAGCTCCTGTTCACCGTGGCCGGCCTCGCCCTGCTGGTCATGATCTCCGGCAACGGACCGATCGCCCACACGGTCGAGGGCGGTCTCGCCCTGGCGGTGCCCGCGCTCGGCGCCTTCTACCTGATCCAGAGGCGTGCCGGGCACCGGCTCATCCAGGGCCTGCTCAGCCGCTTCGCCTCCGGCCGCGAATGGCGGGCCTTCGGCGCCATCGACCAGCTCTACGACAGCCTCCGCCGCCTCTACGGCAACCACGGCCGCTTCGCGGTGGCGTTGCTGGTCCACCTCGTGGGCTGGGTGATCGGAACGCTGGAAGTCTATGTCTGTCTGCGGTTCATGGGGTATCCCATCGACTTCGCGCAGGCGCTGATGATCGAGAGTCTCGCCCAGGCGGTGCGCGGCGCGGCCTTCGCGGTACCGGGGGCGCTGGGTGCCCAGGAAGGCGGCCTGATCGCCCTCTGCGGCCTGTTCGACATCCCGGCCGAGGCGGCGCTCGCCCTGTCCCTGGTCAAGCGCTTCGCGGATCTCGGAGTCGGGCTGCCGAGCCTGCTGCTCTGGCATCGGATCGAGGCCAAGCTCCGCGCCGAGGCGCCGGAGGACGAAGAGCGGGAGGCGGATTCCGCGGTCGGACGCACGGCTCAGCGCGTGTCCCAGCCCGCGACTCTCGGGCCGTTCTACAGCTACGCCCCGCCCCGCATGGTCGCGCGGCTCGGCGACGGCGAGGAGTTGAAGAAGTGCGCCTGACCCGCCGCCTCGCGGCCACCCTCATCGCCGCGTCAATCTTCGTCCCGGTCCAGGCATGGGCCGCGGACGACCCCGCCGTTCAGACGGTCCGCGACCTCTACGCGGCCTTCTCCACCGCCCTGAAGGACGGTCCCGGTCCGCTGCCCGCGCGGGTCGACGCCGTCGGGCCGGCCCTCGACAAGGCGTTCGACTTCCCCGCCATGGCCCGCGTCGCCGTCGGCTCGAAGTGGTCGAGCTTCACCCCGGAGCAGCAGGAGGCGGTGACCGACGCGTTCAAGCGCAGCCTGATCGTCACCTACGCGAACCGGCTGGCCCGCGCCGCCGGCGGCAAGTTCGAGGTCACGCCCAAGATCGAGGAGCGCGGCTCGCAGCGCGTGGTGCCGACCCGCGTCACCACCTCGGACGGCGATGATTCCGCGGTCGACTTCGTGGTGAACGACAGCAACCGCATCCAGGATGTCCTGCTCAACGGCGACGTCAGCGAGATCGCCGCGCAGCGCAATGCGCTGTCCGCGCCGCTGAAGTCCGGGGGCGCCGACGGCGTCGTCAAGTTCCTCCGCCAGCGGGCCGACGGCATGCTCGCCGCCAAGCCGACGCCCTGAGCCGAGCCGACAGGGGCCCACTGAACCGGCCGCACGCGGCCATCGCCGCCCGAAGCGGCCGGACGATCGCACGGACCCGACCGGATGGACCTCTCCTCGCTGGCACTGCTCAGCCTCTCGTGGCTCTCGCTGCTCTGCCTGATCCTGGCGGCGGCGGGCTGCCTCTACGGGCTGGCCGCGGCCTATTGCGCGGGCCGTTACGTGGCGCGCGACGTTCCGGTTCTGGCGTCCGGCTGCGCCGCGCCCTCCGTGACCGTGCTCAAGCCGCTCTGCGGCCTCGAACCGAACCTCTACGAGAACCTCGAGACCGTGCTGCGCCAGGATTACGCCGGCGCGGTGCAGGTGGTGTTCGGCGTCCAGAAGGCCGGTGATCCCGCAATTGCCGTCGTGCAGCGGCTGAAGCAGGCCTATCCGCAAGCGCGCATCGACCTCGTGATCGATGGCCGCCAGCATGGCTCGAACCGCAAGGTCTCGAACCTGATCAACATGGCCGAGGCGATCGCCCACGACGTGGTGGTGCTGGCCGACAGCGACATGGTGGTCCGGCCCGATTACCTGGAGCGCCTCGTCGCGGAGTTGTCGCAGGAGGGGGTAACCGGCGTCACCTGCCTCTACCACGGCGTTCCCGCCTTCCGGGGCCTCTACGATCAACTCTCCGCCCTGGCGATCGACACGCAGTTCCTGCCGAACGTCGTGATGGGCCTCAGCCTGGGACTGGCCAAGCCGTGCTTCGGCTCCACCGTGGCGTTCACCCGGGCGAACCTGGAGGCGGTGGGCGGCTTCCGCACCTTCCGCAACGACCTCGCGGACGATTACGCGATCGGCGCCGCCCTGCGCGGCCTCGGCGGCCGGGTGGTGATCCCGAGCTTCACCATCGGCCATACCAGCGTCGACACCGATCTCTCCGGCCTGTGGCGGCACGAACTGCGGTGGAACCGCACGATTCGCACCGTCGATCCCGCCGGCTATGCCGGCTCAATCGTCACCCACGCCTTCCCCCTCGCCCTCGTGGGCGCCCTGCTGCCGGGGGCCGGAACCGGCGCGCTGTGGGTCGCCGCCGCCGCGCTGGCCAGCCGGATCCTGCTCTGCCGCCAGTTGGAGCGCGCCTTCGGTCTCGCCCCGCACCCCTACGGACTGTTGCCGATCCGCGACATCCTCTCCTTCCTGAACTTCTCCTGGGCCTTCGTGTCGGGGGCGGTGACATGGAAAGGTCACGATTATCACGTGGTTGCGGATGGCACCCTGATCCCGGACGCCGAACTCGGCCGCGATGCCGGCGCGCCGCTCCGCTGAACCCGGTTTCCTCGTCCTCCGCCCTCCCCCCGGCATTGCCCTGAGGCCTTGAACCCCATGCGCACGCTCTTCCTCCAGGCCCCCACCTTCGACGGTTTCGACGGCGGTGCCGGCTCCCGTTACCAGGCCAAGCGCGAGATCAAGTCGTTCTGGTACCCGACCTGGCTGGCCCAGCCGGCCGCCCTGGTGCCGAACTCGAAGCTGATCGACGCGCCGCCGCACAACATCAAGCTCGCCGAGATCGTGGCCCAGGCCAACGACTTCGACCTCGTCGTGCTCCACACCTCGGTGCCGTCGTTCAAATCCGACGTGAAGACCATCGAGGCGCTGAAGGCCGCCAACCCGAAGCTGATCGCCGGCCTGATCGGCGCCAAGGTCGCGGTCGACGCCGCCGGCGCGATGGCCCAGGCCCCCGTGGTCGATTTCTGCGCCCGCAACGAGTTCGACTTCACCGTCAAGGAAGTCGCCGACGGCACTCCGATGTCCGAGATCAAGGGCCTGTCCTATCGTGATGCCAACGG
>Ga0160429_1000796_pt1 | contig 20766 bp, 18 predicted proteins | sample SolpanmetagenomR_FD_108199 | JGI IMG/M metagenome (GOLD analysis project Ga0160429, IMG submission 108199) | Solar panel surface microbial communities from Lawrence Berkeley National Laboratory, California, USA - R | ecosystem: Engineered > Built environment > Solar panel > Unclassified ...
GAGATCAGCACATCCGCCTGCCGCAACTTGGCAACGATCTCCTCAGGTTTCGGGTGCTTTGCCATCTCGTCCGTCCTCCAGGCTCAAAAGCCATACCAAAGGGCGGACCACTTCAATGGGGGCTGATCAAGTCGAGCAAGCGCGCGTTCGGCAGCCGCTTGATTACAACCGGCGTTGGCCGAGAGTCCGGCAGCATAACTCGCCTTAGTTCGCCGCCGAAGGTTAACGCTGCCGCCTTGACGTTCCCCTCAATGAAAAAAAATCAGGTTACCTCGTTCGGTGAGCGCACCTATGCCCTACCCGCTAGTATGCCCTGAGAGTTGATTGCCGATGAAGTTTGACGCCTATTCGATTCGCAAGTCACCTATCGCCTTTCGCGTTTAATATTCGATACTTCACCTCGATCTGTAACGCAGGCTTCTCCATCGCATGCAATTCGTTTCTCGATTGTTGCGCGCACTCTTGCGATCATCTCCTCAAAGAATTGGAAATGTTCGCGCTCGATCTCGCCGCTGCCGAGGCGCGCCAGCAGCCATTCCGACGTGGCTTCGAGTTCCTCGTCGGCACAGGCCATCTGGGCCGCCGTACCCGCCTTTGCCAGTATAACGAGCTCGATCACACGACGCAGCTTCACTTTGTCCTCACGGCTGCGACGCAGCTGACGCCGTGAGGCAATCCAGCTCGCGAGGGGGGCCAGGATGGCGAAGACCATGACGGACAGCCAATAGTAGTTCACCGTCTCGTCCAGCAGGCTTTCCTGTTCGCCGTTCAAATAGGCGAGCGTGCCTGGATGAACGGGGAGCAGTGAGGATCGCTCAGTTTCGGGCGCCTCCATCTGTCCTGCCGCCGGCAGGTTGGCGACGAGCTTCGCCTTCGTCGTCAGCATGAGCCGCGTGATCTCGCCAGCGACGCGGTCCGGCAACGAGGCCCGCGAGACCAGGAGCGTGCGGACTGCGAAGCTGTGGATGCTCTCGTCCGGCTCCGTTGGGGTTCCTCCGAAGGTCCCCTGCTTGATCTCCACTGACCTGTAGGAAGGCGAGCGGGCGGCGATGGCGTCGGCTTCCGGTATGTCGAGGTATGACGGCTTCGCTCTGAAGCTCTTCCGGATGCGGGCGAAGGCGTCGGTGATCGGCCCCGGACCGAGCGGGCCTGTGACCAGAGCAGCGACAGCTCGCCGTGCCTTCAGCGCCGGCCCGATATCCGCCGCGGGCATCGCGATGAGGTCGGTCTCGCGCAGGCCGAGGAACGCAGTTAGAGCTCTGAGCAGTCCGGGATCGGACCCCTGCGCGACGGCGAGCGGCTTGCCGGCGAGCGCGCTGACGGTCTCGATCTTCGCGTCCGGCGGGAGAATGATCGCGATCCCGTCCTGGCGGAGCACGAAGATCGTTCGCCCGTTCGCGGCCGCCTCATCGTCGCTTCGCACGACGGCGAGATCCACGCGGCCTTCCGCGAGGGCTTTTCCACTCTCGCGCCCGCTGTCCGTCGTAACCGGGACTAGGCGCACCAAAGGGTGCTCTGAGGCTAAGTCGCGAATGAACGCGGCGAGCACCTTCTGCCCTTCGCTTGCGACCGGACCGGTGGCCAGGGTCAGCGTGTATCGCGCCGAAACGAGCGCGGGGTAGCGCACCACAATGTAGCCCCCCGCCGCGGCCAGCGCGAACAGAACGCCCACGACTGCAACGATCTTCAGGAAGGGCCTCATCGCGCGCTCGGCCCGAGGGATCCAGTGCGGAGGGGTGGAATACGCCAGGGTTCCACGGCCGAGACGGCCCCGATGGCATGGGCGGTCCCGGTCCGCGGGCTACCCCAGCGCCCCGCGCCTACGAGCCGCCAAGTCTAGGAGTGCTTGCGCGGACGATCATACCAGAGGAAAACGCAGAAGGCGGAGAGTGCGACGCCGTTGATCACCAAGCTCCAGCCGTAGCTGGCGATCGCGTGCTGACCCATTGGTAAGCCGATGAAGCCGAGTCCCACCAGCGAGCCCAGAAAAGCGATCGCCGCGAAGAGCATTGCGAGGACAATCATGTGCACCTCCCACTTCGCAGAAGAGTTTACGCGCGTTCTTATCGCGTTCAAGCCCAAAACACGATAAGAACGATGGACCGGATGCTGAAGCTCTGGACTGCTCGCGAATGATGAGCCGTTCGAAGAAATTGACGCGGACAGGCTGCGCATTCGCGGTCGACTGCGAGCACCCTGGATCCCGGCACGCGATCGCAAGCCGGTAACTTGCGTTTTTCGCGCAACGTGAGGCGAATTTTTGAACTATGCTGATGACGGAGGGACGATGCAGAGGCGTCGCATCCGCATCTGACGACCCAGTGAACGTACTGAAGGTCGGAGAAATTCTATGGTCGGTAGACAGACGCGGTCTTCACATGTTGCCACCGTCGTCCCTTCCAAAGCGACGGCCGAGGCCGGTAGTCCCCGGCGGCGCTTCGGCCGTCGTATGCTCAAGGAAGCCAGAAGGATTCTGGGTATATACCTATATCTTTGGGTTATCTTCAGCCTTCTGATCCTTCATGAACAAATGGTCCTGTCGCGTCATGGCTTAAGTTATGGCTTTTATGGCTTTGCTTTCATCAACGCCTGGGTGCTGGCCAAGATCATGCTCGTTGCCGAGAGTCTGGACGGCCGCCCCGATCTCTCGGGACGGCCGCTCCTGTATCCGATCCTCGTGCGGTCCTGCGTCTTCGCAGCGATTCTTATTGGCGCCTATGCCGTTGAGGAGATGCTGATTGGGCTCTGGCGCGGGAAATCGCTGGTCGGCAGTGTGCCGGCCATCGGCGGAGGTGGAATTCGCGGAGCCGTCTCGGCGTGCATCATCATGGCGGTCGCCCTGATCCCCTACTTCGCGTTTCGGGAGTTTGGGCGCGTCATCGGGCGGGAGGGTTTGCACGCGCTCCTGTTCAGGGGTGTTCCTCCCACGGACATGCGGGGCAGCAATGGTCCTCGCGACATCGCGCGCGAGGACGAGCTCTGACGAGCCCTCCTCAAGCGCGCCGTCCTGCGAAACAACTCGATTCGTCGCGATCCGGCCTGGAGCGATGGCGCCGGTATACCAGCGTGAGCCGACCGGTCCTGCTCCGTTGCTCCGCGACAGCGGAGGGTGTCGAGGCGGCCAGTCGACGGCGTACCGCCCATCGTCACCGACAGGATACGGAATTCCGTCCTCCGGCGTCTCGTTCGATCAAGTGAAGCTGCGCTCAGTCTGCGACATTACCGCGGACGGGGCTCAGATCTAGGGCCCTGCCGACTAGAGGGCCGACCATGATCCGCCGTCTTCCTCGATGGGCCGCCATGCTCCTATTGGCCGGGCTCGGCTTGCCCGCCCGAGCGCAGACGGCCACGCTTGCCGCAGTTCCCGTCGGGACCGTCAATGCCGAGCGCAAGGCCATCGACCAGACCCTTGATTTCGTTGGCCGCATCGAAGCGGTCGGTCGTGTGGAGGTTCGTGCCCGCGTGACGGGATTCCTCGACGCGGTCCTGTTCAAGGAGGGCGAGGTAATCAAGAGCGGATCGCCGCTCTACCGGATCGAACCGGACCTTTTCGATGCGGCGGTCAAGCAGGCCGAAGGCGCCCTCGAACGCACCAAGGCCGCCTACACTCTGGCGGCGATCCAGTTGCAGCGGGCCCAAGAACTCCTGGACCGCAATTCAGGGACCGTAGTCGCGCGCGATCAGGCGCGCGCCGCCCTGGACCAGGCGAAGGGCGCCGTCATGGGCGACGAGGCGAACCTTCAGACGGCGCGCATCAATCTCGGCTACACGCAAATCGTGTCACCGATCGCCGGGCGAATCGGACGCACCAGTGTGACGAAAGGCAACGTCGTCGGGCCCGACAGCGGCGTCCTGACCTCTATCGTCAGCCAGGATCCCATGTACCTCACCTTTCCGGTGAGCCAGCGCGAGTTTTTTCGCTACGAGCAAGGGGCCGGGCGCCCCGACCGCAGCAAGATCGCCGTCCGGATCCGGTTCTCGGACGGCTCGGCCTATGGAGAGGTCGGTCGGATCAACTTCGTCAACGTCAGCGTCGACCGCACGACCGACACGGTCATCGTGCGGGCGACGATGCCGAACCCGACGGGTGCCCTGCGCGACGGACAGCTGGTGCGCGTCGATCTTCAGGCCGGGCAGCCGCAGCAGAAGGTGGTCGTGCCGCAAGCGGCCCTCATCGCCGACCAGGGCGGCGTCTACGTCTTCATCGTCGAGGAGGGCCGGGCAGCAACCCGGCGCGTCAAACCGGAGCCCGGCGGTGCGGGCGTCGACGCCGTGATCGCCGAGGGCCTCTCGGGCGGCGAACTCGTCATCGTCGATGGCCTGCAGCGGGTCCGGCCCGGAATCCTCGTCCAGGCGACCCCGGTCGGCCAGACGGCCAACAGGACCTGAGCCGATGTTCTCCGCCATCTTCGTGGACCGCCCGCGGCTCGCGGTCGTCATCGCCATCGTGACCTCGATCGCGGGTGCGCTGGCGCTGCTCACCATTCCGGTGGCGCAGTACCCCGATATCGTGCCGCCGCAGGTTTCCGTGACGACGATGTATCCGGGTGCGGCCGCCGACGTGGTAGAATCCACCGTCGCTCAGCCGGTCGAGTCCCAAGTCGTGGGCGTCGACAAGATGATCTACATGAAGAGCGTCAGCGGCAATGACGGCAGCTATACGCTCACCGGCTCGTTCGAGCTTGGGACCGATCCCGATATCAACGCGGTCAACGTCAACAATCGCGTGCAGATCGCCCTGGCGAAGCTGCCGGAGGATGTTCGCAAACAAGGCGTCACCGTCAAGAAAAAGTCCTCTGCCCTGCTCGGCGTCTTGGCGGTCTACTCGCCCAAGGCAACGCAGGACCCTCTGTTCATCTCGAACTACGTGACGATTAATCTGCTCGACCGAGTCAAGAGCACGCCCGGGGTCGGCGATGCGACGCTGTGGGGACCGCAGGACTACGCCATGCGGGCCTGGGTGCGGACCGATCAGCTGACGGGCCTCAACCTCACCACGGGCGATGTGATCGGGGCGATCCAGGCTCAGAACGTCCAGGCCCCGGTGGGGCGGATCGGCGCCCGTCCGATCTCCGACGAGCAGCAGCTCCAGCTCAGCATCCAGACCCAAGGTCGCCTAACCTCGGCCGAGCAGTTCCGGAACATCGTCCTGCGGACGAACCCGGATGGGTCGGTGCTGCGCCTCGGCGACGTGGCCCGGATCGATCTCGGTGCGGCCAGCCTCGACCGCGAAACGCGGCTGAACGGCAGCCCCGCCACCGTCATCGCGATCTACCAATCGCCCGGGGCGAACGCCCTCTCAACCCTCAAGGAGGTCGAGCGGCGTGTCGGCGAGTTGGCCAAGACCTTTCCGGAGGGGCTTGCTTGGAAGGTGACCTACGATCCGACCGCCTTCATCACCGAGACGGTTCACGAGGTGAAGAAGACGCTCATCGAGGCATTCGTGCTCGTCGTCATCGTGGTGTTCCTGTTCCTCGGCAGCCTGCGCGCCACGCTGATCCCGACGCTGGCCGTCCCGGTCAGCTTGATCGGCACCTTCATCGTGCTCAAGGCCGTCGGCTATTCGGCGAACTCCGTCTCGCTGCTCGCCCTGGTCCTGGCCATCGGCATCGTGGTCGACGACGCGATCGTTGTCGTCGAGAACGTCGAGCGGGTCATGGAGGAGCACCCGGACCTATCCCCCCAGGAGGCGACGAAACGGGCGATGGCCGAGATCACCGCCCCGATCATCGCCATCACGCTGGTTCTGCTCTCGGTTTTCGTGCCGGTCGCCTTCGTGCCCGGAATCTCGGGGGAGCTCTTTCGCCAGTTCGCCGTCACGGTGGCGGTTTCGATGTTCATCTCGGCGATCAACGCGCTCACCCTGTCGCCGGCCCTGTGCGGCGTGCTGCTGCGGCCGCATCACGGTCCACGTCGAGGCATCATGGGCTTCGTCATGCGGTCCATCGACGGGGTCCGCGACGGCTACGGTGCCGCCGTCGCCCGCATCGTGCGCCTCTCGCTCCTCGGCCTCGTCCTTTCGGGCGCGGCGGCCTACGGGACGATCGCCCTCGCGAAGATCACGCCGACTGGCTTCTTGCCCGAGGACGACCAGGGCGCGTTCTTCGTCGTCGTGCAGCTGCCGGAAGGCGCCTCGGTCGGGCGGACCTCCGAGGTGGTGGCCCGGGCCGAGGCCATCCTGCGCGAGGAGCACGCCGTTGCCGACACCACGTCGGTGATCGGCCTCAATTTCATCGACAACTATTCGCAGGGCAACGCGGCCTTCCTGGTGGTGACCCTCAAGCCGTTCGAGGAGCGCAAAGGGGCGGGCGACGGCGCGGCTGCCCTGATCGCACGCCTCGGCCGGCGATTCCGCGAGGTCCCCGGCGGGACCGTGGTCCCCCTCGCGCCACCGCCGATCATCGGCCTCGGCAGCGGCGGCGGCTTCAGCTACGTGCTGCAGGATCTGCGCGGCGGCGATCCGAAGGAGCTCGCCCAGGTCCTGCGCGGATTGTCCGTGGCGGCGAACGAGGAGCCTCGGCTCAACCGGGTCTTCAGCACCTTCTCGGCCACAAACCCCTCGGTCTACCTCGATATCGACCGCGACAAGGTGCAGGTCCTCGGCGTGCCCCTCAACGCGGTCTTCCAGGCGCTGCAGGCTTCCCTGGGCGGGTTCTACGTCAACGACATCAACCTGTTTGGCCGGACCTGGCAGGTGCAGGTCCAAGCGGAGGCCGCGGACCGGGCCCGGATCGACGACATCTACCGGATCAACGTGCGCAACAAGGACGGGCAGATGGTCCCGCTTCGCTCCCTCGCGGAGGTGCGGATCGTCGTCGGTCCACCCGCTCTGATCCGGTACAACAACCTGCGCGCCGTCACGATCCAGGGCTCGCCAGCGCCGGGCGTCTCGTCGGGCCAAGCGCTCGCCGCCATGGAGAGCGTCGCCAGCCGCACCCTGCCGGCGGGCTTCGGCGGCGAGTGGACCGACACCGCGTTCCAGGAGAAGCGGGCCGAGGGTAAGACGGCGATCATCCTGGCGTTCGCGGTCCTGTTCGCGTTCCTGTTCCTGGTCGGGCTCTACGAGAGCTGGACCATCCCGGTTCCGGTTCTGCTCTCGGTGACGGTCGGCATCGTCGGTGCCTATGCGGCGATGGTGTATGGCGAGCTCACCCTCGACCTCTATGCCCAGATCGGCATGATCGTGCTCATCGGCCTGGCGGCCAAGAACGGGATCCTCATCGTCGAGTTCGCCAAGGAAAAGCGTGACCAGGGCATCGCCCTGCAGGAGGCGGCGACCGAGGGCGCCCGCCTTCGTTTCCGGCCAGTGATGATGACGTCCTTCGCCTTCATCCTCGGCCTGCTGCCCCTCGTGATCGCCACGGGCGCTTCGCAGCTGGCCCGGCGGAACGTCGGAACACCGGTGTTCGGCGGGATGATCGCCGCGTCCTTCATTGGCATTTTCGTGATTCCTCCCCTCTACGTGCTGTTCCAGGGCCTGCGCGAGCGCGCGTGGCGGCTCTTTGGCAGCGCGGCGGAGCACCCGCCCGTGTCACCGCTGACGGACGGCGTCGCGGTCCCTCCGAAACATGCGCCGGCCGAATGACTCGTCTCGGCGGACAGGAAGGAGCACGACGATGCACGATGCCGAGCAGATCTCGCTGATCGACGGGTGCGGCGACGGTCCGCCCAGCGCGGAAACCCCCACGAAACTCAAGCGAAAGGCCTATGAGCGGGAGTTGCGCAAGCTTCAGGTCAAGCTCTGCCATCTCCAGGCGTGGGCCAAGCGGACCGGCGCCCGCATCATCGTGGTGTTCGAGGGGCGGGACGCCGCCGGCAAAGGCGGTACGATCAAGGCCATCACCGAGCGGGTCAGCCCCCGCGTGTTCCGGGTCGTTGCCCTGCCGGCGCCATCGGACCGCGAGAAGACCCAGCTGGCGATCCAGCGCTACGTCGAGCATTTCCCGGCCGCCGGCGAAATCGTGATCTTTGACCGCAGCTGGTACAACCGCGCCGGCGTCGAGCGCGTCATGGGCTTCTGCAGCGAGGCGGAGCACCGCCGCTTCCTCGAGCTGTGTCCCCGGATGGAGCGCTTCATCATTGGAGGCGGCATCCAACTCATCAAGTTTTGGCTGGAGGTCGGCAAGCACGAGCAGAAGCGCCGCTTCCAGGCGCGGATCGACGATCCCCTCCGCCAATGGAAGCTGAGCCCCATGGATCTCGAATCCTACGGGCGCTGGTACGAATTCTCGCGGGCGCGCGACGAGATGCTCGCTGCCACCGATACCGACGACGCGCCCTGGCACATCGTCCGGTCCGACGACAAGCGCCGGGCGCGCCTGAACTGCATCGCCCAACTCCTCCGGCTCATCCCCTACGAGGTCCAGAAGCGAGAGCCGGTGACGTTGCCCAAGCGCAGCGACGCGAACGCCTACGCGGACGCGCTGCACGACAGGCGGTTCGTCCCGGAACGGTACTGAGGGCGGGTCCGCGATGGCAGACCCGTGAACAACAGGCGCCGGATGCCGGCAGGCGGCACGGGCGACGGCGCGGCCCATGCTGGGACATCTGCAGTCCTCGGGCCAGCTCACTGCTACCGCCCTGCGCGCTGGGTGGAGGCGGGCGCAGTATGCCCGTGGATGTCTCCGGCCGTTGTAGAATCACGCCAGGCAGCCGGAGGACGGCCTCGCTCGAATTGGTGTTCCGCGGGCGCTCGCTCGATGGCGGCTGGATCGGCGTTCCAGGGCTGCAACGAGGTAACGTCGACAGCGACCTGACCGCCAGCGGCTCATGCCGCATCGTCCGGACGGTGCCGGCCCCGTGAGCGAGGCAGGGCGGTTCACGCCAAACGGGAGAAGGAGCGCGCGATGGGCCTCGGATCGATTGTGCGTCCCTTTCACGGCGAGGCGCCGACCGACCTTCGCTGCGATGTCGTAGCGGGCCTGACCGCCGCAGCCGTCGTGTTGCCGAAGGCGATGGCCTACGCGACGGTGGCCGGCCTGCCCGTGGCGGTGGGCCTATACACCGCCGTTCTGCCGCCGATCATCTACGGTTTCCTGGGCTCCTCCCGGGTGCTCAGCGTCACGTCTACGACGACGCTGGCGATCCTGACGGGGGCCGAACTCGGCAATGCAGTGCAGGATACCGATCCGGAAAAGCTTCTAACCGCGACAGCGACGCTCACGGCACTCGTCGGCGCGTTACTCGTGACGGCACGACTCCTCAAGCTCGGCTTCGTAGCGAGCTTCATCTCCGCGCCGGTCCTGACGGGCTTCAAGGCCGGGATCGGCCTCGTGATCCTGCTAGATCAGGCGCCCAAGCTTCTCGGGTTGCACATCGAGAAGCATTCCTTCTTCTCCGACCTCCTCAGCCTCGCGCGATACGGTCTTGAAACCTCCCTGCCGACCCTGGCGGTCGCTGGGGCGACCCTAGCACTACTCGTGGGCTTGAAGCGGTTCACGCCGCATGCACCGGCGTCGCTGATTACGATCGCGGCGGCCATCGCCGCATCGCGGCTCCTTGGACTCGGCGCATGGGGCGTCTCGACCGTCGGGGCCATCCCGCAAGGCGTTCCCGCCGTGGTCTTGCCCGATCTGAGCCTCGTGCGGACGCTGTTGCCGGGCGCTCTTGGCATTGCTCTGATGAGCTTCACCGAGAGCATCGCGGCCGGGCGAGCCTTCGCCGCCCCAGGGGATCCCGCCATCGACGCCAATCGCGAGGCCGCCGCCACGGGAGCGGCGAACCTAGCGGGTGCATTTCTAGGGTCCATGCCAGCCGGAGGCGGCACGTCGCAGACCGGCGTCATACGGGCCGCCGGAGGGCGGACGCAGGCGGCCTCCCACGTGACGGCGGCGGCCGCCCTCGCCACCATGCTGTTCCTGGCCCCGGTCCTCGGCCTGATGCCGCAGGCAACGCTGGCCGCCCTCGTCATCGTCTACTCGGTCGGCCTCATCCAGCCGGCGGAGTTCGCCGCCATCTTCAGGGTCAGGCGCATGGAATTCCGCTGGTCTATCGCGGCGGCGTTCGGGGTCCTCGTCTTCGGCACGCTTCCGGGGATCGTCGTCGCGATCGTGCTCTCGTTCATCGGGCTCGCCCTTCAGGCGGCCCAACCGCGGATCTCGATCATCGCCCGCAAGCGCAGCGCCGATGTCCTGCGTCCGCTGTCGCCCGACCACCCGGCGGACGAGACCTTCGAGGGGCTTCTCATTCTTCGCCCGGAAGGGCGCCTGTACTTCGCCAACGCGCAGAACGTGGCCGAACGGATTCGTACCCTGATCGCCGAGCATGCGCCGCGCGTCGTCGCTCTCGATCTCAGCCGGGTGCCCGACATCGAATATACGGCTCTGCTGATGCTCCAGGACGGCACGCGCCGGACGGACGTCACGGTCTGGCTCGTCGGCCTCAATCCGGGCGTCCTCGACGTGGTCGAGCGCCTGGGCCTGGATCGGGAACTTGGACCGGAGCGCCTGCTTTTCAACGCGCGCGCAGCCATCGCACGCTACGAGGCCCTCCACGGAACGGCGACACACGCCTAACAGGCCTGTCCGTCACGGACGAAGCCGCGTGGGCAAGATGTCTCACTCCGTATACGCGGGGATCAATCCCGCCGGCGAAGCCGTCCGGACCTGCCCACAACACTAACCACGCCGTGCGCTCCGGCCGCACGCCTCGGGGGAACGGTGAGTGACGCCCCGCCCTGCGCCCACCTCGCATCGTGCAGGTCACACGGCGCGGAGCGTTGCCGTCCCCTACTCCGCCGGCACGGGCTCGACCGTCTTCCGATTGGCCGTCACGAGCTTGCTTGCGTGGTAGGCATCCCGGTAGCCGCGGGCAACGGCCCGGACACCCCTGCCGATATCCTCGTAGACCTCGTCGGGTAGGTTCGCGAGGGAGACACGCAACGACCAATTCGGGGCTTCGAAGCCGCCGCCGTTGAGCAGAACGATCCCGTGGACCTCGGCCAGGCGAAACGCGAGGTCGAGGGGATGCACGTTTTTCTTCAAATATTCGACGGCGTCGTCACCAATGTTCTTCCGGGCCCAGAACTCGAAGTCGATGAGGCCGTAATAGGCATCGAAATTCGCATTGGGTGTCAGCTTGAGACCCAGGCTGTCGATCATCAAGCGGGCACGCCGGTTGACGATCTCCCGGCAGGCGCCCTGATACGCTTTGCGGTCGTCCATCAATTCGGCCACAGAGAAGAGGCTCATCATTACCTGCTGCGGTAGCGAAAGGCCTGCCGTGTGGTTGAGGGCGACGTCGCGGCTGTCTGCCACGATGCGATCGATGAACTTCAGCTTTCTCGGCTCGAGCGTCAGCGGGCCGTACCGTCGGTCAAGGGCCGCAATCTTGTCGGCCGGGAGCTTCGCGATCTTCTTGTCGAACAGGTTCTCCTCGTGGACGGCGATTACACCGAGGCGCCAACCTGTGCAGCCGAAGTATTTCGAGTAGGAGTAAACGCCGATTGTATTATGTGGCAGTTCGGCCATCAGTGATTGGAAATCGTCGACGAACGTTCCGTAAACGTCGTCGGTCAAGATCATCAAGTCGGGCCGTTTCGTCTTCACCAACTTGGCGATTTTTGCGACCGTTTCCTTACTCAACGCGATGCCGGTCGGATTGCCCGGATTGACCACGAAGAAGGCCTTCACCTTGGGGTCCAGAAGCTTGTCGATCTCCACATCGGTGAACTGGAACTTGTTTTCCTGCGGTGCCCGGATGTGCACGACCTTGAGAGCGTAATCCTCAAGGTGCGTCATCTCCAGGTACGGCGTGAAGATCGGGGTGCCGAGGGCGATGGTGTCCCCGGGGTTCAAGAGACGATTGGCCTTGAGCGACTTGAACAGGTAGCACATTGCCGCCGTTCCACCCTCAACCGCGTAGAGGTCGAACTTGCCGGCTGGCTTCTTCTTCCCGCACATCGCCCACATCAGGTATTCGTGGACGATTCGCTCGTTGTGGACCAACATACGGTCCGGCACCGGGTAGTTGTCGCCGATGATGGAATCGACGAGTTCGTGCACGAAGGCGTCCGCGTCGAAGGCGAAGGCCTTCACCGCGTAGGGGACCATCTCGGACAGAAAGGGCGCGCCCGGTAGGTCAGGATGTCGTTTGAGCCAGGACACCAGGCGATCGGCGATCCCCGCGGCCTGAGGCATGCCGGCGAGTCCCGCGGGATGCTGCATTGTCCGCCGGCTCTCGGTGACCGCAAACTGGCCGAGGAGGAAGAACCCCTCCCGCGCCGTCGTCGCGATCCAGTTGGGATTGCCACGGCCCGCATTCAGGAAGGCCGATTGCGTTCGCCTCGAAGTCGACTTGGCAAGGTTGATTAGCTCATCCTTGATTTCGAACGGACTGAGAGACTCGAAGCTTTTGAGATGAAGGACGTCCACCATCGCATTTCTCCTTCCGTTTTCCTGTCAAGAACTGAGGATTACGATGACCATCCCGTAGATCGTCAGTACCGTGTTGCCGACCGCATAGGGCATCCCGTAGCCGAGCGCCGGAATTTTGCTCTTCGCGGCTTCCTGGATCATGCCCAGGGCTGCCGTCGTCGTTCGTGCGCCCGCGCAGGCGCCGAAGAGGATGGCCGGGTGGAATTTGAACACGTACCGGCCGATGTAGACCGCCAGGATCATTGGAACCGAAGTCGCGATGGCGCCCCAAAGGAAGAGGCTGAAGCCGACCTCCTTCAGGCCCGCCACAAACCCCGGCCCGGCGGTGATGCCCACGACGGCAATGAACACGTTGAGGCCCAGGGTGTTCATGAGCCAGAGTGCGGGCCCGGGGATGCGGCCGAAGACCGGGCGGATCGTCCGCAGCCAGCCGAGCACCAGCCCCGCCAGCAACGCGCCGCCAGACGTGGACAGGCTGATCGGGATACCGCCGATCTTGTAGCTCAGGGCTCCCACCAGGCCACCGAGGACGATGCCGGCGCCGAGGAAGGCCACGTCGGTGGTCTCGACGGCCCGGTCCGGGTAGCCGAGGTGCTGGATTGCCGCTTCCACGTGGCGCCGACCGCCCACGAGGGTGAGGATGTCGCCGCGCAGCACCTGCGTGCCCGGCAGAACCGGGATCTCGACCATGTTGCGAGTGAGCTTGCGAAGGTAGACACCGCGCGCCCAATCGGACTCGGAGAGTTCTCGCAACGTTTGGCCGCCGACCTTCCGGTTGGTCACGAAGACGTCGACGACCTCTGCAGGAACGTCGAGCAGCTCCCGGTCCTGCACCTCCTCGAACAGCGGGCTGATCCGCTCGACGAGGTTGGCCCGGCGCCCCGAGATGGCGACGACGTCGTTGGGCTGCAGCACGGTGCCCCCGTCTGTCTCGATGATCTCCGATCCGCGCCGCAGTCGCTCCACGAAGACCCGCACGTCGGGCCAGATCTGCTTGACCGGGAGTCCGACGATGCTGCGTTCGTTGCCGATGCGGTAGGCACGCATCTCGATCTGGCGGTAGGCGGAGGTGAGGCCCGGTTCCGAACTGCCAGCGCCGCCCAGCTCAGCCTCGTAGTCCCTGCAGGCCTTGGCGAGATCCACGCCGATGAGCTTCGGCCCGAGCTGAGCCAGGATGATCGCCGAGCCGATTGTTCCGAAGATGTAGGTGACGGCATACCCGATTGGGATCTGATCGTTGTAAGTCTTCACTTGCTCGGGGGTGAGCCCGAGGCGCGAGATCTGTTCGGAGGCGACGCCGATTGACGCCGAGATGGTCTGGGATCCTGCGTAGAGGCCGGCCGTGTACCCGAGATCGAGTCCCGCGACCCGTGCGCACAGGATCGGGACGATCAGGCAAAGAGCGAGCACGACGAGGGAGAACCCGATCTGTTTCGGGCCCTCCTTCGTGAGTCCGCTCATGAATTGAGGGCCGACGCCGTACCCGATGGCGAAGATGAACAGAATGAAGAAGGCGGATTTGACGTTGGGTGAGATCGCGATTCCGATCTGCCCAATGGCGACCGCAGCGAGAAGGGTCGCCGTGACGTTTCCAAGGCTGAAACCGGCAATCTTGATGGGCCCGATCGAGAAGCCGATAGCCAATGACAGGAAAATCGCCAATTCCGGGTAGAGGCGTAAGGCCCCGACGAACCAGTCGATCATGGTAGATCCCTCCAAGATGAGGTCAGACGCCGGTTTTTTCGGTATTTTTTGTTTTCAGCCGCACCGAAGGGTGCGCCGATGTTTCGGCGGTCTGTCAGTCCGAATCGTAGACGGGATAATAGGGACCGGTCGAATACCTGACGGCGCGCACCGATACCGGCGCGTGAACCACAGGGTCGTACGGCAGGACTACAGCGCCGGCGGAGATGAAGCCCGCAAGTGCGCGCAGGTCGTCCGGCTGACGAGGATCGCGCGAAATCAGCTCGGCTTCGCGTCCAAGCCTGATGTTGCACGCCATCGAGGGAAGGCCGTTCGCGGGTGTGCAGGCGTCGTGCCGCGCGCAGGCGGCATCAAGGGCGTCGATGGGTGGCTCCGGCGCATTGTTGCCCATGCCGCAGTAGTTGCCGTGGATGAGCATCGAAGGCCGCTGCCTGACTGTCTGCGACTGCGCGAACGCCGGTAGGGCGAGGCACGCATTCAGAAGGCCTGCGCTCAGAACGAATGGAGTGGCTATCCTGTCGATCATGGATGCACCTGAAGCGCGTAGGACTGCTCCTGCCAAGGACGAGTTGTCCTTGGCCTAGCCGGATCAGAGCGTGGGTCTCGGCTGGATTCAGCGGTTGGTCAGCCCGCACACCCCTCAGTAGGGCACGCAGCCACCCGCATTGCCATCGTAGTAGGCGTAGCGCCCGCAGCCGCTAGAGGTCGCACCGTAATAGCCTGCGGCGGTCGCGGCGGCCGCGGCGCCGACCCCGGCAGCGGCCAGGCCGTAGCCGCGATAGCCGTAACCGCGGTTTACGTAGCCGTAGCGGCCGTAGCCACCACGATACCCGCCGGCCACGCCACCACGATAGCCGCCGATGCCGCCCCTGAAGCCGGCGCCACGGCCACCATGGAAGCCGCCGCCATGAAAACCACCGCCGCGAAAGCCGCCGCCGCCGCGAAAGCCCCGTGCATCGGCAACGACACTGGTCATGATCAGGGTGGCGATCGCCGCAGAGGCGAGAAACAAAGTTTTCATGTGCCTGTCTCCTTGCTAAAAATTCGGACGGACGCGTAGGATATCTGATCCCGCAAGCAGACAATAAATCCACTTAGGCGAAGCAGATTGATTTGATCCCAGAGATGCGAATGCTAAGCAATACGACGGAAAACTTTGGAGTACTCTTATTTGTAGACATTGAAACCAATCGCCGCTTGATCGATCGAGACAAATTGAAATTTATCAGGAACAATCGAACACAGATTTATGATAGATTGCTGGCGTCGCGACTTTCCTCTGCCCTCGATGACGAAGCGCGTTAAGGGTGTTACGCCGCCTCGACTGCCAAGGATGGCGTCCGCGCGCGGCGGCTTCCCGCTTATCGTTGCTGCTGGCAGCCTGACCCGAGGAGGCCGGCATCCGCGATTTCGCCTGCGATCACCGAAGTTCGCAGAGCGTGGCGCCTCGGTCGGATGGTCCGGACGGCTCAGGGTCCGCCATCCATCGGCACCGTGCTGAGCTTTCCCTCAACAGCGCCGGTAATCGATCCCGGTAGGATCTTCGGCATGATAGTACCGCTTGAGAGCGCCGTTCGGCTGCGGGCTCAGATGAACCCTGACCTCCTGAGCCGCGACGGAGTTCGCACAGTCGAGAACGAGCAGGTTGCGGTCGCCGGCCGGTCGCAGCGCTTTGATGCTGCACATGGCCAACGGCGTTCGCAGTCGCTTGCCTGCAATGATGAAGGCAGGCGCGAAGATGTCGAGCGGCTTCTTGAACGCGGCGCCCTTGCCGGCCGACGAATAGACGGTTCCGCAATCACGCCCCTCCAGCACCCAGGCGCCCTGGTAGGCAGAGAGGCCGGTCCCCGCCGCCAGGGTTCTCGGCACGGCGGGCGACGCCGCAAGGCTCAACCCCAGCGCTGCGGCACCCACGACACGAGCCATCCTCATCGCGAGATCCTCCACACGTCCGACCGAACAGCAGCCGTAGCGACGCTGCACAGAGATTATAGTCCTGCCATCAACTTAGGTCCGCCTTTGGTCGGTGCGCCGTGCGCCATGCGCTCGGGGACATGCCCGACCAGCGTCGAAAGGCGTGCGTGAAGGCGGCAGGCTCGGAGAAGTCGAGGGCGGCGGAAATCTGCCCCAACGCGAGGGTGGTATCGACGAGAACCTGCTGCGCCACCCGGAACTGCACCTCGTTAGCAAGGCGGCGGAAGCTCGTGCCCTCCGCCTGCAAGTGACGGCTCAATGTGCGGCGGTTCACCAGTTGCGCGCGCGCGACGCGCTCCGCCTTGCAGCGCTGCCGGGTCACCGCGATTTGCAGGTATTCGCGGAGGCTGTCCGTCACCGTCGCGTGTCGATCAGCCTTGAGGCGGCGGACTTGGACCTCCATGCTTAGGCGCACTGCCGGGTCCGCCCCAGCGATCAACTGCTTGAGGAGGTTCGCCGGCAGCACCAGCGCCGCCGATTCTTGATCGAAGCGGACCGGGGCCCTGAGGATGCGGGTGTAGTGCGTCCGATCGCGCGGTGCGGATCGGGGCAGCAGCACCTCCAGGGGGGACCAGTCGGCCCCACACAGCGCCCGCAGGATGTTGGTCATCGTGGCGAGCGCCCGCTCCAGATGCAGTGTGGCTCCCTCGGCCTCGGGCTCATGCGGCGCATAGCTGAAGACGGCGATATCGCCGTGGACCCCGAGGCCCACCGTTGCCCCTCTGTCCCGCAGACACGCATGGACTTCTAGAGTCTTCAGGGCGTCGCCCACCGAAGCGCAGTTGCGGAGCAGCACGCCAAGGGGGCCGAGCGAGTCCAACGTGCTTCGCTGACCGACCAGCAGCCCCAGATGCGGACACCGGGTACGTCGGGCCGCCAGGGCGATCAGACGGCCGACATCCGTGAACGGAATGGACGCATGGTCGACCTCGAAGACGCGGGGATCGAGACCCACGGCACCGACGAGGGCATCAAGGTCCGCACCGAATTCTAACAGAACGTCACGGACGGCCCGCAGGACGTCGGGATGGATAAAGCCCGCAGGCGGGGTTTCCTCGACCGCATAGGCACACTCGTCAGCGGCAGCCCTGTTAAGGAGGCGGCTTCGGTGTATTCCCCGACAGGAGAGCATAGCAGTATCCTCCTGCTGCTAGAAGAACCTATGTGATTACCAGTGCTTGATCAAATGGGACATGTTTCGGTAGTTCGCGCGCAAAACTCAAAAAACGCAAAAACTATCTTTTATAAATTTCTATCGATAAATCATTGAATTATATTGCGTTTATGCAGATGCCTAAGCTTCAGCGATAAGCCTTTTTAGCAATCATAGTCCTGAATGTGATGGTTGGGGCCGCACAGCGCATCCCACATGCCACGCCGCCGGAGATGAACTGGGCGACGGCAGCGCTTCTTCCAGCGGTTGGATAGAGGAAGTGCGCTGAACGCATTTTGCCTCGACTACAATGCAATTCACGGCCCTGGTCTTTCTCGAATTAACCTAGTAGCCTCAGCCGGAAATTAGTACGCTGAAGCGAATCTGCCGACTTGTTATAGCGGAGACGAAGCTCGCCATGTTATTGGGTTAGCGGGCTTATCCTATCCGAAGCCGTTGAAAAACTTGGCGTGAGCATCGCGATGGCTCGTTCTAAGTTGAGCTCGATCTCCGAGGAGACATATACAAGTTTTCCAAGCTAAGCTCGCGATCCTGATCGTGTGCCTCTCGGCACTAACTTGATGTAAGTCACCCTGCATTAGTTTGGCATCAAGCTGCTTATTGAAGTTATTTCGGGCGCTGGATGTGAATGTTTGCCGACCGGTCGCATGTAAAAATAAGGCTCTGGGTGGCGTCCAAACTGTTGGATAAAGTATTATGAAGGGGTTCATCGATCGCGAAGAGGCCGGCACGCTCATCCACGTGCAGGTAACTAACTTCGAACTCGGCCAATGTTTTGAGCCCCTGCCAGTTCCGAATACTGACACGACGATGTCTTAAGTCGATCAACCCTCTACGACGGAGTTCCTGAAGCGAGCGATTGACGTGCACGCCTGACAGTCCAGTGATATCTCCAAGATCTGGCTGGGTTAAGGACAGATTATAGCTCAGACCGTGTGTCCGTCCGGCGATGTGGTGACGGATGTACAGCTCACAAAACGTATGGCCCGCCCCATCCGCAAGCGGCATGTGCGAGTTGATCTGACCGGTCTGCGCCAACGTATCCGGTCTCGGGGGCATGCCCCGGCCAAGATGGAGTTCCGCACACCCTGGTCCTCATAAAAGACACGGCGTCGAGCGCCATATTTTGTGCCAGGATCACAGGGTGCCGGTTCAACCGTCAGGCCATCTCGCTTCCACCGCCCGCAGACATCGTCGATCGCCGGGCCGGGCCGCCCTGGCGATCGATCTCGTTTAGGCCGCCACAGGCTGGCTGACCCTGGCCGCGTAGCCCTCGCCGGAGCGGAGTACCGCCCAGGCGATCCCGGCCAACTTGCCGGCGAGCGCCACGACGACCTTGTTCTTGTGAGCACGGCCGACGAGGCCACGCAGCCACTCGCCAATCAGGGTCTGGCCTGCCGAGAGCGACGGCAGAGCCGCCCGCGCCCCGTGGATCAGGAGCGTGCGCAGGTAAGTGTTGCCCCGCTTCGTGATGCCGAGGAGCCTTGGTTTGCCGCCGGTCGTCGCTTGCCGCGGTACCAAGCCCAGCCAAGCCGCGAGATCACGACCGGATCGGAATGTCTCGCCCGTGCCGATTGCGGCAACCAATGCGGTCGCGTTCAGCGCCCCGAACCCTGGAATGCTGACGAGGCGCCGTGCGGCCTGGTCCTCGCGGGCCCTGGCTACGAACTCGGTCGTCAGCGCAGCAATACGGCGATCCAGCTCGCCCCATTCCAGGCGCATGTCTTCGATGAGGAGACGAGTGCGCGGACTTAAGGTCGAGGCTGGCTCGATTGCGGGATCGAGCATCTCCGTTAGGAACCTCTTAAGCTGCTGACGGCCCTTTGCGACGACAATACCCCGTTCCAGGAGCACGGCGCGCAGTTGGTTGATCAATGCCGTCCGCTGTCCAACGAGGCGCGTCCGGGCACGATGAAGGATCTGCGCGTCCAGCTGCGCCTCGCTCTTCAACTCGACGAAGCGCATTGTCGGCCGGGTCGCGGCCTCTGCAATCGCTTCCGCATCCCGTTCGTCGTTCTTCTGCGCTTTGACGTAGGGCTGGACATATTCCGGCGACATGAGTCGGACCTCGTGGCCCTGCTCCCGCAGGATGTGGCCAAGGTGGTGAGCGCCGCAGCACGCCTCCATCGCCATCGTGCAAGCCGGCAGTTTGGCGCCCAGCTGGACAACGCCGTCTCGCGTGAGTCTCCGCCGAAGGACGACACGGCCCGTCTCGTCGAAACCCGCGACGCTGCAGCTGTTCTTACCGAGATCGATACCCAACATAGTGATCGCCATCGTTCTCTCCTCTCCCCAGACCACGTCAGCTTAGCGCCGACGCCGAAGGAGGGGCGGGCCATCCCATAAAAGATGGGCGAGACGCTCCAAGGCGTCCCTTCCTCCCAAATTAAGTAGCCACGCCTGCATGGTCCTACAGTCCACGCTCGCAGTCATCTGCAATCCATGTGCAAGGCCAGGATGCTGGTGCAGTCTGTCGACGGTCTCGGGCATGAACCAGGCAACCGGGCATGCAGAAATTGTCTCGATGGAAAGATCCATCCTGCTCTGCAGCGAGCTATCGAAAGCGACAATGTCTCCGGGAATATGAAGTGCCGTGATCTGTCGCCGGCCGTTCTTACGCTGCTTGTAACTACAAGCCACTCCTGCGAGGATGAGGAAGGTATCGAGAGGTGCATTCCCTTCCTTGTCGAGCCGGCTTCGTGCCTCCAGCTGGCAGGCTGGTTCACTTACCTCCTCGAGCAGTATGCGTTCGATATCCGACAAGCGTGAAAAGCCTCTAAGCCTGCGAACGGCAGGGTTCAACGATTGCAGCGCGTCGGGCATCGGCACCCCATAAATTCTAGCGGATCCTCGCGATGTTTCTGAACGATCGCGCCAAGAAAATCCGGTTGGCAAGAGGCATCTGGTAAATAACCAGAACTTTATCTTGCAAATGACGGACGCTTTAGGGGGATCTCAGTTTCAGGATATTGCTGCTCCAATTCCTGGTGAACGAAGTATTTTCTAGTTATTGTGCATCCTTAGTTGACGAGGACGGCCAATATCCGCTTACGGAGGTGTGCTATGAGTCGCTGAACGACTTGCTTGGGTCGGGATATGTCGGGCCGCTTTGAGGCGAAAGATCATGAAACGCCCCCGGCCCACTTCGGTCATCACGCTCTGCATCGGCGCTAACCTGCAAGCGAAGCATCCCACTGTTCAAAAAGAACTAAGAGGTTCCCTGCTGCGATGCGGACGCCCCCTGGTGTGGGATCGGGGCGTCCGGAGCTACGAGAACCTGTAGCGGGCCTATGCAGAGCGGAGTGCTTCCTTGAGGGCGGCATAAACTCGCTCGACGGCGTCGGGATGCTTGGACCGACTGTCGCCGTACATCGCCCATGTCATGTATGCGTTGTCGTAGTCCCGCAGTCGGTATCGCAGCGCTTAGAGTCCGTCCGATAAGTCATGAGGCGCGTCCCAGCCGTCGAACGAGGATCATGACGGCAGCGGCGTAGAGGAAGGCTTGGGCCGAGGCGAGGGTCGCCTCCGGGTCTTTCCAAA
>Ga0160429_1000797_pt1 | contig 20700 bp, 14 predicted proteins | sample SolpanmetagenomR_FD_108199 | JGI IMG/M metagenome (GOLD analysis project Ga0160429, IMG submission 108199) | Solar panel surface microbial communities from Lawrence Berkeley National Laboratory, California, USA - R | ecosystem: Engineered > Built environment > Solar panel > Unclassified ...
AGTTCGCGCTACCCGTCCGAAACCCTTTCAACGAGACCACTTGTCGGAACCATGGATTCATCGGATTTTGTGGACGACCTTTTGGAGAACGACCACACGCAAAAAGCTGCTCTACCGAGCGGCTTTTTTCTTTGCCGCGCCACAGGGGGTAGGGAGAATCAGCCACAAAATCCGATGAATCCGAAAAATCCGGATGAATCCGTGGTTCGGACAACCCGTTGGGGCAGCGACGTAACTTTGTGCCCTTATTGCACAGAAGTTATGCCCAGCAAAGCCACCAAACTCGCTAATTCTATCCCGCCCGAAGCCCTCCGCAACGTCGAAATCCAGGACATGGTGGCGGAGGGCAAATGCCTGGTTCGCATTGAAAACCTCGTCGTATTTGTGGGCCAGGTGGCCCCTGGCGACGTCGTGGATTTGCGCATTACCAAGGCCCACAAGCGGTTTATGGAGGCCGCGCCCATTCATTTTCACAAGCGCTCGGCGCTGCGCACCGAGCCGTTTTGCCAGCACTTTGGCACCTGCGGCGGCTGCAAGTGGCAGCACATCAGCTACGACGCGCAGCTCAGCTACAAGCAGCAGCAGGTGGAGGACCAGCTCACGCGCATCGGCAAGGTGGCGCTGCCCGAGGTGCGCCAAATCATGCCCTCGCCTGAACGCACGTACTACCGCAACAAGCTCGAATACACCTTTAGCGGCAACGGCTGGCTGACCGAGACCCAGATTAAGGACGAGAACGCGCACTACGACCGCCGCGTGCTAGGCTTCCACACGCCCGGCCGCTTCGATAAAATTCTGGATGTGGAGCACTGCTGGCTTCAGCCCGAGCCGAGCAATGAAATCCGGATTTTCATCCGCGACTATGCGCGCCAGCACCGCCTGCCCTTCGGCGACATGGTGAAGCAGACTGGCCTGCTGTGCAACCTCATCATCCGCACCGCCGAGAGCACCGGTGAAACGATGGTGATTTTGCAGTGCTACCACGACGATGAGGCCCTACTACCCCTGCTCGACGCGGTGTACGCCAAGTTTCCCGAAATCACGTCGCTCAACTACGTGCTCAACAACAAGGGCAACGAAACCTTCCACGACCTCGAAGTGGTGTGCTACAAAGGCAAGCCCTACATCGAGGAAGACATGGAAGGCCTGCGCTTCCGCATCGCGCCCAAGTCGTTTTACCAAACCAACTCGGCCGGCGCCTACAACCTCTATAAGGTGGCCCGCGAGTTTGCCGAAATCAAGCCCACCGACCTCGTGTACGACCTCTACACGGGCGCCGGCACCATCGCCAATTTTGTGGCCCGCCAGGCCAAGCGTGTGATTGGCGTCGAGTATGTGGAGCAGGCTGTGCTCGATGCCCGCGTAAACTCCGCCATCAACGACGTGACCAACACCGAGTTCTTCGCCGGCGATATGAAGGATATGCTCACCGAGGCCTTCACCAGCCACCACGGCCACCCCGACGTTATCATCACCGACCCGCCCCGCGCCGGCATGCACGAAGACGTAGTGAAGCGCCTCGTGGAGCTGCGCACGCCTCGCGTCGTCTACATCAGCTGCAACCCCGCCACCCAGGCCCGCGACCTGGAATTGCTGGATGAGGTGTATAAAGTAACTCGCGTGCAGCCGGTGGATATGTTTCCGCATACGCACCATGTGGAGAATGTAGTGCTGCTGGAGTTACGTTAGGTTTAATCGCGATTTATATGAAAAATTACAAACTCAAAGCCAGCGATTTCAAGCAGCTTATCGAACCTATGGGTGGCTGTATAGCTCCGGATACGATAACAGTAGAAGGCTTACCAGTCCGTTTTATGTATCGAGAAGAGCCGGATAATAATATTGGCAGTGGTTGGCAGTTTTTCTCTGGAACTGAATCCCAAGAATACATGGATGACTCGAATAATTCAGCCATTTACGATGTCAATACTATTGCTAACTATGACCCAGCAATTATCCCGTATTTGCACTACCCAATAGGCACTGACCTTGTACGCGTAGAGGGGTCCAATCAATTTATTGAGGCATAATTTACAAATGGACTACTTCAACGACCCCGAGCTAAACGGCAAATACCTTGGCACGATTACCAAGGATTTTGCTACCGCCTCCGACACCATTAAGGAAGCGGCTTACCAAATCCGCAAGCGTGAGATTTCGCAGTACCCGGTGTTTGTGTTTGCGCGCCAAACGGTGCAGCTCGGCAGCCTGCTCATCAACGGCGACGAGCTGGATTTGCAGTGGCACGTCTTCGCATCCTACCTCGAAATTCTGACCCAGCAAGGCATCGTGGACCCCGACAAAATCGACGATTTCAAGGAAACCTGGAAAGACCCCGACGAATTTTGCTGCCTCTTCGTGGTGGATGAGGAGTTCACGAACTTCGTGTACATCCCCTACCCCGAAGACTAAGACTAACTCTCCCGTCTGTTACTTGCGAGCGCAACGAAAAGGAGCGCGGTAATCTTTTCTTCTCTGTCGGATTAACCAGACGTGGAAGAAAGATTGCCGCGCTCCTTTTCGTTACGCTCGCAAGGGCAGAAGGGGGTAGGGCCGGCCGGTATTAGTTGAAATGGTTGAAGCCTTGGGCTTGCAATGGCACAGCTTGGCCGGCTTTGGTGATGAGATTCACGGCATCGTCGTGCTCGGTGAGGTGGCCGATGACGGTGATGTCGGGGTGGTTTTTAATCTTGGCGTGGTCGCCGACCGGGATGGTGAAGAGCAGCTCGTAGTCCTCACCGCCGTTGAGGGCAGCCATAATGGGGTCGAGGTTAAACTCGGCCGCCGCTTCGAGGGTAGGGTTGGCGAGCGGCAGGTATTCGCTGAACACGCGGGCGCCGGTGCCGCTGGCGGCGCATAGGTGCAATACCTCAGAAGCTAGGCCATCCGAGATATCAATCATGGCGGTGGGCTGCACGCCCAGCTCGCGCAGCTCATGCACAATGTCGAGGCGCGCCTCGGGCCGCAGTTGGCGCTGCACTACGTAGTCGTAGTTGTCGAGCTCGGGCTGGGTGTCGGGGTCGGCCAGGAAGGCTTGCTTTTCGCGCTCCAGCACTTGCAGGCCCAGGTAGGCGCCGCCGAGGTCGCCCGATACGCAGAGGATGTCGGTGGGCTTGCCGCCGCTGCGACGCACGGCCCGGCCGGCCGCCACTTGCCCCAGCGCCGTGACGCTGATAACCAGCCCACCGCGGCTGCTGGTGGTGTCGCCACCCACCAAATCGACGCCGTAGGCCTCGCAGGCCAGGCGCATACCGGCGTACAATTCTTCGACGGCTTCGACCGTGAAACGAGGGGGTAGGCTCAGGGCCACCACGATCTGGGTGGGGGTGGCTAGCATGGCGGCCACGTCGGACACGTTGACGGCCACGGCCTTATAGCCCAAGTGCTTGAGCGGCGAAAACGACAAATCGAAGTGCACGCCTTCGACCAGCAAATCGGTAGAAACCACGACTTCCTGCCCGGCAGGCGGGGCCAGAATGGCGGCATCGTCGCCGATGCCGAGCACGGTCGAGGTCTGCGTAAGGGTAATATCGCGCTGCAAGCGGCGGATGAGGCCAAACTCACCGAGCTGGGAAAGGGGCGTTAAATCAGCCATTTGGATACCTATTGAGGAATTGTGTTCTTGCGCGTAGCGCGGCAATCGCCCCAAAACGAATCGTTCGGATGTCGGTCTGGGACGATTGCCGCGCTGCGCGCGCAAGAACAGACGTTTTTATTACTTTTGGCAAAGGTACGGCCGCACCCTACCCCCGATTAGCGGCGTAGATTTGTACACAAGGCGGTACCCTATTACCGCCGGGTTATTCGTTTGGTTTTCATGAAAGCCGTTCTCTTCGCCAGCTTGCTGACCCTCGCCGTGCTGCCCATGTGCAAGCCCGACGTTACTACTACCGCCACCAGCGCCACGAGCCCCAACTCGCCGGCGGCCGTGCGCGCCCAGTTCGACATTCTGCGCGACTCGGCCGATGCGAACTGGACGCGCATGATGACCAGCGACGATAAGAAGCTAACCGACCTGCGCGAGCTGCTGCAAGACCTTAGCAAGACTCCTGGTGCCAACCAAGCCCAACTGGCTAGCCTGCGCCAGGCGCGCGCCCGCGTGCAGGCCCAGCGCTACGACCGCCAGAGCATGGCCTCGTCGGCGCGCATCGACCGCTACGATGCCGTGCAGGATTCGGTGCTAAAAATAGTGTACCCCATTGCCGCGCCCGATGGCAACGCGCCCTCCGAGCGCATCCGCGACTACGTGGAGGCCATCCAGCTGGCCGATAACAATGTGGTGAGCTACCGCGCCCACTACGATGCTGCCGCCAAAGCCTACAACAACTACCTACAAGTGCACCGCGAGGAGCTGGACAAAATGGGCAGCAAGTATGCTCAATTGAAGGCCCTGCCCCTGTTCGAGCTGGGTCAATAGGCTGAGGCTGTTGGGCTTTGGAAGAAAAGCAGTACCTTTTGGGGTAGTTGCCGGCCGGCCTTCGGGGGCTGGCAGTGCTATGCCTACCCCCCTCTTTTCTTTCAAACCAACCCACTTATGCCCAGAATTCTTACTCATTTGCGCCTGCCGCTGCTGGCACTGGTCACGAGCTTCGCCCTCACCTCGTGCTTCGACCACGATAAAAAGTGCGACCCTAAGCCCAAGCCTACCATCTGCCCCAAGCCCCCAACGATTACTACCTCGGGCGGGGCTAGTTAGTCCAACAGGCTAATCTGCAGAGAAAGAACGTCATGCTGCGGCTGCGCACAGCATGACGTTCTTTTTTACTTTCCTGCCTCGGGGTTACTGGGATTGAGCTCACGCACGTCGGGATGCTGGTAGTTGACGAGGATAACGGAGAAGGGATGGGGCTCACCCTCACGCTTTTCGAGGCGCACGGCGCCGGCGTCACGCAACTGGCTTAGGAGCTGGCGGCGCTCCCAATCGGGCAGCTCGGGCAGCACGTCGGTAAGGCGACGCAGAAACGGACTGGCCCAGATTTCGGGCGTATCCTGTTGGGCACCAAATTTTTGCACCTGCTCCAACAAAAACTCCAGGCACCGCCGTTCGTCGTCGCGGGTGATGCGGCGCACGGGCGCAAAGGTGGCCGGCGGCTCGGGCAGCAACTGCTCTAGGAGGCCAGAACGGGCGGTCTCGCTGGCGCGTGGCGGCGCGGTCGCGGCCGTTGGGTTGGCCTCCCCATCGGTGGCTGGGGCCGCGTCGTGGTGGGCGGCTGCGTCTTGGGCGGCCTGCCGGGCGGCGGCCGACTGCACGCCCACCAAGCCCTGCTCGCGCAGGCGGCGTAAGTCCTGACCCAGGCGCAGGCGGGCAGTGCGGTGGTCTTCGAGGGCCTGCAGGCGCTCGGCGGGCAGTAGGGCGCGGGCATCAATAAAGTGCTCCTGGCCCAGCATCTGGAGCAGGTCGCCGGATACGCTCTCGCGGAAGCCTACCACCTTCACCTGCCGGGCCTGGCGGCGCAGGTGCTGCAATACCGGAATGTAATCGCGGTCGCCGGCCACGAGCACGAACGTGCCGATGGCGGGCCGGGTGTAGAGCACCTCTAGGGCGTCGATGCAGAGCTGCATATCGGCCGCGTTTTTGTGGTCAGTGCCTAGCACATTGCGTGTGCTCACGCCCATGAGGTAGAGCGGACCCTGCGGACCGGTGGGTATCTTATCGAAGTCGGCGTAGGCATTGAGCACCAGCGAGTCGAGGCCCAGCTCGCGCTTAAGGGCATCGCGCAGGGCGCGCACCAGGTCGAGGGCGTAGTCGTGCGGGTCTTGGGGGTCGAGGTAGTGGTTTTTAAGAAAATAATAGACATTCTCAAAATCAATAAAGACCGCGGCGTAGGGCGAGGCCGGGGGCGCCGCAGCGAAGGGGGTAGGGGCTAGCATAAGCAGGTATAGAAAAGGGGGCGCCGCCCGGCTGGCTAACCCAACGGGCGGCATATACTAAAGTAGCAGGTGGGGCAAAGGTCGGGCTGAACCCAGGCGCAGCCAACGCGCGGCCGGCCGAAACCTACGCAACTTCCTCATCAATTGCATTTTGAGGGATTACCATGTTGACCGCAAGCAGCCATTAGACCGGCTTTGGAGGCAGGATGCTGACCTTTGCTACTTCCTACCCCTGCCTTATGCCTACGTTATTTTGTTGGCGGGCCAGCTGGTTGCTGCCCGTTTTAGTGCTCCTCGCCGCGCCCGTCCGCGCCCAGCATGCGGGCGACCGGCCACCCACCCAGGACCCATTTGGCCACCGGCCGGTGCTGGCGCGTGAGGTACCGGGCGGGCGGTATAAGTCGCACAAAGTCATCCACGACGTAGATAAGGATAGGCACTCGACGCGGTTGCTACTAGAAGTGCAGGCCACCGACGGCAGCACGCGGCGTATCCAAACCTGGGCACCGGGCGTGGTCAAAATCAGCTACTTCGCGCCGGGGCAGCGGCCGGTAGCCGACTCATCGGTGAGCGTGGTGCAGCCGCCCCAGCCGGTACGGTATGAGAGCGACTGCAATGCGGGCTGTGATGGCCCCCGCACCGCCGCGGAGATAAAAAAATACGGTCCAGACATTTGTTCGGGGCTGTTGGTTTATCCGCAAAAGCTCGTATTCAGCGTCAATTGCCAATCCTTTGAAATTGATAAGCAAACGCTGGCTATCCGGTTTTTTACTAATTCGCGCCGCGCCGCCGGGCAGCCCATACCGCTAGGGCCGCTATTTAGCGAGGCCGCTACGCCCTTCCTTCGCCAGGCCCCTACCCCCCTGGCTCCCGACGAATTACCGCCCAGCCGCGCCAATGAGCTGGCTGGCACGGGCGTGCGCTTTCGGCTAGCGCCGGGCGAGCAGCTGTACGGCACGGGCGCCCGCGCCCTACCCCTCAACCGGCGTGGCTACCGCCTGGAGCTTTATAACCAGGCGCACTACGGCTACCAGAACGGCGAGCAAAACCTGAACGTGACGCTGCCCGTGGTGCTCAGCAGCCGCGGCTATTTGCTGCTGTTTGACCACTACGCGCCGGGCTACCTGGACCTGGGCAAGCAGCGGCCCGACGCCCTCGAATACGGCGCGCAGGGCCTCACTAGCCTGAGCTATTTTGTGGTGACGGGCCGCAGCCAGGCCGAAATCCTGGACCGCTACACGGCCCTTACCGGGCGGCAGCCCCTACCCCCCCGCTGGGCATTAGGTTTAATACAAAGTCGCTTTGGCTACCGCAGCCAGACCGAGATGCTGGCCACGGCCGCGCAGATGCGGCGCCACGACTTCCCGCTCGATGCGCTGGTGCTGGACTTGTTCTGGTTTGGCGGCACCACCCGGCAGGGCGACTTGCGCTGGGCTGCGGCCAACTTCCCAGATCCGGCCGGCATGATGCGCGACCTCAAAACTCAGGGTGTGAATACGATACTTATCTCGGAGCCCTACGTCATGCGTACCTCCTTGAATGACAGCCTCGTGCGCACGCAGGGGCTGGTGGGCACCACGGCGAGGGGTAGGCCCTTCACGGTGGGCTCGTTTTGGGCGGGGCCGGCGAGTATTTTGGATGTGTTTAAGCCTGCAGCCCGCACCTGGCTGTGGGCGCAGTACCGGCGCCTGCACGACCAGGGCGCCGCCGGCTGGTGGAGCGACCTTGGCGAGCCCGAAAACCACCCGCTGGCCATGCGCCACGCGCTGGGCACCGCCGCGCAGGTGCATAACGCCTACGGTATGACCTGGGCCCAGATTTTCCAAGACAACTACGCGAAGGAATACCCCAACGAGCGGCTTTTCAACCTGGCGCGCTCGGGCTGGGCGGGCATGCAGCGCAACTCGGTATTTCCGTGGAGCGGCGACATCAGCCGCAGCTGGAGCGGCTTGCAGGCCCAAGTGCCCATGATGTTGGGCATGGGCCAGGCGGGCGTGGGCTACATGCACTCCGACGCGGGTGGCTTTGGGGCCAATGCCATTCAGGACCCTGAGCTGTACACGCGCTGGCTGCAGCTGGCGGCGCTCTGCCCCATCATGCGCCCGCACTCCGACCAGGTGGTGGCGCCCGAGCCCTACACCTACCCCGAGCCTTACCGCAGCATTGTGCGGCAGTACGCGCACCTGCGCTACCAGCTCCTGCCCTACCTCTACACCCTGGCTGCGCAAAACACACTGACTGGCGCGCCCCTGGCGCGGGCCATGGATTATTATGACCTAGAACCGGGGCCGGAAACGCCTCCTGCGCTAGCCTCAACCGATAGCACTGCAAAGGAGGATGGCTGGGACAGTTCGCCTCAGGCCCCATCGCCCGGCACAGTCATTACGGGTATTTTTGAAGAGCATAGCCGCGATGGCTGGGGCGAATCCCGCCAGGCGCACGCACCTCAAGCTACCGCCACGCCCGGCGACCAGTACCTGCTCGGCCCCAGCCTACTGGTGGCGCCTATCAACCAGCCGGGCCAGCGGCGGCGCAACGTGGTGCTGCCTTCTACCCCCGGCGGCTGGGTCGATTTTGAAACCGGCCAGACGCTGCCCGGTGGCCAAACGGTGGGCCTGCCTGCGCCGCTGGGGCACGTGCCGCTGCTGGTGCGCGCCGGGGCTTTCGTACCGATGACGGCCTACCGCGCCAGCACGGCGGCCTTCCGGCCCGACACGCTGCTCGTGCGCTACTTCCCCGATGGGCAAGCTATTAATTCTGAGTTCGTCGTCTATGAAGATGACGGCCACTCGGCCCAGGCGCTGGCGCAGAAGCAGTACGCGACTCTTCAATTGGTAGGCCGCTACGCGCCAGGCCAAACCATCATCTCGGCCACCTTGCGTGGCACTTATCCCGGCGCGCCGGCTCAGCGCTTGGTGCAGTTGCGCATGGCGCGGGTAGCGACCGCCCCCACGGCGGTGCTGCTCGGCGGCCAGCCGCTGGCGGCTTCGGCGTGGCAATTTGATGCTGCCCGCCACGAGCTTATGGTAGCCTTTGCCCTGACTAAACAGGCGCAGCTTACTATTAATGGCCTGCGCCTGCGCCCTACCCCCGCTGCCCAGCTCGACCCCGAAGTGCTGACGCTTACTGCGCCCGATAGCCGCACTTTTTCGCAGGCAGTGAGCCTGCGCTACGAGCGCTACGTGGCGGCTGGCAGCCCTACCCCCTTGCGCGTCCGCAATGCCCGAGGGCAGGTGGTGCGTGAGCTGCCTACCGAGGCTGCCGCTGGTGCACACACAGCAGTTTGGGACGGGCTCGATGCGCAGGGTCACTCCGCCGCGCCCGGCTTGTATGAGGTAGAACTAGCTGGTCAGCACCAGCGGCTGGTGCGGTTGCTGTAGTGGTGAAAACAAAAAGCCCTTTCCACACCAGTGGAAAGGGCTTTTTATTACCTAATACCTAGGAAATATTCTTACGAATTGCGGGCTGGCTTGAGCAAGAGTGCTGCAAGAGCTACGTTCTGGTTTAAATACTTAGAGGTGTAGCCAGCGTTCGACTTGTTCAGGAACAAGCAGCTACCCCCTTTCACCTGGTCAATAATCTGCGAATATTGGTCGAGCGGCAGGGCGGGGCAGCCGAGGCTGCGGCCCAGGCGGCCAGTCTGCTTGATGAAGCTTTCGCTCACGTAGTCGGCGCCGTGCATCACAATGGAGCGGGCGAAGGCGTTGGTGTTGAAGCCTTCATCCAAGCCTTGCAAGCGCAGCGAGTGGCCGTGCTTGCCTTCATACTCCTGGCCCGTAACGTAGAAGCCCAGGCTGCTCATGTTGCTTTGGTCGGTGTTCGAGAACTGGTCGGCGCCATTCTCGCCCGAGTTGTGGCCGTGCGCTACCAGGGTGTGAAACAGAATCTTATTGTTGTTCAAATCGAGCACCCACAGGCGCTTTTCGGTTGAGGGCAGGTCAAAGTCTACTACCGTCAGGTGCTGCTGGGTGGCGGCGAGGTGGCCGGTTTCGCGCAGGTTTAGGTAGCCGGTCATGGCTTTTTGAAACACTTCGAAGCGCAAGCCTTGCTGCTCGGCACCGAGGCGGGCGTAGGTTTCGCGCAGGGTAGCATCGAAGCGCTCCAGCGACGAAACGGCCGATTTAGTCTTGATTTTAATTTTTACCTTACCAGGGGGTAGGGCCGCAACAGTGGGCACGTGGGCTGAAGACTTCAGCAAGGGGCCCGCCAGCGGTGTAGCCAGAAACAGCGAGGCCACGAAAGGCAATACCCGCCGAACCAAGCGCTGTGAACGGCGACGGCTGTCGCGCTGGCGCTGAACTACACTGGAATGATGATGCTTCATAACACTTTCGACTAAACTATAAGGAATAGGTGCTCGCCGAAACGGGCTTACTAATCTACAAGTATTTATACGCAGTAACTACGCCAAGGTAGATCCAAACAGGCGGGCGCTCAAAAAAATTCAGTGACTAGCGCCAGCCGCGCCGCGCAAAGCGCCGCCCGGCGGCCGGCCCGTCGAGCCAGCGCGAGGCCAGGCCCGGCCCGCTTACCAGCAGCATGCTGCCCGTGCGCAGCGTGCTAATGATGGCTTTGTACTGGCTCGGCGGCAGGGCCGGGCAGCCACGGCTATAGCCCAGGTGGCCGTGCTGGCGCACGTAGTCGGGGCTGGCGTAGTCGGCCGCGTGCAGCACAATGTAGCGGTCAAACACATTGGTGTTCTCACCCTTATCGTAGCCCTGGAGGCGGCGCGAGTAGCCGTGAATGCCGTCGTAGGTGCCCGAGGTACGGTAAAAACCCAGCGAGGTACATTCCGAGCTTTCGACGTTGGAGAAGCGCCGTGCCCGTAGGTGGCCCGAGCCCTGGCCGTGGGCTACCAAGCTGCGGTGCAGCACTTTGCCCTGCTGCAAGTCGATTACCCAGAGGCGCTCGGTGGTGTTGGGCAGGTCCATGTCGGCCACGGCTAGCACGCCGGCCCGCTCGATGCGGCCGGTGGGGTGCAGCGTGAGGTAGCCCACGCAGGCCTGCTCTAGCACCTCGGGGCGCAGCGCGTCGGCGGCTGGGCCCAGGGCCTGGTGCAGCTGGGCAATGACTTGGTGCAAGGTATCGGGCACGCCAGCCACGGCGGGCACGGGAGTAGGGCGCAGCGAGTCGGGCAGCAGCGCGGGAATCGGCGCGGGCCCTACCCCCGCGTTGGCGGGCAGCGCGGGGGCACTAGATTCGGCGTGGCCTACGTGCGAGCAGCTGCTCAGCAGCGGCAGCAGCCCCAGGGCCAGCAGGCCTACTCCTTGTACCCACTGCGACGGCTTGTTTAACTTGCTCATTCCTTCAAAAGTAAAACCGCGCGGCCCGCCGACGAATGCCCGGCGGCTAAAAAAAGCAGAGGCCGTTCAGCTTTTGGTAGCGGGGCGTGCAGGGCGCAGCTGCTCGCCCCGGACTGCGTTGGCGCGGCGCCCCGCGCTACCTCCGCAGCTAGTTTTGGGGTGGCCGGGCCTACCCCCCGCTGCGCGGGCAAAGTTGGCGAGCGGCGGGCGAGACTACTTTTGCCGGGCCATTTAGCTGACAATTTTGTTACTCTTTTTTAGCTGCCTTGTGGCGGCTTCCTCTTTTTACTCTACTCATGGCTAAAATTGCCATCAACCTCGCCACTGGCGCCGTGCAGCAGGAAGAGCTCATTGTGGGCATCGACCTGGGCACCACCAACAGCCTCGTGGCCTACGTGCACCCCGAAACCCGCCAGCCGGCGGCCATCAACGACCTGGGCCGGGGCACCATCGTGCCGTCGGTCGTCCATTTTCCGGCCGATGGCAGCTCGCCGCTGGTGGGCACCGACGCCAAGGATTTCTTGCTTTCGGACCCCGCCAATACCATTTATTCGGTGAAGCGCCTGCTGGGCAAAAGCTACCGCGACCTGGGCCAGCACGCCGGCCAGCTTGGCTACAAGGTCATCGACGACGACTCCGAAGGGCTGGTGAAGGTGCGGGTAGGCGAGCGCTTTTACTCGCCCATCGAGCTCTCGGCCGACATCTTGCGCGAGCTGCGCCACCGCGCCGAGCACGCCCTCAAAACGCCGGTGCGCCGGGCCGTGATTACGGTGCCCGCGTACTTCAACGACTCGCAGCGCCAGGCCACCCGCGACGCCGGCCGCCTGGCCGGCCTGGAGGTGCTGCGCATCGTGAACGAGCCTACCGCCGCGGCCCTGGCCTATGGCATCGGCCTCGACCCGGACGAGGAGAAAACTGTGGCCGTGTACGACCTCGGCGGCGGCACCTTCGACGTGAGCATCTTGCGGTTGCACCAAGGCATTTTTGAGGTGCTGAGCACGCACGGCGACACTTGGCTGGGCGGCGACGACATGGACCGCGCCATCGGCGAGCACTGGGTGGCGCAGTTTGCCCTACCCCCCTCCTTTCAGTCAGTGCCGGGCCAGCAGCAGCAGTTGCGCCTGGCCGCCGAAATGGCCAAGCGCTACCTCAGCCAACACGACGATTTCACGTCCCAACTCCTGGACGGCGACGACAACGTGCACGCCGTGACGCTGACCAAGGCGGAGTTTGACGGCCTCATTGCTCCGCTCGTGGCGCGCACCATCGACGCGTGTCGCCTGGCCCTGAACGACGCTAAGCTGACCACCGACGGCCAGCCGGCCACCGCCAAAATCGACGCGGTGCTGCTGGTGGGCGGCTCGACGCGCGTGCCGCTGGTGCAGGCCGAAGTGTCGAAATTTTTCGGCCAGCCAGCCAATAGCTCGCTCAACCCGGATGAAGTGGTGGCGCTGGGCGCGGCTATTCAGGCGGATATTTTGGCGGGCAACCGCCGCGACGTGCTGCTGCTCGACGTGACGCCGCTCACGCTGGGCATCGAAACGCTGGGCGGACTCATGGACGCCATCATTCCCCGCAATTCGAAGATTCCGACCAAGGCCGGGCGCCAATACACGACCAGCGTCGATGGCCAAGTAAACCTCAAGATCGGCGTGTACCAGGGCGAGCGCGATTTGGTGAAAGAGAACCGCAAGCTCGGTGAGTTTGTGCTCAGCGGCATTCCGGCCATGCCCGCCGGCCTGCCCAAAATCGACGTCAATTTCTTCCTCAACGCCGACGGCATCCTGCGCGTGGAGGCTGTGGAGTTGCGCTCGGGCACCCGCCAGCAAGTCGATATCAAGCCCCAATATGGCCTCACCGACGAGCAGGTGGAGCAGATGCTGATGGACTCGCTCACCAATGCCCAGCAGGATGTGGCTGCCCGCCTGCTCATTGAGGCGCGCACCGCCGCCGAGCAGTTGCTGTACCAGGTCGAGCGCTTTTTGAAGAAAAACGCCGAGCACCTCGAAGCTGCCGAAGTAGCCACCACCACTGGCCACACCGACGCGCTGCGCCAGGCCCTAACCGGCAACGACCGCGACCTGATTCTCAAGCGCATGGATGAGCTGGATGAGCAAACGCGCCCCTTCGCCGAGCGCGTGATGAACATCTCTATCAAGCAGGCCATGAGCGGCAAGCAAATCGGCTAGCCCTACCCCCCTGCCCACGCTAAACACCCTTGGCTGCATCGGATGCGGCCAGGGGTTTTTCTTTGTAAACCACTAAGGTTCAATTCTTAATTTCCCTCGGGCTGATCGGTGGTAGCGGTGCGCTTGCGGTTGAGGCTGCGCTTGTTTTGCGAGCCCGTTACGGCGGCGTTGACCCGGCGGGGCTGGTCGGCGCGCTGCGTGCCGGCGTCGATGTTACGGGCCGGCGGCATCCCGTTGGTATACAGCTGGCGGGCCGTTTCGGGTGAGGTGGGGGTAGTGGCGCTGGCCGGCACGGGGCGGGCCATTATATCGGCGGGCACTTGGCCGGGGGCCGGAGCAGGGGCAACAGTTGCAGCAGACGGGCTGCTAACCCGGGGCGCTTGGGCGCGGGCCGATAAGCAGCTGGCCAGCCCCAGCAGGGCGGCTCCCAAGAGAACACGTGTGGTCATGGCGTACGGAATTTAAGCGAAGGGGTGGGGTATGAAAAGCGACCGGGGCCGAGGCAGCTCGGCGGCAGTCAGTCGTTTACGCACGTGGGCGTAGGGCGGCGGCGCGGCCCACACTGCTTGGGCGGTGCTTGGCCAAGCACCTGCGCAGATTTTAGTTTTATATTTCTATTATTCAGCCACTTAGGGCTTATTAAGCACACTGATTTCTCTGGCAGAATTTTACGTGGCGGCGGGCGCTGGCTGGTGGTGCCCCAGCTTTAGCCCTACCCTCTCGCGGCCGAGCAGCTTTTTCGTGTTCAAACAAAAAGCCTGACTACTCGAACGTAATCAGGCTTTTTCGTTACCGAGGCGCTCGTTTTTACGGGCGCACAGTAGTGGTAGTGGCGCGCACGGGGGCAGCGTTACTCCGCACAGGAGCGGTGGTAGGTGTGGCACGCCGCGTGGGGCGGGTAGCTGGCGTGGCGGCCGGCCGGGCATTGGGTCGCAGCATACCCTGGTTGTTTAGCATGCTGTTGTTTTGAGTGCCGGTACCGTTGTAGAGTGGGCTGTTGGCCGGGTTGGCGGGGTCGGTGCTGCTATAAGTACGCGTGGGGTCGTTGCGCGTAGGGTCGTTGAGCGTGCCCGAATTGTTGTTTAGTCGGCCCGAGTTATTGCCATAGGTGGCGCCTGCGCTGGGCACTACGGCGCCCGAGGGCAGCGCGCCCGTCATGGTCGGGATGCCGGGCTGCCCCGGTGCCGTCGCGCCTATGCCCGGGGGCGGATTGAGGCGGCCCGGCGTGGACGGAATGGCCATGGCACCTGGCACCGATGCCTGTCCCGGCACCGTCACTTGCGCGGCGGCCGAGAGCGTACTAAATAAGCCCACGAGGGCTGCTCCTAGAAAATTGCGCGTTTTCATATTTGATTATCCGTTACGTAAACCTTGGGTACCCGCGGGGGGTAGGGTCCTGAGGTGAGAGGTATACGCAGGTGGGCGCGTTGCGAACGTGAATTTTTGGAGCGTACCCCGCGTTGCGCAGCCGCTGGCTTTTGTGGTGAGCTAGTAGCGCGGACTCTCGGTCTGCAAGTTCCAGCAGCCGCGCTTGGAGCCGGGCTGAAAGCTGGTGCGACTGGCTGGCGCCCGCCAAACCGCGCGAGGGTAACTTTGAGCTTCTGCAACTTTCAAAAATGCGCGTACTGCACACCGCTGACTGGCACTTGGGTCAGCATTTTCTTACCGGCCAAGAGCGCCTCACCGAGCAGCGCGCTTTCCTCGACTGGCTGCTGGCGACGGTACAGCAAGAAGGCGTGGAGGCGCTGGTACTGGCCGGCGACGTGTTTGACACCACTACCCCTTCGCACGCGGCGCAAGAGCTATACTACGATTTTTTGGTGCGCATGCAAGCCACCGGCTGCCGCGACATCGTGGTAGTGGGCGGCAACCACGACTCGCCAACGCTGCTCAACGCCAGCCGCCGGCTGCTACGGGCGCTGCGCATCCACGTCATCGGGGGCGTGCCCGCCGAGGCCGCCGAGCAGGTCGTGACGCTGCCTGGCCCTGGCGGCCGGCCCGGCCTGGTGGTGTGCGCCGTGCCCTTTCTGCGCGACCGCGACCTGCGCCTGGCCGTGGCTGGCGAAACGCCCGACGAGCGCCAGCTGCGCGTGCGCGACAGCATAGCAGGGCATTATAAGCTACTGAGCGAACACGGCTTGGTGCGCAACTTGCGCGAGCACGACGTACCGGTGCTGGCCACCGGCCACCTCTACGCGGCTGGCGGTGAGGCCCGCGAAGGCGCCGAGCGCGACGTGCACATCGGCGGACTCGGCGTGATAGCGGCCGAGCACTTCCCGGCGGCGTTCGACTACGTGGCCCTGGGCCACCTGCACCGGCCGCAGGTAGTGGGCGGGCAGGCGCGCATCCGGTACTCGGGCTCGCCGGTGCCGCTCTCATTCACTGAAGCCGATGATAAGCAGCAAGTGTTGCTGTTCGATTTTGCGGGCGCTGGGCCACCGCTCATCACGGCGCTGGCCGTGCCGGTGGCGCGGCGCTTGCAGCGCTTCCACGGCGGGCTCGAGGAGGTGGAAGCCGCCATCCTCGCGTTTGATAATGAGGCGTTTGACTTAGTAGCCTGGGCCGACGTGGTGGTACACTCCGACGAGGCCACCGCCGAGGTGCAGCGCCGCGTGCAGGCCGTGCTTAAGGAGCGCCGCGCCCAGGTGCTGGCCCCGCGCGGCGTGCGCCACCACCGCCTCACGCCTACCCCCGATGCGCTGGCCGAAGCCGCCGCGCCGCTTGTGCACCTGCACGAGCTCACGGTAGATGAGGTGTTTGGGCGCCGTGTGGCGGGCCTACCCCCCGAGCGGGCGGCAGCCCTCACGGCCACGTTTCAGGAGCTACGCCAACTACTGGCCGAGGCCGACCCGCTGGCCCGAAGCGGTGAGGCCGAATAGCTAACGGCCAAACATTCTGCTGGAGCGCAAATGGGCTCACTACGCCTTTAGTGGGCCGCGTGCTTGGCCATCGCTACTGCACACTATACCTTGCCTGAGTTTTGTATTTTTATTTCATTTACAACCCTCATTCATCATTTTAGTGTGAAAAAATTAGTACTTTCCGTGTCTTTAGTAATTGGTCTAGGCGCTATGCAGACTGCGCAGGCCCAGGCCGTATTTTTGATAGGGCGCCTCGTTGGTATCGGCGTCGGCGCGGCGGTTAATGCCTCGCGCACACCTAAAAGCGCGCCGGTCGTAGAGCCGCCAGCCGCCGAGGTGGCTGCCGCGCCGCAAGCGCTCGTCATGCAGCGCACGCCAGCCGACAAGCTACCCAAGCGGGCCAGCGAGCAAATCGTAGCCCTCGAAGCGCAGCTGGAGCAGTGCCACGCCGCCATGCTGGCCAGCCCTACGGCGGTGGTGTGCACGGCCGAGCAGCGCACGGCAATTCAGCAAGCCGCCATAAGCGTGGCCCGCGCTAAGTCTGACTGGAGCTTGCAACCCTACCAGCAGGAAATGGCTTTTTACCTAGCCGAAGATGCCCGCCGCCAGCAGGCCCCTACCCCCTCGGCACCGGCCAAATAAAGCCAGCAGCCATCCTAAAAACTGCGCCCCTACCGGCTTTTTTGGCGGGTAGGGGCGTAATTTTAGGGTATGAAGATTATCAGCCTGCGCTTTGCCAACCTCAACTCGCTGCCGGGGCCTTACCTCATCCGGTTCGATACGGCGCCGCTGGCCGACACGGGGTTGTTTGCCATTACGGGGCCCACGGGCGCGGGCAAAAGCACGCTGCTCGACGCCATCGCGGTGGGCCTCTACGGCCGCGTGCCGCGCCACGACCGCCAAGTGGGCGAGATGGTGAGCCGCCACGCAATGGGCGCCTGGTCGGAGGTCGAGTTTGAGGTGCACGAAACCAGCGCCGACACCGGCCACACGCAGCGCGTGCGCTACCGCTCGCGCTGGGAAGTGAAGCGCAAAACCCGCGGCGATGACAAAGGCAGCCTGGGACAGGATGCCATGACGCTGGTTTTCAGCCCCTCGGGCGAGGCTGTGGTGAGCGGCAAAGAGGCCGTGCCGGCCAAAGTGGGTGCGCTATCGGGGCTCGACTTCGGGCAATTTGAGCAAGCTGTGCTCTTGAGCCAGGGCAAATTTGCGCGCTTCTTGCATGCGCCCGAGAAGGAGCGCAGCGCCCTGCTTGAAAAAATGACCAACGTGGGCATCTACTCGCAGCTGTCGGTGGCTGCGTTTGAGAAAGCCAAGGAGGAAGAGCAGAAAACCAAATTGCTGGAGGCCTCGCTCCACGCTACCCGCCTGCTGCCCGACGAGGAACGCCTCCGGCTGACGCGCCTGCTCGACGAGCTACACGAAGAAGCCGAAATGACCTACGAGCACCAGCAGGAGCTAACTACCTGCCTGGCCTGGCGCACCATCCTCGACCAGCTCGACCGGCAGTTGGCCGAAGCTAGCCGGCAAGCCGACCGGCTGCGAGAAGAAGAAAGTGATTTGCAGCCGGCATTTGCCCGCCTCGCCGACCACGAGCGTGCCGCTACCCCGGCGTTGTCTACCGCTTTTGTGCTGAGCGAACAAGCCCACCTGGAGCTGCGCCGTGATGGCGACGCGCTGGCCCAACTGGAGCAGCAGATCCCCATCCTGCTCACCGCCGCCGAGGCGGCCGAGGTGGCCCACGCCACCGCCGCCACCCGCCAAGCTACGGCCCAGCAGGAGGCCGATGACCTTCGCCCAGTGCTGCAGGAGGTATTGGCCCGGGATACAACTATCCGCGCGGCCCAAGGCCAGTTGGCCAAGGACCGCGCCACGCACAGCCGCGACCAGGCAGCCTACGACACTGACCTGGCCGCTTGGCACCACACCCAAACCAGCGAGCTAGCGCACCTGGAGCGCCAGCAAGCCACGCTGCAAGACTGGCTATTGGCGCATGGCCACGAGCAGAGCTTAAAGGATGAACTGATTGAAATAAACCGGCAGCTCATTGATTTAGAGGCCGTAAATACCCAGCTTGCTACCCTAGAAGCGCAGCAGAAAGCGCAACTCCGGCAGCACTCCGAGGCTACCACCGACCGGCAGCGCCACGAGCAAGCGGCCCACGAAGCCCAGCAGCAGCAGCGTGCCCTCATCGAAAAAGGCCGCCCTTGCCGCGAGGAACGCGATGCGTTGCTGCACGGCACCAGCGCCGACGCCCTGGCCCAGCACGACGCCGACCTCACGGCGCGCCTACGCCTGCTGCAACGCCTGCTACCCCTGGCGCAGGCGACCCACGACCACGCTGGCCGCGCCTACACCCTGGCTCAGGAGCATGAGCAGGCTTCGCCCGCGCTCACCACGGCCGAAACCACTTACGCGCACCTTGAGCAGCGCCAAACTGACGGCCGGCGCCTGCTCGATAGCTACCAGCGCGAGCTGCGTGCCCAGCAGGCGTTGGCTGACCTCAACGCCCACCGCCAGCACCTGCAGCCCGGCCAGCCGTGCCCACTCTGCGGAGCGGCCGAGCACGCTTTTGCCGCCGACTTTGCGGCCGATGCCAACGAGCAGGAGCAGCGCGTAGCTACTCAGCAAGAGGCGCTTGCGCAGCTTAATGCAGAGGTAAACCGAACAGGCCAAGACCTGGCCCGCCTGCGCTACGCCCAGCAGCAGCGCGTGGTCCGCCGCGACGAGGCTAGCGAGGCGGCTTCCTTGGCCCGCACCCAGGCGGCGGCGCTGGCCACAACGCTCGCGCCACCCCTCTCCGACCCGTCCGACCCCATCGCCGTCAGTCACCTGCTGGCGGGCACCACGGAGCAGCAAGCGACCACTGACCAGGCCCGCCGCCGCCTCGTCACGCTTACCGAGCAGCTGGCGCAGCTCAAGGCCGAGCACACGGCCGCCGGGGCACGACTAACGCAGGCGCAGGAAGAAGTTCAACGCGCCGAAATGCGCCAGCAACGAGCGCAGCAAGCGCTGGTGCCTCTTGATGCCGAGCTAGCCGATGCTCGCGAGCAAACAGCTAACTACCGGTCAGTTATCCAGAGCTTACTGCTTCCGCATCAGTTGCCACTGCCGGCTGCCGCGCAGTCCTACGCAGGGGTGCTGGCTACGCTTAATGAGCGGGCCGATACATATCAGGACCGCCGCACTGCCTTCACCAAGAGCGAGCACGATGTAGCCGGGCTGCACGAAAAACAGGCCCTGCGTGCCGAAGCCCTCGCCCGAAACCTCGCAAAGCTGACGCACGCGGCGGCAGCGCTGCAAGCCGAGCAAGAGGCCATCGACCTGCAGCAGGCTGCCCGGCTAGCGCGCTATGCCGGCCCCGACCCTGCCGCCGAAACTGAGCGCCTGCACCGCACCACGCAGCAACTAAGCCAGGCAGCCCAGCAGGCCGAGGCGGCCCGCACGCACCAACAGCTAGCCCTAGAAGGAACGCGCGAACGAATAACTCTACGCCGGGCCGACCTGCACCGCCACACAACTGACTTTGAGGTGCGCCAGGCCGAGCTGGCAACTGCCCTCGCCGCAGCTGGCTTTGCCACCGCTGCCGAAGCCCAGGCACTCCTACTACCAGAAACCGAAGCAAAGCAGCTAGCCCAACGTCGCCAACGGCACCTCACCGACCAGCAAGCGGCGCAGCAGCTACAAGCAAAACTCACGGCTGACCTGGCGCAACACCACGAGCTCGCCCTCACGCATTTGCCCACGGCTGCCCTCACCGCCGAACTAACCCAGCTCAATGCCGAAAACGAAAAGCTGCACCAGCGCCTGGGTGCCGCCGCCAACCAGCTCACCCAAGATGACGAAGCCCGCCACCAACAGGCCGCTGGCTTGCGCCAGTTAACCGCTCGCGTACTCGAGCAACAGCGCTGGCAAGACCTGGCCGAACAAATCGGCTCGGCCAAAGGAGACAAATTCAGCCAGTTTGCCCAAGGTCTCACGCTCAGTCATTTGGCGCGGCTGGCCAACCTGCGCTTACAGCAGCTTACGAGCCGCTACAGCATTTTCAAAACGCCCAACCGCAACCTGGAGCTGCAGATAATCGACCACGACCAAGCCGACACTGTGCGCCCAATGGCCTCGCTTTCGGGCGGCGAAAGCTTCTTAGTGAGCCTAGCCCTAGCCCTGGGCTTGAGTGAGTTGGCTGGCTACAAGGCCCGCATCGAGTCGTTGTTTATCGACGAAGGCTTCGGCACCCTCGACCCCGACTCGCTCAACACGGCGCTCGACGCGCTAGAGCGCCTCCAGCATTCGGGCAAGATGATTGGCATTATCTCGCACGTGGCCGACCTTAAGGACCGCATCGGCACGCAGATTCGGGTGCAACCGGTGGCCGGCGGCAACAGCACCGTACGCGTGGTAGATATTGTTGGCAACGAGCAGGAATGCGTGGGGTAGGGAGTAATGAGTTACTGCCGTTACACAGTAGCGCGAACT
>Ga0160429_1000801_pt1 | contig 20565 bp, 18 predicted proteins | sample SolpanmetagenomR_FD_108199 | JGI IMG/M metagenome (GOLD analysis project Ga0160429, IMG submission 108199) | Solar panel surface microbial communities from Lawrence Berkeley National Laboratory, California, USA - R | ecosystem: Engineered > Built environment > Solar panel > Unclassified ...
CCGATACCTTCTCGCCCGACGAGGCGCGGCTGGTGCAGTTCGTACAGTTCAACGACGTGCGCGACCTGGTCGGGGCCGAGATCGCCTGGAACGAGGTGGTCAATCAGCCGGGCAAGAGCCGTCCGGAGGAAACCATCAGCATCTACGTGTCGAGCGGCACGGCCGACTCCCCGATTCTGATCCACGACAACTACATCCAGGGGGCGTATGCGGCGCGGCCCACCACCGACGCGAGCTACGCGGGCGGCGGCATGAACCTGGGTGACGGCAGCGCCAAGACCCTCGACACGGCCGCCGGGTACGTGAACGCTTACCAGAACGTGATCGTCGGCACCAGCAATCAGGGCATCGCGGTGGGTGGCGGCCACGACGTCCGGGTGTACCAGAACCGCATCTTCTCCAGCGGGTATCTGCCCGACGGCCGCACGATCGCGGCGCAGAACGTCGGTATGTACGTCTGGGACGCGGCCGGCGACCGCCAGTACGGCACCTTCTTCAACATCTCGGTCTGGGGCAACCTGATCGGCTGGAGCACGCCCCTGAAAGGCAGAGACAGCACCAATCCGTTCTGGTTTCCTGACTGCCCCGAGAGCTGGCCGCAGGCGGACGGAAGCGTGCTCAAGGGCTGCGTCGACAACGTCATTGAGCCGGGACGCATAACACAGACCAGAGAGGCGCAGGAGTACGGCCTCTGGAAGGCCCGGGTGAGCGCGGCAGGCATCGTCCTGGGGCGGTAGGGCGGACCACAACGACGGCGGGCGCTGACCGTGAAGGCCGCGCCCGCCGATTCGTGGTGCGGCTCTACTCGAAGCTGACCACCTTGTACTTCATCTGCTTGCCGTTGTCGAGGTTGACCACGAAGCTCTCGCCAGACTTGCGGCCCATCAGCTGCAGGCCGACCGGGCTGTCGTCGCTGATGCGCGGCAGGCTTCCGCCCAGCACGCCGGCCTCGGGCGCGCTCACCACCTGCACCTTCATGTCTTTCTTGGTCGTCTCGTTGTGCAGCACCACCACGGTGCCCAGACCGACGCGGCCGTCGCTGCCCTGGCTCTCGATCAGCTGGGCGCGGGTGAGGGTGTCTTCGAGCTCGTCAATCCGGGCCTCGATGTTCATCTTCTCGCGCTTGGCGTCTTCGAGGCCGGTGTCTTCGGCGTCGGTCGAGGTCTCCATCTGCTCCTGAAGCACGCGGGTGGCCTCTTCGAGCTTGACCTTCTCGTTGTTCAGGGTGGTCTGAAGCCGTTCAAAACCCTCACGGGTCAATTTGATCTCTTTCGCCATGCTGCCTCCGGTGGGGTCTGATCTGAACAACGCTCCAGGACACGTGTGGTATCGGGGAAGCACAGGGGTCGAACAAGCAGGTCTGAAGAGAAGACAGGTCGAGCCAAAATGAACGCAGGCATTCTGTCATAAAGGTCAGGAGGCGTCTACGAAGAATGCGCCCTTTCGTCACCGGGCGTATTAGGAGAAGCGTTCGGCCGAAGCCGCGCGGACGGAACCCTGTCTGTAGAGCACGCTCACTGCCGCCAGGAGCAGCACGGCAATTAACAGCGGTGTGAGGGGAACGCTGGCCGTGCCGAAGCGGGGCAGCGCCAGCCCGGTCAGGGCCGGAAGCACCGCGCCGCCTAGGCTGCCCAGCGTGAGCATGTAGGGCGCCAGTCGGGGAGCCAGGGTGCGCGTGAACGAAGCGAGCTGGGTCGAGAAGATCGGCGCGATGCAGAAGCCTGCGAAGGCCAGTCCGCAGGGGGCCAGGGTCAGGCCGCCCAGCAGCATCACGGCGCTGCCCACCATCGCCCCGGTCAGCGCGAAGATCAGGATGTGCAGCGGCGGAAAGCGGTCGCCGACGGCCGCGAAGAAGAACCGCCCGGCGGTCAGGGCCAGCCAGTAGAAACTGGTGAGCAGCGCCGGTTGATCGGCGCCCAGCCGCGTGAAGTAGGTGGTGGCCCAGGTGCCGAAGCCTGCCTCGATGCCCACGTACAGAAAGAAGCACAGCCCGAACAGCGCCAGCACGGTTGCTGAGGTCGGCCGAATCGAGACGCCGTCTCCCGGCGTCTCGGTCGGCACCTTCACAGACGGCTGGGCAGGCGGCAGGGTGGGTGCTTTGGGCCACAGCAGGCGCACGCCCAGTGCCAGCAGCGCGGTCAGCACGGCCATCAGCACGAAGGGCAGGCGGTGCGACTCCCGCGTGAGCAGCGCCACCATCAGCGGCGAGACCACCGATCCCACGCCGAACAGGCCGTTGACCAGATTCGACGGCCCCGGTCCCAGCTCGGCGAAGGCCAGGTTGAATCCGGCCGAGAGCATTCCGAAGGCCAATCCGCTGACGGCCGCGCCCGCCAGCAGGGCCGCCCAGGTGGGCGCGAAGGCCACGCCCAGCAGCCCGGCGGCCAGCCCGATGCCCGCAACCATCAGGCTGCTTCTCAGGCTCAGGATCAGCAGCAGGGGTCCCAGCAGCACCGTGCCGATGGCCGCCCCGGCGAAGTGCAGGCTCGACACTGTCCCCACTGTCGCCACCGTCTGGCTGTACTCGCGGCCCAGCAGCGGAAAGAGCGGCCCGTACCCGGCCTGAATCAGCCCGAACAGAAAGAAGGCCAGGAAGCCCATCGCGTACAGGATCAGTGGCGGGGGCAGCCGGGCGGGTGACTCGGGGAGCGGCGCACCGGGTCGCGGCAGCTTGTCGAGTGGCACGCGCGGCCCTGCGGGCGGGTCGGAGACAGGAAGCCGCGTCACGGGGAGGAGGCTACCATACGCCTCTATGCCGGTCCGGGTGCCGGTCTTCCTGGGCCGGTGCTGACTTCCTCTTCATGAACGCCTCTTCGCTGCTGTCTATCCGTCATATGGCGCATTCCAGACTCCGCCGATGGGCGTATGCTGACCCCTGTCATGGCCCCACCGGCCAGAAGTTCCGTGCTGTTCGTCCTCTGGTCAGCTCTGCGCCCGCCAGGACGCCTGACCGTTTCTCGACTGGAGCCGCCCGCTTCGCTGTCCCGGCGCCCTCCCGAGGTCTTTCTTGAACAATTTCAAAGCGCTCGTTCCCTACCTGCTGATGCACAGGAAGCAGTACACGCTCGGCACCCTGGCGGTGCTGGGGGCCAACGCCGCCGTGCTGCTGCCCGCCTACTTCCTGGGACGGGCCATCGACGGCCTGCGGCTGTTTTCCAGTGGCAACCCGGCCACGCCCGGCCTGACCCTCACTCAGCTCGGCTGGCTGGCGCTGGGCCTGGTGCTCGCCACGTTGGCGTCGGGCACGCTGATGGTGGGTGTGCGGCGCAGCATCGTGTTCGCCAGCCGACAGACCGAGTACGAGATCCGGCGCGACCTGTTCGCCCACCTGAGCGGTCTGGATAAGAACTACTTCGATTCGGCCCGCACCGGCGACCTGATGAACCGGCTGACCGGTGACCTCAGTGCGGTGCGCGAGATGATCGGGTTCGGCAGCTGGCAGCTCGCCACGGTGCTCAGCAGCTTTCTGGTGTCGTTCGCGTGGTTCTTCAGCATCAACTGGCGGCTGACGCTGGCGGTGCTGGTGGTGTTTCCGGTGATCATCGGGATTCTGGCCTACTTGGCCCGTCAGGTGTCGGTGCGCTACGTGCCGATGCAGGAGCAGAACAGCGCCATCTCGGCCAAGGCGCAGGAGAACTTTTCCGGGGCCAGGGTGGTGAAGGGCTACGCCACCGAGGACCGTGAGATCGCCGAATACAAGGTGATGAACACCGAGCTGATTCGCCGGGCGCTGCACCTGAACCGGGTCGAAGGCCCGCTGCAGGCGTTCATGAGCCTGCTGATGGGCGTGGCCTACGTGCTGGTGCTGGTCTACGGCGGCCGGATGATCCTGGGTCTGGTGCCGGGCAGCCCGCTGACGCTCGGAGAATTCACCCAGTTCGCCCTGACGCTCGAGCGGCTGGCGTGGCCCATGCTGAGCATCGGGCTGATCGCCAACATGCTCCAGCGCGGCATGGGCTCGTGGGGCCGACTGCAGGAGATCTTCGCCGCCCGCCCGCGCATCCAGGACAGCGGACGCACCGACCGCAGCGTGAAGGCGCTTCAGGGCGATATTCGCTACGAGAACGTGAGCCTCGACTTCGCCGGGCGCAAGGTGCTGCAGAACGTCACGCTGCATATTCCCGCCGGGCAGACGCTGGGCATCACCGGCCCGACCGGCAGCGGCAAGACCCTGCTCAGCCAGCTCGTGACGCGGCTGATCGACCCGACGACGGGCGTGGTGAAGGTGGACAACGTGGACGTGCGCCAGATTCCGCTCTCGACCCTGCGAGAGAACATCGCCGTGGTGCCGCAGGAGCCGTTTCTGTTCTCGGACACCATCGCCAGCAACGTGGCGTTCGGGCTGGACAACGCGCACTACCGCCCGATCGAGACCCGCAAGTCGGTGCGCGACACCCGGCCGCCGGAAGACAGCGACGTGCCGCCCGACATGGAGCGGGTGCAGCGGGCCGCCGAGATCGCGGGCCTGGCGAGCGAGATCGTGGCCTTTCCCGGCGGTTACAACACCATGCTGGGCGAGCGCGGCGTGACGCTCTCGGGCGGGCAGCGGCAGCGCACGGCCCTCGCCCGGGCGATCGCCCGCGAGCCGCGCATCCTGATTCTCGACGACAGCATGAGCGCGGTCGATACCGAGACCGAGAGCCGCATCCTGGCAGGGCTGCGGCAGGTGCAGGAGGGGCGCACGGTGCTGTTGATCGGCCACCGCGTCTCGACCCTGCGGCACGCCGACCACATCATCGTGCTCGAGGAAGGGCGCATCGCCGAGCAGGGCAGCCACGACGAGCTGCTCGCGGCGGGCGGCCTGTACGCCGAGCTGGAGCGCCGCCAGCGCCTCGAGAGCGACCTGAGCGAGGGAGACGAGGCGGCCCTGGCCCAGAGTGCACCCAGCCAGGACGGAGCGGCTGCCCCTGACCTCGGCCGGGCCGGTCAGCCCACCCTGCCGACCAGCCAGACCCGGAGCGAGGTGAACAAGTGACTCAGCCCGACGAAGCGTTCCAGAAGGCGTTCGACCCACAGCTGACGAGGCGCATTCTGCGCTATATCCGGCCCTACCTGCGGCTGGTGAGCCTGGGCCTGCTGATGGCGCTGCTCATCGCCATCGCCAACCCGACCTTCGGCCTGCTGCAGCGCTACGCCATCGACCACACCTTCGGGCCGAACGTGCTGCTGCCCAACCTCAACCTGGCCGGACGCCAGCAGCTCTTCAGCCTGCTGCTCACCGTCGCCCTGACCTACCTGGGTCTGAAGGTGCTGGAGTTCTGCTTCCGGTACGCGCTCAGCATGAGCATCAACATCCTCGGGCAGCGGGTGCTGTTCGATATCCGGGCCGACATCTTCACCAAGCTGCAGCGGTTGCAGCTGAGCTACTTCGACGCCAACCCGGTGGGCCGCCTCATCACCCGCGTGACGAGCGACGTGGACGCCATCAATCAGTTCATCACGGCCGGGCTGGTGGCCCTGATTCAGTCGAGCCTGCTGATCGTGACCTACGTGGCCATCATGCTCACCATCAACTGGCGGTTGGCACTCATCAGCTTCGCGGTGCTGCCCATCCTGTACGTGGTCACCGGTTACTTCCGGGCACGGCTGCGCGACTCGTTCCGCAACACCCGCGTGCAGCAGGCGATCGTGAACACGAAGCTGAACGAGAACATCACCGGCATGCTGACGGTGCAGCTGTTCGGACGCGAGAACCGCAGCGCCGTGGACTTCGACCGCAGCAACCGCCTGCTGCTGGGGGCCAACCTCCGCTCGGTGAGCTGGTTCGCACTGTTCCAGCCGTCGGTGAGCATCCTCGGCTCGGTGGCGAGCGCCCTGGTGCTGTACTTCGCAGGCCGCGCCATCCTGGGCGAGCCGGGGCTGGTGGCGGCGGGCATCACGCTCGGCACGCTGGTGGCCTTCAACGGCTGGGTGTCGCAGCTGTTCCAGCCGATTCAGGACCTGGCCGATGTGTTCAACAACCTGCAGGCCGCCATGGCGAGCAGCGAGCGCATCTTCGGGGTGCTCGACACGCCGGTCACCATCACTGACAAGCCGGACGCCAAGCGGCTCGACCGTTTCGAGGGGCGCGTTGACCTCGAGAACGTCTGGTTCGCCTACGACGACGAGGTGACAGCCGACGTGCCCGACACCGACGACCGCTGGACGCTGCGCGGCATCGACATTCACATCGCGCCGGGCGAGAGCGTGGCGCTGGTGGGAGCCACCGGGGCCGGCAAGACCAGCATCACCAGTCTGGTGAGCCGCTTCTACGACGTGCAGCGCGGGGCAGTGAAGGTCGACGGCATCGACGTGCGCGACCTCGCCCAGCACGACCTGCGCCGCCACATCGGCGTGGTGCTGCAGGACGTCTTTCTCTTCGCCGGAACCATCGAGAGCAACTTGACGCTCGGGTCGGCCGAGATCTCGCACGACCGGGTGGTGCAGGCCTGCAAGTATGTGGGCGTGCACGAGTTCATCCTGGGCCTGCCGCAGGGCTACGACACCGAGGTGCGCGAGCGCGGCGCGACCCTCTCGACCGGCCAGAAGCAGCTGCTGGCCTTTGCCCGCGCCCTGATTCAGAACCCCGACATCCTGCTGGTGCTCGACGAGGCCACCGCCAGCGTGGACACCGAGACCGAGATGCACATTCAGGACGCGCTCGCCAAGGTGATGCACGGGCGCACCAGCATCATCATCGCGCACCGCCTGAGCACCATCGAGCACTGCGACCGCATCATCGTGATGCGCCGGGGCAAGGTGGTCGAGGAGGGCAGCCACCGCTCGCTGTTGGCCCAGAACGGCTACTACGCCCGCCTGCACAGCCTGCAGTACGCCCAGCCGGAAGCGGGCGCGGCCGACTAGACCGGTACCCGGCCGTCAGGCAGAACGCTCCAGACCGGCCGGGTCTGGAGCGTTCCGCTTTTCGGTTATTCGGTGAAGGCCACCCGGTTGCGTCCGGCCCGCTTGGCGGCGTACATCCCGGCGTCGGCGCGGGCCATCACGCGCTCGGTGGTGTCGCCGCTGAGTGAACTCGCCACCCCGATGCTGACGGTCACGCTGCCGGCATACGGAAACGTCCGGAGGCTGACGGCCCGCCGGAGCCGTTCGCCGGCCACCATCGCGCCCTCGAAGGGGGTGTCGGGCAGCAGCGCCATGAACTCCTCTCCGCCCCAGCGCCCCAGTACGTCGACCTGTCTCAGCTCGGCCCGCAGCGTGGTGCCCATGGCCCGCAGCACCTCGTCTCCGGCCTGCACGCCGTAGCGGTTGTTGACCGCCTGAAAGTAGTCGATGTCGATCAGCAGTACGCTCCACATCGGCTGGCCCTGACCGCGCCCGCGTCCTGCCGTCGCCGTCTCGGTTCGGGCGCTCATCATTGTCCGGAGCTGCTCGTGCAGGGTGCGCCGGCTGGGCAGACCGGTCAGCTCGTCGCTCGGCGAGGTGGTGGCGTGCTGATTCAGGCCGGTGTGCCGCTGCATCAGCGTCCAGAGGCCCAGCCATCCGGCCCACACGGACGGGCGGCCCGCCTCGGCACCGCTGCCCTGCGCCGCCGGGCGCGGCGTCTGGTCGGTGCGGGTGAGGCGCGGGCGGTCACCGAAGGTCGAGGCGGGGGCAAAGGGAAGACTGTTCATGTCACTCCTGGATACAGGTACAGAGGGCACTGGAACCCCTGGGATCGCGCGAAACAGTAGGTGGGGCGGGCGTCTCGTTTCTGACGCCACTGTGCCAGGAGGGGCGTAACCTGAGCGTTATCTGCCGCGTGGAGATCGACGGCAGGCCGCCGGCCGGTGGGCCCGAACCGTCTTCCGACTTCCGAAAGGGCGCGCCGCCATGCTCTAAACTGCCTTCATCGTGTCTGAGCTGACTGCCCCCCCGACCATCTATCCGATCCGTCTGTACGGAGATCCGGTGCTGCGCCGCAAGGCGAGAGCCGTGCAGGACGTCGCCGCCCCCGTGACCATTCCCGGATTCGCTCCCCAGACGCTGGCCCAGGTGGCCGACACCATGTTCGAGACCATGTTCGAGGCCCACGGCGTCGGGCTGGCCGCGCCCCAGATCGGTCTGGGCCTGCGGATGTTCGTGGCCGCCGAATACGACGACGACGAGGAGGAAGGCAACGACGTGCCGCTCAGAAGCCGTATGCTGCGCGGCTACACCATGATCAACCCGGTGCTGAAGCCACTGAACCGCCAGAAGGACGACAGCTACCAGGAAGGCTGCCTGAGCATTCCCGGCATCTTCGAGGACGGCGTGAAGCGCTCGCGGCAGGTGCGCGTCGAGTACACCGACCTGAACGGCGAGACGCAGATTCTCGAGGCCGAGGACTACCTGGCGCGCATCTTCCAGCACGAGGCCGACCACCTCGACGGCGTGTTTTTCCTCGACCGCCTGCCGCCCGAGGTCACCGAGGAGCACCGCAAGGACCTGCTCGCCATGCAGCGCCAGTCGCGCGAGTACCTGAAGTCGCTGGAAGCGCAGAAGTGAGCGGCCTGGGCCTGAAGGTGGCCTTCTTCGGGTCGCCGCAGTTCGCCGTGCCGGTGCTGGACGCGGTACGGGGGCAGTTCGAGGTGGTGCTGGTCGTGACCCAGCCCGACAAGCCGGTCGGACGCGGCCTGAAGCTCACGCCGCCGCCGCTGGCCCTGCACGCGGCCGACCTGGGGCTGAAGTTGGCTCAGCCGGCGCGCCTGAAGGGCAACGAAGCGTTTGCCCGGCAGCTCGCGGAAAGCGGCGCCGACGTGGCCGTAACTTGCGCCTACGGCAAGATTCTGCCGGCCAGCCTGCTCGCGGTGCCGCGCTACGGGTTCCTGAACACCCACACCAGCCTGCTGCCTGAGTTGCGCGGAGCCGCGCCGATTCAGTGGGCCCTCATCCGGGGGCAGCGCGTCACCGGCACCACCATCATGCAGACCGACCCCGGCATGGACACCGGTCCGGTGCTGCTGCAAGAGGAGCTGCCCATACTCCCCGACTGGACAGCCCCCGAGCTGGCCGAGGCACTTCAGGCTCAGGCGGCACAGCTGATCGTGGCGGCGCTCAGCCGTCTGGAGACCCTGACGCCCCGGCCGCAGGACGACTCGGCGGCCACCCACGCCCCGATGCTCGGCAAGCCGGACGGCGAGGTGCACTGGCACGACTCCGCGCAGGCCATCTACGACCGCTACCGGGGCGTGTTCGCGTGGCCGCAGACCACCGCCAGCTTCGGTGGAAAGCGCGTCAAGCTGCTGCTGGTGCGGCCGGTGCCGGGCGAGGGCGGTGAGCCGGGCGAGGTGGTCTCGGTCACGGGCGACCGCGTGACGGTGGCCTGCGGCGAGGGCGCCCTCGAACTGCTGAGCGTGCAGCCGGAGACCCGCCGGGCCATGCCCGCTGCCGACTGGTGGCGCGGCACGGGGGCGGAAGTGGGCGCGAGGTTTGACCTCCAGGTGACGCGGCCGGATTAACGTCCCCGAAAGCCGCGCGGCGTGTGCACCTCAGCCGTGCCCGCTACCCTGAATCCATGACGAAGCGAAACGACGAGGTCGAGGGCATTCCCGGCGAAGTGGTCGACGAGGGCACGACCGGAGAGTTGCTGCAGGACAAGAACGTGGCCGAGGACCTGCTGCGTTCCGACAACGACAACGACGCCAAGAACGTCAACGATCAGCCGGGCTTCGACGACGGGCGGCTGGGCGGCTATGACTACGAGGACCGCCAGGGCAACCCCAACAACGAGGACGGGTACAGCGATCTGGGCGGCAGCGAGGAAGGTGGGGCGGGCACCGAGCGCAGCGGCGGCATCGACGGTGGCCCGGCCCGCAAGACCCCCCTGCCCGGCGGGCGGTAGTAACAGACCACAGGAGAAGGCCGGGAGCGATGAACTCCCGGCCTTCTGTTCTGCCGTTGCTCAGTCGGCCGGCAGGTACCAGTTGCGGTCCCAGCGGTGGGTGTAGAGCTTCTGCAACTGGCCGCTCTCGAGGCCCTTGCCGTCGGCCAGCGCAGCATTGCGCTCGACGTTGCGCACCGAGCGCATGCCTACGATGACGGTGCTGACCGCCGGGTGGCTGAGCGTGAACCGCAGCGCCTTCTCGGGCAGCTGGTCGGTACCGATGCCCAGGTCCCTTTCGATGGCCCGCAGGTGCGTCTGAAGTTCCTGCTTGCGGTCGCCGCCGAAGTACACGCCTCTGAAATCCTCGGCGTCGAAGGTGGTCTCGGGCGTGATGTGCCCGCTCAGGGCGCCCTCGTCGAGCGCCACCCGCACAATTACCCCGGTGCCGTGGGCACGGCAGACGTCGAGCAGTCGGTCCTGGGGCGTCTGGTCGAAGACGTTGTAGATCACCTGCACCGTCTCGACCACGCCCGCCTCGATCGCCTTGATGGCGTTGTCGGGCTGGTGGTCGTTGATCGAGATGCCGAAGTGCCGGATCTTGCCGTCCCGCTTGAGCTGGGCCACCGCGTCCTGCCAGTCGCCCTCGCCGAGCCACGCATCGTCCCAGACGTGAAACTGCTGCACGTCCAGGTGGTTCATGCCGAGGTTCTTCAGGCTGGTCTCGGTGCTCTGGATCACGTAGTCACCGGGGAACACGTCCTGCACGCGGCTGCCCTTCTCGGCGGGCCACTTGCGGTTCTTCGGCGGAATCTTGGTGGCCACGATGGTGCCGGGCGTGCGCCGCGCCACCTCGCCCACCAGCATCTCGGAATGGCCCTCGGCATAGGCCAAGGCCGTGTCGATGAAGTTGCCGCCGAGGGCGAGGTAGCGCTCCAGGGCGCGGGTGCTCTCGGCGTCGTCAGCCCCGATCCACTGCGCGCCGCCGATGCCCCAGGCCCCGTAGCCGATCTCGGCCACCTGAAGGCCGGTCTTGCCCAGTGGGCGCTTGAACATGGTCGCGGTCGGAGAGGTCATGACCAGTGATAGCCCGGCCATCGTCTTCATGACCAGATCGACTTTCCTCATGAATTACAATTGCAATATTTTTAGCCTTCTTGCTTGACGTTTGAAAGCGAACAGCGCTAGACTGCGACGCGAACGGATACGGGCCGGCTTTCATGCATCCTCACGGCCCGCTCCCAGGAGTTCCCATGACCGAAGCAGCTCCCCTCATCCCGGCCCGTAGCTGGGCCATCATCGACAGCACCCTGCGTGAAGGCGAGCAGTTCGCGCGTGGAAATTTCAAAACGGACGACAAGATCGAGATCGCGCGCGCGCTCGACGCGTTCGGGGCCGAGTTCATCGAACTGACCACCCCGATGGTGAGCGAGCAGACGGCGGCCGATATCCGCAAGATCGCGGACCTGAACCTGAACGCCAAACTGCTGACGCACGTGCGCTGCGCGATGGAAGACGTGCAGCGGGCGGTCGATACCGGCGTGGACGGACTCGACCTGCTGTTCGGTACCAGCAGTTTTCTGCGCGAGTTCTCGCACGGCAAGAACATCGGGCAGATCATCGAGTCGGCGCAGAAGGTGATCGGCTGGCTGAAGACTAACCACCCGAACCTGGAACTGAGATTTTCCGCCGAGGACACCTTCCGTTCGGAGGAGGCCGACCTGATGGCGGTGTACAAGGCCGTGAGCGACCTCGGCGTGCACCGCGTGGGATTGGCCGACACGGTGGGCGTCGCCACGCCCCGGCAGGTGTACACGCTGGTGCGCGAGGTGCGCAAGGTGATCCACGCCGAGTGCGGCATCGAGTTTCACGGCCACAACGACACCGGCTGCGCGGTCAGCAACGCTTACGAGGCGATTGAGGCCGGAGCCACCCACATCGACACCACCATCCTGGGCATCGGCGAGCGCAACGGCATCACCCCGCTCGGCGGCCTGCTGGCGCGCATGTTCACCTTCGACCCGCAGGGCCTGATGGAGAAGTACAACCTGGAGATGTTGCCGCAGCTCGACGCCATGATTGCCCGCATGGTCGGCCTGCCGATTCCCTGGAACAACTACCTGACCGGCGACTTCGCCTACAACCACAAGGCGGGCATGCACCTGAAAGCCATCTATCTCAACCCCGGCGCCTACGAGGCGATTCCGCCGCAGGTGTTCGGGGTGGGGCGCACCATTCAGGCGGCCAGCAAGGTGACAGGTAAGCACGCCATCGCCTACAAGGCCCGCGAGATGGGCCTGCACTACGGCGAGGACGCGCTGCGCCGCGTGACCGACCACATCAAGGCGCTGGCCGAGCAGGGCGACCTCGACGACTCGCACTTGGAGAAGGTGCTGCGCGAGTGGGTGAGTGCCTGAGCCGGAGCGGTGTGCGTCCTGTACTCCTTGCTCTTTTGCCCCGTCCCCTCATCTGCTGAAATACTCTTGCCATGACTGACCTTCCCGCCCACTACCGTGTCCTGTCGCCCGCCCGTGTGCCGGGAGGAAAGGCCGTGGCCGTCTTCCCGGACGCCTCGGGCGACCTGCAGGCGCGGGCCGCCGCCGCCGGAACGCCGCTGAGCGTGTTCGTGCAGCAGGTCAACGTCTCGGACGTGGTGCTGAGGGTCTTCACGCCCGAGCGCGAGAAGGGCGAGAGCGACAGCGGAGCGCTGGCGGCGCTGGAGTACCTGAGCGCCCAGGGCGAGATGCTCGACGTGGCCGACGTGACCATGGGCAGCGAGGGGACGCCCGCCCAGCTCTGCGGCGGCGAATGGCTGCTGCGCCAGGGCGACCCGGACGTGCAGGACGTTTCGGCGGAAGGTGTGGCCGAGCGCCTGGGCCTCGGCTCGGTGGGAGCCGTTCATACCGCCCGCATCACGCGGCCCAACCTGGTGGTGGAACTCGGCAGCCTGGCCGCCCTGCAGTCGGCCGCGCCTGACCCCGAGGCGGTGCGGGCGCTGGGCCTCGCCACCGACACCACCGGGCTGGTCCTGTACGTGCGGGGCGGCGTGCCGGACCTGGGTCAGGCCGCCGTGTCGTTCCGGGCCTTCGGGCCACTGCGGGGCTTCACCGAGGACGCTGCCAGCAGCAACATGTTCGCCTGCCTGGTGGGGGTGCTGGGCGCGCGCGGCCTGCTGCCGGAAGACACCAACCTGCTGCGTGGCCTGCAGCTCAAGCCTGGGCAGCCGGCGCGCCTGAGCGCCCAGTTCGAGGCGGGGCCGGGCGGGGCCGTGGGGGTCTGGGTCGGCGGCCGCGCGGCGCTGCTGGAACAGGGCCAGTCGGAACGGGGCCAGTGAGCGCGGCCACAGACGCCCTGAGTGTGCCGGTCTCGCCACCCACCTGGGCCGACCTGCGCCGCGACGCGTCGGCTCAGACGGTGTTCGCCGGGTTCCTGACGGTCTTCGTGGGCATGGCGGGCACCGTCACGCTGCTGTTTCAGGCGGCGCAGGCGATGCACCTCTCGGCGGCCCAGACCACGAGCTGGCTGCTGGCCTGCTGCCTCTCGGTGGGCGTGACCGGCCTGCTGCTGACCTGGAAATACCGCGCGCCGGTGGTGACCGCCTACGCGCTGCCGGGCATCGTGCTGCTCATTCAGGACGGAGCGCAGTTCCGATACGCCGAGGTGATCGGCGCGCTGCTGCTGAGCGCCGCCGTGCTCACGCTGCTGGGGTTGAGCGGCCTGTTCGGCTGGCTGAGCGCCCGGATGCCGGCGCCGCTGGCCGCCGGAGTACTGGCGGGCATCCTGATTCCGTTCGGCCTGCGCAGCTTCTCCGCGCTGCCGTCGTCGCCAGTGGTGGTGGGCAGCATGCTCGCCGTCTACCTGCTGGGCCGCGCCCTGTTTGCCCGGTACGCGGTGCCCGCCGTGCTGCTGGTGGGCCTGCTGGCCGCCTGGCTGACCGGAAGCCTGAGCATGGGCGCGCTGCTGCACGTGGGCGGCGGCTGGCCGCATCTGGTGTTCACCGCTCCGGTGTTCAGTCTGCGCTCGGCGCTGGTGATCAGCGTGCCGCTGCTGCTGCTGTGCTTCGCCAGCCAGAACATCCCGGGGCTGGCGGTGATGCGGGCCAACGGTTTCGGGCGCGTTCCGGCCTCGCCCCTGGTGAGCGTCACGGCGTTCGCCAGCATCCTGACCGCGCCGTTCGGCGCCCACACCACCACCCTGGCGGCCATCACGGCGGCGCTCTGCACCGGCCCCGAGGCGCATCCCGACCTGGGCCGGCGCTACGTCGCAGGGCTGTCGAGCGGGGTGTTCTACCTGCTGGCCGGCCTGAGAGGCAGCGTGCTGGTGGGGGTGTTCGCGCTGCTGCCGGTGCCGCTGGTCCAGGCGCTCGCGGGGCTGGCCCTGACGGCCACCATCCTGGGCAGCCTGACCACTGCCCTGCACGAGCCGCGCTGGCGTGAGGCAGCCGTCATGACGGTGCTGGTCACCGCCTCAGGCCTGAGTTTCCTGGGTGTCGGCAGCGCCTTCTGGGGCCTGCTGGTGGGGGCCGTGAGCGCGTGGCTGCTGCGGGGACGGGCGTGACCTCGGCTCCCGGCCTGCCCGAAACCATGCCCCAGATGCCGGCGCCCACCTGGCGCGACTTCCGGGCCGACTTCTCGTTCAGCGCCTCGCTCGCCGGATTCATCGCGGTGGTGGTGAGCTACAGCAGCAGCATCGGCCTGTTCGTCTCGGCGTTCTCGGCCAGCCACTACAGCCCGGCGCAGTCGGTGAGCGCCATCACCGCGCTGTACCTGGGCATGGCCGTCATCGGGGCGGCACTCAGCTGGCGCTACCGGGCGCCCATCATCATCGGCTGGATCACGCCGGGGCTGGCGATCCTCTCGCAGGACGCCGGGCGCTTCACCGTGCCCGAGATCGTGGGGGCGCTCGTTGCCAGCGCCGCCATCCTGACGGTGCTCGGCTACACCGGGCTGTACGAACGCCTCACCCGGCGCATTCCCACGGCGCTCACGGCGGCGCTGCTGGCGGGCGTGCTGCTGCCGTTCGCGCTGCGCGGCGCGGCGGCCGCCACCGTCTCGCCCGGCATCGTGCTGCCGATGGTCCTGACCTACGCGGTGCTGCGCGCACTCACGCCCCGGTACGCGGTGCTGGGCGTGTTGATCGTCGGTGTGGCGGCCGCGGGCCTGAGCGGCGGTCTGCACCCGATTCCCGCCGGAAGCCGGGTGCTGGGGTCGCTCCAGGCCACCGTGCCTGCCTTCAGCCCGCTGGCGTGGCTGAGCCTCACCTTGCCGATCACCATTCTGGCGCTGGCCTCGCAGAACCTGCCGGGCGTCGCCATCCTGCGTCTGAGCGGCTACGAGCGCACGCCCACCTCGCCACTGGTCGGCGGCACCGGACTGCTGGGACTGCCGCTCGCGGTGTTCGGCAGCATCGGGCTGGGGCTGGCGGCCATCACGGCGGCCATCTGCACCGGCCCCGAGGCGCATCCCGACGTGCGGCGCCGGTGGGTGGCGGGCGTCATGTGCGCGGTGTTCTACGCGGTGCTGGGCGTCTTCGCGGGCGCGGTCATCGGCAGCGCCGGGGCCCTGCCGCTCGCCATGATTCAGGCGCTGGCCGGGTTGGCGCTGCTCGGCACCATCCAGAACGCGGTGGTCACCAGCTTCGCCGACGAGAAGTGGCGCGAGAGCGCGCTGCTGACGCTGGTGATCACCGCCTCGGGCTTCAGCCTGTGGGGCCTGAGCAGCCCGATCTGGGGCCTGATCGTGGGCGGCCTGAGCGCGGCGCTGGCCGGGCGGAAACGTGCCTGACCACCCGAGTTCACGGCGCCGCTGGCGTAGATTCAACCATTCCGGTCTGTACAGGAGAACGTAGATGACGAGCCCACTTCCCACTTCCCACTTCCCACTTCCCGATGCCCGGCCGCAGACGATGGCCGAAAAAATCCTCTCTCAGCGCGGCGGCAAGCGGGTGTATGCCGGAGAGCTGGCGGTGGTCGAGGTCGATCAGGTGATGGTGGTCGATTCCATCGCGCAGAGCTTCATTGAGCGCATGAACCGCGACCTCGCCGCCGTGCCGAAGTACCCCGAGCGCGTGAGCATCGTGATCGACCACGTCGCGCCCGCCAGCACCGTGAGCGTGGCACAGGCGCAGAAGGAGGCCCGCGAATACGCAGCGGCGACCGGCGTGCGGCTCTTCGACGTCGGGCGCGGTATCTGCCACCAGGTGCTGATGGAGGAGGGGCTGGCCCGGCCCGGCTGGATCGTTCTGGGCAGCGACAGCCACAGCACCACCTACGGCGCGGTGGCGGCCTTCGGGACCGGCATGGGGGCCACCGACATCGCCCTGGCGGCGGCGAGCGGCAAGACCTGGCTGCGGGTGCCCGAGAGCGTCAAGGTGACGTTCACGAATGAACTGAACGCGGGCGTGAGCGCCAAAGACGTGGCGCTGGAGATGATCCGGGTGCTGGGGGCCGACGGCGCCACCTACATGAGCATCGAGATGCACGCCGGCGACCGCTTCACGCGCGGCCAGCGCATGACGCTCGCCAACCTGTGCGTCGAGGCGGGCGCGAAGGTGGGACTGGTAGTGCCGGGCGGCGAGATTCTGACCGGCTACGGCTACGACGTGCCCGAGTGGGTCTACCCCGACGAAGGTGCGGACTATATTCAGCAGATCGAGATCGACCTGTCGGCCCTGCGCCCCCGTATGAGTGCGCCCAGCGAGGTCGACAACGTGCACGACGTGACCGAGCTGCGCGGCATCAAGGTCGATCAGGTGTTCATCGGCACCTGCACCAACGGACGCCTCGACGACCTGCACGAGGCCGCCGAGGTGCTGCGCGGGCGCAGGGTGGACCCCGGCACCCGCCTGCTCGTCATTCCGGCCAGCTCTCAGGTGATGGAGGCAGCGATGGCCGACGGCACGCTGCTCACGCTGGTTCAGGCAGGCGCGGTGCTGGGGACGCCCGGCTGTGGGCCGTGCATGGGGCGGCATCAGGGAGTGCTCGCACCGGGCGAGGTCTGCGTGAGCACCTCGAATCGCAACTTCATCGGCCGCATGGGCGACAAGGACGCGAAAGTGTATCTGGCCTCGCCTGCCGTAGCCGCTGCCACTGCGATTGCGGGGCGGGTGGCGCTGCCGGAGGATATACAGGGGAGAGCGTGACGGTCTCGAACGGTGTCATTGACAGCGCCAATTTCACTGTACGTCTGGAGCTTCTGGCTTGGATTGGCAGCGTAGATTTGGACGAAAGCCTGCACAATGCTTTTGAAGGTGGGCTTCTTGGCACTGATTGGGATTCTGATCAGTGTTTTGAACCTCCTTTAAAGAAACTTGAAGTCAGTATCGGAAAGGATGAGGGGGGCTATGTTTCTTTCCAATCGAATCCGATGCAGAAAGCAAGCAGTGTCGCTGATCTTATGAACACCTATTTCGAGAATGGTATCTGCAATTTCATAGGGAACGAGCACGGTCCCGAAGCCTTCGTCGAGGAGATCCCCTCGTGAATCTTCCCCTGTATCAGATCGACGCTTTTACCCGCCGCGTGTTCGGAGGCAACCCTGCCGCCGTGATGCCTCTGCCGTCCTGGCCGCCCGATGACATCCTTCAGGCGCTGGCCGCCGAGAACAACCTGTCCGAGACGGCGTTCTTCGTGGGCGAAAACGGGGCCTACCACCTGCGCTGGTTCACTCCGGTGCAGGAGGTCGAGTTCTGCGGCCACGCCACGCTGGCGAGTGCCTGGGCGCTGTGGAACGTGCTGGGTGAAGCGGCTGACACCTTGACGTTCCAGACCCGCGTGGGTCAGCTGAACGCGGTGCGGGGCGAGGCGGGCGCGGTGACGCTCGACCTTCCGCGCATCGATCCGGTGGCCTCGGAGCGCACCCCGGCCGACTTGGAAACGATGCTGGGCCTGCCTGTGCAGGAAGTCTTTTCGGTGTCGGTAGGCAACTTCAGCGTGTTCGCGGTGCTGGCCTCGCAGGCGGAGGTCAGCACCTTCGTGCCCGACTTCTCGAAGCTGGGCGACATCGACGATCTCGTCATCACGGCGGCAGGGGAGGGACCGGTGGATTTCGTGTCGCGCTGCTTCGCTCCGGGCATGGGTATTCCCGAGGACCCGGTGACAGGCAGCACGCACAGCACGCTCGCACCGTACTGGGCAGGCAAACTGGGCCGGAAGACCCTCAAGGCGCTTCAGGTGTCCGGGCGTGGCGGTGAGCTGCACTGCGAGGTGCAGGACACGCGGGTGCAGGTCAGCGGCCACGCGGTGCTCTACTCGCAGGGCACGGTTCACCTGCCGGAGAATGCGTGAACGTCAGACTCGACCATTCGGTGCTGCACGTTTCCGAGTGGGAACGCTCCAACGCCTTCTACAGCCAGGTGATGGGCGCGGAGGTCATCGCGCGCGGCGCCGGATTCTTCTACCGCTTCGGGGAGCAGCAGCTCAACCTGCATGGCCCCGGCCTGAACCCCAGCCCGCTCTCCCGCGTGCCTGTACAGCCGGGCAACTCCGACCTGTGCTTCGTCTGGGACGGCCCGGTACAGGAGGCGGCCGAGCACCTTGAAGCCTGCGGCGTACCGGTGGAACTCGGCCCCATCGCGCGTTTCGGTGCCCAGGGCGAGGGCCGAAGCGTCTATTTTCGTGACCCCGACGGCTCCCTGCTGGAGTTCATCAGCTATCACCCTGAAGAGGAGAAGTAACCCATGCCCCGCATCTGGAAATTTGGCGACAGCGTGAACACCGACGACATCCTGCCCGGAAAGTTCGCCCCGTTCATGGCGGGCGAGGACGTGTTCCAGACGTTCGCCTTCCACTACATTCGCCCGGAATTCGCGGCCGAGGTTCGCCCCGGCGACCTGCTGATCGGTGGGAAGAACTGGGGCCTGGGGTCGAGCCGCGAGTACGCGCCGCAGGCCCTGAAGAAGCTCCAGGTGGGCGGCATCATCGCGCCCAGCTTCGCCCGGATTCATTACCGCAACCTGCTCAACCTGGGCATTCCGGCCTTCGAGGCCGACCTGACGGGCGTGCTGCGAGACGGCGACGAGGTGACACTCGACATGGCGACTGGAGAACTGCGGCGCGGCACGGAGGTCTTTCAGCTGCCGCCCGCCCCGGAATTCCTGCGCGAAGCCCTGGCTGAAGGCAGCATCCTGGCGTACTACAAGAAGTACCAGCGGTTCCCGGGCGAGAAGGAAAGTTAACCCGGCCAAAGCGGAAGCGCTCTGGATCTCGACGCGTCTGCCGCTGGCCCGCGCGAAGATCGAGCGTTTCATTTTGAACCAAGCCGATGCTCCTCGCACCTCGCCTGGCGCTTGACGAATGCCAAAGCCTGGCCCTTCAATTCTGCACCGCGCCGATCACCGCCGCCGCCACCACGTCCTGTACCAGCGCTGCGAGCAGCATCGGGTCGGCGGCCGGCCGTGTTCCGCTGCTTAGCATGAAGGTACTGTCACCGTCCCAGGGCGTGTGGCTGGGCCTGATCACCCGTGCCAGGGCCGTCTGAGCGGCGTCGGCCAGCCGTCTGGCCTCGGGTTTGGTCAGGGCGTGCTCCGTCACCACGGTGACCAGGGTGGTGCTCTCCACGTCGCCCGGCGTGAAGGCGACGGCTCCGGGGCCAGTGCCCGGTCCGGCGATCACCCGCCCCGTTTCATCCAGCACGTCGCCGATCGGATTCACCACTGCGGTGGCCCCCACGCTCACCCCGTGCCGCGACAGATACGCACTGCCCAGCCCGCCCGGAGACCCGCCGCCCAGGTACTTGCCGACCGTGGCCCCGGTGCCGGCCCCCACCCGGCCACGCGGTACCGGGTCACTGCTGGCGGTGCTGGCCGCGAGGTAGCCGTGCTCGTCGAGCGGCCGGGCCTGCGGGTCGCCCACTCCCAGGTCGTAGATCACGGCGGCGGGAACGAGCGGCACGCGGGCGTAGGGCGTCGGGTGGCCCACGCCCTGCTCTTCCAGCCAGCGCACCACGCCGTTGGCCGCGCCCAACCCGAAGGCGCTGCCGCCGGTCAGCAGCACGGCGTGCACGCGCTCCACCTTCTTGTCGGGGGAGAGCAGCACGCCCTCACGCGTGCCCGGACTCGGCCCCAGGAAACTGGCGCTGGCGACCGCGCCTTCCGGTGGGCAGAGCAGCACGGTGCAGCCGGTCTGGCCCACGGGGTCGGTCCAGTGCCCGACCCGGAAGCCGGGCACGGCGGTGAGGGTGTCGTTCATGCCCCGAGGATAGCGGCCGGGGTATGCTCAGCCATGACCGACCTGCTCACCTTCGTCTCCGCTGGCCGCACGCTCAGCGCCGAACTGGCCCGCCCGCAAGGCAGCGGACCTTTCCCCGCCGTGGTGGTGATCCACGAGGTGTTCGGCCTGACCGCCAACATCCGCGAGGTGACCGAGCGCTTTGCCGCCGAGGGCTACGTGGCGCTGGCCGTGGACCTCTTCGCCGGCCAGAACCAGGCGGTCTGCATGGCGCGCTTCATGGGCGGGATGCTCCTCAACTCGCTGGAGCACAGCGGCATCGTCGACCTCAAGGCGGCGCTTGACCTGCTGGCGGCCAGAGACGACGTGGACGCCGCTCAGCTCGGCGCGGTCGGCTACTGCATGGGTGGCAGCTTCGCGCTGGCCCTCGCCTGCACCGACGGCCGCCTGAAGGCCATCGCGCCGTATTACGGCATGAACCCGCGCCCGCTGAGCGCCGTGAGCCGGGCCTGTCCGGTGGTCGGCAGCTACCCGGCGCAGGACTTCACGGCCAAGAGCGGGCGGGCGCTCGAGGCCGAACTGAGCGCCGCTGGCGTGCCGCATGACATCAAGGTGTACGAGG
>Ga0160429_1000802_pt1 | contig 20563 bp, 20 predicted proteins | sample SolpanmetagenomR_FD_108199 | JGI IMG/M metagenome (GOLD analysis project Ga0160429, IMG submission 108199) | Solar panel surface microbial communities from Lawrence Berkeley National Laboratory, California, USA - R | ecosystem: Engineered > Built environment > Solar panel > Unclassified ...
AATAAGAAGATAAGTTGTGCTTACTATGGCGCAGAGTCCATAAGATAAAACTCGCTCGAATGCTCCATGACTTTCGCAATACAGGGATCAGCCCACAGGCTCGTTATCGATGTTCCCACCTTTGCGTCCAGCGCTGAGTGTGGGTCTGGGTCGACATTATATTCCATTAAGTAGTCGCAGTTGGCGATGTTTTCCGGGTCGTCAGGTATGACATCAAACTGCCGCATTGCGGCGATCAAAGCTTTTGCGCAGTCGAGTACGTTTTTGTAGATTGTGAGACGGTAGAGGGTCAGCTCTTCCTTTGGGTAACCACCCTGGTGAATGATCTTCATTTGCTTGACGATGGTGGACTTGCCACTTTCACCGGAGCCTGAGTGAAAATATCAGTATTGTGTTTAGAGAGGTGTACTAGCTGTGTTGTGGCGAGGTTGTGTGCAAGATGTTGACTAGATATGGAGGAAAGAGCACATACCTAGTAGCAGGATCTTGCATTCCCGCCGTAACTTTCGTTGGTCTTCATCCAGCGCCCGATCAATAGCTTGACTCTTCTTCTTCGCGTCCTGGTCAGCACCTTCCGCCGCAGCGGCACCGCTCGAGCACATGTTACCCATAGTCGGACGTATGTGGTGTGTAAGTGATGTTTCAGATGGTATGTGCTGACGATAATGTTCTTCTCTTTGGAGTTATGAGTATAGGTGATGGTTTCTAATGTTGTGTTGCCCTGTCCTGGATGGCAAGGCGTGAATCTATAACGATTGTCTGGTATTGCTATCGTGCCTGGTGCACGCTGATGGGTCCTGTCGAAGACGCAAGTTGCATAGCCAGATGTAAAGGTCGTTATTGATATTGTTTCTTTGCCCTCGAAGGTCGATGCCTGATTATGTCAAAAGAGGCAACAACAATAATGTGCTTCGATCGTCCGCCGGCAGCGATGAGAGTCGAAGGCAAGTCAGGAGAGTAGAGGTGGGAGTAGGTGAGAGTATGAACGTTGTGGGAGTAGGTGAGAGTATGAACGTTGAAGGCTGTGATCGACGAGAGACAGAGAAAGGCGGCTGGAAGTAGGGGATATCCAAATGAAGCGAAGCACTGTCTCGTGAGGAACGGGGTCGATGGTAGCGTCTGGACTGTATCAGAAACAGCAGAGAGATGCGATGTGTAAAGCGAGATGGCAGCAAAGCAGATGCGCCACGAGATGGCGAGGCTGGAGTTGGCAAGAAGGGGAATTGCGAGAGCGGTGATAGCTCAGAGACAGCGGGCGAGACAAGAGAGCTTGTGGTCGTTCGTTCTCGCGTGGAGAGGGCGGTTTTGATTACGAGCGCCTCGGAGCGTTTTGCAACTCCAGACCTGCTTTTCAAATGGAACAAGACCAGAAGACCGATCTGTGTCGAATGGTCTTAAGAGCTGCGTATAGTCGTGATGGGCGAAGTGTCAACTGGATCGCGATCGTTGAGCAAAGGCTTGATGTTGGACAGAGGAGCAAAAGAGAAGGGCAAAAGAGAAGGGCAAAAGCTAAGGCCGGCTGTGTGCAGGCAAATATCGCTGCTTGGGAGCGAAGAAGATCATGCACACATTCAAGGGTAAATTGCGGCCAGTTCTTTCACCGTATCATATTGTCAGGGCGTCAACTGTTGAGGCTTTATTTCCTTACATGCCTCCTGCTCTGTCTATCATTCGTTGTTCTTCGTGATTTGCGCAAGGTCTGGCTGCAGTCAACCCGAGCAATAGGAATAGACTACAGTACTGCTATGCAAGCCCAAATCCCTGGTCCCTTTAGCTGCTCGCAAAGTCCTCTATTGCCGTCAAAGACGGCGTGTGGGGGCCCTATACCCATGTGCAGTATGCAATATCTTTAATCTGCAACACCAAAACTGCCAGATTCCCTCCATCCGCGACCCCGGTCATGCCGTTGGTGAAGGACGTAGTAGACCAATCACGAATTGCAGCGCGGCACTTGGCTCGAGCTTGCTCGTGTTGAACACTCGTACTGCGAGGGTATTACCATGACAGCCAGAATTTCCTCCTTGGCACAGCCTAGCACCACACAGTACGGCCTAACAAGGTCATTTAGCTGTGAGTAGACAGACTCTAGTTTTGCAGCATCAATCTCTGCCTTGTTATATTCAATGTCAAAATGTCGATCATGTAGCTTTTGTTCTGTGTTTGGCGTTCTCAGCCACTTCCACACTCACCGTTGAAACTCGCATTCAAGCCATCGTCGATTGCCGTCAAGGGTTTAGCTGGCGGTTGGAACAAGATCTTGATATTTGATCTTGCCTTCTCGTGTTTGATACGCACTTTAAAAGACATAAGATCTTGTTTGATATCTCCTCTAGCTCATGCTCGCGATCATGAACTAAGCGCCGCCATGCTCTCTTTCGTCGTCAAGGATGCGATAGGGCAGACAAAGAATGCATTAGACCTAAAAGAGCAAATGCTTTGGTGAAGATCAAAGTCAATCCTAGTAACCCCGCATCACAAAAAGAGTATTTGGACCGACAACGTGTACCATGTCTCGAGCGGCATGGAGTAGCTACCTTTTTACCACATATTCGGGTACTGGCTATACGCAAGCTCCGCCACCCATCACTCATCGTTGTTTCTCCTCCGCGATCTGCCGTCGCAGGTCTTCAAGCACTTCCTCCCGCTTCCGCAAATGTGCCTGTAGTCCATCCACCTGCTCCTTCACCGTTGCTATCTCCTCGGCGATTCCTTGAAGACCACCGCTTGCGTTAGCATCATCGCCACTACCACTTTCGAGCTCCAATAGCTCTCTACGTTTGTAGTCAAGCAGCTGCTCCAACTCTCTCTTGACCAATGCTGGCTTACTATCACTTCTTCGTTCTGCTGCTCCCCTCCTGTTTGCTGCTGCCTCGACCTGATCAATCTTCGTCTCCAGCTCTTTAAGTTGCTTCTTCAGCCTCACCTCTTCCCAATCTGCTGTCGTCTGCCCGCCAAAGTCGGTACCCTTGGGTGCAGACCTACTGTCTGAGCCGCGCGCAAGACGACTTAGATATCCGTCACCGAACTTTGACTTCTTGCCAGTAGCAGTGTTATCGTCTTGTCGTGTCCTGGTAGAGGCTGTGCGTGCTCGCTCGAGGTTATAGTCAATGTCGCGCTTCTCAAAGCTCGCCCTGAGGCTAGGTGGTACAGTTCTTGGCAACCTGTAACCATCGTGTCGACCTCGCAATAGATGTAGATAGGCCATACATGCATCCTTGCCAATCACCTCGTCCGCAGCAGGATTAACGAGATTCCATGCACTTCGCACATCCGTGTCCGGCACATCAAGCGATTGGTAAAGATTTTCGAGTGCGTGAAATCCAACGTAGCCATGTCCATCGCGAGCAGATGTGTAGATATCTTCGTAGTCTGATTTCTGCGCTGGTGCCATATACCAGTCGAAGCCGTCCTTCAAGCGGACACCATCCTCATCATCATCATCATCTTGTGGTCGCTCAAACTGCTCTCCACCACCTGTCATAGCTCGTCCAGCTTGAACTAGATGCGCTTTGCTTTCCGGCACAAGCCAGTCCGGCAGCTGTTGTGGTACATCTGCTATCTCGCCATTGACCAAGTCGAAGACCAAACGCATAGCCACACAGAACTCGACAAAGTCAAGTCGACCATCATTATCGACATCAGCCAGATCCCATACTCGCTCGAGCTTGTTCTCTCCCAATCCACTGTTCTTTAGGATGCTTGACGCTTGGTCGCCATTGAGGTAATGTTGGCTGGAGTTGGAGAGCGCGCCGGGTGGTAAAAGTGTTGCGAAGATCTCCCAGTACTTGTCTATCTCGGATTGATCTATCTTCTTCCCAGACATAGTTGGTAGGGTTGTTCAAAGGTAATCGAGATGAATGTAGATGCTGCCAGATGATGGCTGTCGGCAGGTTGAGCGGGAGGCTGTCGAACACCGGTATACGTGGGTATGCTGGGCATACAGGGTACAATTGAGATGAGCTAGAGCGAGAGAGACACGGAGCAGGTATTTACAAGTAGTGTATTGGTGCCAATATCACGTCGGCGAGGTTAGCAACGCAGCTCAGTCGTCACTGGCAGGCTAGGCTAGCCCCACCCAGTCTTGGCGTTTTTTAACCCTGCTGCTCAGGTCTTCATCTTCTGCTTTCTTCTGCTCCATATCATGGCTGAGTGAATCAAATTGATCACCTTGATCACCTCTGATCACAGCATTGTCTTTATTGCAATCCTATCTATCGTGACCTGTCCTTGGTAACTGTGCGTTCAGCGAAGCATTGCTTCAGTTACCATTAATTTCTCGATGTGACCCAATCAATACATCCTTTAGGTGGGCCAAGAGAAGAAGAATTCCGTGAACTATCAAGCTAAAACTCCTCAAATACGACCTTCGAGCAATCTACTTATAGGCCGCGTAGGAAAGGGATTGAATTTGTGCACTTCCTTAACTTCGATTAACTCCTCCATCAACTCTACAGGCACACCAACTCTTGCCTGCGCCTTCTCATAAGCTTGCCGAGCCCACTCTTCCACATTCGCATAATTTTGCTGCAGTATTACAGCACGTCTCTTCGCAACAGCGTCCTTCATCGCCCTCCTCCTCTCAGCTCCTGCCTCTAGCATTCTGAACGCAGCGTCAATCTCGTGCTCCTCATCGTCTCGATACCAGACTATCGACAGCCGTAAGTAAGAATATGCCTTTAGAAGCTTGAAGTCGGCCACCAGAGGTACTCCAGCAATGACACTTGCTGAGATTGACGAAGAGGCAATGTTGCTGTAATAGTCGTTTCCCGCCCAGTTTTCCATCGCAAAAGCAGGCAGCAAGCCGTCCATCTCCGAAAGAAGATTGTAGTATTGTGTATAGTCCAGGTTCTCGTGGAAGAAGATTTGATGAGCGATGTCTTCTGGGACTTCGGGTCTCGTCCCGGATCCAATAATATTCAGCTCAATCTGTTCCGCATCCTCGCCCTTACCCAATCCGAACCAATCGTTCTTGACGTCGACGAATCTTGTAAAAATACTCTCAAAATCCCTGCCGTGGTCAAAAGACCCTTGGATTGCGAATCTCAGACGCTTTCTTCCTCCCTCCAACTCCTCTTTCCTACCGCTCTCCTTCGGGTTCGCAACCACTGGGAAAACAGGCACAAACCCCCTCATCCGCAATCCCGCCTGCTTCAGACTCCCCATTTCCTCCTCCCAAAACATGGGCCAAACTTTTCCCACAAAATACTCCTCAACATGCGGACTCAACGTCACAACATCCAATCTTTCCTGCAAAATCCACGGCTTAAACACCGTCTTCAACTCGAATCCCCAACCGTCGATGAAATGGTTGCTCTGATGCATAACGCATATCAAATGAGTATTGTGCTGCCGCAACAATACTTCATAGTCCGCCATCAACGCGCTGGCGGAGTTGGACGCTTCGGTAGAGTAATCATTTGCGCATGTCGTGCTGACGACGATGTCGGGTGCTGTTCCTTCACTGACTAGCTTGCTGAACTCGCTCATAGGTAACCATTTCGTCTTCGGTGGATGCGGTAGCTGCGCCACGATGTCGTCCATGCCATAGGCTGCTCCCTGCTGGTACCGCGTGATTTGCACCCTTATCGAATGGCTGAACGCATCGTATAATGCGGTATTGACTTCGTCGTTGGCGTGGTGGGCGTTGATTAGAGCTATTTGGATGACCGGACGGTTGGCGTCGGTCCAGTGGAGGATGCCGGATGGAAGGGGGATTTGGTGGCGGAAGGTGAGGAGGTTGAGTAAGATTAGGAGGAGGGCGGTGGTGATGATGATGAGGCGGATGTTGGTGTTGATGTGATGACGGATGAAGGAAGTGGTGAAGGAGTCGGATGAGGAAGGTTTGGCCATGTTGGGGAGTATGCTGCCAACTCTCTCTCCTCGTTCTTGCTTGGATAATGATGGTGTTGGTTATAACACGGTCGTTGTCGTTATGCGTATGGGGTAGAAACCGGGCTTTGCAGCAGCACGAGCAAATAGGGTGGTGGCAGCACAACTCAACAGACTATAATCTCACTACTTGTTGCACTGTTCCTCTTCTCGCCACAATCACAAAGACACCCAGTATAGCAGACTTGACCAGAAAAACAAATGCAAGTCAAGTACAACAAAGATTTTGACCACAGAAGTTATTGTAAGATGCGATTCAGCCATATACATAATACGAGACTATCGTACCTGGCAGTATATATCAGTGCCGCTACCACAACGACTCCCAAGACCCAAGCGGTTCCATCTAGACATGAAACGAAGCGAACCGTCTTCTTCTTTGTCTGATGTCGAAATTGATGAATCGACCACGGATACAGCTGGGGTCTTGGCGCTCGTGCAAGATTAGCTTCGTCAGACATTACTCAAAGTGGGGATTTGAAGCATGGTAGAGCAAGATAGATCGAGCTCATATTGGGACTAGCGTGTAGAAACCCCATGTCGCACCTCGGTTAAGGCGTTCTCCTCCGGGTAAGGTGTATGCTGGCAAGATGTCGTTGTCTTATGAGGCGAGGCGGAGAGACATGGTGCCGCAGGGTAACGTATCATTGTGAGCATCCCAGTAGTCCTCTACCAATAATACCAGGGTGACACATGGAAGCATCGCGAAGTATCTCAAAAGCTCAACAATGAAGGGTCACACCCTGCAGGCCTCTCCAACTCGAGCGAGATCAACCCTGTCGAGCTTGAAAGGCACAGACCAATTCGAGGCTGTAACACCTCGAGTCCTTCGATGCGAAAGAGACACACATATACAACAATGTCGCACAGAATGAGGTCCTACATAGGCATCAAGACTCTGCGGCAGTAAATGCCCAATAATACGCAGCCGATGAACGCGTAGAGAACGTCTAGAAGGAGAGGGATAATGGGATAATCAGAGAGGAATGAGACGAATGGTAGAGAAGAGGAAGTAAAAACGTAGACGAGAGACACATTGGGTAGACCGACGCAGACCATGCTCGCCGGCAGCTAAGACCGGGACGATGTCCGCAAGAGACAAGGAATAAAGAACCAGCACGAGATGAAATAAAGAGACAGAAGAAGACATAGAGAACACAACACCCGCCGAAAGAAAGAAGCGAATGGGTAAAGAACAATAAGTAAAAACATAGACGAGAGATACAATGGCAGCATCAGACCAATATGAAGCAGATGCTAGCATCGGGACGACGTTCACAAGAAATAAGAATAAAAGAGCCAACCCAGCCAAACCAGATAGAAATGAGAACGAGAATGAGGAGGAGAAATAGAAAGAGAGAGTGAAAAGACAACACAGGATGAAGAGCTAGAATGTACGATGCTATATAAGACCACAAGAAGAACACACAACCACAGCATCTTAGTTCAGAGGAAGAACGCCGGGTACATACCTCCATCATCGAGAACAACAACAACAACATCAAGTCTAACATTCAAACAGGCTCATAACCCGGAGGTCGCAGGATCGAAACCTGTAGATGCTATTCATTTTTTGCTCGTTTGATTTTCTTTGTTGTTTTGATATGTCATTGTGAGTCACACAACGCGTATCTTTGGTGGATCCACCATCTGGGGCAAGCACTACTTCGTTTCTTTTCTCCAGTCTCCTTGTGCTGCAATAAACAACCATCTCATGGAAGATACGTAAGTATTGTAAACAGCAATCAGGTCAAGTCAGGTCATGCATCATAGCATGGAGCTCAAGAGGAGGTTTGAGTTATTCAATAATGTCATGCTTACACTATATCTTCACATCCCACATTGATCTTACTGAGATCCAAAGTCGAATGTCGTGAGATTTAGATCGCAAACTTCTCCAGCAGCACTCTTCACAACTTTTTTCCCTGAGTTACGATTCCGGTCCGCAGAAGTCTGGCCGCCAAGGACTTGGGATGTGAACAAACAGCGTATTGCATAGTGTACAGATGACTGTATTTTGTATATTCAGTATATACACATAATCATTGAGCTTGCGCATTTCATATACGAGCAGCAGCATACGCGGACTCCTGATCCCACCTGAGGCTCCTTTGCCATCCCTATATTGAGGTATACCCATAGCCTTATTTTCCGCCTCCTTCCATAAATGATCCGTGCCATGAGTCCCTATTCTTCATGAAACAGGCACTTCCGGTAGTGCCTTGCTCGGTGGTGGCCCTGCACTAGGTGGTATGGTCAGAAGAGGAAGTAGAGGAGCACTCTTCCTACTCTTCAAACCCTTCAATTCTTCATTCCTATTCTTTATTGTTCCTGGTCTGATGATAGGCACTTGAATGCTTGCCCTTTGTTGTTGCTTACTACGCAACTCTGCAGCATGATTCGATGATAAGGATCGATATGATGGATTATTAGACCCTGCAAATCCCCCTGGACGAACAGAGGCGAGAAAGGGTACAGGATCTGACCGCACTGGTAGACTTGCTGGGCGTCGAAGTGGGTTCTGGTTGGGAAGAGGTGGTGTCAAAGGTGATTGAAGAGGTGATGGTGAACGAGATCGAGGTAGCGAAAGTGGTGAAGATAGATAGAGTTGGCTTGTGCGAAGAGGAATTGGTGACGACGAATTGCGGATGGTAGAGGTAGGTCTTTGTCTTTTGACGGGTAGAGATGAACAATCAGTAGGTGGCGTCGCCAGTAGAGCGAAGGGCAATGTTGGCGATGATTTTTGACGATATAGAGGAATCTCAGGCGGAGGACGTGCCAAAGCATTTCTCATTTGTTGGACTGACGTAGATGTCTCGACACGATTGGAGAGCTGTGACACTGAGCGCAGAGGTGGAGGACGTACTTCGGCATGGTTGGAAAGTTGAGACATTGATCGAGGAGGAGAAGGGAGATATCCATTGATCTCGATAGTTGGAGTAGGAGGCGAAGTAGGCATCGGTGGCATTGGAGGGTGTTTCGATGCAGGATTTGTCGACCATCCGCGATAGCCGCGCGCAAGCGAAGTAGGCTGAGCGGGAATTCGTGACTGGATTGGAGGCTGGAATGCTTCTCCAGCTCTCGACCTTGACCGTGGGATTGGTGATGAATTCGGAGAGTCTACAATCTCGTACTTCGTGAACATCGTTTGATGCTCATAAGGAACCGCGTAGTCGCCTAGTGGATATGGTGAAGGTGTAGCTTCTGGCGTCAACAAGTCGTGCATGTTAAACTCGGGTGTTGATGGGACTGCCGTTCGCTGAGATAGCTTTGCATTGTACTTTGACAGGAGAGATGCCGCACGCTCATCTCCAGGTGTAGTAGCTGGGGTGACGGGTCCTTCGCTATAAGTTGTACCCTCCGAAGACCTTTGACTAGGACCAAAAGCTGATATGGAGGAGGACGACCATTCTGAAGCAGTCGTGGTATGTGCCGTATTTGCATTGCTTTCGAAAGAAACGATAGGTGAATGTAGTTGAGGTGATACAGGCAAGGATGGGATGGAGGTAACGGAGGGCGCCTTGATAGAACGCCCAGATTTCATACTGAGCGTCCTCTGTAGTCCTCGATACCGTTGACTAGATATAGACATTGTGTCACTGTTATCAGGTTGAGGACGCGCGTTGGTAGCGCGCGAGAACTTTTTGCCTCCCAGCAACTCAATCTCTCTTCTCACCGAGATCATCCAATTATTCATGTGCTCAGGCTCTTCAAAGATCAACAACAATGAAGCTACCATTGGAGATGCACTGCTGGATTGACGTCCAAACTTGGACAAGAAAGACTTTTCCGTTGTCTCGACACGCACAGCGTTATCAGCAACCTGTAGTACTTGAAGCACGAAAGGCTTTCCAGGGATGAGATCTGAAGCAAATGCAACAGAGTGCCGTCCTAGACGTAGCACTTTCTCCGGCAAGCGATCAGACGCACCATCATGGGCATACTGCAACATAGAGCCAGATGTCGTGAGCATGAAGATCTTGCGTACCTTTGCTCTAGGAGCAGCAGGTTCCAGACGTGTAGTATTCCTGCCGAAAAAGCCGCTAAGACGATTTGTTTTCGCTCTGCTTTCTTGTCCACTCTTGCCATCTATTGGGTCTGGAACGGCCAATACCGTATGCTTGACTGCCTGCGGGTAGGCTTGGAACAAAGGTGGTGGTTCCCAAGCACTGTCCAAGCGATTCTCCGTAACATTGACGTCAGATTTGACTCTATTGATCTTTACTGATCTGGTACTCTTGGTTGACCGTATAGAAGCTCGTGATGGAGATCGTTCGGGTATCGGAGGAGGACTGACATAGTCTCTTCGTGGTTGTGGTAGAGGAGTCGGACTGCGAATAGACAGACGAGTAGAAGGTCTTTCAGGCACAGACAATGGTGGAGGTGATCGAGGTCGTGGCTGTGGAGGTAATGGCTCATGATAACCTCGTGCTTTTTCGGCTTTGGGTCTGCTGAAGAGATTGAAGAGAGATGATGTTCGTGATTTTGTAGGCCTTGGAGGATCAGCTTGCGCAGGTCGACCGGTTGCTGCTCTTGTAGGTGGTGGTCGCGGCTTGGCAGGAGATCTGTAAGAAGGTGGTGTCGCAGGAGTCTTTAGTCGTAGATCAATGTGCGAATCAGCAAAGCTCCCTTGAAATAAAGGCTGGACGTGCGCCGTCAGCGTATTGCTCCGACGAGGCGTGTGATGGTCCGGCATGTTTGAGATCGTGCTATGTTTGAGCTCGTGCTTGATGTGGTACCAGCGATCAGTGACAGACTTCCGCAACGATATGCATTGGTCGCTCTTTTATTGCGCAAAGATAATTGTAAAGGCGACAGGCCGTGAACGCTGAGACGAAGATGTAGACGTGAGGGAACAAATGTCAAGAAGTTTGATTTGGTTGTTGTTTACAAAGCGGGCAGGCGCAAAGGGAAAAGGAAATTAGGAAAGCGATAGCATGCAGCCAGCCAGCCGTTTTTGGCGCCAATGATGCGACAGCGTGCGTGCCAAAATTGCGTTATGATGAGGCACGTAATCGTCGTCGAAAACACTGAGGAGCAAGCAAAACTGTGCGCTGTTTTGTGCGAGGATACGGCAGAGTTAGACTTTAAAATGGTAAGAGTTGCGAGAGTCTATGATGCCTGTAAGATCTTACAACCCTGACTCCTGCGCACGGAGCGGCAGCTAATCTGAGGCAGCTGAATCTCAATTGGAGGACGCCCACCCGGTCCCCAGTCCGGTCGATCGGGTTCAGACCAAGTTTCGGGTGGAATCAAGATCAGTGCGATGAGAAGGCGGGAGGATAGTTTTACCGTCTATCTTGTATCCGAGGTCTCGCCACTGTGTTTAGCGATGTTCCGACATGAATTCAAGAGTTGGACCAGAGAGGAGGATACTACCCCTCCATGTCCTGCACAAAGATGGTGTTTGACAACGGTAGAACTAAGGAGCACGCGCAAGAGGAGGCTTCAGCAACGTCTTCTTCCAGCAAATCTAAAAAGCCACTGTATTTATGGATAACGTGATCACTATACCCCTTTCGTCTTTGACATCAGATGTAAACAGCTGAAGACCATCATTGTACTTTTTCGTGTGTTTTATCTCTCTCCAATTGGCCATGTCGCAGCAACAGAACAATCCCACCGTCACACCCTCGCAACTCTCACCACATCAATCTCGCTCTCCTCTCCTTCCAGCACGAAGCCCTGCGAGTCCTTTCCGCTCACGACAATCTCCACGCATTGAACGACGCATATCTAATCATCCTCCAACTTGGAACTTGAATGATGACAACGGGCCTCAACAGCATCATCGTGCGCCAAGCTTGGGTGACCTCCATCAGGAGCTAGAGAGTGAACAGGAAGGAGCCGTGGTACGTTTTGTATAACTAACAAGTCACAACACATTACAAGCTGACAATATTGCCTAGAACCGCCTACTGGGGCAAATTCGTCAACAACAAACCCAACTACAGCAACAAACAGATACAGCCACGTCGCCAGCAGCCCAATCGCAACTCACGCCTACACCATCCAGCAACAGTGTAAAAGATGCTTTTACACGAAGTCGTACACCCTCTCTCTCTTCAGCTCGACGACCATCCTCTATAATGCCATCTCCGGCTCCACCTCCAGCACAGCCTTTCCGCACTCCTTCCACGCATCAACCAATCTCACTCTCACGACAGTCGTCACACAGATCCAGCGTCCCAGTTTCACCTGCTTTGAGACCAATGGAGAGTCCAAGTCCGAGCCCAAATACTACGATGGATTGGAACTCTGCTGTACCATTGAGAGAAAGGGACGAAGTGACGTTTCTGCAGACGGAGGCTGCGAGCGTGCAAAGGGAAAATAAGATGTTGGAAGCCAGAGTTAAAGAGCTGGAAAGATTGCTGGCAGGATCTGACGTGGAGACAGCTTAATGGCAGCAATAAGGTGTTGGAAACGAAAGTGGATGAGAGCATGACAAAAGCAGTATTATGACCTCCGCAACAGCTATGTTGTGACGATTACAATGGCAAACCAATATGGAAGTAGGAGCATGACAAAAGCAGTACAAGCAAGGAGCTCCACAACTGCTATGTCGTGATGATATTATATCTAACAACATGAGACTGGGTAGTTCAATCAATACATCCAGTTCGTAAGAAACCCCGTGAGAACAAGTAAGAACGAATACTGTATTGCCACGGACAAAGCACTTCGAGACAACGTGCCAAAAGGCAGGGTTCCTTACCTGGTACGTGAGGCAAAAATGATCGCACAAACTTTAAGCCAAACAACACGGCTCTCTCATGCTCCATCGCAGACAGGCAAAGCAAAAAGTTACAAAAGATATGTCAACATACGGCAACTGAAATTCGCATGTGGTCACCCACCATACTACTACGCAGTCGATCTGTGGCTTAAATAGGGCAGAGCGAACGGGATGCCCTGTTCTCCACAGTCTATGGCCGTATGTGCTTGGAATTGTCGTTGAGTAGTTTATATTGCGTGCTGCTTGGGTAAGATCCGAAACGAGGTTAAAACCGTCGATCACTTCATGCCAAGTCCTATTCTGACAGGGTTGGCCGATAGAGAGTGGGGTGTACGATCTAGCTTTGTGACTGTTGCCAGCATGAGAGACATAGGTATTTGGCATTCCACTTCAGGAAGAGTCAAAAGAAAAACGGTGGTGAAAGTGGTACGAAATCGTCTACTGCTGCGTGCGTCCAGATGTGTGGAGTAGGAAGGATGCATTTCTATATATGCTGTACCATTATTTCTGACCTTAACATGCGTCCTATGCATTATGCTGCTGAATCGACTTCGGCTCTGAACCCAAACTCACGAGTCGCCATCGTGTATTGAAATGGTATCTTTGATCCATGCACCATGAAACACCTATCCCATAACCTTGATAATCCAGTAGCAGAACATCAAGCAGCTTTCTCCTGCTTACCCTCATCCATGCCATGTCCCTCAATATCCTCTTCATCCTCGTCTCTCCCAGGCCAAAGTACCTCACCCTTCCACACCGCTTTGAGCGTAGCCAGCGCCACAGCAATATATCCCGCAACCAGACAAATCACCATAGCTGTAGCAACGGCTTTAATTCCATTACTATCCAGCACATACCCAATCTGTATCGTAGCGGTAGTGAGTCCTGCGTTCGGGAATATAAAACCCCAGTAATTGAGCGTATAGTGCATCTTCTTCGCACTCAGCACGACAGAAACAGTAGCCACAGCAAAGAACCAGAAGCCCAGAAGCCACAGAAAAATGCCGCAGGGCACGCCGAACGCTTTCCAAAGCTCGCCGCAGGGCGCGACTGTCATGCCTAGGAAGTCGGGCGGGAGTGTTGAGGGTGCTTGATAAGCCAGCGCTATGAACGCGTTGGCGGTGTAAGCTGCTGGACCGACAGCCACGTACATTGCTGGACGTTTTGGCTCGATAGGCAGTTCGCGACCGACGAGGCGGGTGAAGTAGAGCGAGTACATCAGGAACGCTAGTGAGAAGCCTAGACCTTGAAAGAGTATGCCACCGATGAGAATGTTGACGCCAGAGGAACCGTGCTGGTCGTAGAGAAGGACGCCAGCTAAGGGACCAAGAACGAGGAAGGGATAGGCTGGGAAAATCCACGATGGAAGTGTGTCGGCTACAGGCAAAGAATTTTTATCGAAGATGACGTGGTACTGGAACACGACGACGAGTAGAGCCATGCCGGCATAGATCCAGAAGCAGACTTCGAGAGCCTTTACTAGCCATGGACCACATGAAGGTACACCGTAGAGCTGCGTGCAATATAATATCAAGGCGATGCTGACCCAAAAGGTGCCGAAAAAGAACGATTCGTGTGGGTGGTGAAGACTGCGTTTTAGAGCTGAAGGAGACACGAGAAAACGTATTGTCATGCACGCGCAGAAGAGGAGGAAAAGAACCAGGTCGATGATGAAGAAGACTTTGCCGATAGTGCGGAGGCCGTAGAATTGGTAGCTGAGCTTTTGTTGGTTTCCAAGCACGATTGCGATGGCACCTGTGGACATTGTCATTTCGAACCATGCCCAGGTGAAGTGGGCGAGCCTCTCGCGGATCGAGGCATGACTGGGGATACCCTCCTCCTCGTCTTGCAGAGTACTGCTCGCTTGTCGAAGGTCATCCATAGTCTGGAAGTGTTGTAGTATTTGAGAAGATAGAAGTCTCGTAGATCTAGGTAATTGTTCCAAATGCGACTTGATTTAGAGTTTCTTGTCCCACGTCAATGATACGGAGCGCGGTCCGGATCCACAGAGGTGCATGAGCACGGATCACTATTTCGTATCGTTTAGAAACATGGACATTATTAAAGCTTGCTCTTCTTTTGGTCACGATTAGCTTGGGCCTTCTTGAGCAAAGCATACAGTGTCTGCATGCGTGGCATCTCATAGCCTTTCTCTCGTGCGATTCTAATCGGGTTTCCAAGAATCACCTCTAGCTCCATCGTCTTGCCATCTTCCCAGTCAATCAGCATACTCGGCTTGCTTCCACTAGTATTCTTTTGTGTACTTTTGATCAAAGCCGCCGCTGTCGCAAAGTCTGGTGGAAAGGGCGAGCCAACTATTTCAGGTGCCGTCTCCAGCACCTCGTCCATAACACCTTGGAGATGAATAGCCAGTTCAGGGTCGTTCGCCATGGCGCCATTAGGAGTGCCGCCGGATAGTACTGCAGATGGGTTCATGCTTGCATTGATTGCGATCTTGTGCCATCGAAGGAGAAGGAGCTTGGCTGGGGAGTATACTTGGGCGTCCTTGACACCACCAGCTTCCTTGAGTAGTTTGATGAACGTCTCGTTCAATTCGAGAGTCTTCTTCTGTTCGGTAGTGAAGTCTTTAGGTACTGAATCGCCAAAGTATGCACCACTTTGTATCCTTGTCCATCTGTTGTGCTTAATAACACCATGTTCTGGTTGTGCTGCCGAGGCTATTGTGATTGCACTGAGGACATGGGCGTGTGGAAATCGTCGCAGGTAGGGTATCTCAACACCTAAGCTTGACATTAGCTAACATTAAAATGCTGTCGGAGTTATTCTTACCTATGCCATTCTGTATAAGCACAATAGCAGTACCTTCTCCAATCACTCCTTCCAGTAGAGCACTATCATCAGATACATCTGGCAAGCTCTTTGTCGTGACAACCACATAGTCCCATCTTTGTCCATGAGCTTCTTTGGGGTTCCGGTATACATTGGTAGGCTTCCAGCTGTATTTGCCATAGTATGGACTGTCCACCTGGAATCCTTTTTCTTTTACAGCGTTGTAGTTGCTGCGGCAGATTACGCTGACTTCTACGTCTTTGCCCTGAGCTAAGCGACTACCATAGAAAGCTCCAATGGCACCAGCGCCGAAGATGAGGATGTTGTATGTCATGTTTGTCGTCGAGGTATACTACGTGCTACGTTCGCCCAAGGTGATTGATGCGGGGTAGCGATAAAGAGCAGAGAACAGCACCGAAATCGCTCCTCCATGGGCAACATCCCTCGGAGACGAGAATCAGGCTTGTTCGGGGGCAGCAACGATAACTTACTCCAGACGACACAGCTTAATGTCATTGCCGACACGATCTAGAAGTTCGTCATTACTTTTAGTGCTTTGACATAAAATAATGCTGTCTGCATTGGGTAATGTGCTTTGGAGCATTGTAAGCTGCCAGATACTCCTTCACCTGAATCCTAACATATTCAAGCAACTAGACAGTGTCTTACACTTAGGGTGCCTAGCAGAGCGGAATATCCCGGGAGCGGTGTACTTGGGAGGGAAAAACATCCTCTCATAATTACAAGATCTGCATAATCGTGTGGCAGCTTTTATGCACAAGCTTCTCCGCATTTTTGCATAACTTGAGTGCCAATATCCGCAGATCCGTCTGTTGTGAGATGCATGAGTCCAACAATGAAGTATCAAAATCCCGCGATGCACTCCTCGTGGTTTTCGTTCTTGCAGTTCTGCATGAAACAAAATGACTACAAACATGAGTACCAGCGCTGTTGACGTGACAGCTGAGGCTGCAGCAGATATTGAAATGCAATCACTACATGACCTGGACATCGAGGAAAAATACAATGGTGATATTGAGATTGGTGGAAGCAGTTCCAATTCTGTAACGAAACAGGACTCTATCCAGAAAGATCCTGCCAATGTCACAACTGATGCTGAGCCGAATGATTCTCACGATGTGTGGTGGAATGGACCCGGTATGTCGCAGCTTCACCTAGACTACGCCACAGCACTTTAACATTTCTACAGATGACCCGGATAACCCGATGAACTGGCCACCAAGGAAGCGATGGTTCGGCTTGATCTTGATTTCCATCATCACCTTCATCACACCACTAGCAAGCTCAATGTTTGCTCCCGGCATAGAATTCGTCGAAAACGACCTTGGTTTTCACAGCGTAGTGACTGCAGGTCTAGTAGTCTCCATCTACATCCTAGGCTACGCTTTCGCACCACTAATTGTCGCTCCACTGTCTGAGATTGTTGGCCGAGTGCCAGTCTACAACATTACAAACGTCTTATATGTCATCTTCACGATCTGCTGTGGTCTATCAAACAGTGTTGGCATGTTGATAGCCTTCCGCTTCCTTGCGGGCTGTCTAGGGAGTACGCCTCTTGTGCTCGGTGGAGGTTCAATAGCGGACACCACGCCTCCAGCACAGCGCGCAGGAATCATGTCGCTTTGGGCAATGGGCCCATTGCTCGGGCCAGTCGTCGGGCCCATTGCCGGGGGCTTTTTAGCAGCTCGAGTAGGCTGGAGATGGGTTTTCTATGTCATCGCCATCGCGGCTGGTGTTGTCACGATAGCTGGTTTCTTCTTCCTCCACGAAACCTATCACCCTATTATCCTGGAAAAACGTGCCGCCAAGCTGCGCAAGGAAACCGGCGACCAAGCATACCAGTCTCGTCTGAAGCAACCCGGAACAGTCAAGCAGATCTTCCTCCGGGCCATCATTAGGCCAATGAAGCTTCTGTTCCTGTCGCCTATCTGCGCTATTTTCAGTGTCTACATGGCTGTCATCTACGGATATCTCTATCTCATCTTCACCACCATCTCTCCAATCTACATTGGACAGTATCACTGGGCACAAGACGTAGCCGGCTTGAGTTTTCTTGGAATCGGAATAGGCATGTTTGCCGGCTTGTTCACGTTCGGGTTCATGGCCAAGAAAATCCAAGCATCGCATGCCGGCGAAGAGCACAAGCCTGAGTGGAGATTACCGCCCATGATTCCGGGAGGATTTGCTATCCCTGTGGGTTTGTTTCTGTATGGCTGGACAGCAGAGAAGAATGTTTTCTGGCTCGTTCCGTTGATCGGCACAGGCCTGGTAGGATTCGGGCTGATCATGATTTTTGTGAATAGCGCGCAGTATATGAGTATGGTGACTCCTGCTGACGACCGAATAGATGCCTGTCAGCACATACTTGGTCGACACCTTCTTGATATATGCGGCCTCGGCTACGGCTGCTAACACTGTCCTACGATCCTTACTAGGAGCTCTACTGCCGCTTGCAGGAGGAAAGATGTGTAAGTTTGATAATCGGGTGAAATGAGGATGTGCTTCTGACCGCTTGTGTAGACGAGAAACTTGGCTTGGGCTGGGGTAACAGTTTACTCGCATTCATCGCTCTAGCTATGACACCGCTTCCTTTCATCTTCCTCAAGTATGGAGAGCATATTAGGACCAAGTACAAGGTCCAATTATGAGTCCAGGTTATCTATATTTCTAATGCAAAGGTCATACTCGATGCAAGATCTTGACGTTCAGATGCAACAGTGAGCAGCGCTCTTCTCAGGTATAATTCATAAGGCTAGCATTCTCCGCGAGCTCATTCGTTCGATGATTGCCTTTCTGAGATTAACATTGTTTCAATTCTGACTTTGAAATTCCGTACTTGTAGGTTCCTGTGTTTCCACGAAAGATGCATGGCACCTTCCAAGAGCTTAATTCACGACGACTGCTCCCTCGAGTATTGAAGTATCGTTCGGACTTGACTTTAACGATTCTCACACTTTTTGCACACGTCCAAAGAGGATAGGACAGTCCACAACCATATGTATCTGACAACATCATACGCCGCCACATCACCAGCACAAGCAGCACAATCAAGCGATTCACACTCAACATAGCCACCCCACCCACGCCTCACACACAAAAAAACATCAACGAAAAACACAAAAAGCAAAAGAAGAACCTATCAGAAACGAACGCAAAAAAAACCTAAAGCTTTCTTTGTTGCAATGGTGTCATCCTTGGTGCAGGGGCCATGCTAATCTTCTGTGTATATTATCGATTTGACCATAGTGCCTGAAAGGCGAAGACTCATCTATCGCGGCTGTATGTATGGTATGTTTGGGCTTGACGTTTTTGTGAGTCATACAAGATTTTGATACTAAGTTACGAATGAAGGCCTGGAACACGGCTGAAGAGAGACCCAGAGGGCTTACGGGGGCTGGTTCCAAGTGGAATGTGCTAGAGCGATAATTGAATTGATCGTGATGAGAAAGATGTCACGTATGCGGTGGAAGAGCTTAGAAGCTGTGAACCACAGCCCAAGACTACGAGTATATGCCGAAAAAGAGAAGTTCACAGCTACATGTACCTGCTTAATATCCCATTCCGGTATCCATCCCTCATCTACACCGCCACGATCGCCACACCTCAATCATCCTCTTCTGAATTGACATCGGAATACCCAAATCTTACCTCCTCTTCCACGCGGCGAACAGCGGCATTATAGTGGTGAGATTTGTCACTCATGGCCTGCGTGCGGAGCTGGAATGTCTTTAGCAATCCACCAATCTGACCAAAGTCGGGCATCATAGCATAGGCAGTTAGTGAGTCGACCTTGTTGTGCTTCACGAGGTGTGTTATAAGATCCATTGCGAAGTGTCTTGCGTTCGGGGCGGCGTTGTCGCCTCCATCGGTTATCCGCTTTCTAGACGAGCTGAAGCTGGGTACGTCGTGAAGTGGTATTGTAAGTCCGACCATAGCCATGAAGGTGTCTCCGAACGCTGCTGCAGCAGTGTGGTGCGATATTTGAACCTTGTCGACTATATCGTCAAGAAGATTGGTGCGCTTGTAGTGTGCCATGTCGTCTGGCTTCTGTTGGCTGCTTTCCATCGATTTGAGCTATTGTCGATGCAGCTGGGTTTTGCGGAGGGAGCACAGAAAAGTTGCCGACTTCGAGCCATCCAAAGCGCCGACCGTGCAGTGCAAACAATGTTGTGACCATTGTACTCGGTGATATGAGTGCGATAGGCAGCTTCACTCTGGCGATCAATCTTGCTATAGTCTTGTAGCGCCCCAAGCCAGCTTCAGAGTCGACGTTGAAGTTTGACACTATCTGAGTTATCGAATCTGTGGTCACTGTGTTTGCGAACATCCAGGATCTGGAGATGGGGAATTGGTGATTGCCAGGCAGAAGTAGTGATGGTAGACCAGGGCCGAGTAAACCCGCAATCGAGTGATGCTGTAGATAATTGACATCCGCTCTGTGATCCAATCCATACTGACGATGTTCGAGCTGACGATGTTCAAGCTGACGATGTTCAAGCTGACGATAGCTCGAGCAAGACCAATAGATTCATCAAAACTTGGAGGCCCGAAACCGCAACCAATTGTCACCAAAGCAGAGATTGACGTATTGCGTGCTTCGCCATGAGGTGGCTGGCATCTGGAAACTTGCGAGGCTGGAAAGAGAGTCCCAGTAAGCAACAGAGCATTGATGGAGAGTCGTACAAGTTCAAAAGCCTGAGTAGGTGACAATGTGAGGAGATTCTCTGCGACTTCCTATCCATCCTTCGAACAGCTCGTGTAAGAACGACTTCAGTCTCATGTTCCATTCGGATTCTTCATCACGCTTCACAACTTTATTGGCACGCTGACGGAATCTGATGATAAGTGGCGTAAGTGTTGTGAATGCAGATCAATGTGAGTAGGATCTTATATATATAGGAGGCGAGAATGTCTTGAAGGAGGAATGTTCAGGACGATGAAGGCGAAGAGCAGATGAACTTACTTATGTACGTGTCGATTGGTGGAGGTAGAGGTGGAGGTAGTGAAAGTGAAAGTGAAAGTGAAAGTGAAAGTGAAAGTGAAAGTGAAAGTGAAAGTGAAAGTGAAAGTGAAAGTGAAAGTGAAAGTGAAAGTGAAAGTGAAAGTGAAAGTGAAAGTGAAAGT
>Ga0160429_1000803_pt1 | contig 20534 bp, 27 predicted proteins | sample SolpanmetagenomR_FD_108199 | JGI IMG/M metagenome (GOLD analysis project Ga0160429, IMG submission 108199) | Solar panel surface microbial communities from Lawrence Berkeley National Laboratory, California, USA - R | ecosystem: Engineered > Built environment > Solar panel > Unclassified ...
ATGTCGCCGTTCCGGTGCCCGAGCCTGTTCACGATCCTGTCGTTCCTCGAATACGAGCACGGGGTCTACCACCCGGTCGGCGGCTGCGGCGCGGTCTCCGACGCGATGGCGGGTCTGGCCGGCCGCATGGGCGTCGATCTGCGGCTCAACAGCAACGTCGAGCGGGTGTTGTTCGACGGCAAGCGCGCCAGCGGCGTGGTCGCGGACGGCGAGACCTTCAATGCCGACGCGGTGCTGATCAACGGCGACTTCGCCAAGGTGGTCCGGGCCCTGGTGCCGGAGCGGCATCGTCCGCGCTGGCGCGACGCCAAGATCCAGAAGGCCCGGCTCTCCTGCTCGACCTTCATGCTCTACCTCGGGATCGAGGGGAACATGCCCGACAGCCTCGGGCACCACACGATCCTCCTGGCCGAGGGCTACGAGAAGAACATCCGTGAGATCACCGAGGGGACGCTGCCGATGCAGCCCTCCCTCTACGTGCAGCACGCCGGCTACACGGACGGCGGCATGGCGCCGCCCGGCCACACGGCCCTCTACGTGCTGGTGCCGGTGCCGAACCTGAAGGCCGGGATCGACTGGGCCGCCCTGCGCGAGACCTACCGCGCCCTGATCCTGGAACGCCTGAAGCTCCTGGGCCTCGGCGATATCGAATCCCGGATCCGCTACGAACGGATCATCGACCCCACCCAATGGGAGGAGGATTTCGCGGTCCACGAGGGCGCCACCTTCAACCTCGCCCACGACCTGATGCAGATGCTGTACTTCCGGCCGCACAACCGCTTCGGACCCGGGCTCTACATCGTCGGCGGCGGCACCCATCCGGGCTCCGGCCTGCCGGTGATCTACGAGGGTGCGCGCATCTCTGCCCGGCTTCTGATCGAGGAGCTGGCCGGCGCCCGCGCGGCCGCAACGGCCGGCATCCCCGAGACCGCGCCGCTCGCCACCTCCGGCGAAGCCTCGTGACCGGGGCCCGGAGGGGCGGTCAGCACGCGACGGGTCGCCTCGCGCTCGCCGTGGCGGCCTCGCTGTGCGCCCTCGCCTTGCCGGTCGCGGCCGCGACCGTTCACGTCGAGGTGGACGGGATCGAGCCCGGCGGCGGCCAAGTGCGCGTGGCCCTGTGCCAGGGCGGGCTTTCGGAGGCGTCGTGCAGCCGCGGCGACGACGCCCCGGCCTCGGCCGACCGGGCGCTGTTCACGTTCCGGGGCGTGGCGCCCGGGACCTACGCGGTGGCGGCCTACCAGGATGGCAACGGCAACGGCCGGCTCGACCGCACCGGCCTCGGCCTGCCGCTGGAGCCCTACGGATTCTCCGGGGGCATCGGCCGCCGGGGGCGGCCGGATTTCGCCGAGGCCGCGTTCGCCCTCCGGGATCCGGGTGTCGCCGTGCGGGTGCGTCTCGCGCGCGCCCTGCCGCGGCGGTGAGACGATGAGCGACCCCCTCGTCCGGATCGAGGGCGTCGACCTCGATCTCCGCGGGCGACGGGTGCTCGAGCAGGTCGACCTCGCCCTCGCCGCCGGCGAGACCCTGGCCCTGCTCGGACCCAACGGGGCCGGAAAATCCTCGCTGATGCGCCTCGTGGCGGGCCGGTTGGGACCGACCGCAGGATCCGTGCGCGTGGCGGGTGCCGATCCCCACCGGGAGGGCGGCGCTCGCCGCGCCATCGGCTGGGTGCCGCAGGAGATCGCCCTTTACCCGCGGCTGACCGTCTCGGAGAACCTCGGCGTGTTCGGGCAGCTCGCCGGCGTGCCCCGGCGCGACCGGAGGGCGGCGGTCGAGGCGGCGCTCGCGATGGCCGACATCGCCGACGTGGCGCGCCGCCCCGTCGGGGTCCTGTCGGGGGGGTACAAACGGCGGGTCAACATCGCGGCGAGCCTGATGAACCGGCCGCGCCTCGTCCTCCTCGACGAGCCGACGAGCGGCGTCGACCTCGCGGCCCGGGCGGCGATCCACGCGGTGCTCGACCGGCTCAAGGCGGCCGGGACGGCGATCCTCATCGCCACCCATGATTTCGGCGAAGCGGAGCGCCTCGCGACCCGGGTCGCCTTCCTGGCGCAGGGTCGCATCGTGCGGGAGGGACGGCTCGCCGATCTCCTGGCGCAGCTGCGCGCGGGCGCGCCGGAGCGGGAGCTGGGCCTCGCCGTGCCGGCGGACGCCGCCGCCGAGGCGGTGCTGCGACGCGCCGGCTTCGCACCGGCCGAGGCGGACGGCCTGACGTGGCGCTCGGTGGAGCGCTCCGGCCTCGACGGCGCGGCCCTGCTCGGCGCCCTGCGGGCGCAGGGCGTGCCCGTCGCTGAGGTGCGGGTGCGCGCGCCGCGTCTGGAAGCGCTCTACCTCGACGCGCTCCGGCCGCGGGAGGTCACGGACCGCGCCGCGCCGCCCCCGCGCCGCCTCGGATCCGCCCGGTGATCGGCGCCGCGTTCCGGGTCATGGCCTTGACCCTCATGCGCGACCGCGCTGCCCTGGTGATGGCCTTCGTCCTGCCGACCGTGATCTTCTCGATCTTCGCGGCGATCTTCTCCGGGGCGACCGGCGACCGGATCCGGATCCACCTGGGGCTGGCCGATCTCGCGCAGACGGCGGCCACCGGCCGCCTCGCCGACGCGCTGGCGGCCGACGCGTCCCTGCGGGTCACGCGCCTGCCGGCAACGGGTCTCGCGGAGGTGGCGCGCGCCGTGCGCTCCGGCGAGGTCGACGTGGCGCTCGTCCTGCGCGGCGACCTGATCGCGGCCCCCGCGGCCGCGGCATCCGCGCCCGCAAGCCAGCCGGTGGTCCTGGTCGAGAATCCCGCCAAGGCTCTCGCGACGCCGATCGCGCTGGGCCAGCTCCAGCGCGTTCTGAACGAGGCGCTGCCCGACGTGGTCCTGTCCCGCATCGTCGCCGACGTGGAGCGGACCGGGAAGATCGGGGCGGACGAGCGCCGCTTTCTCGACGAGGCCTTCGCGGAGCAGCGCGCGAAGAAGGAACCGTTCAGCTTCGCCGACATGGTCGAGCGGCGCAGCACCGCCGCCGGCAGCGGCAACGCGCGGGTAAGTTACTACGCGGGGGCGATCACGGCCGTCTTCCTGCTGTTCGCCGCCATGCAGGGGGGGATGTCCCTGGTCGAGGAGCGGGAGACCGGCCTCGCCGAGCGGCTGATGGCGGGGCCGGGCGGCCTGCCGGTCGTCGTGCTGGGCAAGTTCGGCTTCCTGACCGTGCAGGGCGTCGTCCAGGCCGGCCTAATCTTCCTGGCCGCCGCGCTCCTGTACGGTGTCGAGATCGGGCCGCACTGGCCGGCGTTCCTGGCGGCCTGCCTGCTGGTCTCCGCGATGGCGGCGGGCCTTGCCCTCGCCGCCTGCGCCCTCGCCGCCTCGCGCCAGCAGGCTCACCTCGCTTCGACCTTCGGCGTGCTGCTGCTCTCGGCCGTGGGCGGCTCGATGGTGCCCCGGTTCCTGATGCCGCCGTGGCTGCAACAGGCGGGCTGGCTCACTCCCAACGCCTGGGCGATCGAGGCCTATCAGAGCGCCCTGGGCGAGGGCTTCGCCGCCGCGGCGCCGGCACTGGCGGTGCTGGGGGCGCTGACCCTCGGGGGGCTGGGCTTCGCCCTGGCGCTGGCGGCGCGACGGACCGCCTGAGCCGGGACGCATCGGCTCCGCGACGATCCGCGCCGTTTCCGCGCGCGTAAGCGCGCCGACATACGGACAGCGCGCCGCTTCGAACCTGCTCTACGGAAAGCCCAATGCTCCGCCTGCTCATCGCCGACGGCAACGACCGTGCGGCCCGTGATCGGCACGTCGCCGCCACCGGCCGCACCTCGGCCGAGTCCTACGCGGCGGTGGTGCGGGATCTCGTCCCCGAGACCGCCTGCCGCCTCGTCAACCCGGCCGATGCCGACGCGAGCCTGCCGGCCGGCCTGTCGGATTTCGACGGGCTGATCTTCACCGGATCGACCCTCAAGGTCGGCGAAGGCACGCCCGAAGTGACGCGGCAGCTCGACCTGATGCGGTCGGCCCTGGAGGCGGGTCTGCCGGTCTTCGGCTCGTGCTGGGGCGTGCAGGTCGCCGCCACCGTGGCCGGCGGCAAGGCTGCCGCGAACCCGCGCGGGCCGGAATACGGGTTCGCCCGGGCGATCAGTCCGACCGAGGAGGGCCGCACGCATCCGCTGCTCGCCGGGCGTCCGGCCTCGTGGGACGCGCCGGCGATCCATTCGGACGCCGTGCTGCAGCCCCCGGCCGGCGCCCGCGTACTGGCCGGGAACCGAATCCTGGGCATCCAGGCTCTGGAGATCCGGCACGGCGCCGGGTGGTTCTGGGGCACCCAGTACCATCCGGAACTTGATCTCGACGATCTCGCCGCCATGCTGCGCCTCTGCGAAACCGCGATCGTGGAGGCGGGCCTCGCCGAGGATCCAGCGGGCGTGTCGGGCTACGCGGACGAGATCGCGGCCCTGATGGGGGACGACCCGGAGGCGGCCCGCCGTCTCGCATGGCGCCACGGCCTTGGCCCGGAGGTGCTCGAAGCGGATCTGCGCCGCCGGGAAATCGGCAACTTCCTGGCGCGCCTGTCCACAGGCCAAGCCTGATCGGCCGCTGCCGCGACCGGGTGGCGCGTTGACCGGGCCGGCCCCGCGTCTAGCTTCGCTCTCGTGGGCCACGTTCGAGAGGGCCTCGGGAGCGATCCAGCAGGATGAGCCAGGATTCCACGGTCGCCGTCATCGGCAGCGGGCTCGGCGGACTCGCGGCCGCGTGCGTGGCCGCCGCGCGGGGCCACCGCGTGACGGTCTACGACAAGAACGGCTGGCTCGGCGGCAAGGCGGCGGTGCTGCACGAGGGTGGCTTCCGCTTCGACATGGGCCCGACGATCCTGACCGTGCCGCGCGTGCTGGAGCGAATCTTCGCCGAGGCCGGCCGCTCAGTCCACGACTACATGGACCTGCGCCGCCTCGACCCCCAGTGGCGCTGCTTCTTCGATGACGGCACCCACATCGACCTGATGCAGGATGTCGAGCGGATGGCCGGCGACATGGAGCGCTTCGCCCCCGGCACCGGCGAGGGCTACAAGAAGTTCCTGTCCATCTCGGAGCATCTGCACGGCGTCTCGGAGAAGTTCTTTTTCTGGAAGCCCGTCGAGGACCTGTTCGATACGATCAACATCCGCGCCAACATGAATCCCGGCACGCTGCGGGACGTCCTGTCCCTACGCATGCACGCCTCGGTCGCCAGCACCATCCGCGGCAAGGTGAAGGATGCGCGTCTGGCGCAGATGCTCGACCATTTCGTGCAGTATGTCGGCTCCTCGCCCTACGGCGCGCCGGCGGTCCTCTGCGCCATCGCACACATGCAGACGGCAGACGGCGTCTGGTACCCGATGGGCGGGACCCGCGCCGTGGCGGAGGGGCTGGCGAAGCTCGCCCAGGAACTCGGCGCCACCTGCAGGACCGACACGGAGGTCACGGGGATCGAGACCGCCAACGGCGCGGTCCGCGGCGTGCGCACCGCCGCGGGCGTGACGCCCTTCGACGCGGTGATCTCCAACATGGATTCGGTGCGCACCTACCGGGAACTCGTCGGGGGCGATGCCGCCAAGGCCTACGCGAAGAAGAACCCCGAGCCGGCCTGTTCGGGCGTGGTGCTCTACCTCGGTCTGAACAAGCGCTACGAGCACCTGAACCACCACGACTTCGTCTTCTCCCGCGATCCCGAGGAAGAGTTCGACTACATCTACAACAAGGGCGAGCCGGCCCCGGACCCGACCGCCTACCTGGCGGCGCCCTCCTCGACGGATCCGAGCGTGGCACCGGAGGGCGGCGAGGCGCTCTACGTCCTGGTGCACACTCCCTACCTTCGGCCGCATCACGATTGGCGTCCGGACGGACCGCTGTTCCAGAACTACCGCCGGACGATCCTCGAGAAGCTCAAGCGCACCGGCGGCATGCCGGACCTGGAGGAGCGCATCGTGGTGGAGCGCCACCTGACGCCCCAGGACATCCACGAGCGCTATCGCGTGCTGAACGGCGCGATCTACGGGCTCGCCTCACACGGGCGGGTGATGGGGGCGTTCAAGCCCGGCAACCGCTCGCGGCAGGTCCGCGGCCTCTATCTCGCCGGCGGCGCCGCCCATCCGGGGCCCGGCATGCCGATGGTGATGATGTCCGGCTGGATCGCCGCCGACGCGCACGACCAGGACGCACGGGGCGCCCTGCGCGCCTCGGCGTGACAGCCGCGCAACCCTCCCCTCCCCCGAACGGCGGGGCGGGGCGACGTTCGCCCCTGCCACCTGTCTCCCCCACGATCCGCACTTTCATGGTGGCGTGGTTCGAGCGCTACCTGCACCGTCACCTCGACGCCCTGCGCCTGCCGTTGTGGAGCACGCCGCCGGCCGCCGACCATCCCGGCCCGATCATCGTCTACAGCAACCACCCCGCGTGGTGGGACGCGGCCCTGATCATCGTGCTGGCGGGGCGGCTCTATCCGTCGCGGATCAGCCGCGCGCCCTTCGACGCGGCCATGCTGGCGCGCTACCGCATCTTCTAGCGGATCGGCGCCTTCGGGGTCGATCTCGAAAGCCCGCGCGGCGCCGCGCAGTTCCTGGCCGCCGCCCGATCCATCCTCGCGACGTCCGACGGCATGCTCTGGATCACCGCGCAGGGCCGCTTCGCCGACGCGCGTGCGAGGCCGCTCGACCTGCGGCCCGGCGTGGCGCGGCTCGCCGAGATCGCACCGGACGCCCTGTTCGTCCCGCTGGCGGTCGAGTACGCCTTCTGGGACGAGCGCGGCGCCGGGGCCTTCGCGGCCTTCGGGGCCGGCATCGCCGCCGCGGAGATCGCCGCCCTGCCGCGAGCGGACCGGCTCGCACGCCTCGAACTCGATCTGACTGCAACCCTGGACCGGCTCAGCGCCGACGTGATCAGCCGGGAGCCGGAACGTTTCCGCGCCCTGGTCACGGGCCGGAAGGGCGTCGGAGGGATCTACGACCTGTGGCGACGCCTCGCGGCGCGGCTCTCCGGGCGCCGCTTCGATCCGGCTCACCGGGCGCCGAACCGATCCGGTCCCACCGCATGACCTCTTCCACTCGCTCTCGTCCGCGTGCGATGCCGGGAGCCGGCGGCGCCTCACCCAAGGCCGGAGCATGACCGATTCGTTCACCGCGATTCCGACCGCGCTGGCGCTGCTGTGCCTGATCGCGGCGCTGCTCCCGGCGGTGCTGGCCGCCGTGAACCTCTCGGTCCTGCGCCGGCCCGCACCGCAGGACGATCCCGATCTCGTCTCGATCCTGATTCCGGCGCGGAACGAGGCCGGCAACATCGCCGAGACCGTGCGGGCGGCCCTCGCCAGCACCGGCGTGCCCGTGGAGGTGATCGTCGGCGACGACCATTCGACGGACGCGACGCCGGAGATCGTCCGCGCGATCGGCGACCCGCGCCTGCGCCTCGTATCGGTTCCGACGCTGCCCGAAGGCTGGACGGGCAAGAATCACGCCTGCAGCCACATGGCCGGGTCGGCCGCCGGCCGGCACCTGCTGTTCATCGACGCCGACGTGCGTCTGGTACCGGAGGCGGCGTCCTGCCTCGCCGCGCAGGCGCGCCGCACCGGGGCGGCCCTGGTCAGCGGCGTGCCGCGCCAGCGCACCGAGACCGTCGGCGAGATGCTGACCGTGCCGATGATCGACTTCCTGCTCCTCGGCTACCTGCCCGTCCTCCTGATGCGCCGCCTGCGCGATCCGTCCCTCGGCGCGGCCTGCGGACAGCTCATCCTGATCGACCGCGCAGCCTATGAGGCGACCGGCGGCCACGGTGCGATCCGCATGTCCCTGCACGACGGCGTGCGGTTGCCGCGGCTGTTCCGCGCCGCCGGCTACAGGACCGAGCTCGTGGCGGCGGCAACGCTGGCCACGTGCCGGATGTACGAGGGCTTCGCCCAGGCCTGGGCGGGCTTCTCCAAGAACGCGCACGAGGGCATGGCGACGCCCCGCGCCCTGCCGGTCTGGACCCTGCTGCTCGGCTGCGGCCAGGTCCTGCCACCGCTCCTCGTCCTGGCCGGCCTGTGCGGGCTGATCCCAACCCCGGCCCTCGTTGCCGCCGCGCTCGCCCTCCTCCTCGCGCTCGCGACCCGGACGGCAATCACCCTGGCGGTGCGGGCGCCGCTGGCGACGATCCCGCTCCATCCGGTCGCGGTCTTGGTCGCCCTGGCGATCCAGTGGAACGTCCTGCTACGCCGGGAGCGCGCCGGCGCGGCCACCTGGAAGGGCCGGAGCTATCCGGTGAGCGGCGCCTGAGAGGGGGGCCGATCCGCCGCTTGCCCCCGCCCCCGCATCGGCCGGTCAGGCTTCCTGAACCGGCGAGCCGTTCGACGCACCGGCCCCCGTCTCCGCCAGGATCCAGGCCGCCGTGTCGGCATCCGCGCCCGCAACCGGCAGGTGCAGGATGATCGGCGTCTCGTAGGGATGGCGCGCCTTCAGGGCCGCCGACAGCGCGTCGGCGAGACCCTCGCGGCTCTTGAGGATCGCCGCGACCTCCTCGCCCCGCGCCACGGTGCCCTGCCAGCTGTAGACCGAGTGCATCCCGGGCAACACGTTGATGCAGGCGACGAGCCGCTCGCGGACCAGGGCTTCGCCGATATTGAGGGCCGAGGCGAGGTCGGGAAAGGTGGTGTAGACGAGGAGCGGACGCTCCATGCTATGCCTCCGGGTGCGCGGGTGTCTCGGGAGTGAGGCGCAGGCCGGGCCTGGACGTCAACCGGGCGGTTCGCTCAACAGACTGGAGCCGTGACGTGAACGCCGACGCGACCCCGACGCGCCCGCCTGGCTGCGCCTGAGCGATGCCGCGCTTCAAGAAGATCGCCTTCGTGGCGAGCCCCACCGGCTACGCCCGCGAAGCCGCCGCCGCCCTGATGCGGCGCTACGACCACGTCCCGCCCGAGGAGGCGGACGTCGTGATCGCTCTCGGTGGCGACGGTCTGATGCTCCAGGTCCTCCATCGGTTCATGGATCACCCGAAGCCGATCTACGGGATGAACCGCGGCACGGTCGGCTTCATGATGAACGAGTTTCGGGACGACGATCTCCTGGAACACTTGGAGAGCGCCCAGCGCAGCGTCATCCACCCGCTGATCATGGACGTGCTCGACACCGAGGGCCGCTCCCATCGGGCGCGGGCGATCAACGAGGTCTATCTGCTGCGCCAGACGCATCAGACCGCCAAGCTGAAGATCGCCGTCGACGGGAACGTGCGTCTCGATCTGCTGATCGCCGACGGCGTGCTGGTCGCCACCGCGGCCGGCTCCACGGCCTACAACCTGTCGGTCGGGGGCCCGATCCTACCTCTCGACGCCAAGTTGCTGGCGCTGACCCCGATCTCGGCCTTCCGGCCCCGCCGCTGGCGCGGTGCACTGCTGCCGGATTATGCCCGGATCCGGATCGACGTCCTGGACGCCCCCCATCGCCCCGTGGCGGCGGTGGCCGACCACACCGAGTTCCGCCGGGTCTGCACGGTCGAAACGTCGCTCGACCGCGCCACCGAACTGGTCCTGCTGCACGATCCGGGACACAGCCTGGACGAGCGCATCCTGCGCGAGCAGTTCGGTTGAGCCTCCGCATCCGCCACGCCGACGGAGCGGATCACGCGGGGATCGCGCAGATCATCCTGCCGGTGATCCGGGCCGGCGAGACCTACGCGCTCAATCGTGACCTGCCCGAAGCCGAGGCCCTGGCGTACTGGACCGGCGCGGACCGCGAAACCTTCGTGGCGGAGTGGGACGGGGCTATGCTCGGCACCTACTACCTGCGCGCCAATCAGGCGGGCGGAGGTGCCCATGTCGCCAATTGCGGCTTCATGACCGAGGCGGCCGCGTCGGGCCGCGGGATCGCGCGGGCCATGTGCGCGCACGCCCTCGACCGGGCGCGGGCGCGCGGCTTCGCGGCGATGCAGTTCAACTTCGTGGTGAGCACCAACGTCCGGGCCGTTCGGCTCTGGCACAGCTTCGGCTTCGACACGGTCGGGCGTCTCCCGGGGGCCTTCCGGCACCCGGGGCTGGGCGAAGTCGACGCCCTGGTGATGTTCCGGCGGCTCTAGGCCCTCAGGCGAGGGGCGCGGCCACGAGATCGCTCTCGCGGATGGCCCGCTCCCCGGCCTGGGTGCGGATCCGGTACGAGGGCTCGCCGGTCTGGTCCGCCGGCATCAGCCGCAGGATCTCGAACACCTCGCCCTCGCCCTTGTCCCCGGGCAGCCCGAGTCGGGGCCGGCACACCCGCTGGCCGATCTTGTACTTGTGGGACATGCCGGGCTCCTGAGCGGTTCCGGAGGCGCGCGTCGCGGCTCAGCGCCGCTTCTGCGCCTTCGCCTTGCGGGCGATATAGCGTGCGTCGCGCTGGGCCTTCTGCTCGGCCTGGAGGGCCTTGGCGCGTTCCTGGGCGGCGAGCTGCTCGGCGTGCTTGCGCTCGATCTCGGCGAGACGCTCGGCCTCGGCGCGCGCGGCGGCCTTCTCGATCTCGACCTGACGCTGCGCGGCGCGCTCGGCCGCGCGGGCCTCACGGGCATCGACCACGGCGCGGCGGGCGGACTGGCGGGCGAGGACGGCCGGATCGTCGGCGGTGGGACGCGCCCGGAAGCGGGCCAGCATCTCGGACCGCGCCTTGGCGGCCGTCTCGAGGCGATCGACGACACCTTGCTTGTTCAGAAAGCTCACAGACACTCCTGGATCGGGCGCGGAAACCGCCGCCCACAGAGGGAATTGCAGATACGAAGAAGCCGCTCCGGGGGAGCGGCTTCAAAAGAGACCCTTCGGACGGGGATCAGGCCGTCTGGAGCTGGCCGGCTGACTGCTTGCCGGAGCGACGGTCGGTCTCCAGCTCGTAGGAGACCTTCTGGCCCTCGTTCAGGCTGCGCAGTCCCGCGCGCTCGACGGCCGAGATGTGGACGAACACGTCCTTGCCGCCGTCATCCGGCTGGATGAAGCCGTAGCCCTTGGTCTCATTGAACCACTTGACGGTTCCGGTGCTCATGGAAGTCCTTAGATCTTCGCAGGAAAAGTGAGTGGTTGCGCCCGCTCGGCTGAGCTGGCGCCGGCATCGACCGCTAGCGATAGGAAAGTCAGAACCGCCCTGCGAAGGCGTAACGGTCCAAGATATCCGGACACGTGCCGATGGCGCTGAAATAAACCCCCGACGGTTTTTTGGCAAGCGCGGAGCAATACTTCCGACGGCAATCGGCCCGCCGCGCTGGCAATTCCTCGAACGATAACGGCGGTTTATGGCGCCGGAAGCGCCACGTGAGCCAGGCGGCCGCGGGATGTACCGGGCGCGATCCTGGAGATCTGTTCCCGGGAGCCCGTGAGGCTGCGCATTCGCGCGAGCGGAGCCGGTCCGCCCGTCCGTCGACGCAGGCTGGCTTCCGGGCAGCGGAGCGGGACCCGCGCGGTGCGGGCCCCTTGGCCGACGACGGACGCCGCCGCGGCATCAGGCCGACGGCGGATCGCGGGGCGGCGCAGACCCGCCGCTTCGCGGTGGCTCTGGCGGCTAGGGTGACGCTGGAACCACGCGGAGCACCCCTTCGCCGCGCCGATGCCCCACCGTCGTCACGGCGACCTCGCGGGCCCGGCCGTGGGCGACGAGGGCGGCCGCGAGTGCCGCCCCGAGCGGTGCCGCCACCTCAAGCCCGTGCCCGACGACATCGCCGAGGGCGCGGATGCGGGCTCCGGGCGCCAGGCGTGCAAGAGCATCGCCCTCCTCCGCGGTGATCGACGGGACGCCGGTGGCGCCCGACAGGATCCGGTCGGGCGCCGTGAGGCCGGCCTTCTGCCAGAGGTCGGCGAGGCTGCCGGCGAGGCTGCCGGGCATGCGCCGGGTGCGGTCGCTCGCCACGGCGTCGAGACGGGCGAAGGCGCGGGCCCCACGGGCGGCGGCGTGATCGTCCGATTCGAGCATCAGGAAGGCGGCGCAGCTGCCCAGGATGAAGCCGCCCGGCGCGCCGCGCGCGAAGACCGGCCGATAGCCCCCGTGGGCGAGGTATCCGCCCATCTCGTGGACCACCAAGACGTCCGGCCGCTCGGCGCTGTAGGAGCCGCCCACCAGGATCGCGTCGATCTGGCCCGAAGCGACCCGTGCCCGAGCGATCCGGAGGGAGTCGACCCCGGCGGATTCCTCGCCCATGAAGGTGCGCGAGGCCCCCGTCACCCCGTGCACGATGGCGATGTTGCCGGCGAGGAGATTGGAGAGCTGGGCCAGGAACAGGGTCGGGCGCAGGTCGTTCTGGAGCCGCTCGTTGAGGTAGGCGCCGGGGTCCGGTGCGTCGCGCAGGCCCGTCAGGATGGCCCCGTCGACCGCGTAATCCCGCTCGCCGCCGCCGGCCGCCACCACGAGGTGGAGCGCCTGCTTCAGGGCGGCGTCGTCCTTCACCCCGGCCGAGTCGAGGGCGAGGCCCGCGGCGTAGACGCCGAGCCGCTGCCACGCCTCCATCTGACGCTGGTCGCTGCGCTTGGGGATCTGGCCGTCCCAGGCGATCGCCGGGGCGGGATGAACCGGATACGGGGCGAAGGTTTCGGTGTCGGTGCGCGGCGCCGCGTCACCGTCGAGGGCCGCGAGGTGCGCCTCGACGCCCTCGCCCGCGCAGGAGACGAGGCCCAGACCGGTGATGACGACCGCGCGGCTCATGATCGGCTCACGGGCTGGCGCGCGTCCGGGAACAGGCCGATCGTCCGTGCCCGCTCGCGCATGGGCACGTCGAGCCCGTCGGGGAACGGCATGGTGCGGAAGCGCAGCTCGGCATCGCACAGCGCCTTGCCGGCATGGCTGATCGCCGCCCGGGTGACCGCGTAGCCCGAGCCGTCATGCTCCAGGCTCGCCGTGACCACCAGTTCCGCCCCCGGCCCCACGAAGGAGCGGAAGCGCGCCTTGTCGACGCCGGTAAGGAACGGCATCCGCGTGAAGTCGAGATGGGCCAGCACGAGGTAGCCGGAGGCCTGCGCCATGGTCTCGGTCAGGAGCACCCCGGGCACCAGCGGATGGCCGGGGAAGTGCCCCTCGAAGACGGGGCTCTCCAGGGGCACCCGGGCGAGCGCCTCGATGCGGCCGGCGGCCCGGTCGAGGAGCCGCACGGAATCGATCATCTCGAAGTATTCGAGGCGCATGACGTGTCGAATCGGCCTTGGTTCAGACCTTGGCGGCCTTCTCGGCCACGAGGCCGTCGATGCGCGCGCACAGGTTCTTGAGGACGAAGTATTCCTCGGCCGGGACCTTGCCCTCGTTGACCTCCTGGGTCCAGCGCTCCAGGGGCAGCTTGATCCCGAAGGCCTTGTCAACCGCGAAGGCGATGTCGAGGAACGCCAGACTGTCGATACCGAGATCGTCGATGGCGTGACTCTCGGGCGTGATCTTGTCCCGCGGGATGTCGGCGGTCTCGGCTATGATATCGGCCACGCGCTGGAAGGTGGCGCTGCCGTGGGCGGGCTCGTCGGACATGTCTTCTCGCGGGCTGTTCGAATTCCGGGTCGGTCGTGCGGGAGCCCCCTCGCCGCCGGGCGGCCCGGCACTCGCGCCCTGCGCGGCCACCCTACGCATATACGGGCCATCCTACACGGCCCGGTCGGATGGCGGCGACCTCTACACGAGGGGGTCAGGGGCGGCAACCGCGACGGTTCCCACGGCGTTTCAGGGCTTGTCCACAGCGTATCGGCAGCGCGCAGGATCGTGCGCGCGGACGCGCGTACCGCTGCCCGGCGCCGCCCCTAGGTGCAGGGTGCGGCGGCCATGTCTGCCCAGGAGACCTGACGGATGCAACCAATGATCAAGCCCGGCACGACGCCGGTGCCGGTCGAGACGCAGCCCCCGGGGGCGGAGCCGCCGCAGGAGCGAGCGCGCTCGCAGGGGGCGGCCCGGGTCCTTCTGGCGCTGGCGCTCGCGGCCCTCGGCCTGTGGATCCTGCACGAGTTCCTGCCGGCCTTGGCCTGGGCGGTCGTGCTGGCGATCGCCCTCTGGCCGCTCTACACGCGCCTCGAGCACCGCTTTCCGCCCGGCAAGCACAACCTGCTCCTGCCCACGCTCATGACGGCGGCCGTGGCCCTCGTCTTCCTGGCGCCCCTGGCGATCCTCGGCATCCAGGCGGCCCGGGAGGCCCACGACGTGGCCGAGTTCGTCCGCAACGCGGAGGCGAACGGCATCGCGGCGCCCGAATTCCTTCAGCACCTGCCCTACGGCGCGCCTCAGGCGACGGCGTGGTGGAACGACAACCTGGGCCACGCCAAGGCGGGTTCCGAGCTGCTGCGCCGCTTCGAGAACCATTCGGTGATCGGCGCCTCGCGCAACGTTGGCCGCGAAGTCATGCACCGGATCGTGCTGTTCGGCTTCAGCCTCGTGGCCCTGTTCTTCCTGTTCCGCGACTGGCGGACGGTGCGGGACCAGTCGCTCACCGCCTGCCATCGCCTGTTCGGCCCGCGCGGCGAGCGCGTCGCCCGTCAGATGGTGGCCTCCGTGCACGGCACCGTCGACGGCCTCGTGCTGGTCGGCCTCGGCGAGGGCTTCGTGCTCGGGATCGTCTACTACTTCGCGGGCGTACCGCACCCGGTCCTGCTCGGCGCCTTCACGGCGGTGGCCGCGATGATCCCGTTCGGCGCCGCCGTAGCCATCGCCATCGCGGCGCTTCTGCTGGTGGCGGCGGGCTCGGTGACGGCGGCCATCGTGGTCGCGGCGGCCGGCCTCGTGGTGACCTTCGTGGCCGACCACTTCATCCGACCGGCCCTGATCGGCGGCACGACGAAGCTGCCCTTCCTGTGGGTGCTGCTCGGCATCCTCGGAGGTGTGGAGACCTTCGGGCTGCTCGGCCTGTTCGTCGGTCCGGCCGTCATGGCCGCCCTCGTGCTACTGTGGCGGGACTACACCGAGGGCCACGACCGGACGGCCTGAACCGGCCGCGCGGCTACTCGGCCGCGCCGGCCCCGGCCGACGCCTCGACGCGGCGCCGGTCCTGGCGCCAGTCGGCCGGCTTCTCGAAGGTGCCGGCCCAGATGCCGCGGCGGGTCGCCCAGGCGTGGCCCTCCTGGCGGACATAGGATGCCGTGACTTGGCGGCTGGCGAGCGCCAGTCCCTGTCCGACCATCCAGGCCGACAGGTCCTCGCCGTGGACGTGGCAGATCCCGGCGAGCCGACCCGCGACCGTGTCGCGCCGCTCGCACGTGACCACGGCCCCGGCGATCCGGGCGTCCAGCGCCAGCGCGGCCTCGCGACCGCAGCGGTATTCCAGCCCTTTCGCGGTCTCGCAGCTCTGCGCGGTCTCGGGGGCATCGATCCCGTAGAGGTGGATGCGGGTGCCCTGCACCTCGATCGTGTCGCCGTCGATCACGGTCGCCGGACCGCTGACCGTCCCGGCCGCGGCCGCGGGGCCGCAGAGGAGGAGCAGGGCGAACATCGGTCTGATCATCGAAGAATGGTCCACGCGGGAGGCGTTCGATCTGAGAGAGGTCTGGTGAAGCCGCCAAGCTGCGCGGCCAATGTGGCGATTTTGCCGACTCACACACTTGCAGGTCGCACGAAGCGAACGCTATCGCGCGCGGGTTGCGAAAGTGTTCCGCGCCGCGCCGCGGAACGGCGGCTCCGGGCGACCGTTGAGCTGCATGACCTTTTTCAAGACCCTGATGGGCGCCCTCGCCCTGTGTACGGCCCTCTTGGTTTGGGCCGACCACGCCATCGGACCGGTCCGTCCGGTCGTCGAGACGGCGACGGGTCTGACGGCCGCCGAGGTGCTGGCGAGCGACGGCATGGCTCCGGACGGGCGGCCCGGCGATCCCATCCTGGACCGCGCGGCCCTCGGCCGGCTCGTCGGGGCGGTCGCGGGCGGGAAGGAACCGACCGCGCCGGCCGGCTGAGGCACCGGCTCGACACGCCGCCATGACGGGCGGGTCGCGATGACGTCGGGTCACGCGCGGCCTGAGGTCTCCGCCCCGTCGAACCCGCGCCGCTTGCCGTGAAGGCGGTCCGAGAACCGCGATCCTGCGCCGCCGGATCACGGCGAAGGCCGTGAGGGATGACGGCTTGGAACGGGGGACCGATTTCCGGCCGGCGCGGCGCCGCGCTCGGGTAGACCGCGCCTCAGACCCGGTACTTGCCGTTGCGCTTGATGAGGACGCGGGTCCCAACCGGCACGCGCTCGTAGAGGTCGGCGATGTCCTCGTTCAGCATCCGCACGCAACCCGACGACAGCTGCTCGCCGATGCTCCAGGGCTCGTTGGTGCCGTGGATGCGGAACAAAATGTCGCGGTTGCCCTGGTAGAGGTACAGGGCGCGGGCACCGAGGGGATTGTCGACGCCGCCCTTGCGGGTCCGCGGCAGATCGGGATTGAGCGAGACCATCGTGACGGTCGGGCTCCAATCCGGCCAGACGCCCTTGCGGCCGACCCGGGCCTCGCCCTTCCACGAGAAGCCAGCCTTCCCGACGCCGACGCCGTACTGCATCGCGGTGCCGTCCGCCTGCACGAGGACGAGCTGGCGCTTGTCGATGTCGACCACGATCGTGCCGGGCTGCTCCGGCCCGTTGTAGCTGACCTGCTGGCGGCGATACTTCGGATCCAGGCGCCCGGTGTCGACGAGCGGGATGTCGTAGGGCTTGTCGGGCTTGGACCCGATGTACCACGCCGAATCGTCGTCCTGCGCGACCTGAACGGGCCGGGTCTGGCACGCGGCCAGGGGTGCGATCGCCACGACGGCGAGCAGGATTCGCGAGCGGACAAGCCGGCGAATGCGGCTCCAGGCCGAGGGGTAAGTCGCGATCATAGGTCCTGTCATGCGGGTGCGGTCCTCGGGCCATGACTACCGTCTCGCGGTCGGCGACGATGTAGCTTTTCCGCCGCAGCGGGCGGCCAGCGCCTGCTCCCGTGGCCACGGTTGCGCCCTAATTCTGAATGGCGGCGGATCGTGACGGCGCCATTCGCGGAGGTGATCGATGCCCGAGACCCAGACCCTGTCCGAGGAATCCACGCTCGCGCCGGTGGCGGCGCTCAGGCCGGCCATCCACCTCGACCATTGCGTGATCCACGTGAGCGATTGGGGGCGCTCCAACGCGTTCTACCGCGACGTGGTGGGCGCCGAGATCATCGAGCGGGGTCCGGGCTTCGCCTACCGGTTCGGCGGCGTGCAGCTCAACTGCCACGGTCCGGGCGTCGCGGCGACGCCGGTGGCCGAGAAGCCGGTCCAGCCCGGCAACAGCGACCTCTGCTTCCGCTGGTCCGGGACGATTGAGGACGCGATCGCGCATCTCGAAGCGGCCGGCGTGCCCGTGGAACTCGGCCCGGTCGAGCGGCACGGCGCCGCAGGCGCGGGCGTCAGCGTCTACTTCCGGGATCCGGACGGCTCACTGCTGGAGTTCATCACCTATCCGCCGGCGTGATCCCGCCTCAGCCCCGGCTCTCGGCGAGCGCTTGGTTGGTTTGCTCCAGGCGCAGCGCGAGCACCCGCATCAGGGCGATACTGATCTGTGGAAACTGTGCCAACAGCTCCAGGAACACGCCGCGGTCGATGCGCAGGGCGGTCACCGCGGATTCCGCCGTCACGGTGGCCGACCGGGGCTGCTCGGCCAGGATGCCCATCTCGCCCACGAGGGCATCCTGGCCGAGCAGCGCCAGACGCACCGGGCCGGCGGGACCGTCGATGCTGACCTCCGCGGTCCCCTGCAGGATCACGTAGGCCGCATCCGCCACGTCGCCGCGGGCGAAGAACCGCTGCCCGGGCTCGAAATGCACCCGCTCGCTGGTGAAGGCCAGGAGCTTCAGGCGCGCCGGCTCCACTTCGCGGAACAGCGGCACCTGCTTCAGGGAGGAAACCTCGGTGTCGAGGGTCATACAGCGGCTCCGCGGCGGATCTCAGGCCCAGGACGGCGGGGCCGGACGAGCCCGCACATCCATGCGGTTCGTCAAGCACTTGTCCAGTCCCGCACCGGGCCAAGGGGGCTCCCGGACGCGCCGGAGCCTCACCGCCCTGTCGCTGCTGGCCCTGTGCCTGGCCGCGCCGCCGGCCCGGGCCCGCCTCGTTCAGGCCGACCTCGCCCGCGTCGCGGCGGCACCGTCGCCGGGCGCCCGCGCGCCCCTCGACCTTCCGGTCACAGACGCCCGTACCGGGCGGGCCACGACGCTCGGACAGGCGCTGGCCGGACGGCCCACCCTGCTGCTGCCGGTGGACTACACCTGCGGCAACGTGTGCGACCCGATGGTGTCCATGTCGGCCGACGCCCTGGCGGCCACCGGCCTGCCGGCGGGCGGCTATGCCCTGATCCTCGTGGGGATCGACCCGCGCGACGATGCCGCAGCCGCCCGCCGGATGATCCGGGAGACGCTGGGCGACCGCGCGGACGCGATCGCCCTCGTGCCGCTCGTGGCCGCGGAGGCGGCCGTCGCCCGGCTCACCGGGGCCCTCGGCTATACCGCGATCTACGATGCCGACACGGACAGCTTCGCCCACCCAGCCGCCGCCCTGCTGCTCGCCGGCGACGGGCGCGTCGCCCGCGTGCTCTCGCCCCTGGCTCTCACCGGGCGGGACCTGCGCCTCGCGCTCACGGAGGCCGGCGAGGGCCGGATCGGCGGGCTGGCCGACCGGCTCGCCCTGCTGTGTTACGGCTTCGACGCCGTCCGCGGCGTCTACACGCCACTCGTCCAGCGCATCCTCGCCGTGGCCGGGATCGTCACGATCCTGGCCATCGGACTGCTGATCTTCGGGCTCACCCGCCTGACGCGGAGGCAGGCGGGCTGAGCCGGCACCTCATCGCTTGGTCGACAGGCCCTGCTCGCCGGGCCCGGGGGCCTCGCGCTTGAGGCTCGCATTCAGGTGCGGCGAATCCACCGGCTCCTCGCGGGTCGTTGGACGGGCGGAATCCTCCGGTGCCGGCATCGGCGGAAGGGGCGGTGCATTCGGCTTCATCTGCGGCGGCGACCCGGCGCCGTCCTTCACCATGTTGCGATTCGTCATCCTGTCAGAAGCCCTTTCGCGATCGCCGCCCCATGCGGCCCGCCGAGTCGTCCGCCGCGCCTCGGGCGCATTCCGAGAACAGGCGCGGACAAGCAAACCCGGTCGTTCGGTGGTCAACGCGGCGCACAAGAGCCCGGTTGCCGCCAAGCTGAGCTGTTAGAAGCTTAAGCAGGTCTCGGAACAGGAACCTTGGTTATTGCTGAAGGTTGTTGCGGGGTGAAGCGAAGCCTGAGGAGGAACTGATGGCATCCGGAAATTCGACCTCGAAGCGGGGCTTTGCCTCGATGAACTTGGAGCGGCAGCGCGAGATCGCCAGCAAGGGCGGCCGCAGCGTGCCCGCCGAGAAGCGTTCGTTCTCCCAGGACCGCGAACTCGCGTCGTCGGCGGGGCGCAAGGGTGGCCAGTCCACGGGTACCGGCCGCGCCGAGTGACGCAGCCGAACCTTCGTAATGCGTAACGGCGCCGCGTCCTCCGGACCGGCGCCGTCTTCATTCCCAACATGGCGCGCACAACAAAAGGCCCCGCCGATGGACGGGGCCTTTTGTTGTGCGCGGTGATAGGTTTCTCGATCAGGAGATGCAGCGGCCCGGGGTCATGCGCCGCGCCTCAGGACCGACCAGTGAGCTGAGGGCCGTCTCGCAACCCTCACGCACCAAGCGACGCGGGGGCTGCTTCAGGATCGGGCGGATGCTCAGATCCTCCGCCTCGCCCGCCACCGGCGCCGTACGGCTCTCGATCTTCTGGACCCCCGCGACCCGGGTGGGGCTGATGGACAATGAGACCGGCCGCATTCCCGGCAGCGGCGCTTGGCTCATCTGCATCGTCGGGACCGGCGCAGTCCAGCGATCGGCTGTTTCCCGCACCACCGGCTGCACCAGAACGGTGAGGAGAGCGGCGGGAGCGCTCACGCCCAGAATGAAACCAGACCGCAGCATCGCCCCGACCTCATCGCGAGAGCTTGACAGGATGTAGTGATAACGCGGCCTGCAATCGCAGGTTCCTAGACTTTCGCGCTTCTACGCGCCCTCAGTATTCGATCGCCGTTGCGGGATTGGTGCGACGGCGCACGCGCGCCATCCACAACTGTCCCCTGTGGTTTTTGAGCCACTTCCGTCGAAAAAGTGCGCGCCCTGGAACCTCCCGGTTCCGCGGCCGTTTCTCCAGCACCCGGCCACCTGGTCCTCCCCGCATTCCCCTTGTGCATCGGCCGGAACCTTCGCGACGGGCTGGAGCCTTCTCCGGCCCGTTTTTTTGCGTCCGGCGCCGGACCGTGCCGGCATAAAAAAACCCCGGCTCGCGCCGGGGCTTCGTATCCGTTCGGAGACGTCGGGGCGGCGGACTGTCCCGCCGATACGCCGCGTCAGGTCACGCGGTCTTGGCTTCCCGACGGCGGGCCGTCTGCTGGAAGAACAGCGCTTGGCTGATGACAGCGGAGACGTTGGCGGGCTGGAACGGCTTCGCGATGAGGAAGGCCGGCTCGGGCCGCTCGCCGGTGAGGAAGCGCTCCGGATAGGCCGTGATGAAGATCACCGGCACCTCGAAAGTCTTCAGCAGGTCGTTCACGGCGTCGAGACCGGAGGATCCGTCGGCGAGCTGAATATCGGCCAGGATCAGTCCGG
>Ga0160429_1000804_pt1 | contig 20490 bp, 18 predicted proteins | sample SolpanmetagenomR_FD_108199 | JGI IMG/M metagenome (GOLD analysis project Ga0160429, IMG submission 108199) | Solar panel surface microbial communities from Lawrence Berkeley National Laboratory, California, USA - R | ecosystem: Engineered > Built environment > Solar panel > Unclassified ...
ACCCCTCCGGCGGCCTGCGCATCGGCGTCGCGCACGCCCCGTACCGGCGGACCCTCGACGCGATGGTCGCCGACGGCGCCGACCTGGTCATCGCGGGTCACACCCACGGCGGCCAGCTGTGCGTCCCCGGCTACGGCGCCCTGGTCACCAACTGCGACCTGCCCCGCGAGCACGTCAAGGGCCTGACCCGCTGGCACGCCGAGGCCGGCGACGCCTGGCTCCACGTCTCCGCGGGGCTCGGCACGTCCCCCTACGCGCCCCTGCGCTTCGCCTGCCACCCCGAGGCGACGCTGCTGGAGCTGGTCCCGCGCCGCTGACGCCGGGCCCCATCGGAGGGGCGGGCGGAAGCCTGGTGCGGGGCACCCCCCGGCGTCGGCTACCCTGGTCCCAGCCACGGGGTGTGGCGCAGCTTGGTAGCGCGCTTCGTTCGGGACGAAGAGGCCGCAGGTTCAAATCCTGTCACCCCGACCAGCGAGACCGCAGGTCAGAGGCCCGGAACCGCGAGTGCGGGACCGGGCCTTCGTCGTCTGCGTGACCGGTTGCGTGACTGTCTTCTCAGTGCACTCCACCTAGGCAAGGGGTACCAGCCGACCCGTCGGAGCCGTACACTTTCCTGTACCACTAGCCGATGGGGGGGTCATGGCCATCACCGCCACCGAAGCCCGAGCACGCCTCTTTCCGCTCATCGAGCAGGTCAACGACGACCAAGCCGCCGTGGAGATCACCTCGAAGAAGGGGACGGCCTACCTCGTCTCCGAGGACGAGTACCTGTCCTTGCGCGAGACCGTCTACCTGTTGCGCTCCCCGCGCAACGCTGAGCGGCTGCGCGAGAGCATCGCCGAGGCCCGCAGCGGGGGAGCGCAGCCGCGCGACCTCGTCGAGCCCGGGTCCACCCCACGCTGAGGCGTGAAGGTCGCGTTCACCTCCCACGGCTGGGAGGACTACTGCAGCTGGAGCGCTGACCGGAAGACGCTGCAGAAGATCAACCGCATGATCGAGGAGTCGTGGCGCGACGCCGGCCAAGGCATCGGCAAGCCCGAACGGCTCTCCGGTGATCTGGCCGGGCTCTGGTCCAGGCGCATCACTGATGAGCACCGCCTTGTCTACGAAGTCGCCGACGGCGCCGTGGTCGTTCACCAGGCGCGCTACCACTACTAACGGCGTTCGGGTAGCCCAAGTGAGGGTCCCGGTGGTGCTGTGAGAAATTTCTCTGCTCAGTTAAGGCGGCGGGCTCCGCCCGCCACCGACCGGCCACGGCCTGCTTCACCACCCTGCGCGCGGCCTGCGGCCCTGCTCGCGCGACTTGCGTACCGTGCCCAGCCCCTAACGGGTCGAAGTCATCTGGGCCATATCGAGTCGCTCGTATCAGCTGGGTGGTACCAGGGGCTCCCGCCCCTGGGCCCCGGTTGCGCCACACAGATTCTCGGTCAACTCAGCAGTGGGACAAGTTTGCTGCCGAGAATCTGCGCCGCTTCGATAGTTGCGCCTGGCCTGCCGGACCGACAGTCCTGCATCCGAGTTAAAGTCGTTCTAGCGCGGCGTCCTGCTGAGGTCATCCTTACCCCTATGGAGCTTGACGAGATCTTAGGACGGAACGGATTAAGCCCGCGAAATGTTCATCGTCTGCGACGTCTGCGGCAGAGTCCGACGTTATTTGTGCCCGACGCTCCGCCTTGCGTGCAACCGACCGTCGCTGCTTGTCGAGTGTGTCACTATCCAAGTGGAGCTTGGTGATAGTTTCCCAACCGCGTTCTGTGTGACTTGAAATTCGCCATTGTCCAGTGGGCAATTGATCGAAGAATAAGTGATCTTCGGGATCTTCTCGGAGAGGGTCAATCATGGTCGGTTTTTCTCCGACCAATTCAGGATCCTGCCCTGGATCTACCTTGGGACTTCCTGGCTCTAGGGGAAACCAGTCTTGCTTATAGTTATTACATTCAGGGCAGGCATACAGCAAATTAGTGATGGTATACGCGAGCCACCAGTAGCCATCTTCGGTCTGCGTCTCGGATCGACGCACTCTTGCTTTCGGGCGAAAATGCTCAACGTGCTGAAACTTTAAGCCGATAGAACGCTCACAGTAGCAACACTTAAAGTGTTGCGACTCCCATAAATGCTGCCGAATTTCCCAGGAGCGGTAAGTGGCTTCGTCGAAGGTCACGGGCAACTTATCTCTGACTGCCGATTCGAGCTCCCGCAGCGCTTTAGAGGTGTCCTGACGTGTCTTGCGGGTAATCTCTTCATCGTTCCGCTGGATACGAATCATTCAATTAACGACCCGTCTGTGTCAAAATCTTCCAACTCTCGTTCACCCTGCCAATATGGCATTAACTGCCGCTCCAACTCTTTGACCCGGCGATTCTCGGGATCGGTCGCCCTTAGTCGAAGATAGTCACGTTCCTTCTCGATGAGTATGGGTCTACCAGCGCGAGGAACGGCAAACAAGGCTCCCAGCAGAGCGGAGGCGTCAGCGAGGCCGGGTTCGACGACCGGATTGGATTGACGGACTGCGCCATCACTCATCTCTAGACGAACAACACTCTCAGCATCGACTCCCGTCACAACTAAAGGACTATGCGTAGTCACAATAAATTGCAATCGCGGGAAGGCTCTCGCCAGGGCCGGGATTAATCGCCGTTGCCATTGGGGATGAAGATGTAGGTCGATCTCATCAAGTAGAACAAGCCCCTCTAGATCGGCTGGGTCAATATCAGTCTTGTGCTCAAGGAAAGCGTGGCCCAGTAGATCGCAAATCCACGCGATGGTCGACTGGTAACCCTGCGATAGTGAAGATGGTGGCAGTCTATAAGTCTGGCCACCTTGATTGACCTCGAAACGCCTGCTCTCCAGAAGTTTCGTCATTCGCGAGACTCCCTGATGGCCCCGTAGTTCCACGGTGTTCAACGCCGGAAGGAGCTGCTCACCGGTCTCATCGGTAGCCAGTAGTGCTTGGCGAATACGCTTTGAATACGCGCGCGCAAGACTGCCTTTTGAATTGGTCGGATCAAATTGCCGCAAGGCTTCATAGAAGTCGATGCCCAGCAGCTTGTGCTGGGGGCGAAATAGGCCCTCAATTCTATCAACCGTAAGGTCGTTTGGGACAGCGACTTCCCCCGGCTCGGGAAGATAGCGGCCGACACCATAACCAAGGGTAAAAAATCCGGGCCGTTCTTCACTTCGCCAGTGGTCAATCTCTTCAGATTCGTTATAGCCCTTCATAACGCGGTGCCCGTGGCGCGCTTCTAGTCCGGCTCGGATCTTTTCTGTCTTCGAAGTGGCGAAGGTTGCCTCAAATTTCGCCGATTCTGACCCATTATCGTTAATTAGCGATGAGGGGTCGTTAAGGATGCTGCGCGAGAGCAGTGGGCCACTGGCAAGGAGGGCAATTAACTGGAGAATGGTCGATTTACAGCTACCATTCTCCCCCAGGATGACCGTCCAACGCCTTGGATTTCCTTCAGCATCACAAAAATCGATCACTTGATCCGCGAGAACTTTAACGTTCTCGATGCGCAACTGCTCTAGGTACATCAGTTCACCTCACACTCGACGTAGTCAGAGTATTACGTGTACATGCATCTGGACCAGCATCGGGGACCGTCATAGCTTGGGTCCAGGTCCAGGTCCAGGTCCAGGTCCAGGTCCAGGTCCAGGTCCAGGTCCAGGTCCAGGTCCAGGTCCAGGTCCAGGACGCGGACCCGCTGCCGTGCCCACCGCATGCCTAGACGACGCGCATCTGTGTCTAGGGGCTAACTGCCATGCACGCCAAAGCCCCGCTGATCCGCTCAAACGTTTTCCGCCGCACCGAGACGCACTAACCGGCATGTCTTGCTCATCTGAGTGTCGCCGAAACCAGTGCAACCACGGCGCTGACCGTCACGAGCTGGCCACCAGAACGACGGGGAACGCGTCGCGTGTCCATAAGGCGCACACGGCGACGCGTGAAGGTGACCGCCATGCAACCTGTGAGCCGCCACTGCGTGACTGTGGGGGCGGAACGGTGAGGTTTCGGCGGGTCCCTACGATCGGTGGCGGCCTCGGAACGGCGCCGATAGGGCCTCTGACGCGGGGTGCTGGGAGCCTCTCAAGCTGCTGTCGTTGACGCGCAAGCGAGTGTCCATCTGCGTGACAACGAACTTGGACGACCAAGGACACCGACGGCTCAGACCGGAGGCGGCAGTAGGGCTACGAGGACGTGACTCGTGTACCTGCGAAGCTTCGGGACGAAGAGGCCGCAGGTTCAAATCCTGTCACCTCGACCAGCAGATGAGCAGGTCAGAGGCCCGGAACCGCGTCAGCGGGGCCGGGCCTCCGTCGTCGGCGGACCCGGCAGGTGACCGTCTCGGTGGCGGTGGGAGGCTGCCGCGGCAGGACCCGCGTCCTGCGCTCCACGTCCGCGCACGGCGCGGCGACCGGGGCGAGACACGAGCAACCACGTGCGGGGGGAACTGCCATGCAGACGGTCGGGGTCGACGTGGGGGGCACCAACATCGAGGTCGGACTGGTCGGGGAGGACCACGAGGTCCTCGACCGCGGCAAGGAGAACACGCCGGCGGACGGGCCGGACGCCGTGCTGGACGTCATCGCGGAACTCGTCGCGGGGCTCGACGGGGACCCGGTGGCGGTCGGTCTCGGGATCCCCGGGGTCGTGCACGAGGGCCGGGCCCTGACGGTCCCGAACCTGCCGCACTGGGACGACCCCGTCGACCTGGTCGCCGGGTTGTCGCAGCGGACGGGGCTGCCCGTCGTCCTGGGCAACGACGGCAACGTCGGTCTGCTCGGGGAGTGGCTGGCCGGGGCCGCCCGGGGCGTCGCGAACGTGCTCGGGGTCTGGCTGGGGACCGGGGTCGGTGGCGGGCTCGTGCTCGACGGGCGCCCCTTCCTCGGGGCGCAGGGCGCCGCGGGGGAGATCGGGCACATCGTCGTGCGCGAGGGCGGGCAGCTCTGCAGCTGCGGACGCCGGGGCTGCGTGGAGGCCTACGCGGGACGCCGGTCCATGGCGTCCGCCGTGCAGGCCCTCGTCGAGGCCGGACGGAAGACGACGCTGGAGGAGATCCAGCGGGAGCACGACAAGGCCACCATGACGTCCGGGGTGTGGCAGGACGCCCTCGAGGGCGGGGACGAGCTGGCTCGGGAGGTCTTCGCGACGGCGATGGACGCGCTCGGGGTCGGCATCGGCGCCGTCCTGAACGTCCTGGACGTCGAGCTCGTCGTCATCGGCGGGGGGCTGGCCGAGAAGCTGGGGTCCGACCTGGCCGACCGCATCGAGGCCTCCACCCGGCCGTGGGTCATGCGCCCCGGCCCCGACCTGCGCTTCCGCGTCGCCGACCTCGGGGACGACTCCGGGGTCGTGGGGGCCGCCGCCCTGGCGCGGTCCTCCGTCATCAGCAGCTGAGCCACCCGCCGGTCGGCAGGTTCCGCTGGTCTGCCGCTCCCTCGGCTGGGATCATCGCCGCGCCCACGACCCACGACCCCGGGAGTGCAGAGGTGGAACACCTGGACGTCGCCTACGCGACGCTCGGCTCGGCAGCAGCGGTCCTGGCCCTCGTGGGGCGGCACGTGCGCCGGTGGCCGATCAGCGGACCGCTCGTCGCCCTGCTCCTGGGCGTCGCCCTCGGGCCCCACGGACTGCGCGACGTCGACCTGTCCGTCCCCGACCGGGACCGGCTGCTCCTGGAGGGCACCCGCTTCCTGCTCGCCTGGTCGGTGGTGGCGGCGGCCCTGCGCTTCCCCGCGGGGTCGCTGCGGCCGCTGCTGCGCCCCGTCCTGCTGCTGCTGGGCGTGGCCCTCCCGCTGGCCGCCGTCCTGGGCGCCGCGACGGTGCTGGTGACGGGCGCGCCCGTCGCCGTGGCGCTGGTGGTCGGGGCCTGCCTGTCCCCGACCGACCCCGTCCTGGCCGCCTCGGTCGTCTCCGGCGACCTCGCCGAGCAGTCCCTGCCCGACCGGCTGCGTCAGCTGCTCACGGTCGAGAGCGGCGCCAACGACGGCCTGGGCCTGCCCGTCGTCCTCGTGGCGCTGTCCGTCCTGCTCCCGACCTCGTCGCCCGGCGGTGCGCTGCTCGACGGCGTCCGGCAGGTCCTCGTGGCCGTGGCCGTCGGAGCCGCCGTCGGCGCCCTCGCGGGGTGGGCCCTGAGGGCGGCCAACGGCCGCGACGCGCTCGGCCGCGGGCCGCGGCTCGTGTTCACGCTGCTGCTGGCCACCGCCGTCCTCGGCCTGTGCCGCCTGCTGGACAGCGACGGGGTGCTCGGGGCCTTCGTCGCGGGTCTGGCCTACAACCGCCTGGTGCCCGGCAGCGACCGCAGCCCGGAGGACGCCGTCGACGAGGCCGTCAACCGCTACGTGGTGCTGCCCCTGTTCCTCGTCCTGGGTGCCGTCCTGCCCTGGGCGGACTGGGCCGCGCTGGGGTGGAGCGCGGTGGTCTTCGTGCTCCTGCTGCTGCTCGTGCGCCGGATGCCGGTGGTGCTCGGCGGTCGGCGGCTCCTGGGCCTGTCCGGACGCGACGCGGCCTTCGCCGGCTGGTTCGGGCCCATGGGCGTCAGCGCGGTCTTCTACCTGGCGCAGTCCCTCGACGAGGGCGCCGACGAGCAGGTGTTCACCCTGGGCACGCTCGCCGTGACCGCCAGCGTCGTCGCCTACGGCGTCAGCGCGGCCCCCCTGACCCGGTGGTACGCGCGGCGGTCGTGACGAGGGCGACGCTCGCGTGGGACGGTGGCGACCATGGACGGTGTCAGCCTCTGGTGGGACGGCTGGGCCCCGATCGTGCGGACCCTGGTCGTCGGGACGCTCGGGTACGGGTGGCTCGTGGGGATCCTGCGGATCAGCGGCCCGCGCAACATGGCGAAGATGACCCCCTTCGACTTCGTGCTGACGGTCACCCTGGGCTCCGCCTTCGGCCGGGTCCTGACGTCGAAGGACACGTCGCTGATCTCGGCGATCGTCGTCTTCACCCTCCTCGTCGGGCTGCAGTGGCTGCTCGCGGCCCTGCGCCGGCGGTCGCCCGCGGTGAAGCGGCTGCTGTCCACCAGCCCGGTGCTGCTCTTCCACGACGGACGGTTCGTCGAGGCGACCATGCGCCGGCACCGCTTCGTCGAGTCCGACATCCACTCGGCCGCGCGCGAGCACGGTCTGGGGTCGCTCGCCGACGTCGCCGTGGTGGTGCTGCAGGCCGACGGCTCCTTCTCGGTCATCCGGAAGAGCTCCGTGGGGGACGCCTCGTCGGTGTCGCCCTTCGTCGTGAGCCACTGACGGTCTGAGCGGTGGGGAGCACACCGACCTGGTCTCGGCACGGCCTCCGCGCGTCCCTGCGGCGGTGGCGGGGCCGGTGGGAGCGCTTCGACCTCTGGCAGCGCCTCGACGACGCGGCCGCCCGGCGCCGCCTGCGGGTCCTGGGGCGCAACCCCGCCCACCTGCTGCTGCGGATGGTCCGCCGTGCGGCGGAGGTGCGGGTGCCCGGGCTCGCGGCGGAGACCAGCTACTACCTGATCGTCTCGCTGCTGCCCCTGGTCACGATGCTCGGCGCGAGCCTGGTTGTCCTGCGCACCGTCCTCGGTGACACGGCCGTCGACGGGATGCAGGAGAGCCTGACGTCCGGGATGGAGGCCGTGTTCAGCCCCCAGGTCGCCGACGACCTCGCCGTCCCCCTGGTCCGGCAGCTGCTCGAGCAGGAGGAGGTGGGCGTCGCGCTCGGCAGCGTCCTCGTGGCGCTGTGGCTGGGCAGCCGCGTGTTCCGGGCCGCCGTGCGAGCGCTCGGCGACGCCTACCGGACGCCTGAACGCCGGGGCCTCCTGCAGCTGTGGGCGCTCGGCTTCGTGTTCACCGTCGCCGCCGTCGTCGTGACGGCCACCTTCCTGGCGCTCGCCGTCGCCGGCCCCCTGCTGGGTGGCGGGCAGCGGATCGCCGACGCCATCGGTGCCGGCGCGGCGTTCCGCCAGGCCTGGTCGCTCGGGCGCTGGCCCCTCCTCGTGCTCCTGCTCGTCGCGTTCCTGGCGTGGCTGTACCAGGTCGGTCAGAACGCCGACACCCGGTGGCGCGACGCGCTGCCCGGTGCCGCGCTGGCCACGGTGGGGCTGCTCGTCCTCGCGGCCGTCTTCCGCAGCTACCTGGAGGTCGTCGGCCCGCGCAACCCCGGACTGGACGGCGGTCCCCAGGCGGTGCGGGTCGCCGGTGAGTTCGTCGGGACGGCGCTCGCCGTGGTGCTGTTCGGCTGGCTGGCGAGCATGGTCGTGCTCGCGGGCGGGGTCTTCAACGCCGAGTGGCACGCCGCCGAGGCGGCCCCGGACGGGGAGGGCGCCGGCTCCCGGGGACCCACCGGGGAGTCGTGACGTCCCGCGGAGCCCCTACGCTGCCGTGCGCCTCGACGAACCCGGGGTGTGGTGGCGCCTCGGTGCTCCCGGTGGATCGACGAGAGGGACGGGACCGCGGTGGCGCACGCCTGGGTGGAGATGCTGGCGGCCGAGCGGTCGACCGCGGTGGTGGACATCGGGGCCAACCCCATCGACGGGGACCCGCCGTACGCGGAGATGCTCCGCGCGGGGCTGTGCACGGTCACCGGGTTCGAGCCGCAGGCCGAGGCGCTGCAGCGCCTCCTCGACGCCGCCGGCCCGCACGAGCGGTACCTGCCGCACGCGGTCGGCGACGGCGAGGCGCACGAGCTCCGGGTCACCTGGATGGGCGGGATGACCAGCCTCCTCGAGCCCGACGTCGAGCGGCTGTCGGCGCTCAACGAGTTCGCCCGGTACGGGGAAGTGCTGCAGCGCAGCACCATCAGCACGACGCGACTCGACGACGTGCCCGACCTCGGGCCGCTGGACCTGCTGAAGATCGACGTGCAGGGTTCCGAGCTGCCGGTGTTCCGGCACGGGCGACGCACTCTCGCGGGCGCCGTCGCGGTGCACACCGAGGTGTCGATGGTGCCCCTGTACGTCGGGCAGCCGCTGTTCGGCGAGGTCGACGCGGAGCTGCGCGCGCAGGGGTTCCTGCTGCACACCTTCGCCGCCGTGAAGAAGTGGCCCATCGCGCCCGCCGTGCTGGACGGGAACATCTTCGAGAACCACCAGCAGGTCATCGAGGCCGACGTCGCCTACGTCAAGGACTTCGCGAAGCTGCACGAGCTCGACGCCGAGCAGCTCAAGCACCTGGCCCTGCTCGCGCACTTCGTCTACGGCTCTCCCGACCTCGTGGTGCGGTGCCTCCTGCAGCTCGTGGCCGACCGGGCTGTCGACGAGCGGGTCGTCGCGGCCTACGCCGAGTCGATCGGCCGCTCGCTCGCCACCGACGGGGTCCGCAGCGACCGGTAGAACCGCACCGGCCGCCGGTGCTCCTCCCGGCCCCACGTCCGCTGCAGGTCGACGGTGCCCGCCGCCGGGGCCTCGACGCCCGCCGCGTCCAGGACCGCGGGAACGCCCTCCCCGCGGTTCACGTCGCGGGTGCGGCGCACCAGCAGGTGCTCGCCCACGCGGACGGGCGCGACGTCGGTCAGCTCCGCGAGGGTCGCGCCCGCCAGGACGACGGGACGGTCCAGGTCCAGCTGGAACCGGCCGCGCTGCAGCACCTCCCGCGGCGGCTCGCCCGCGTGCACGCGCGGGTCGTCGAGCACGGCGAGCGCCGCGCCGTCACGCAGCCAGACCCCGGCGTCCGTCCCCGCGAGCAGCGAGCGCACGCACGCGACGACCTGCGCGTCGCTCGCGCCGGTGTCGTCGAGGCGGACCACGACGTCGGGGTGCGACCACACCAGGTCCCGGCCGCGGGTGGCGGGGCCGGGCACGAGGCGGGCCAGGGCCAGGCCCTCGACGTTGCGGTGCTCCCGGGCCTGCTCCTCGCTCGTGCGGACGCCGAAGTCGGGCCCGTCGTGCCAGGCCACGGCGTCGGGAGCGTGGGCGAAGTCCGCGCCCTGCAGCCAGCAGCGGTGCGCGAACTCCCAGTCCTCGCCGCCGTAGGCGCGGAACGACTCGTCGAAACCGGCCACCTCCTCGAACAGGCCGCGCGTGGTGCTCAGCACGGCGGAGATGACGAACCGGTAGGCGTCGTCGCCGGCCGCGCGCAGGTCGTCGGTGCGGGCGTAGGCCTCCGCGAGCCAGGCCGGCTCCGCCAGCACCTCGGGCGCGTCGCCGTGCCCGGACAGCCAGCGGCGCAACCGTTGCGGGGACACCGTGCTCAGGTCGGCGTGGCGGCGCCGGCCCACGACGAGGTCGGCGCCCGCGGCGACGGCCCGCACGACGGCCGAGACGTACCCGGGTTCCGGGACCGTGTCGGCGTCCAGGAAGCACAGCACCTCACCGTGCGCGGCGGCGGCGCCGAGGTTCCGCGCGGCGGCCGCGCGGAAGCCCTCGTCGGCCTGCGCGACGACCCGCACCGCGTAGGGGCGGGAGCCCGGGTCGGGCGTGGTGCGGGAGCCGTCGTCGGCCACGACCACGTCGAGGAGGTCGAGCGGGTGGTCCTGCAGCTCCAGCGCCGTCAGCACCAGGGCGAGGTCGTGCGGCGACTCGAAGTGGGGGAGCACCACCGAGACCGTGCTCACGCCGCTGCCGCCCGGTCGAGGACCGCGCGCAGCCGCGCGGCCGTCGCGGCCGGGCCCAGCGCGGCCGGGACCCCGCCGGCGGCCCACGTGGCGCGCGGATCGGCCCACGCCTGCCCCAGCGCGGTCGCCAGGTCGTCGTAGAGCCACACGCAGCCGGGGGAGCGCTCGAGCAGCTCCAGCGCGTAGTCGCTGCGCGGAACCAGCGGCCGCCGCCCCGCCCCGATCCACGTGTTGATCGACCCGGACGCCGACAGGTGCTCGTGCGGGGCGACCGGCAGCACCGCCGAGCGCAGCAGCCCGGGCAGGTCCTCGTCGGGGACGTACCCCGTCACGGAGAAGGGCCGCCCGAGCGCCCGCGCGCTCGCGGTGAGGGCAGCGATGAGGTCGTCGTGGCCCTCGGACGCGCGCCCCCACGCCGTCAGCCCGACCCCCGGGGGCAGCGCGCCGAGCGCCGCGAGGACGCCCTCGTGCCCCTTGCCGGGGTAGAGGTAGCCGAGGACGGCGACGGCCCGCGGGGTGGCGTCCGCGTCGGCGGCCGGTGCGAGCGCGCTCAGGTCGGCGACGGGCAGCGGGACGACCGAGGGCGGCGCGTCGACCCCGCACGCCGCGAGCAGCCGGGCCTCGTGGTGGCTCGCCACGACCACGGCGGCCGCCGCCTGCGCCATCCGCCGGTACGCCGTCGTGCGCCGTCGGGCGTTGACGGGGCCGTCGCTGGCCTGGGGCAGGTCGTGCAGCGACAGCACGAGCGGCCGGGCCTGCGCGAGGGCGACGACGACGTCGGCCGCCTCCTCCGGCGTCCGGCCGAACAGCTTGTCGGTGACGTGGGCGTGGACGGTCCCGGGCGCGGCCGCGCGGACGGCGTCGAGCAGCTCCGCCACCCCGGGACGGCCGGGGTGGCGCGACACGAGGACGGGGCCGTCCTCGCCCAGCGCCGCCGCCTGGGCGAGCGCGGCCGCGGTGACGCCGTGCTCGGCCGGGCCGACGACGAGGCAGGTGGGGACGCTCACGCGGCGAGCGCCGCGACGGCCGCGGCGTGGCGGGTCAGCCCGGCCTCGGCCACGCCCGGGTGCTCGGCGTACCAGCGCAGGTGGGCCTCGCGCACCTCCGCGTCGCTCACGGGGCGGCCGCCGACGAGCCAGTCCGCCCGTCCCGTCCCGGGCAGCCCGAGGGCGTCGAGGACCGGGGCGAGGACGGGGGCGTGGACGCTGTCGAGCAGGGTGCGCCCGGGGTCGGCGATCCCGTCGGGCAGCCCGACGGCGGCGAGCACCCGGCCGGCCAGGCCCGTGAGGACGGCGTTGCCGGGGTGGTTGACGGTGTGCGTCGCGTCCGCGCCGGCGTCGAGGAGCAGGTCGACGACGGGCAGCGACCCGTGGCGCTCCTGCCGCCCTTCCAGCTCCCCCGCGGAGAGGGCGCGGACGGCGCGGGCCCCGACGGGCGTCGGGACCTCCGGCAGCGCGGGCCGGCCCGCGGCCAGGGTGAGGGTCCGCACGTCGTGGTAGGGCACGAGCGGCGGCTCACCCACCCCCGGCGAGCGGACGATGACCTGGAACGGGTGCAGCGCGGCCCAGCGGATCACCGGCACCACGACGAGCCGGGGCGAGCGGGGGGCACGCGCGAGGACCTCGGCGGTGCCCAGCGGCAGGCCGCGGTAGCCCGGCGTCACGGGCTGCGAGACGACGACGTCGACGGCGGCCAGCAGGCGGTCCAGGTGCGGCAGGTCCTCGGCCGTGAGCTCGTGCACGGGCGGGATCCGCACCGTCCGGACGGGCGAACCGGCGCCGTCGAGCAGCACGCGCAGCGACTCGGCCTGGCAGTTGCCGTGCACGAGCAGCAGGGGCCGCTCGTCGGCGGGCACCGGCGCGAGGCCGTAGAAGCACGCGTAGTGCTGTCGCCGTCCGTCCACAGACGCACCCTAGAGAGGGCCGCGCTGCCGCCGGTCGACGGACGGTGGCGCACACCGTTCACCGGCACGTGCTTGCATCAGCTCGTGTCCCCCTTCTCCACCGGTGCAACCCTGCCGCCGGTCCCCGACGACGCAAGCGTCCCCTCCGCACGCCAGGACAGCGTCCTGCCGCGCCGCGGCCTGTCCGCGGCAGGCCCGCGAGACCGCCTGACCATCGCGGTGCTGGGCCCCAGCCGCTACCCGGTGAGCGAGCCGTACCTGGGCGGGCTCGAGTCGTTCGTCGGGAACCTGGTGGCCGGGCTGCGGGCGCGGGGGCACCGCGTCCTGCTCTTCGCGGCCGCCGGCAGCACCGACGCGCAGCCGGAGATGCTCGCGGGCGGCGGCTGGGAGCCGGACGAGCTGTCCCGGCAGGACCCGTCGATGCCGGCCGCGGCGTTCCTGCGCGAGCACCACGCGCACCTGGCCGTCCTGGACGCCCTGCGCACGACGTACGCCGACGAGGTCGACGTGGTCCACAACAACTCGCTGCACTACCTGCCGCTGTCGCTGTCGACCACGCTGCCGTTCCCGACCGTCACGACGCTGCACACCCCGCCGACGCCCTGGCTGACCTCGGCGCTCAGCGCGGGCGGCTCCTCCGACGCCTTCACGGGCGTCAGCCGCTTCACCGCGCGCCAGTGGGCGCCGTGGGTCGAGCACGCCGACGTCGTGCACAACGGCGTCGACGCCCGCCGCTGGGTCCTCGGCCCGGGCGGGGGCGGGCTGCTGTGGTTCGGGCGGCTGGTCCCCGAGAAGGCCCCCCACCTGGCGCTGGACGCGGCGGCGGCCGCCGGTGAGCACCTGCACCTCGTCGGCCCGGCGCTGGACCCGGAGTACTTCGCCGAGCAGATCGCGCCGCGCCTCGGCGCCCGCGCCACCTGGCTCGGCCACCTGGGCGGGACGGCGCTGACCCGCGCCGTGGGCCGGGCCCGCGCGGTCCTCGTGACGCCCGCCTGGGACGAGCCGTTCGGGCTGGTCGCGGCCGAGGCGGCCATGTGCGGGACCCCCGTGGTCGCCTTCGACCGCGGCGGCATCAGCGAGGTCCTGCGGCCCCACGTGGGCGAGCAGATGGGCGTCGTGGTGCCGGCCTCGGACGTCGAGGCGATGGCCGCGGCGGTCGGCCCGGCGACGGCCATGGACCGGCGGGCCGTCCGCGCCGCGGCGCGCACGCACCTGTCGGCGCAGACGATGGTCTCGCGCTACGAGGAGGTGTTCCGGGCCGCCGTCGCGGAGCGTCCGGTGAGCGACCAGGTGCGGCTCGCCGCGTCGTAGTCGACGAGCCCCGCCGTGCGGAAGCGCTCCAGCCAGCCCGTCATGGGCCACCAGCCCCAACGGCGGTGGAAGACCTCGGCGTTGCGCAGGATCGCGTGCAGGTGGTGCACCGGCGGGTCCTGCACGGGGTGGTGCTGGTGGTGGGCCAGTGCGCCCCCGACCCAGAAGAGGGTGCCGCCGAGCGCGCGCACGGTCGCCGCGACGTCGGTGTCCTCGCCGCCGTAGCCGCGGTACTCCTCGCAGAAGCCCCCGGTGCGGGGCCAGTCCGCGGCCGTGACCGCGAACGACAGCGACCAGAACAGCCACCACTGCGACTCCTCCGCCGCGACGACCTCCCCGGCGTCCGGCACCGGGCGGGCGCGGTGGGGCTCCGCCGCCGCGGGCAGCCGGGCGAGGTCGGCGGGGGAGGTCACCCGGATCTCCGGGGGCAGGTAGGCCACCGGCCCGCAGAGCAGCGCGGGCCCCGGGATCGCCTGCAACGCAGAGGAGGACGCCGCCCGCGCGTAGGTGCCCACGAGCTCCGGCGAGGGCACGCAGTCGACGTCGAGGAAGACGAGGACGTCGGCGCCGCGGTCCAGGGCCGCGGCCGCCGCGGCGTTGCGGGCCCGCGCCAGCGGCAGCTCGCCGTCCTCGGGCACGGGGACGCCCACGACGACGCGGCGCGTCCCGGCGCTCGCGGGGACGCCCTCGACGACCGCGCGGACGCCGGGGTCGCCCATCGACACCACGACGTGCAGGTCGGGGGACTGCCGCGAGGCGGCGAGGCCGACCAGCTGGCCGCGCAGGTGGTCGTGGCGGCCCGCGACGACGGTGAGGACCGCGACCGACGTCACGGGCGGGCCTGCGCGGCGGCCGCGTCGAGGAAGGCCGCGGCGCGCTGGGCCCCGTCCCCGGGCGCCCACCGGTGCCACGGCTGCGCGCCGACGGCCCGCGCCCGCTCGAGCAGGCCGGGCCACTCGTGCGCCGCCGGCCAGCGGTCCAGCGCCACGAGGCCCTCGGCGCGCAGGCGCCCGGCCCGGCGGCGCTGCTCGTCGAAGGGCCGCTCCTGGGCGACGACCACGGCCGGCCGGCGCGCGGCCGCGACCTCGGCGACGGCGTTGTGGCCGCCGTGGACCACGACGACCTCGGCGCGCTGCAGCGCCGCCCACACGTCGTCGCCGGGGGCCGTGAGGGCCGAGCCGGGGACGCGGTGCTCCCACGTCCACCCGGGGGTCGCGTCGGCGGCGGCGCGGAAGTCGGCGTCGCTGACCTCGCGGCCACCGCTGCCCCACAGGGCGAGCACCGTGCCGGGCCGGGGCGCGACGTCCGCGGCGGGGCGCCCGTCGAAGCGGGAGAAGGCCCCGACGTGGACGACCGGGACCTCGCCCTGCGTGGCGCCGCGCTCGGCCGGCCACGGGGCGAGCAGCGCCTGCGCGAGGCTGCGCCCGAGGCGGTGGGCGGGGTCCCCGCGGTCGCCGAGCATCGCGACGACGACGACCGGGACCCCGCAGAGCCGGGCCAGCGCCGTCACCTCGACCGAGACGTCGGTGACGAAGAGCCGGGGCGCGGCCTGGCCGATCCACGCCGTGATCGCGGCGCTGCGCCGGCGCAACCCGCTGTGGTGCAGGGGGACCCAGTGCAGGGCGCCCGCGGCGGTGGCCGAGGCCGCGTCGACGGGCAGCGCGTCGTCGCGCTCCAGCCGCACCCACTCCCCGCGGAAGCCGTCGGGGCGGGCGGCGGAGCTGAGGGCGGTGACAGGGGTGCGCAGGTGCCGGCTCACGGCCACGAGCCGCTGCAGGTGCCCCGCGCCGTGGTGGTGGACGTACCAGCCGATCACGCGAGCGCGCGCCGGTAGAGGTCGCGGTGGGCGACGGCGACGTCGAGGCGCTGGGCGAGGCGGTCCTCGCGCGTGGCGGCCGACCCCGGGAGCCCGCCGAGCGCGCGCCGGAGGCCGTCGGCCACCGCACCGGGGTCGTGCAGGTCGACCTGCACCAGCGGCTGCTGCTCGTGCAGGTACCCGGCGTGCCCCGTGAGCACGGTCACCCCGAGGTCGTGGCACAGCTCCAGCCACCCCGAGTGGGTGCCGTGGCCGTAGGCCAGGACGGACACGTCGAGCGCGCGCAGGTAGGCGCGCAGGCCGGCGTCGTCGAAGCGGTCGTGCGCGCGCAGGTCGACCCGCCCGGCCGCGGCCGCCACCCGCAGCCACGCGACCAGCCCGGCGTCGTGGCGGCCGAAGGCGGGGTCGAGGGCCTCCTCGTGCACGTCGACGCGCAGGACGGTCCCCGGTGAGGCGTCGACCGCGTCGGCCAGCGCCGTGAGCACGGGCAGCGCGACGAGGTTGGCCCGCAGGCTCTTCAGGTGCAGCCCGACGACCCGCGGGGTGCGCGCGGGGTGCGGGCGGCCCACCTCGGCCGGCGGGGCCACGTGCGGGTGGGGCACGACCGCGCAGTCCCGGCCCCAGCGGGCGCGCACCTCCGCGGCCGCGCCGGGGGTGAGGGTCACGAGCGCGTCGGCGGCGGGGACGAGGACGTCGAGCAGCGCGTCGTAGCTCCCCTGCTCCGGCAGGTGCGGGTTCTGCAGGTCGTGGACGGTCAGCACGAGCCGGCGCCCGCGGCCGTGCACCGCGGCGACGAGCGCGCGCAGCTGCTCCGGCGTGCGGCCCTCGAAGCCGAAGTGCAGGTGCAGCACGTCGAAGCGGTCGGCGTGGTCCGCGACCCACGCCGCCTCGAGCGCCGGGTCGGGGCGCCACCCGGGGCCGGCCTCGCCCGCGTCGTCGCTGCGGACGACCTCGACCCCGGGGACCCGGTCGTCGAGGAGGTGGGCGACGTAGTCGTGGTCCCCGGGCACGTGGAGCACGCGCAGGGGAGCGCTCACCGCGGCGACCGCTCGGGGGCTGAGGTCGCGGCGTCGGGCACCTCGGGAGTATGTCCCACCGGGGGCACCCGCCTGCCCGCGTCGACCGGCCCGCGTCACGCGGTGTGCGCGACCGCCTGCCGCGGCACCGACGGCACCGGTTCCGGGTGAGCGGTCGGCAGCGCCAGGTCGTCGGCCGCGACCGGTCGCGCGAACAGGAAGCCCTGCCCGCGGTCGCACGAGGCCGCGATGAGCGACTGCAGCTGACCGTCCTCCTCCACGCCCTCGGCCACGACGTCGATGTCGAAGCTGTGCGCCGCGCTGATCACGAGGCGCACGAGCTCGGCGTGGCCCTCGCCGGGCGAGGAGACGAAGCTCCGGTCGATCTTCAGGACGTCGACCGGCAGGCGGGGGAGCTGCCCGATCGAGGTGTAGCCGGTGCCGAAGTCGTCGATGGCGATCCGGACGCCGAGGCCGCGCAGCGCCACCATCTGCGCGAGCGCCGTGGGCTGGTCGACGAGGACCGTCTCGGTGATCTCCAGCGTGAGCCGCGCGGGGGCGACGGCGGCGTCGGCCAGCGCCTCGGCGACGTCCTCCAGGAGCTGCCGGGCGGCGAGCTGCCGGCCGGAGACGTTCACGGCGACGCCCAGCCCGGCCAGCCCGCCGCCCTCGGCGTCCCAGGCCGCGAGCTGGGACAGGGCCCGCCCCAGCGTCCAGCGGCCGATGTCGCAGATCAGGTCGGTGCGCTCCGCGAGGGGGATGAACGAGTCCGGCGGGACGAGGCCGTGCCCGGGCCGGTTCCAGCGCACGAGCGCCTCGACGCCCCTGGTCTCACCGGTCGTGAGGTCCAGCACGGGCTGGTAGTGCAGCACCAGCTCGTCGCGGGCGAGGGCCTGGCGCAGCGCGTCCTCGGTCTCTGCCTGCAGGTTCAGGTCCCGGCGCAGCTCCTCGTCGAAGACCTCCACGACGCCGCGGCCGCTGTCCTTGGCGTGGTACGCGGCCGCGTCGGCCTCCTGCAGCAGGCGGTCGGGGGTCGTGTCGGGGCAGTCGCCGCCGCGGGGGTCGCTGACGGTGATGCCGACGCTCGCGCCGACGCGCGCGGTGCGCTCGCCCAGCGCCACGGGGGCGGAGACGTCGGCGATGAGGCGCTGGCCCAGCTCGACCAGCTCGTGGTGGTCGCGGGCCGCCTCCACCAGGACGACGAACTCGTCGCCCCCCAGGCGGCAGACGGCGTCGCCGCCGCGGACCGTGGCCTGCATGCGCCGGCTGACGGTGCGCAGCACCTCGTCGCCGGCGGCGTGACCGAGGGAGTCGTTGACCTGCTTGAAGTGGTCGAGGTCGACGAACAGCAGGCCCAGCGGCTGCCCGCTGCGCTGGGCGCGGTGCAGGGCGCCCCGGATGAGGACCAGGGCCTGGGCGCGGTTGGGCAGGTCCGTCAGCGCGTCGTGCGAGGCCTGGTGGGCCAGGCTCGCCTGCAGCCGTTCCCGCTCGTGGATGGCGCCGATCATCTGGGTGATCGAGGCGTGCACCACCGCGCCCAGCGGGCCGGCCAGCGGCTCCCGCACGACGCTGGAGGTGATGTCGCCGTCGGCGACGGCCTGGGCCTGGGCGCGCACCCGGCGCAGGCTCGCGACGGCCGCCTCGAGACCCCGGGCGACCGTGCGCACCTCGCGCGGACCGCCCTCGCCGACGTCGAGCAGCTCGCCGTCGCGCACGGACCCGGCGGCGGCGGCCAGCCGGCGCAGCGGTCGTGCGATGAACCGGTGCACGGCGACCGTGACGCCCAGGGTCAGCAGGAGGAGCGCGGCGCCGAGCACCAGGAACTGGCGCAGCTGCGCGTCGGCGCGCCGCGCCGGCTGCGCGGTCACCCGCACGGCGTCGGCGCCGATGGTCTCCACCGCCCGCCGGACCGCCGCGTCGCGGGACGTGTTGGCGGTGGTCAGGGCGAGGAACTGCGGCAGCGAGACGGCGCTCCCGGTGAGCGCGCCGGCGTCGACGGTGGCGTCGACCTGCCGGGCGGCGGGAGTGCCGGTGGCGGCGACCCACGCCCGCCGCGCCAGGGCGCCGCTCTGGTGGGTGATGTCCGCGTCGGCGGCGCGGTAGCCGCCCCAGGCCTGCAGGAAGCTGCTGCGCGCGGCGGCCCGGTCGTCGGCGGCGACCGAGAGCGAACCGAGGTAGAGGGGCACCTCCAGGCTCGCGGAGGTGGACCCCAGCTGGGCGATGCTCAGGTCGTCGACGGCCTGGGCGCCCGCCCCGTCCAGGGACTGGTCGCGGGCGGCGTCCAGGTGCGAGTCCACCTGCCGGCTCAGGTCGGCCACGAGCTCCTGGTACTGCGTGAAGACGGCGGTGACGTCGCCCGTCGCCGCCGCGCGCAGGCGGGCGACGCGCACGGCGGCGGCCTGGGCCTCCCCGGCCGCGACGCTGCCGCGGGTGCCGGCCACCGCCGCGTCGGTCGCGGCCTGCACGCTGCGCAGCTGTGCGCTGATCGCCGGGCCGGCCAGCGCCGCGATGCCGGAGACGTCGACGCCCACGGACGCCGCCGTGGTGGGGTCCTCCAGCACGGCCTCCCCCAGGACGGGGACGACCTCCTGCGTCACGCCGGCGCGCACGGCGTCCAGCAGCACGGCGGCCCGCACCTGCGCGGCGGCGGTCTCGGAGGCCCGTGCGACGTCGTGGCGCTGGTCGACCACCAGACCGGCGGCCCCGGCCAGCCCGATCACCGGCACGGCCACGAGGGCGAGCAGGCTCTGCTGGAGCGACGGGGTGGGGCGCACCCGGTGGTGGTCGGCAGGTGCGGTCCCGCACTGGAGGGACCGGCGGGTCAGCACGGCGCGGCCTGCAGCGGCGCGCCAGCGGGCCCGAGCACCGCGGCGTAGTCCGCCGCGGGCAGGGGACGGGCGAACAGGTAGCCCTGGCCGTAGTGGACGCCGAGCGCGGTCAGCGCATCGCGCTGCTCAGACGTCTCGACCCCCTCGGCGAGGACCCGGATGCCCAGGGCAGCGGCCATCGCGCACACCCCGGCGATCACGTGGGCGTTCGTGTCGCACACCGACGCGACGACCGAGCGGTCCAGCTTGAGGACCTGCACGGGGAAGCGGTGCAGGTAGTCCAGCGAGGTGTAGCCGGTGCCGTAGTCGTCCAGGTGGACGTCGACGCCCGCCAGCCGCAGGTCGGCCAGGCTCCGGTCGGCGGGGCTGACCGCGGGCAGCTGCTGGTGCTCGGTGATCTCCAGGTGCAGCAGCCCGGTGGGCACGCGGTGGCGCTCCAGCGCGGCCAGCACCCGGGCCGTCAGGTCGGGGTCGTGCAGGCTGTCCAGCGTCAGGTTCACGCTCACCGGCAGGACCCGGCGCCCCTGGTCGCGCCAGCGGGCGAGCTGGTCGACGACCTCGCGCAGCACGGCGGAGTCCAGCTGCGCGTCGAGGCCGTTGCCGGCGACGAGCGCGAGGAACGCGTCGGGGGCCAGGAGGCCGTGCCGCGGGTGGCGCCAGCGCACCAGGGCCTCCGCGCCCACGGTCTCGCCCGTGGCCAGCTCCACCAGCGGCTGGTAGTGCACCTCCAGGCGGCCCACCCCGGGGTCCTCGCTGCCCAGGAGCTGCCGCAGCTCACCGCTGAGCGTGTAGCGGCGGGCCACGGCCAGGCGCATCTCCGGGTGGAACTCGACGACGTCGTCGCCGCCCGCGGCCTTGGCGGCGTACATGGCGACGTCGGCCTGGGTGAGCAGCTCGGCCAGCGACGAGCCGGGCGCGGCGTGGGCCAGGCCCAGGCTCGCGCTCGTGCGCAGGGTCAGCTCGTCGACCTCGACGGGCACGCGCAGCGACGCCAGCAGCCGCTGGGCGACGCCCTCGGCCTCGGCCGTCGGGGTGAGCACGACGAACTCGTCCCCGCCCAGGCGGGCGACGAGCCCGCCCGCCGCGGCCGTGACCAGGCG
>Ga0160429_1000805_pt1 | contig 20481 bp, 11 predicted proteins | sample SolpanmetagenomR_FD_108199 | JGI IMG/M metagenome (GOLD analysis project Ga0160429, IMG submission 108199) | Solar panel surface microbial communities from Lawrence Berkeley National Laboratory, California, USA - R | ecosystem: Engineered > Built environment > Solar panel > Unclassified ...
ATTTTCCCCCCCCCCCCCCCCCCCCCCTACTCATTCCTTCCTCACCAAAAAGTTTTGTCCCTCTTCCCCCCCCCCCCCCCCCCCCTCCCAAATACCTATCTTATAGTATAAGAAACTTCTAAATTTATAGTTGTTTAAATAAAGTACATATAAGGAAAACCCTCTAATTATAATACATTAATAATTATAGTATTATCTAACTACGTATGTGTAATCTATAGAAATGTATTATAATTAAATATTATTACCGTCTTGATACTCCTCTCTTTATAATATAGACCTAACCGCTAATACTTGGACTTATTAACATATAAATAGATGGAAACAAGTAGATAACTAGAGATAATCTCAACTCAATTACTATAATAGACTAGAAATACTAAATACTTAATATTAATATAGATAGTTAGTTCTTAGAAAACTTCCATCGAATCTATAATAGGCTATAACTTATATTAAAATACTTTGTATTGAAAAAGTGTTAAGATATAATAGAAACTTAGAAAGTTATAGTAGTTAAGAATATAATAGTTATAGAATTAATCTTGTTACAACCTACTATTAATATAATTCAATCTTATTATATAAGAGAATTATTTCTATATAATTAGAACTAACATATATATAGTAGTCTAAATACACTACACATATTAAAGTTTGTAATATTGGATTAAATATTAATGAAGTACTCCAGACGTTAATATAATAGTAAAGTTAGCGTAATTAAAAATACTAAATAATAGGATATTATAGAATCTATATATTAGGTAAGCAATATTAGAAAAAACTTCATAAGAGATATATAAGGCTCTACTTTTAATATGCGTTCTTTACGCTAAGAGCTAAGTTTTAAAAGAGATACTACCTAATAAAGGGTAATATTAATATAGATATTATATAGATAGTCCGAACAGTGTCTTACCTATAATATCCTCTAGCTAAAGAAAAAAAACACCGTTCTTAGCGTCTATATATATATAATAACTACTCTCATATAAGGGTATATATACTTAGTACCAATCAACTAATACAGTCGTGTTATTAAATTACTTTTATTCTATTGATTAAGTAGGCGTAGTGTTCTCACGTATTACAACTATAGCACGACTAACTTTAGAGTATAGGTTCGATTCCCTAATATATATCTCAAAGTAGCTTTTTATACATTCGCCTCTAAGTTTATTTTCTAGGCTATTAAGCCCTAGGAAAGAGCTATGCATTAGGCTAAGTAATAATATATACTGGATAAGCCGTGTAGTAGATGCGCGTCTATTACTAGAGTGCGAGTACATTATAGTATAGATCAACTAAATAACAATACAACAACCAGAATCGGATCAACTTAACTCCCTATTATATTGCAATAACGTTACAAGATTATAACAACTAGAACCAGATTAACTCGGCTCTCTATTGTGTTGTAATAACGCAGTTAGAATATAACACTAACGTAATATTTAGAATAGGATCGTAGATCGTCGGTATACTAAATATGCGTAATACCCTTCTCCGGAATTGGGACGATTCTAAATAAAGAGAGAGATAGTTGTAATAACTACTTCTATATAAGGGTATATGTACTTAGTACTAATCAACTGACATAGTCGTATTATTGGGTTACTTTTATTTTGTTGACTGAGTAGGCGTAGTGCCTCCACGCATTAACTAAAAAAAAAATTAAATACATCATAAATCTTACTTATTTAAGCCTTTCTTAGAGCGTCTATATAAAACTAGTTAAACTATAGTTAATGGGAATAGATGTATGATTGTATCTAATTAAACCTAATAATAATATCTACTAGCGGGTAATACTAAGAAAGATATATATAGAATAGTTTGTATAGGACGATTAGGATTGTAAAGTATCTTATCTTTAGTATTACTGTTAAGAAACTCTTTTTATAGAGCTATAATATATAGATATGTAAAGATAAGTAGACGCTAGAGATAATCTTAAAATTATTGTAATAGAATAGAAACTAACGTGGCTATAGTAAGTCTAATATACTATATTCTATATGTGTAAAAACTATTGGGTATAAAATATACGCAAGAATTAAGTTTAAGATGGGGTTAGACCCAAATCTTTTTTTACTATTTAAACATGTAAAAAGCTACTCCTCTCTTACGGGCCTAATTCTCGTTACCTTATATAATATTCCTCTCTAGCTTATCTTTAGTTTTAGTATCTACATTTACTCTATCATAATAGACTATAAAAACTATCTACTAATATCCTTCTATAAGTATAAGAGATAAGTTTATTTGTAAGTTTTTACTATAATCATTTAATTCTTTACTCTTATATTAGATTTGCTAAGTGTAGTATAACAATTCTATTTAGAGCTTATATAAGAAGTAGTTTTTCTTATAAGCAAATAAAGAAGGAGGAAGATCTTAGGTCTAAGTACATTTTAAGCCTAATAGTTAGATTAAAGTACTATTTTTAATAATCAAACCAACTACGTATAGTACTATATCAAAAGTTTTTGTATAGCGTTCCCGCCCCCCCAATTCATTACAATACTATTTACCTCACCTTCAACCATGTCGCTACTCAACGTTTTAATCTCTTTAAACACGGTTTCGCGTTGGGGGCCTAAATTAACACCCTTTAAATGTAGAAGGATCATTTAAGAATATGGTCATGGCACTTTATTACGAGAAATTGCGTCCCAATTCAACTATCTATATATAACCATCTAATTGACTTTAGACATTAACCCCAAACGAACTAATAGAGTTTTAAAGCCGAGAAGTAGTCGCCCGAAAGCGCTTACTAAACGATAAGGCCGGGCTATATTTCAAATTATATAAAGAGAGCCAAAGATCAAGTACAAAGCTCTTTTACTTAAGGCTATACTTAGACGCAAAAAACGACATTCTATTTATTGACTTTTAAAGGAACACGGTATAACAAATTGACTTTCTAAGAAGCGCCCACTATTGATAGAGGTTATTATAGCTAAGCGCCTTATTTAGGCCTTAGGTATTTGTGCTTTAGGTTCACAATTTCTAAACTTTATTCTCTAGTTAGATGAGATAAGTCCCTACTATTTACGAGCCTAGTCTTTACTTTATATAGGATAACGCTCCTATCTATATACTACGTCTTACTACTAAGTAGTTACGCGATAAAGGTGTTGAGGTACTTAAGTTATATCTACTATACTTACTAGACTTCAACCCAATTGAGCACGTATAGGATTATATTAAAGATCTTTTAGAAATCATTGATCTAGGCCTTAATGAAGCTACTAGAGGTAAAGAGGTAATTCGGAAACGAATAATCAAAGCGTTATTAGAGACTTAGGCTCGGGTTCCAATGTCATATATTAATAGATTGATTAACACGTACGAGTATCGCATTAACGCCGTAATTATAGCAAACGGCTGGTATATAAAGTACTAAGTCTTAGTATCACGAATCTGCAAAAAGCGCATTCATACACCTTATAGTTATTGTATTATAATTGAATGAAGTTGTGGTGATTATAGTAGTAACCCCGCTATACGAAAACTTTTAGTATGGTATTATAATACTTAACTGACTTTAGCTATAGTTTGTCACAATTTACTATATAATGATTCTTAGATTTACAAACAGATTCTATAGTCTAACAAAATGCTACTATAACAACACTAAAAATATAACTAATCAGATGTTATTAATTATTAGGCTTTTTATCGGAGAGCAAATTAATCTATAAAGCTAATCTACTACTTCCTATAGTAGAATCTCTCTATTACAGTTTTCTCTTACTTAGTTTTACAATATTATCTATAATTGATTTCTAATTCTCTTACAAATATATTAAACACTAATAATTTCTTTCTATAAGATTTCTAAACAAAAATTCTTGTATATTGCAAAACGTAACTCTTTCTTAAAAACATGGTCTATTTATTTTTATAGCTATTGTAGCTCTTATATATTATATATATAGATACTATTTAAGATAAAAAGTTTGTTCAAATATCTAACTTAATATACTTAGAGTTTACTACAAGACAGGATTTAGTATACCGTTCTATATTGCTTAATATACTATGTGATCCGTCCTAAAACGCGGGATTTTTACGAGACAGAGGCTTAGCCTCGCGGGACCCTAAAAGAGATACCGCAAAAAACTAAAGTCTAAAAGTACTTAGTAAAATATAATGTATGCCAGACTCAAGTTATATTACTATAGTATATTATAACTACAAGTTAACTAGATTTATAAAGATATGTCACTTGAAAGGAATATCTATATTAGTTAGGCAAAATAAGTTAGAGGATATTGCATCTGGAATTGTTATAGTATATTATAGTTTATAGTCTTAACTTGCTATTGCGAGTAGGGTGCCGCATAGACCATCCGTGTAACGCCTATATTAGCTTCGTCTCTCTAGAGAGAGAGATCTATTAGATTTTCCACACACAATTATTTATTTTACTCGCGCGACCCGCGATTGTGTTAACGCCCGTTTGGGCTTTTAATAATAGTAGTACTAAGCTAGTTGCACCTAAACCAGCTCTCATTTGAGCAACTAGGAGATCTTTCTCTCCACTAGTTTTTTCAAACACTAGTTCTCTAAACCACTCCGCACTAGCTCTAATAGAGTACTAACCCTATCTCGGGTTTTATAATGATTGCTCCCACCGGGAATGTGACGGGAATACTACCCCGTGGGTTATCTAATAGAATCCCGATAAAGCGGAACAGTATCTTATCTCTTAGCGGGATAAGTATAGCGTGTCTCGGGAATGCGTCGGGCGTAAAGTCGTCGGACGCATGTCACCGGGAAACCACCGGGCCGATTGGCTCCGGAATTCACATAAAAGACTCCTCCCATTAAATTCCCGGCCCTTCCCCGTAACGATTCGTTTTTATCACTATATAGACATATACGAATCTACTCTTAACACCCTACCTAACCCTCTTTACAGGTTTCTACGTTCGTTGAACTAGTAACTACTATAGCGTTGTTTCTCGCTCCCTTAAAGCTTAAATAGCGTTCAATCTCCTACCACACGCTGAGCTATAGATTTAAACGCCCCTATACCTTCTCGTAAACCGCTATAGGGTTCTACCTTACGAGAGTCGCTTGCGGCTTCTCTTAAGTCCTTTAATAACTAGTATCGCGACTCCCTCCTTAGCGTTAAAGCTTTATCGTATCCGCTCCTCTTCTTTCTTACTCTCCTTCCAATCTTTCTTCATAAAATATAACTCCTATAACCTCCTACGAATCAATCCCACCCGATTGCGTCCTTACTAGGGTTCACTACGGGACGAGATATTATTATAGGATCCCGTCGTATCTCGTACTATAGGGTAAACGGTACGTGATTATTGGTCCCGTTTATCGGTACGGGCGGGGCGGGATATCTATACGGGATCCCGCTTCTCTCGTAACAACTTTTTTTAATATAAGGACCGGCTAAAGCTCGTATTATTTTCGGAAGGAAGATTACGCGAAAGCGTAGGTAAATGCAAGCGACTATAACAATACTATAACAATCTACCACATTACTTTACTAAGACTGCCTAGTGTAGATATTCCTAACCTTTTTCTTTGGCTATATAGGAGGATTAGGGCGCTCGTTAGTAGCACTAATATACCCACTCTTTCCCTTTACAAGTTCATACTTCCGCTTAAGTGACTCTACTTCAATAGGGTCTTTCCGATGATCGTCCTCCTCTATAAAATACTCTTCCCTATCAAGCTCTACTTAGAGATAAGTATCGGTCTCCCGGAAATCGTACGTTAGATGTATAAGGTCGGAAAATATGCCCGGAAGGTATAGCCGGTTAAACGGCCACCGTGCTATAGCGATACTAAAGATCCTTTCTATACCGATAGAAGCGCCCGGAATAGTAAGGATATTACGGGCGATAAGGGCAAGTTGAGGGTATTAAGCCGCACTCTTACGCTAGAAGTCAAGAACAGCCATATCCTTATCTATACTAGTCGCCGCTAGCCGAAGACATTATTAGCTACGACTGTAATAATACTATAATAATTACTACTAAGCTTACTCTCGCGAAGAAAGAGATCAAGCTCCTATCGGATTAAATTACCGCCTCTACTTCTACCACGTATATCTAAAATACTAATTATTGTATCGAGGGACTTATCGTCGACGTTAAGCTCGGTATAATAAGTTAGAGTTACAGACGCGGTCGGCTTGTAATATAGCTACTATAGATCATAGAGCTCGTCCTTGTAATACTCCAACTAACTTGGCTGGTCGTCCTTAGTCCTCTACTCTAGCTTCTTAAAAAGAGTAATACTACTAGCTAGAGCAAGTAGAGCGGCGATGCCGTATACAACACTAAGATTACCGTTAGTACGACTATAGTACTTACGAAGCTTCTTAAGTGCGGCTTTAACAGACGCAACTAGGCTTAGCTTCTATAGGATGATTTTCTTAGTAAGCTTAGTGCGTACGTCCTCAAGTACATCGATCATCTTATTATAAATCTAGAAGACGTAATAGATCGTTGGTGTACGAGATGCCGATATAAGCTTTATAAACTTATAGAATAGCGCTATAAGGGTAATGATATATTCTACCTGCTTCTATTTCTCTCCAACTCATAAGTACGGAGTTATAGACAATATGGCTTCGAGCATGTAAATCTTACCTAGTGAAATGAAAAGGTAGTTGATGTTATCCTTATACCTAATATATTTGTTTATAACGTAACGAAGGGAATGCGCGCGAGTGAGTATTGTGTAGGTCGAGTCCCATCGAGTCTTAATATCCTGGAAGAGCTTATACGGGTAAACCTTCAGCTTGTTTTTCTCTTAGTAGGCCTTAAGGAGAGTCTCAAAACGCCCTAGACGCTAATTACTATAGTTGATATAGACCAAGAGCCTTTGGATCTTCGTCCACCCATATTAGTAAGACTATAACAATACTATAACAATGCGACAATACCTTCGCTAGGGTAAGCGCTACACTAGAGTTCCTATCTACTCTAGATTCCGCCTCGGTTCGAATTTTTGCTATCTCGCTCTACTCTCTACTTGCCTCTCAATTTCTTCGAAGCTTATTATTGATTGGGCTTACATTGATCGTCTCAAGTAGTTCTCTAATAACAAGTTGCAAAATATAAGCAAGGCAGGGAATATAGACAAGCGTATTAGTTAAACCCGGGCGTAGTATTATAAACTTCGCGTAGTGGTTAAGCTCGTTAGCGGCTATATCGATAGTCTACCGTAGATCTACGGGAATAGGAGGGGCGAGCTATTCACGATTGAGGAACTCTTTACTAAGGTGGCGTTATTCTTTCCGATACTCGTCGAAGAACGATAGATTATTCGAGGCGTTATCTATTATAAAGGCTAATACCCGGTCGTAGATCCCGTGGTCAATTAGAAGCTTATTTACGACTTCCTTTAAGTATAGTCTAGTCTCCCGTGTCTTAATATGTACGAAGCCAAGTAGGACTTTATGATACTTGAAGTTAGAGTTAAGGAAGTAAGCTAGTACTATAAGGAATACCCGACGGTTAGGCGCGGACTATCCATCTATTACGATTGCGACTTTCGCCTAAGGATGACTTATAAAGAGCGCCCTATTCTATAGTTTTATAGCGATAGCTTAGGTAGTTAATATACGCTTTATAGATGTAGGACTTTTTAAGGAGTTTACTATATCAACATCGAGGCTTACGATAAGCCGCCTAAACGCAATATCGCGGTCGAATGTTATTAGGAGGTTTACCAATATTAGCATGTGAATGAAGTACTCGTTGAACTTCTTAGGGTTAAGTTCGCCGTATACCTCAATATACTCTTTACGGAGGCAGGCTTGCTAAATAAATTGTTACAGTATGTTACAGTCGGACTCGAGCTAAGTTGCACTTACCCGGGCGTAGTAGCCTTCTATAGCATGCATAGCGTCTAAGCCCTTAGCTTGCGCTAGCTTATTGCAAGAAATTGTCTCTATATAGCCTATAATCCCGGACGTTCCGGTGTTTCTTCTACCTAGATGCGTAAGTACAGCGTTATAACGCCGATAAACTACATATGGTTCGCCCGTGTTAACTTCAGCGTCTTATAATGTTTACTCCTACGCCTTAGTCTTGTAATTGGCTCTCTAGTTGATCTTCTTCGTTCCCTAGGCATACTAAGAGGTTGTTTGCTACTAGTCGTCAAAAACTCGTTCGGTGCTAGGGTCCTAGATATAGCACGGCTTTAGTCTACCTACTAGGGTAAGCGTACTAACGTCTACGACGGATGGGCGAGTGATAGAATCGCTAAAGGAGAAGGGATTAAGCGCGCCGTATTCGGTATACTAAGTCGATATAGCTTATATATTAATAGTAACGTCGATAGGGTCCTCGATAACCTCCTCGATATCCTCCTCGGATGGCTCCGTAAAACGTTCTTCGGATCGCTTCTTAAAATCGCGACCCTCCTTAAAGCGGGGACTTAGTAGCGGGGATAATAAACTTTCCGCCATTATTAAGGGAAGTAGATACCTTACTTGAAACTCGACTACGGTATCTAATAACGGGATACCGCAGCGGTATACCGTATATTTATTACCCTCTTAAGCCTCGGGCAATCCGGTAATTATGTAATGATGCTATAGTATATAATTGATACTACTACTAATACTACTACCGAGATAGACGCTTGCTCCTCCATGTTCGATTATCCGGTTCTATACCGAGGTACTTAGACTATTATATACTATAACAACTCTAGGCTAATCCCACATATATAGCTTACCCGTAAACTCATGCATAGATAGACTAGACATTGGAGTTTCTCTCTTATACACCCTCATACTCCCCACGGCTTCCTACCCAGATTACCTCTCTTAATACTCCTCCTCCGTAGCTTATAAAGTTAAGATTAAGAAACATAAATTCCGAGCTAAGTCGAAGCGACATTGCGCTTTCGCTCCGCGATACTAAAGTTAATACTACTCGAACTTACGATAGCACGCAGGATTAGGCTACGTAGGTAAGCCTAGTATATTTATGCTTAGTTGTCTAAATATTGTAGAGCTAAATGTTATACGTAGCTTAATGCGGACTCAACCTAAGCGGATTCGACTCGAGCGCTTTTATCCTAAGCGTAGTTGATCTATATAGACTCGACTCAAGAAGATTCGACTTAAGCGTTTTTAGCCTAAGCGTAGTCGCCCTTAGCGCAATCGTCCCTAGCGCAATCACCCCTAGCAAAGTCGACCTAAGCGGACTCCACTTAAGCGGACTCGATTTAAGCAGACTCTACTTAAGCGTATAAAATAGTCGAAGGCCCTACCGTTAAGTCGGCGATTTCCCTTAGCAACCCCGATAGCGAACGTATATAAGAGGTATATACCCTTCCCGGTTAGATGGAAGAGAGCGTGTAAGCGCCTACAAAACCCTATAAGAGGAAGAGGGCAAGACCGAGGACGCCAAACCCGTTTATAAAGCCACTATAAAGACCCTTTAAATGTGCACCTAGGACAAGACGTTTGTAACGTATCATCACAGCCACCTAATAAGAGGAGGCTTACCGTCGCGCCCTAAAGATAGGTTAAACAAGCCGGAAGCAGCCGAGGCAATAAGCTTTATTAAGTATATCATTACGCTATCGCTACGTTATTACTAAAATAAATTAGCTAAGGCGATACAAGAGATTATAATACAGCAAGTAAGTACGTTGCCTACTATAGCGTTTATAGTATTTAGCCGATACGTCCGTGAGATTATCGCGAATATATATAAGACTTAGTTTCGTTTCTAGACTACTACTATAAGGGCGCTATAGGAGGCAGCCGAGGCGCATATTGTGTTAAGGTTCGAAGGTACTATATTGCACTAATACCGTAAGAGTACTTTACTAATAGGGTAGCGTTATTACTTTACGCTATACACGCGAAGCGCGTTATAGTACTTGTCTAGGATACTATACTTGTTGATAGGCTACGGAAGATTGTTTGACTTTATAACTAGCTATTCAAACTACATCTATAATTTGACATGTCTAGTCTTAAAGCAGCATTGGCTCCTTAACGAGACTAAAGATTGACGATTAAAACGACATATCACCCTACATCCCCTTGGGTAAACAAGTAGCTAGGCCATTCTTATCGAAAGTAGTTCCTACGATTATGTCGTAGGCCTCACGGCACTTCTCTAGTATATAGGTCAGGACTATAACAATACTATAACAATTAGATAGGTACTCACCGGGCTCTTGATTTAGTATCCATCTATTTACTTTAAGGTTAAAATCTAGAGGGAAGAACGGTAGCAAGTCTAGATTGAAACCTTCACGCTACGCCGCCTAGCTTGTTATTATACTTTTTTTCTCTTAGAGAAGCATATACCCTAGCGGAACGTAGAAACCCTTCTAAGTCTTAGCAGCGTTGTATAGCGTAGTAAGGAGAGCCTAGATACGTATTAGTGTAGCGTGGAAGATAGATAAAGCTAGTATACTACATCGGGGCCGCCGGCGCTAGTATCGACGTTAATCTCTATAGTATCGCTATTGTAAGGAGCCTCTATTGAATTAGGGGTTTTAAACTCTATAATGTCATCTATCGCGGTCCTATAATCACTAGCCTAAATACTTGGATTCTCTCCGGTCGAAGCGTTGGGACTAAACTCTTCGTCGTATATAAGCTTGCCCTCTATAGTGTCCTACTCCGTTTCGTACTCATTCTCGTAATCTTTAAGTAGATACTCCTTCTAAGATTCGGCTTTGAGCTAGTTAAGAAGACGCTAGGTATGTTAGATTCTAACTGTAATATACTGTAATAATTACTCTATAACACACTATAGCAGCGTTGGGTATACGGAGGGCTACTTATAGAAACACGCCCGACTAGAGGTACTAATTATAAAGGCCGCGGAGATCCGTCGCCTCTACTATTAGCTAGGCTGTCTAGGCCGCCTCCGCTAAGAGTTTAAGCTTATTAGTAGTACTAAAGATAACTATTCCTTAGAATAGTGCGAGGCGCGTCCAATTCGCTATAACGTTGGCGTATTTAGTGGCTATATCTAGATAATCCGTCCTAATCGTAGTTAGTCTATACCGTGCTAAGATAATAATAGTGGCCTAGCTACGCACCTCTCCTATAGTAGAGCTAATAGCTCCGAATCTAACAGCTAGCTATACTCCCCAATAGCGCTCTCGTCTCTAAGTTACCGGGTACCGGGCTATATGCGAACCTTTTATAAGTCCTTAAGTTCTAACTCGTCGTCTTCATCTCGGACATTACGGTTATCGTCTTCTAGGATACCAAGATCGATAAAGAAGTCATTTGGGTCGATAGAGAGCCTAAGAGAGTTAATACTATAACATACTGTAATAATACAGGTAGACATACTTCAAATGCGATAGTTTTGCGTCTATCTTAGCTAGGTTGGCTAGGTACTCCGGATTGTTATTCATTTGTACGAGAGACTCTCTATATACGCTAAGATATCCGGGTAATACTAGCTTTTACTCTTTAGTGATACTAAGCCCGAATCTTTTCGTAAAAGTGAAGTTGGCCGCCTCACGTAGAAGACGCGCCTGCTCTTCTTCGCCTCCCTCGAGGAATTCTTTTAATTACTTAACCTTCTTCTATAACCGCTATTTTACTTAACAATTAGCTAAGCTAGCGTTGAATGCTGCGATCTTACTACTCTCTTATTCCGACTATCGAAGCTAGGAAAGCGTAAATAGAGAAATCAGGTTCTATATATCAACATATCTTACCTCGCGAGTTTTTACTGAGAAGGTGTTTGACGAGTACTCCTCCTTAGCCTTCCTCTTTCGATTCTCGAGAGTAGCCGTTAGATGACCTAGGAGTCTCTTCGCTAGAGACAAAGGCGCTAGAGATAACCCAACTAAAGTTGAACGTGCTAGCGACGTTACCGAGTTTGAGCGCATAAAAGACGTTACTAAGGACGGTCGCGAGGGCAGGGCGAGCGTAGCCGCTCTTACGAGAGGGGTAGAGGGTAAGCGCGAAGGCGAGGGCGAGGGTTTCTACGTACTATGCGTAGCTATTACGAGGGTTATTACAGTCGCGATATGCTATACCTAGCGAGTTATTATAGTCTACACATAAAAGAAGGTAAAATAGAGTTGGCTTACTAAGGGAGTATTAAACGTGGCAACGGCGCGTGGGTAATCTACATTACGGGGAGCTAGAGAAGATCTTAGGAGGCTATATACGTTATGGGCTAGTGCTAAGGCTGGTGCCTAGAGCGCTAAGGCTAGTGCCTGAAATGTTACTGCAGCTGTAGCCAATTACATATTGTTTCTAGAAGTTATCCGAAACTTAGACCGAATCGGGAAGATCTATTCCCAGCCCCTCCACGTTCTTATATGTCAATACCCTAGCCTACTTCCCCCCCTCTGCTTTCTTCCTTATAACCTCCAAAAGCTTCCGTACATTTTATCTATATAGTTGTCATAGTTGCTAAGCCCAATTATTATAGTCGTTTACGCCCTACCTCTCTACTACGGTTACAATATCTAACGCCGCGGAGTTAGAAGAGGACTTTAGCGGCCTTACGTTTACACTAGAAGAAGAAGAGTTCCTTACTTCACTCTTGGCTTCCTAGAATCAACTCTTCACGGAAACGTAGCAACTTAATAGGTAAGCTAACCCTTATCTATCCACAAAGTCTAACATTCTAACGTTATAGCCTCTAACCCGCTCCTACTAGTCAACCTAATAGCCAGATAGAGACCCCGCCGTCTAACGAAGAAGCCGAACCCTTAATCCCCGAATAGCTTAACGAAGAGGCGATATAGCAACTACATCATTTGTGGTTAGACCTAGGCGGTATATAATACGCGCCTCTGGTACGCAACGGTCTACGCCCCGTTTCCCCTATACTATCGCTTACTATTGGTGTTACCCCCGAGGGACTTTAAGACTCTTTATATGTCAGCGATACGTCCGCGTAGCAATCGCCTAGTACTAAACCTTAAATTACCCGCCCGGCTACGCCCATCTAGCGCGACGTAGATAAGGCTATATATACCCCTACCCGAGACAAAGTCGATGATTATATATAGCGTCTATCTTCGAGCGGTAATATTAGTAATCTTTAGACTACACCGTAACAGCTTGATCCCCTAAGTAACATTAGCGGAGAGGCGTAACCCGATCCTCTAGTAACTCCTAGCAGCGATACCTAGGTCGCCCCTCTAGTAGATACTAGCGGCCAGCAACCCGCTTCTACTAAAGAGTAAGTTTAAGGCCTACCCTACTATACTCATGTGCTAATTAGACAACTAACTATAGTCATACGGTGACCCTTCCTGGTTGGCCATACGACTTCTTGTACCTTGCTTCGCCGGAGACGCTAATAGATAAATAATAGAAACTACTCTACGAGTTCCAAGTTGCATACTATACGGGCGTAGGCAGGTGGATCGAGGTAATGGATTAGTAGAATACGGAGTAAGTTTTATCGATATTTAACTTAGCTTCTCTTGCTAACCATTTCGATCTAGTGCTATTTATCGCAAACGTTGCGCCGAAGAACGTCGTAAAGCGGTAATCGTCGACGTAAAGGCGTTAGTAGAAGTGTCCGCCGAGGCGCTAGTAGAGGCGTAACTATCGGTCCTAGTAGAGGCGCTAGTAGGAGAGCCAGCACCGGTCCTAGCATCGGCCCTAGTAGAAGCGTCCGTAGAGGCGTCTATAGAGGCGTCCGTAGAGGCGCTAAGAGAGAAGCTAGTTGGCGAAGAAACAGCGGTAGCGCCAGGACCCCTAAGACTTACCGGAGTTATAAAAGGCCGTATCGACGCAATGTTAGCGAGGGCGAGAACGAAAAACGTTAACAAACCTGCTAAACCTTCAGAGGTTTCTACTCCCGCGAGCGTAGGTCCGACCGAGAATAAGGACGGTAGTTTAGTTCGTCTATATACAACGAAGGGTCTTTTAATAAGAAAGGCTACTATAGCGCGGAAGACTCCTTCTTAAAACAAACCGAAACGTAGGCCGAGCTCTAAAGCACTATAGCTAGACTAGAAGGAAGCATATATAAAGAAAAAGGCAAACCCACAGGAGACTCTTACCGCTAGACTCAAAAGGATAAACAATAATATTAAGGCTACGAATCTACGACTAGAAGCGATGGGCTCGGCTACGCGTTATAATCTGTTTACTAGGGCTAACCTTCCGGACCCTCTATCACGCGAGATGTATAGCGCTAGTAAGTTTAACGTATATAAATTGTTACAGTATTGTAATAGTCTACCTAGCCCTCCGCGAAATTAGCACCCTTTAGCGGACAACTAATCTCCTTATCTCCGTTCTCCTCTTCTCGCGCTTTATTTGGGAGATTATATAAGGCATAAATCCCGAGCTTCGCATATAGAAAGGCGCTCTTATAGCGATACAAGAGGCGATAGAAGCCTTTCTCGTCCGCGTCTTTAAAGGTACAATTAATCATCCTCCTAGATAAATATCCGCTAACGTATAATAGATATAATACTACTCGCTGTTCACGCCAAACGTGTTATAATATAGCTAAAGGACATAGCTCTTACGCAACGCTTATGCAACTAGTAAGTTAATTCAACTCTTTTCTATAAAACTTAGCTTACGCTACCTAGCTTTTAGAAAACCGCAAAGACAATATATACCCGCCCGTCTCTAAAATATTATAGAGATAGATAGTACGCGTTTAACGACCTTTATTACGTGATATAAGAGATGAAAAAAGCAGTTAGATGCAAAGATTCAAGAGTAGATACCCCTATAGATTGAGAATAAAATGAAGTCTTCTATAATGCAAACAAACTATAGTGTACTGTAATATACTGTAACAATTGCAGATATAGTATCCCCTAACTCATCTTACCTAACTAACGTAGATATCTCTTTCAAGTAATACATCTTTATAAATGCACTCAACTCGCTATTGTAACATACTATAACAATATAACTTGGATCTAGCGTACATCATTTTTTACGAAGTACTTTCAGACTTTAGATTTTTGCGGTATCTCTTTCGGGATCTCGCGGGGCCAAGCCCCCGTCCTATAAAAATCCCGCGTCGCGAGACGGGATATACGGTACGCTAAGTAATACGGGACGGGATACCAAATCCCGTCCCGTGGTAAACCCTAGTCCTTACCGGTTTTCACCTTATAGCGTTCACTTAAACACAATTAACCTAGGCAAATATAACTCTAAACGAAGCGTTACGGTAGTTCTCCAAAACTTACAAGCCGGCTCTACAGCCCCGCCGCTCACGTTTCCGAGGACTAGTAAACCTAGGCTAGAACGAATACCTACCGGAGTGGCTTACAACGCTAGTAATTTTCAAGAAGGCGGTATAGAAATTCATCCTTAACGTAAACGCTATATTAAGAGACATCGACCCCGGTTCCGACGGCGATCTTAGATTAGAGATTCCCCTCAACGCCCTCGTTTTCTCTACAACGATCGGAATAGAAAAAGAAGCATTAAAGGATACCCCGGTTAAGTCAATTAAGTATAACGCGGGCACCCTACCTAAGCCGGTTATAGATAAGCAAATCGAGGATCTACGATTCCTAGGGTCCTTTGAAGTTGATTCGCTACAAGTAAACTCTCTATAGCTTGTTTCAAACGAGTCTAAAATACCTCTACTACCGAACGTCAACTACAAAGCCCTAGCTAAACTAAAAAACCCACGCCGTAGGACGTTCGACTATATAGCCGCATTTAGGCCACTATAAGTAATACCGAGAGCCCTACGTAAACTAACTAACTACTCTTCTGTAAAGGGGGTTAGGTAGGGTGTTAAGAGTAGATTCGTATATGTCTATATAGTGATAAAAACGAATCATTACAGGAAAGGGTCGGGAATTCGATAGAAGGAGTCTTTTATGTAAACCCTAGAGCCAATCGGCCCGGTAGTTTTCCGGTAACATATGCCCGACGACTTTACGCCCGACGTATTCTCGAGACACGCTATACTCATCCCGCTAAGAGATAAGATACTATTCCGCTTTATCGAGATTCTATCGGATAACCCGCGGGGTAGTATTTCCGTTACATTCCCGGTGGGAGCAATCATTACAACTATCTCCCTTTCCGATATGAGTCGTCCCGATTCCCTTACTATTATAAAGGGCTATCTAGATTTAGAGAACTAATAGATGGGACTCGAAGACCTAGCATCAAGCCTTAACCTTATATAAGAGTTCGAAGCCAGGTTGGAAATTTAAGAAGCATAAACGCTAAACAACCGAGGAAAACGCAAATAGCAATTATAATAACGAGAGAGAACCGCGTAATATACCTTATAGTATCTTAAGGATCCCTATAGAAACAATATCACGTGCGCGGCGGAATCTATTTTCGCGTTCGGCTCAAATAAGTAAATATTAATAATTAGCCTCCCTCCTTTCACATCATCCCTTTACTCCTAATACTTCTACAACCTCTATCTTCCGATTAACTTCAATAATAGACTCTACCTTTCTAGTAACGCAGCAATAATGTCGGACAAAAAGTAATAACGGGGTAAATGCTACGTTATAACTCCTATAGCTACGAACCCTTTCCCCGGTATTAACGCCATTACCTATAGTTTCGTTAATATTATTATAGGAATGAGAAACGCTTTCCCCGCCGACGACGAGACCGAGGTCTAGGACTTAAATATTAGCTATACCGATAAGAGAGAATTTCCACGTAAGGAAGATAAAGGGGTGCCCTCTAATCGAAACACCTATAGGCTCTATACCAACTAGAGGATGGGAGCCTTGCCTAGCGGAACAATCGTCAAATTCTTTCTAGGACAAGTTGTTATAGATACCTAGGGTAACCCTACGAATATCGGTCCTCTACGAGGAACACTAGGACTTATTAAGCTGAACGGTCTTTACTACGTTCTAGTGATTTCCGGGATAAGAGCCTTTATAGGCAATATAGAGGTTTCTTAGACGGTCCAAATTGCTACGACGAACGGTCGAGAGGCTAGGAAGGCGTCTAACGAAGCTTAGCTCTCAATCGTGAACTATCCCGTTACGCCTCTAGACTAATAGATAGATGATATATTGGTTTTCTACTTCCTATAGCCGGATGACCTAATCGCGCTACTTAGCGGCAAGATCGACGGCGTAACAAACGCGCTACTAAGCATTAAAGTAGAGCTTAGGAAGCACGTAAAGGGATCTAAGTAGGCTATAAAGAATAGGAAGCGTAAGAGAGACGAGCTAAAAACGTCGGTCGTAAAGGCGCCGCCCGTAAAATTAGGTCTCAACGATATTATCGACGCGGACGCGGACGGAAATAACGAAATAGTAAGCGTTTATAGTTATAACGTTAACCTAGCGATAGTTACTCCCTCGGGCGCGTAGCGGAGGTTTTAAATCTCCGATAGTACGTTTAAGAACGTACTTACGACGTCGAATAGATTATTGGGTATCGGGCCCGGGGATTTAGTATTATAGGTAAAAGCGATAGCGGCCACGCTTAGGGCACAAGCCGATAGCTTAGACGAATTGGCGAATAATATCCTAGCTAAAGACCGTTACACGGCTACGTTAAAACGAATCGAGGCCTATATATAACGGAACGCGGACGTAATACTAATACTAACTTTCGCCCCTAGATTCTTTAAAAGCCGTCCGGCATTTATAAACACACGAGGATTAAGCGTTACCCCAACATCTAGTAAGAATAATACGGCTAACGGCATATAAGTCGTAAACGACGCTTAAGCAGTCAACGTTGTTTCGCTACTCTTTCCGAGCGTAACGAAACCAACTACTAGTACTTAGCCGTCCTATATACCGGGAGCATAGGCAGCCAACCGTGTTTTCCTACTATTCGGAAATACAACGACGCCGACTAGTAGTATATAGCCGTTTAACGCCCCGGTAGCACAGCGAGCCAACCTTGTTCTACTAGTCTCTACAAACACAATGCAGCTAGCTAGTAGTGCTATACCATTCTATATGCAAACAGTATAGCTAGCCAACTTGGCTTTATTACTCCCTATAAATACGACGTAAACGGTCAACGATATAGCGCCTTTCTACGAGTAAGGGGAACAGCCAACCAATATTGTTCCACCTCTCTCCGCCCACAAGGCACAAGCAATCAACAACGTATCACCGTTCTATAGGCGCGTAGGATATCTCGCTAACGTTGTATTGCTATCTATCGCGAATCTACTACAACCAGCCGGCTTCGCTATAACGTTTAACACGTAGGTAACGCCGCTAACCGTAGCGGCTATACCACTCCTACTATAATAAACTAAGGTTACTCCGTTATACTATTCCTATACCGCGGAGGCTATTAATATAGGTATAGCTCGTAGTCTAGATAGTAAGGAAATAACGGCCGGTATCTCTACGCAATCTAAAGCTTAGTCTAAAGCGTATTCTAAGGCAATACGAGCGACAATAGCGGCTTTACTATCTAAGGCCAATACCACTACGCGAAGCCATATAACACCGGTTATAGATAAACGTCAAATGCGCCACGTTGCGAAAGTTTTAAAGGAACTAGAATAGCTATATAAAGCAACGGCCCTTCCAATAAAGAGGGTGAAACTCAATAGTATTAAACGACCGATCCGGATTTCCGACGATAAAGAACTGCTCTAGGAGTCCGGAAGCAATCTCCAATAAAGTCCAATTAAGCGTAGGCCTAATATTAGGCAAACTAACGTAGGCACCGGAAATAGTCGGATAGACGCGCCACGGTTGGAACCGATAGAACCTTTTAATTTAGACCGGCCGGCTATAATAAGATTTACCCCGACGCTAAAATAGACGGACGATAGAGGCGGCAATAACGCCGATCGTATAGATATACCAACCTAGAACGACGTATATATATACATCGAACGTATACTAGACTTCTATCTTAGAGTTCAATTAGATATAATACGAACTTATAACCCGAAGGAAAAGGCTATATTTGACTATATTATTGGCGATAGTAATCCCTAAGTCCTTTAAACAATACTCGTAGAGTACAAATTCACCTACTACGTTAGCAAAACGCCAAGCGTTGTATGGGTAATTATATAGGGCCGGGAGTAGGACTTTAGGAGGCCGGTAAATGCGAACATCAACTAGTACTTTAGAACTAGGACGGCATAATTAGCCAGGGAGAATCGGCGGCTAACGCCTATATTAGCTTCGTCTCTCTAGAGAGAGAGATCTATTAGATTTTCCACACACGATTGTTTATTTCACTCGCGCGACTCGCAATTGTGTTAACGCCCGTTCGGGCTTTTAACACTTGTATTATGAAGACTTTATTTTATTCTCAATCTATAGGGGTATCTACTCTTGAATCTTCACATCTAACTACTTTTTTTATCTCTTATATTACGTAATAAAGGTCGTTAAACGCGTACTATCTATCTCTATAATATTTTAGAGACGGGCGGGTATATATTGTCTTTGCGATTTTCTAAAAGCTAGGTAGCGTAAGCTAAGTTTTATAGAGAGAATTTTGATTAACTTAATAGTTATATAAGCATTGCATAAGGGCTATATCTTTTAGCTATATTTTGATACGTTTGGCGTAGACAGCAAGTAGTATTATATCTATTACACATTAGCGGATATTTAACCTACATCTAAGAGAATAATTAATTATATCTTTAAAGACACGGATGAGAAAGACTTCTATTACCTCTTATATTACTATAAGTGCGTTTTCTATATGTAAAGCTCAAAGTTTAGGTCTTATATAATCTTTTCAAATAAAGCACAAAAAGGGAGAATAGACATAACTTTATAAGAAGGTTAGTTATACGCTAAAGGGTGTCAATTTATAGAGAGCTAGGTAGACTATTATAATACTATAACAATTTATATGCGTTAAACTTACTAGCGCTATATATCTTAGATAATAGAGGGTCTAGAAGATTAGTTCTAGTAAATGGCGCAATATACCTATCTAAGCCCATCTCTTCTAGTTGTATATTTATAGCCCTAACCCTAGCGTTTATTCTTTTAAGTCTAGCACTAAGAGTCTTCTAGAGTATCTCTATGCGCTTAAGAGTAGAAATCTCTAAAGGTTTAGTAGGTTTATTAGTCTTTTTTACTCTCACCCTAGCTAATATTACATCTATACAACCTTTTATAACTCTAATAAGTCTTAGGGGTCCTAGTGCTACTGCTGTTTCTCTACTAAATAGCTTCTTTACTAGCTTATCTACTAGTGCTTCTACGGATACTTTTATAAACGCCTCTACTAGCGCTAATATACACTAAGATTATAGGTCTATAGGATTATACTTTCTACTCTCAATCCTTATAAAGACTTAATTGATTAATTATTTTCAGATTTCAGATATATTAATAATATCTATAGTACATTTTGGTTAGAGTAGTTAGATATCTAAGGTAATAGAGTATCTTAGTAATAGTAAGCGCATTTATGTAATTCTTTTACCTAATAAAGTATTCAAACCACTATAAACAGCCACGTAAGTTTTTACTATATTAATATACTCTTTATTGCCAAGCTTGTTAAGACTAACTATAAGTAACTCTTATCTCTTAATACTTATA
>Ga0160429_1000806_pt1 | contig 20479 bp, 8 predicted proteins | sample SolpanmetagenomR_FD_108199 | JGI IMG/M metagenome (GOLD analysis project Ga0160429, IMG submission 108199) | Solar panel surface microbial communities from Lawrence Berkeley National Laboratory, California, USA - R | ecosystem: Engineered > Built environment > Solar panel > Unclassified ...
TAAGAGCGAGGAACAGCGGTCGTAGAGATAGAGACGCGAACGTGAGGACGGGTGCAAGCCCAGGTAAATATAGGGTAAGATCCACTGCCAGTGTGTCTTTCTTTGGTGAGGGTCAGCCATTCTGGCCTTTTGCAATCAAGTTTCAATATACGCACGCCAATAACCGAGAAGATGTATGCATATACTTCAAGTGCTTTCAGGTGAACTCCAGATGGCAAGGTCGGATTCAAACATTGAGCAAGGCGACTTGCGACTATGGATCTATGTGGTATATCGAGGTTGGCAGGAGGTTGTGTCTGTATAGCCTATATAAAGAGAACAAGGTCAGATGCGCACACTCGGCCGTGCTGGAGGGATTGGTCATACCTTTAAAAGACGACCAAGGAAACTGATATAATCAGGCCATTCATTTGTACTATCGAAAGTGGCTAGGACACGCTCAATGGCGGTAGCATATCGACGATACGTCTTGTCATGTCTACGAGGCTCTGTTTGGGTCCGTCAGCAAGATTCTAGAGATAAGTCGTGAATGTACACCTACATACCGTCCTCGAACTGACGGCGAGGTTGACGTGGAATTGGTGATGCGCGTCCAGAAGAGCTGGCAGGAGATACTGACCTCCGTCTGGCAGGGTCCTGTGCCATCATCTCAGAAGACACGTCATGTAGAGATCAATTAGCGCTCCTTCATCATAATTGCATGGATATCAAGCTGGAGGTCACAGAAGCACCTTGCAGTTGGATTCGAGACGTTTCATGTTTCATGGGCTGTTTCAGCCTCACAAGCAGGGTTGTAGTCTGTGATGAATCTGAAACAAGTGGAACCGCTATCTCGAATCCCCATCTCGTCTCTTCTGTTGTGAACCTCGACAGCATGCGACGGGATGCTCTGTCATGACCACATCCCAAGATGGAGCGACTCTAGCATCGTCACTTCCACATGAGGCTAGCGCCAGCACATCCGGTTATGGCCACTGGCTGCCGAGCAAAAGGCCAGAGAAGAGCTGCGAGCACGATGCCATGATCAACACGAAGGACGAGAAGGACCCGGCGGAGGAAGGAAAACAAGAGGAGGATAGAGTGACGAATGAAGAAAACCTAGCAGAGACATCGCCACCAGGCGAAGCACACATCACGCCAACACCACCAGCTACAAGCGCCAGCGCAGACAGCCCGGTCGAAGATGCAGAATCCAACGACACACCTCCACCACCACTTCCTCCTCGGCCAACGATTCACCAACGTCTCGAAACGCAATTGCACTCTCCTACAGGCTCACTACGCTTGTCAAAATCCTCAAATCGTCCACATCTACAGAGCAAGGCAACGACAGCACTCTCGGTCGCACAACTGTACAAGGATCTACCAACCGAATCTGGCTCGAATACTGAAGGACTTCAGGTGCCAGGCCTCAGACCAGCTCGAAGCATAACCAATTTGAGACAGTACGGTGAGCGTCGAGCCAGTGACATGGCCGACACAGCCAGTATAAGAAGTGCAAGAAGTGCAAGAAGTATTATGTCTGGTTACAGCAGGCCAACAGATGTGGAAAGTCTGCTAGGAGATATGCTAGAACAGGGATATGACGAGGGACTGGGAGGAGGAGGAATCTTCGAGTCTCACCAGCACGAAGATGCCCAGTTCGAGCTTATCTTCAAATATCAATTCGATGAATTGGAAGAGCTTGAGCAGGATGGGTCCAATGAGGAAGTACTGACAATCCGTTGGCGATCCAAGCTGAAGCATTTCATGATCCTTTCTTCCGCTGGCAAGCCAATCTGGAGTAGACATGGAGACAGTCAGTTGATCTCGAATTCGGTTGGTGTGATCCAGACCATCATCTCCTTTTACCAAGGCGACGACGACACACTGAGAGGCTTCACAGCCGGAGACACTCGCTTTGCCGTGCTCTCGAAAGGCCATCTCCATCTCGTCGCCATTTCACGTATCGAAGAAAACGACTCTCAACTCCGCACACAGCTCGAAGCACTCTACATGCAGATACTATCAACACTTACCCTTCCCAGCATGCAAAAGATGTTCATCAATCGTCCCTCTACCGACCTGCGCCGACCTCTAGAAGGCACCACTACTCTACTCTCAGCTCTCGCTGACACGTTTACTCGTGGCTCCCCATCCACTTTGCTCTCCGCACTCGAATGTCTTCGCCTTCGAAAAGCTCATCGCGAAAGCATCAGCCGTGCTCTCGCTCAATCTCGTACTCCCAGCCTCCTTTACGGACTTATTGTAGCAGACGGTCGTCTCGTCAGCGTACTTCGACCAAAGAAACACTCCCTTCACCCAGGCGACCTTCAACTAATTTTCAACATGCTCTTCAGCGCCGACGGCATTCGCGCTGGTGGCGGAGAGAACTGGATCCCACTATGTCTGCCTGGCTTCAACAATACAGGCTATATCTACATGTACGTTAGTTTCGTGCCTTCTGAAACGTCATCCACTACAGAAGTAGGTGACTCGACAGACTCAAAGAAAAAGGACGAAATAGCTATTATCCTCATCTCAGCCAACAAAGAGGCCTTCTTCGAGCTTCGGGGCATGCGCGACATCCTCCTCAAGAATCTTACTTCCGCCAATCCAAACCTCCTCTCAACCATCCGTACTTCCATGCAGTCTGGTCGTCCTTCTATTACTGACATTGCGCCCGGCACACCAATCCGCCACTTCCTGTATAAATCTCGCGCCAACGTACAATTCACAATGCCCTCCTCCGACACTGAATTCGGATCTCCAATTGCTTGGCGCAGACTCATGACCACCTATGCTAATCTGCATGGTGCAGTGCATGGGCGTGGCGGTGCAGGCGGTGGGGTTGGTGGAGCGGGAGTGAAAGTTTTCAGTTGCGTGAGCAGAAATTATGTGGCTTTGGTCTGGGTGCGGCCTGGATTTGAGCTGTATGTCATGGCAGGAGCAGGAGCAAATCGGAATGCGCTTGCGATTGGGGCGGGAAGGGTGGTGCAATGGGTTAGGAGGGAGGAGGAGAGGGTGTTTATATTGGGTGGTGCGGTGTTTTGATTGTTCTGGGATGATGGTGCTCAATCCACAATGAGATTGCAATACAACCTGGAAGATATGTGTACAGATGTTCTTACTTATCTCCTGTCCGTTAACCACACCATATCGCTCACACCCACACCTCCCACACCTAGCAAGCAGTCCCTTCGTTTTCTAATGCATGGAGGGAGCAACAGTAGAATGTCTGGGGAGGAGCAGACTTTATTTACAGTATGAGACTCATCTAGTATTTGATGAGAGTCGTCTGCAAAGGACAGTATGTTATATGAGGCAAAGAAGATGAAGCAAATTGATACATGATTTTATGACGCTCGTATCTAGTGACGCCATTTGATGCCTGGGTATCGAGTCCTTGAATGCAAATCAAAAGCAAATCTCCTCATCCTTGAACCTGTATCCTCATATGTGGAAACGCCACGCCATTGCCTTCCGTTGAGCACCCTGCACAGTCGAGCCAGACTTTTGTGCATCGTAGCCACCCTCACTATACGAACAACTATTCCCAGTCCATCTTTGTACTCCTCCCACCAGATCATAATTCCTTCCACATAAAGTCGTAAAGCGTTCACATAATATCCCAACCCTTGCCTGAATTCAAGCCTTTGGCGCTCCACATAGCCCGCAGATCCCATTGTCGCCCACATTGAGGTATCCTAGCCTTTTGCAGCCTTCACTCTGGCAAGGCCAACAGCCTGGTAAGCTTGATGGCGCCAAGACGTGACTGCAGACCGCGCATCTGAGTGCATCCAAGTCATTCTCCAGAGAGCAGATAGGGCAGATCCCGGAGTTTGCCACTGTAGTAGCTACCGTGGTTGTTGACACTGGAGGCGTTGATACTGCCACGAAAGATGCATCAGTCTCTGCTGGAGCCGCAGGAAACTTCGGTGCTGCATCGTCAGGGTCGATTAATCCTTCTGGTGCAAGAGTGATGAGCCCTTGGTCTGACGAGGTGGTTGATGATACAGGTTCATGTCGGGTCGAATCGCTACGGTCTTCGGAAGCTGCTTTCGTTGCGGGGCCTGTAGTCGAGTGACGCTGCTTTCTAGAACCGCTTCCCTCTTCAGCTTCGCTGGCAGTCTCTTCATCATCGACCAGAGTCCCTGGTACCTTAATAGCTGGTGCTTCAGTTTCGGCCTCACTTTCCGTTGATTCGTCATCATAAATCTTCTTGCGCTTGATTGCAGACTTTGCAGTCGGGTACCTTTCTGATGGGACTGTAGTCCGCTGAGCCTTCGCGCTTTGACGTCCTGCGTCTTTCGTCCTGGTAGACGATTTCTTGATAGTCGTCATGATACGCCTCTTGGGCTTTGGCTCTGGCTCTGGCTCAGTGCTGCGCGGCTTTGCGAAGCTGCCGAGCTCTGCCATCTCTTGTCTTGCTCCATCGTCATCCTCAGGATCTTCATCTCCACAGACCTTTACAAAGGACCTGCCCTTGTCGTTCAGGATCGTGTTGCCATCCCCGTCCATGGCCTCGATCTTAATAGTGGGCTCATCGTAGTCTTCTTCACTTGCAGTCTCGTCGTCATCATCAACTTGCAAATCCCTACCGGGTGTCTCGAATCTTGCAAGAGCGGCTGCTGCTCGCAACTCTCTTCCACGAACACTACCAGCTACACGGGGTTTGCCCTTGGGTTTCTTTCCATTCTCGAGCTTGACCCTTCCATCTTCATCTCCTCCGAGTGAAACACCACCTTTGCCGAACTTCTTTTCGATCCTCCTTTGCTTTTTCTCAGCGTCAGTAAGCTGAGACGTGTTCGCGCCCGCTTTACGACCTCGTTTTCCTCCTCCACTTCTATAGACACCACCACAAAGATGTTCAGGCGAGTCATCAACAGCAGGTGGAGCCTCTTCAGTATATTGGCCAGAGTACAAGCTCTGACCTCTTCCAAAGAGGCCATCTCCAGTGTATCCTTTCGTCCACAGTTCTCTCAACTCATCAGCAAATTTGTTGCGTGCCTTCCAGAAATTGCGAGAGTGATTCATCTGCTGACAATGTGCTAGCTCATGCATCATCACCTGGAGATGCAGAAGTCAGTGTCCATGCAAGCAATTTTAGATGAAAGGTACCGGCAGCAGTCTCCACAACCCTATAGAACCGTCCTAGACATGAGAAAGATCTCTGTGAGAAGAACTATGAGATATAGCGACGGAAACAATCGAACCTCTAGTATTGATTATTATCGAGGGAAGGCACACCCTCATACATGAGACGGGGTAGGTCCTTACCATCTGAACGAAGCGAAATGGCAGCCATCTTCCATTGGTGGGCGACTTGAGTACGAGCTGAATACATTCACCTGCATTGAAGTTCCGACCCCAAAATTCACGATTTGGTGGAAACTCTTCGAGACTGGCAACGAATAGGTGATTGGCTTTGGTGATTGGAGCAGCTATTGCAGCAATTCGTTCGAGGAAATCTTGGGCAATCTCTTTGTCAGGTCCTTCTAGAGGCTTGATGAAGACGATGTTTTGATTAGGTCGCTGTTGACGCTCGTTGAGGCGCTGAAATCCGAATGGCATGGTGACGATGGATCTCGCCGTGTCGACACAAGACAGCTGCACGTCATCGTCAGCAGAATTCGGGAGCTAGGACCGCTGTGCAGAGTACCCTAACTCACTTCGAGCTACTCACCTTATACCTTTCTCAAATATCCTAAGTTCATCCTCGAAAGATATTTAAAATCTGATATATCCGTCAAATTTAGAAGGTCTATGGGCACTCTTCACAGCCGTCCTAGGTTACTCTCACCTCAATGATGGCCCACGAATTCTGACAACGATGTGGCTGGCACGAGAGACGTGGTCATAACATGCTTGGTCGATACCAGTTTGTGGCACAACAGCCTTTTGTTTGGTCTTGAGGCAATCAAATCTGTCGATATGAAGTGGCGAGCTGTTTCAGATTCTGAAACAAGGTCCGTGCTCAATCTTGCACGTGCCGACGCGTTTCGAGCGAGAAAGCGCGACTTTGGGGTTTGCCACCGTCAAGGTTCGAAACAACACCAACTCGGCTAACTAACGGCCCAAAACAGCGAAGAAGAATTCCTCACCTATTTCACGATGCGCCGAGTAAATGTCTGTCAATAATCTGGCTGACCAATTGTCCTGGCTACTCACATCAAAACCTTTCCTCCCACCAACCGCGTCCAATACACCACTAGTATTCGAAAAGCAATTGGATGAGCCCGACTTTGAGGACGATAGTCTCCTCGAGGAGGTAGTAGTACCCGAGCTCGAAGATGCTGCTCTAGCACAACCACAAGAATTTTCTACTGGAACTGGGAATAACAGCCACATCGTGACTACTGACTCCGACATCACTCCAGAGATGGCAAGATTAAGGACTCCTGCCAGCCCTTCGAGGAGACCACAACTAGCTAGCGTTCCTCCGCGTACTGGGATTTTGACATCTTCGGGCAGCTCCACAGGAAGACCTGCCTCAACGAACACTTCGGAGGACTACCCCAGGCCGAACACCAGCCTGGGAAATACCTTGCCGAAAGGCTACCGACCTCAGATCCCGCAGATACAGGACATCCACCGCAATCCTATGTCATCTTCCCCTCAAAAGCATCTGCGGACGGAAACGTCCTACAGCAGGACGCCAATCATATCGGGTCTGGATACTATCGACTTGACAGAAGATGACGATACACCAAAACAAGATCTCAGAACTGTAGCTTATGCGAGCAAGAAGGACGATGATTATCAGCGGACAACTCAAAGTCCAAGTCGAACGTCGAGAAAGCGCAAGAGTGAAGAGTTCGAGGAAGATCTACGTAAAAACCCTGCTCAAGCCAACAAGTCTGTTGGTTCTATACAAGTCTCACCTCGACCTGCGAGCGCAGGCCAGACACTACATATTCCCGGTGCTCAACACATTCGACAAGTCACACCAAGGAAGATTGAAGACGATGAGTACTCAGCATACTTTAGTCAATCGTCCGAAAGCTCTGGCAACGAGCGTGTAAGCAACGCCATGCAGGCGCTTCCTGAATGGCACTCAAGGTCTCCGCTTCCACTCCAATCTCGAGTAAAGCCTGATGTCGAGCAGGGACCTCTTCCAGTGAAGTCAGAGGCACATTCTCCAGAACCTACATCCGCCTCAGGAGCCGAAAAGTCTATGCCTAACGAAGATGAACTTGAGCAGCGCGTTAAACGAGAGATCGTTGATTCGGAGGTTGACGATGAAGACTACGCGATGGAAACAGAACAAGACGTTACCATGCATGATCTCGAGGACGTGTCTGTTATCGAAGACTCGGACATCAAGGACTCTGACATTCAGGATCCGCTTCGTGATAGCCAGAGAGAGCATAAGCACGAAGACCAAGCTTGCAAGACATTGAAGGCGTCACCAATGAAAGTGCTGAAACACTCTCAAGCCTTACCGCCGTCGCAGGATCTGAGGGCTGAACGCATTGCCGAAACCCAGCATCCGATGACTAGGAACAGTATCAACGATACTTTCGAGCCACTCCCAAAAAGTAACGACACATTGAAACGACTATCCCTATTCCGACGGCAAGATCTCAGCCACCACTTGGAAGACATTGAAGCAGAAAACATGGAAGTCGCGGCAGCTTACACAGAAGCATTGATAGCGGCTGAGGATGTGTCAGATCTACAAGTTCAGAAAAACCAGCTGAAGAACTTGGTTGAGTCATGCAAAGCCTTCATTGAAGCCTGGGATCAGCAGTGCACGCTCTGTGCGCAGCTCAAACCTTTGAAGAACGAAATGGTCGCATGCATAGCTGCAGGTCATGAGCACGATTCTGAAACTCTACGGCAAGTACGAGTGCTGCAAAAGGAACTGGAGCAAGGAGAAGGAAGGTTGATCTCGCTCATGGGACTGGCGAACTTTGACATAACTTCAAAACAGCTGCCGCAAGCGGAATTCAAGTCCTCCAAAATTGCAGTCAAGTCTACACAAATGCCCCAGATCGTGCGCACTCAGTCCATACCAAGCTGCGCTCGCCCAGTGCCCGACACTCAAGCAAATCCATTCCAGATCAATGATCGACGTCCTCAGGTCTCCTTTGCTCCAGTCGAGCAACGTTCTGATATACGCGCTGTTTCTGCCTTTCCTGATAACTCGAGAGAGGCCCGACCTCTACAGCCAAGCGTGCAACCTACTGAGCCAGGGCAGGATCGATCAGCGCACTCGAATACGTTCCGACGCCCAGATCCTCCTCCCGTACCTCGATACAATCAAAACCTGCCACCCAAGTCATATACCTACGATGACATTGAGGAAGATGAATTTGACGACGTTGACGAGATTGAGATGAGCAATGTCATGGGAACTGCACCTGCAGATTATGTCGCAGACGGCGACAACTTTGGATTCGAGGATGACGACGAAGCGATGCTAGAAGCTGCGGACGACTTCTGGGTGAGGCCGGATCCATCATCACGTCCTCGCAGTGTACTTGCAGAACAATCTGGTAACCCTCAGGCAAAGACTCGTGGGCAAAATACAATACACGAGAAGGCCAGTAAGAATGGAAAAGGCCTGTTACCTTTGGAGGGAGTAGACCTCAACGCTCATCCGTGGTCGTCTGAGGTGAAAAATGCGCTCACAAAATGCTTCAGATTGCAAGGGTTCCGGCCGAACCAGCAAGCCGCCGTCAATGCTACACTTGCTGGTCAGGACGTCTTCGTGCTCATGCCAACTGGTGGGGGAAAGTCTCTGTGTTATCAGTTACCAGCGATCATAACCACAGGTCGGACTCATGGAGTAACCATCGTCGTTTCACCTCTTCTCAGCCTTATGGAGGATCAAGTGAATCACCTCAAGGCACTCAAGGTGCAGGCTCTCATGCTGAATGGCTCAACAAGTTCCGCAGAAAAGCAGATAATCATGGGAGCCCTTCGAAACGCTGAACCAGAGCAACTCATCCAACTACTTTACGTCACGCCAGAGATGTTGACAAAGAACTTGGGGCTGGTCGAGACATTCAAACGTCTGCATGCCAGGGGTAAGTTCGCTCGCATTGTCATTGATGAGGCACACTGTGTAAGTCAATGGGGTCACGATTTCCGTCCTGACTATAAGGCTCTGGGCGAAGTCCGCAGCCAATTCCCAGGTGTGCCTGTCATGGCACTCACGGCAACAGCTACCGAAAACGTCAAGCTTGATGTAATACATAACTTGGGCATACAAGGCTGTAAGGTGTTTATGCAGAGCTTCAACAGGCCTAACCTCAACTACCAAGTCCACCCAAAGAAGCCAAAACTCATACTTGAGGACATGGCGGAACTGATCAAGACAGAGCATGCAGGCGAGACAGGTATCATTTACTGTCTCGCTAGGAAGAAGTGCGAAGAGGTAGCCACGGCTTTGAGCAAAGAGCATGGAATCAAAGCTCATCACTATCATGCTGAATTGGAACCCAACGAGAAAAGTCGGGTCCAGAAAGCGTGGCAATCCGGCCGCTATCAAGTCATCGTCGCAACCATTGCCTTTGGCATGGGCATCGACAAAGGGAATGTCCGATTTGTTATGCACCATACGTTACCCAAAAGTTTGGAAGGTTACTACCAGGAAACTGGCCGTGCTGGCAGAGATGGCAAAAAGTCTGCATGCTACCTTTTCTATTCTTACGCCGATTGCAGTACACTCAAGCGCATGATTGAAGACGGCGATGGCGACTACGAACAGAAACAACGTCAAAAGCAGATGTTGCGGCAAGTCGTGCAATTTTGCGAGAACAAGGTCGATTGCCGGCGAGTGCAGGTGCTCGCATACTTCAACGAACAGTTTCATCAGCAGGATTGTAATGGTGAGTGTGATAACTGCAATTCGACCTCGACCTTCCAGGAACAAGACTTCAGCGATGATGCGAAGAAGGCAATCGCACTTGTGCAGAGTGTGGGTTCTGGAGGAACAGTCAACAATGTCAAAGGGGTAACATTGCTTCAGTATGTGGACATTTTCCGAGGTACCAAGAAAGATTACGAAGACTTCGACGGGTACGGTGATGGTAAGAGTCTAAGCAAGACCACAGCAGAGCGTCTGTTCCAAAGACTGCTCACAGAAGATGCTCTTCAAGAAGTTAACGTTTTCAACAAGAAAGGCTTTCCTAGCCAATATATTCGCGTAAGTTGGGTCCATACATTCTACAAACAAGCACCATGACTGACATAAGACCAGCTCGGGCCCACTGCCAACGAATTCAGACGCGGTAGACGGCGAATCACCATCCAGATTCGGACATCTAATAGTCCAGAAAATGCTGCCAAGGCGAAGAAGGCAAAGAAAGGGAAGTCAGCCACGACAGCACGTCAACAATTGCCGCTCTCTACCAACGTCTCATCACCAGCGCCTAGGGCCGGAAGGTCTCGTCCACCGTTCGAGGACGATGAAGAGGAAGAAGAGGACTATGCTCATGACATTACATTGTCTAGACGTCGTACTCAGCCTCGAAGCCGTGGCAATGGCTACGCTCGTGATGACTTTACGGTGTCTGATCCTGCAGACGACGATTATTCCGATGAGTCGGATGGCTTCGAAGAAGTCAGAGATGCTGGTCAGTCCTCAAGACGTGCGGAACGCAGTTTCGGGGATCCGATTATGATCGATGACAGGATCGCTAATCTTAGCGAGGTTGAACAAGAAGTATTGGAGAGCTTTGTCGAAGAAGCGAGAAAGGAATGCAAGAAGATCATGAACAAAAAGGACTTACGCACAGTCCCGTTCACAGACACGATGTTGCGTGAGATGGGCCTTCAGTTGCCCAGCACACAGGACGAGATGCGCAGGATTCCTGGAATCGATCCTCTCAAGGTCGATCTTTACAGCAAACCATTCCTAGCGTTGACGAGCAGATGGAGACAGAGTCGAAACGATATGATGCTTGGCGCTCAGAATCCGATCAAGCCCTTCGACCCTAATCACCAGATTGTTGATCTTGTTAGTGACGATGCAGAAAATTCCGACAACGAGGAACTTTCGGATCAGGAGACGAGTGCCTACTTTCCAAACACAAACACTAAGGCTGCAGCAGACTTCAACATGCAGATTAACCAAGCACAAGAAGAGAGGCAGGCAGCACAATCTGCAAAGACAAAGAAGCGACCTGCAGCCGATGATTCTCGAACGAGCGAAAGCCGAAAACGAAGCAGTGGTGGTGGGAGATCCTTTGCGAAGAAGTTTGCCTTCAAGGACAAGAAGAAGAATGATGCTGGACCATCGAGGTCGACGAGTGGAGGCGAAGCACCAAAGCGCAAGAGTTCGTCGACGTATACTGCCAATACTGGCAGAGCAAAGTCAAGAGCACCTCCAGCAGGTGCTGCTAGTGGAGGTGCTGGGCAGAGGAAGTTTATGCCTGGAGGAATAGGTATGATGCCTACTTAGCTCAAAAACTTATGGCATGGACAACACTCCTGTCGAGTATTCCGTGTCAGGAGATATTGTATCAGTGGCTGTAAGTTGCTCATAAAGACTTAGATTGGTGGAGGACGGTCATGCTGCGCTCATGAAGAGCGCTTGCTTTGGACTATAATTTTACAATGTGTATCTTAAAACATGTATTGTTAAAACAACGAAACTATTATGAAACAGTAACTGCCACAGCTGAAACGTGCTCGTCAGGTGTGGATCGGCGCTAGAGCGGGGAAGTAAACTCTAAGCGGCCGCGGGAGAGCTAGGCTACACAGGGTCTAAGGGCGGTACGTAGGTACCTTCTGACCTTTTGCTCTGTTACTCGACATCTTTTGTTTGACCGCACTCTCATTCCTTCTCTCCCCAGGCTCCTCTCCCTCCATCCTCGCCGTCGCCTTATCCCTCTCACCCCAATCATACCATCCTCAGGAATCTACAGTCTCTTCGGGCCCAATCGACAAACTATCTCAGCGTTCGCCTAGACAAATTGCTCCCGTGTACCGCAACATTCGCTGCGCAGGCTGGTTGTGGCCCAGCAAGAGCTATAGGCTTGCCCAAGCAAACCTTCAAGGTCAAACTTGTCTGGAAGTATTGTGCTACTCTCCAATGCTGCGTGATCATTCCCAATAAGAGCGGCGAAGCCGGTTGAGGCACTACTCACACGATTCTCCGGAGGCTTGTAATGGCGGACACTACAAGGGACGACAACAAGTTCTTGCGGCCTCCAGCTATAGTAGCTCTCCAGCACGGAGATGGCGCCAATCTCGGCCTACTACGAGGCCAGATGGAGCGCACGACATCCCAAGACATTCGAGAAGAGGGAAAAGACCTAAGAGAAGCCGCGGAGCAATCGCTGAACGTGATCCTGGACGTCACACTCGATGGGAAGATACGGTGGGCTAGTGATACATGGCAAGAAGTTGTCGGGACACCTGTGGATAGTATCAAGGGCAAACTTCTCGCGGACTTGCTTGTTGAGCACAAGTCGACATTCGACGATGCTATCAAGACTATGAAAGATGATGATTCGAGGAGTCGAAATGTAAGATTTGCGGTTTTGGTGGGGCCTTTGTCGGCCTTGAACCCAGGACTGAAAGGGACGGTTGAGGTTGAGCCGGATTGCGAAGAGAGTACTGTACATGTTTTGGAGCTAGAGGGACAAGGCATTCTCGTTTACGATCGCTCAACAGGAGAAGCTAGTCACGTAGGTGAAGAGTCGACACCCGCCGAGGTGGATTTTACTGACAGATCACAGACTATGTGGATGATACGACCATTTACGCAAAAAGAAGTTACGATTGATCTGCCTGCGATCCTCGTCGAATCACTAGGTGAAGGAGCTGAGCTGTTAGCTCAGCACCTCACACAGCTTGCCGAAGCTGCACCTAACGATCCGCAGCATAATCCACCACCATTGCCTGTCCTATGTCGAATATGCGAACGTCAGATCACGCCCTGGTGGTTTCCCAAGCACACCGAACTCTGTCTTCACGAACATAGAGCAGAAGCAGACCTGCAGATGGCTCAAGAGCACTTGACTGATCATCGAGCTGCTATTGTCAAAGTGCTTGACTCAATGGAGGCGCAGTCTGGATATAGAGCCTCACCACTGGGAGACAATGCTACACCACCAATCATGCCAGAGTACAAAGGCATGACGATCGGCATCAATCAGTCACCATCACTAGAACGAGCGTCTCCAGGATCATCTCCGGCTGGCTCTAGAGAAAGACCCAGTATGGGCCAAAGAGCTAGATCGTGGGCAGTACGTCGTCCATTGGCTCGCATTGTTGAGCTCGTGCTGGATCTCTGCGACACTGCACTTGAGATCAGTCAACCTGCTCTGAAAGAGGTTAGATCGGAAGATGGAGAGCTACGAACACAATCACCGCAATCCGAGAACCGGATCACTCAGGTCCTTCAATGGCAGTCTCCTACTTCTGGTTATTTGGAGCATGAGCCTGGACTCGTTGCCTTATGCGATGACACTTCCCAACTTTCCAAGGCCAAGGTCGAATCAGTCTTATCCTTTCGAAGGATTCTCGAATATTCCGAAAGAATACGCAATGAATTTACAGCACTTGTACAGGACTGTATCGATGCTGCTCTGACCAAGGCTGCTCGGATCGCAGCTGGCGAAGACAGTAGCTCCGGCGAAGAAGATACCACACCAGTAGGTGAGGACGCCATTGACGAGACTGTCATAGCAGGCTCGCTCGAAGACGATGATCCGACGATCTCAACAAGGATAGAATTCATGAGGACTACCTCTGGAGACAGTCAACGAAGCTCGGGTGTATTCGGAACCTCATACGACGGTCAGTCAGCTATGTCATTGGCACTACGGCAGGCTTTTACCAGATCACCATCGCCAGGCTCAAGTCCTCCTATGCAGCGTATCGCTTCAACCATGTCCACAAGATCAAGTTCCCCGAAAGCATGTCCTACTCCACGAACGCTTCAACCTGCATTTCAACCTGTATTTGGTAGCCAGCCATGGCAGAACCTGGATACCGATACAGGCGGAGACAGTGATAGCAGTGTCAGATCTTCCGTTCGGTCTCGACCCCATCCCGTTGGTTCTCCAGATCCGCATATCGCTGTCTCGAGGGTAGCGTCACGCGAACGAAAGAGAAAGAGCTTAGTGGTTTCGCGGGCGTCGTCAGTGGAACGAGTAGCGTCACAAAGCAAGTCAGCTATGCCATCAATGTCTCCTCTTCGCGTGCCAAAACCACGACTTCCGAGTAGTGCTATTGACCTATCCAGATCTCCTTTGATGTCCCCGGTATTGGCTGGTAGCGAGTTTGTCTCGCCATCGCTACCTCCACCCATACTGCCATTTCACCGACGACAGTCATCTGTTTCATCGAATGCTCAAGGCTCCATGCTGTCTCCCCGCTTGAGCATGGGAGGTCCTCAACCTCGAGCTGTGGCACCATCGATCAAAGACTTTGAGATCATCAAGCCGATTAGTAAAGGTGCTTTTGGTAGTGTCTACTTGACTAAGAAGAAGTCTACTGGAGACTACTATGCGATCAAAGCCCTTAAGAAAGCAGACATGGTTGCAAAGAATCAAGTCGCTAACGTCAAAGCAGAAAGGGCTATCATGATGTGGCAAGGAGAGAGTGATTTTGTTGCTAAGCTTTACTGGACATTTCCTAGCAAGGATTACGTTTTCCTTGTGATGGAATACCTCAATGGTGGTGATTGTGCTTCATTGGTGCACGCTCTTGGGACCCTGCCAGAGGAGTGGGCTAAACGCTATTTTGCCGAGATTGTGCTCGGTGTGGAACATTTGCACAATCGAGGGATTGTTCATCGTGATCTGAAGCCAGACAATCTGCTCATTGATCAAAAAGGTCATCTCAAGCTAACGGATTTTGGACTATCGAGAATGGGTCTCATTGGTCGTCAGAAGCGAGCATTAAATGCCAAAAGTAACGAACCTCCTCTGGAAGGTGCTCGCCAGGGCCACTTCAATCGTTCGGTGTCGATGGCTTCGTCGAGGTCTGCTTCAGTTTCCTTTCACATGCACGTCGATGTTTCTCCTGGTCAAACTCCGAGCATGACTCCTGTAGCAAGAAGCGATCAACCCTCCTACTTTGCCCTCACTCGTGAGTCGTCTGACCCAAAAGAAGCACAGAGGAGCAGTTCGGGACAGCAGAGCGACCAAGGCGATCCCGACCAGCTCGAAGAGTCTTTCCGACGCTTCTCGTTGTATGGAAACGACATGTGGAATCCTCATCACATGTCGCCACGCGACGAAGCTGGTGAGAACCAAGGAGACGGCTATCCATTGGCACCGTCAGTGAGCGCAATGAGTGCGACCAGTAGTAATCAACGAATTGGAACACCTCCCATCACCTCAAATATGGCTCCTCCACCACTGGCTCTCTTTGACCCTGAAGATCATAATCGCAAGTTCGTCGGAACACCAGACTACCTCTCACCAGAAACAATCAACGGTGTTGGTCAGGATGAAACAAGTGATTGGTGGTCTCTTGGTTGTATTCTGTTTGAGTTCTTGTTTGGCTATCCGCCGTTCCATGCCGATACTCCTGAAGCTGTATTCGAGAAGATATTGGCACGCGACATTGATTGGCCAGAGGATGACGAGGGCGTTTCCGAAGAAGCCAAAGATCTAATGAACAAGCTAATGTGCACTGACCCAACACACCGTCTAGGGTCTAATGCGGACGAGAAATTTACTTCTGGTGGTGATGAGATTAGAAGTCATCCTTGGTTCGCTGATATCGACTGGCCGAATCTCACTGAATCGGAAGCTACCTTTATCCCGGCACCTGCGAATCCAGAAGACACGGAGTACTTCGACACGCGTGGTGCTGTCTCTCAGGACTTTGCTGCTGAATTTGAAGACCAGGAGACATCACCACCGGCGTTGACGCCGGGTGGTGACTACGAAAGGCCCCATGACGCTCTTTCTCGTGTACGCAAGCAGGTGAACTCTATGAAACGCGGTTTGATGCCGCTACACATCCCGCCTCATGTACGACAAGACCGCACAAGACGATCTAGTGAGCCTGTAGCCGCGGACGACTTTGGCCAATTCTCGTTCAAGAATCTTCCTGTTCTCGAAAAAGCAAACAAAGACGTCATCCAGAAGCTCCGTGCTGAAGCTATGCAAGCACAGTCCAGGAGCAGCCCGTCTGTATCCTTGCCAAGTAATTCTCCACCATCATTGGAGAGCAGTCCTGTACTAGGAGGTCCTATACGGAGATCGATCTCGAAGAATTATGGAGAGACTAGATCAATATCACCATCACTGCTGAGCCACGCTGCTTCATCTCCGAGTCGAGCCTCGCAACCTTCATCGCCTTTGGTACACTTTAGTGCTGGTGGACATCATGAGCGGCGGAAGACGTCAAGCACTTCCTCGACTCTATCTTCATCTATGGCTCTAGCTCCAGGACTGCAGCTGGGAAGCCTTGCAGATGTGCCTCGACTTTCCACTGCGTTCAAGTCTGCCTCGACAGCGTCATCTCCCGTTCGGTCATCTAAATCGCCACTCAATATGATGCCTCTCGAGAAAAGCTCGAGCATGCCAATATCATCTCCCAATCGCATGCGCTCCCATACCGTCGGCTCGCAAGATAGTGACAGCAACTATAAAGATCGCCCGCTCAATCACCATAAGCGTAGGAGCCAAGTTGTTGAGGTTTCTCCATCTTCATCAGATACGGATGATCCGCGCCAAAAAGCTCTGCTTCGTGTGCAGCGACGACGCCAAAGTTCTCGCCGGCTGTCTGTGATCAGCTTCAACGAAGGACCACTGTTCAGAGTACTCGACGTACTCGTTGCCGAAGACCACCCTATTTCATCGCTAGTTATGACCAAGTTGCTGGAAAAGCTAAGATGTCGCACGATCATCACACATGATGGTGCCCAAGCTTTGCGTTATGCAACTGGTTCAGTCAAGTTTGACATCATCATGATGGAGTTCAAGCTTCCTGGTATCAATGGTGCTGATGTGGCAAGGATGATACGGGAGACTAAGAACACAAATACTCATACACCTATCGTGGCTGTGACTGGGTATCTGAAGGAGTTACAAGCACCTCACCACTTTGACGCTCTTGTGGAGAAGCCTCCGACAATGAACAAGCTTACTGAAACAATGCAGAGATTGTGTGCTTGGCGTCCACCTCCTGCTGGTGCGGCACAGACCATGCTTCCACCTATGCCTCCTTCCGGGTTACGCACAGCATCAATCCCTCACGATGAGAGTCCCAGCTCACTAACGTCCGACTTCGCGCCTCACCTCTCCAGTAGCTATCGAGGATCAAGCCGCCAAGATTCTCTTTCTTCAGTCAGCGCAGTGACCGACGAACTGAGCACAACTCGTTCGGCCGAGGATAAGGCTCAGAACAACGACTGGCGATCTACGGGCCTTAGCCTCTCTTCAGACGCTCCCTTGCATCGCCGCATCCCGTCCTTATTGGCCCACGAAACGGCCCCTGCCTCAATGGAAAGTGTCCCTGTGCCGACCATCTCCACAACCGACACCAACGCTACGCTCTCACCAGGACGCCGTGCGCCTTCTGCCGACGCGATCGAAGCGAAGCGTAAAGCACTCGCCACCTCCGAGCACTCCTATGCACAATCAGGCAACGCCGGCGACGACGAAGACGAAGAGCTCGGTCGTGCACGTGCACGATCAAGGAGTCCCAAGCAGCAACAGCAGCAGCCAATGATAGCACATACAGCCGGCGTAGCATTTGCGCCACGGCCAGTCAAGACAACAGCACCATCCAGCGGTAGCCCGCCTCTAAGCCAGGGCTTTGGCCATTTCGGCAGTCTGACGGGTTTAAGCCATTGGCGCGGAAGTCCGCTGGGAAGTCCTAGTCCGCCGTCAAGCTCTTCTGGTATTGGATTGGGCTTGCTGAGTGATGTTATTGATGAGGAGGAGGGCGATGGTGATGGTGAGGGGGCGAAGACTGGGACTATTAGCCCACCGGTGCTGTTTTCGCCTAGGCTGGAGAGGGTGGGCAAGAGGGTCATGGATTTTGATGTTGGTGTTGGTGGTGGTGGTGGGGCGGGGAGTACGGGACCGAGCACCCCGATGGAAGGGAGTGATTTGGAGAAGACCCCGAGAGCGGGGAATAGTAAGGATGTTAGTCCCGGATCTAATGCTTGATTGAGTGAGATAGAGGAAGAGAAGGGATAAGAGCATTTCGCTGCCGCTTTTCAAGGGTGTTTCTTCCCTCTTTTTGGGTTCAAGCTAGGCGTATGTTTGCATTTCGCATGGGTTATGGTATGGGATATATTAGTGTGTTACGATATGTTACGGACTATGAGAGGTGCGCTAGACATGGATATGATCGCTCTGGGGACATGGGAATGTGCAGTTAGCTAGGGAACAGGGCTAACAAGCTCTCGCACGCCACAATGACCTTATGATCTAACAACGTTGCTAATAGCATCATTCTTCATATCTTGTGTGCTGTCGTGTGATCGCGGCTTCGGCTACTTCACTTGAAGCACAATACACAATACAACGAAAACATGATATCGTGATGTGCGCAAGGTGGCGAGACAACGCACAGATAGTGTCTGAGCAATGGCTTTCTCTTCGAACATACCGTAGCCGAAAAGGTGCATACATTGACGACTCGCTCGCTCGACTTGCAGCTGCTCCTCGATCACAGACTCCAGGTTAGAGATAGGATAGGCTCTGTGTCAGGAGCACAGTGGAAAGGAAAGATCGCAATTTCTTTCTCCGCTAACAATGTGCAAGGGTAAATGTAAGTGAGGTATACGGTATACGAGCGAGCATCTCCGGCATCTTCGAGGTCATAAAGGAACAGATTTCAATTCGGATTACACGTACAGCATGCTTCACAAAAACTGGGCAATGACGAATTACATGTACAGTATGCCTTCAAGATGACCGCGAAATGGACAGTTGCAGACATCCGTGCGACCAGATAGGTAGTCTCGTCTTGTGCAAATACCTGCTTATTACTTCTCTCGCTCGAAGCCTAGTCTAGACCGAGTATGGTGCGTTATTTGTGTGTTCAGATAAAGAAGCTGAAGATGGAGATGGATATGAGCGAATTTACTCCTCACACTGAAGCATGAACGTGACACCTTATAGACATGACTAATTGAATTTACGAATACGCATTCAGCGTGCTGAAGATTGTCACAGCACAAAACCATATTCGAGTTGAATTCAGGAACACGGATACAGAAAAGAACCACTTGATGGTATTATTTTTATTTCTGCCAGATGCAATGATCATCGCGAAGTATGGACAGCAGATACTTGAATGAAAGAGCAAGAGTACAAATTAAGAGCTAAACTATTAGTAGTTTTCCGGCATTGCACAGTTTCATTCTGAGCACAGATCCTTTTTTCCAGAATTTATTTTGGCAAATCGTGTCGATTTTGTTTCGTTTTATAGATATTGTGATTTTTGGACTGCCTTGGATAGCAAGCGGGCATGACTGATGCAAAGACAGAGATTGCTATTATGAACATTTACTGAGGGAGTTGGCCTGCTACAATTTCGCGCCGTATTTAGGGTAACGATATTGCTGGAGAGGATGTATCACGTGCGGGAGATCCAAGTTTGCAAGAGAAAGCGGAAGGAAGGAAGTGGCCGAAAGGGCGAAAGGAAGTGAAACATTAGCACGGACTCTTGTGGAATGGTATCCTTGAGATCCGGGATCATCAATGTTTATTCTTGATAGTTATGTTACCTGAACCGTTTTTGAGAATATTGAAGTTTGTGTTTCGATCAATGTGGTTGGTGGGCTGCGCACTAGACGACGCTGTCTACTCGACGCTTGTCTTCAGAGATCTTTTTGGTCGTTTTGTTTGCAGAGGTAGCGGCCTGGGACAGAGCCTTCCTTAAAGTGTCAAAGGTAAGTTTTTTGTCATGATGTCGTTACTCTGCTCCTCGGCCTCGTATGTGGGTGGAGTTTCTATGCTCATCGTTAGGAGCACAGCAAAGATGGCCTCCCTGCAGATGCATTTCGGGACTCTTTCCACCCCGAATGGTGGGCGTGTTCATGTTTTCCCAAATCCAGATCAAATGACGCCTATTCCATGATGAAGTTTGGATCCACCTGTACGCCGTATAGTTGATGCAAAATCTCGTCTAAAAGGTAATTCCGTGTCCTGCTTATGAGTTTTTGTCGTTGTGGGCGTGTCCAGCCCCGCGCTCTCATGATACGACTCTCCCAGGACGCACATAACCATTGTATGCTGTTCCATTCCAATTTGTTCTCGAGCATTACTCGACGAAGTTGCGCAAGTCGTTGATCTCCTTGAGAAGCTGATCCAAATCTTCATCGGAGATTTTATTCTGTAAGGAGGGTATGAGAGTTTTTGCTTCCTCGGCGGATTCAGGGCATAGCGTGCCTGAGAAGAGAATCGCTTTGTTAGTCGATAATCTTGCCTCGTCTTTACCGTCTCCAGTTGTATTTCAAGCCCTTCTCACGATTTCCAGCGCCAGCACACATTCACCACACCACAACACAGAACAACTCACCCAGCTGACTCCTCTCAAAACTGTCTAGTCCATCCCTAGCCAA
>Ga0160429_1000807_pt1 | contig 20421 bp, 24 predicted proteins | sample SolpanmetagenomR_FD_108199 | JGI IMG/M metagenome (GOLD analysis project Ga0160429, IMG submission 108199) | Solar panel surface microbial communities from Lawrence Berkeley National Laboratory, California, USA - R | ecosystem: Engineered > Built environment > Solar panel > Unclassified ...
AACCGACGTAGTGGATCTTACAATCATGACCTCTACGGATGACCTTCTTACACCACCACCGTCACCAAAACCAATGACAGCAGCGGATTTCAGATTCGAGATTATGCATGCATCCACTGAATGGATTGAAGCCTATCGACCTGGTGGAGATCATCCAGTGCACATAGGGGATGTTCACCATGAAGGCCGTTATCAAGTCATCAAGAAGCTCGGATACGGATCCTTTTCCACGGTTTGGCTTGCATACGATACACGGTCAGTTTGAACACTGCTTTCTCTTCTTGGAAAAAGCCTAATCCACATGTCTCCTTAGATTCTCCCGCCTTGCAGCATTGAAGAGCAAAGTCGCTGCTTTGGAGTCAGCAGTCGATCATGAATTGTCAATCCTGCAACATCTCGGACCAGGGAACGGATACATTATAGAGGTGCTTGATGAGTTCACGATTGAAGGTCCTAACGGCAGCCACGTTTGCATCGTTTTTGCTACTCTGGGAATAAGCGTGGCGGATCACCTTGGAGCTTGAAGATGCTGAGAGTTACGTTCCTGGGGAACCAACGCGACTTCCAGTGGATATTGCTAAATCTGCAATGAAGCAGATGATTCAAGGACTTGCCTATCTTCACGGCAAAGGAATAACGCATGGAGATCTCCAGCCAGGAAATGTACTCATTACCGTTGATCATGCTGAACAGGGTTTGATACCTAAGCTTCGCTCAGGAGAACAGAGTCCGATGATCCCAGTGCAAAGGCGTGATGGCAAGCAAGATCTTTGGGCACCGAAATACCTTGTTCTTAGTAGACCCTTCACCAAATTCTCCGAGTTCAGTGCCCAAAGTAATGTTAGGATTGGTGATTTAGGAGCCTGTGAGCCAAGCTCAGCACATACAATACGAGCCATCCTATTCTAAGTCTAACTTGAAACAAGCTTTTTTCACAGGAACTCCGGTGAAACCCGTCACACCTGTAGGATTGCGTGCTCCAGAACTCATTTTAGATAAATCTTTTAATCAGACTGTCGACATCTGGAGCGCAGGGTGTCTTTTGTACGAACTACTTATAGGCCAGCAACTTTTTGCAATTTGCACAGTCGGATGCTCGCGCGAAGAATACAACGATGACCACCTTATCTCTATGCATGATATCCTAGGACAATTACCAGCAGATCTGATGGAGAAGTGGCCACGACGAAGCAAGTACTTTACTCCAGCAGGTCTCGTCTTTCGGGCAAGTGCAAAGTGCGTCCATAGACCAATGTTAACACGGATTATGCATCTTTAATTGAGTCTACCTTCCACCGTCTTTTTGCCTTTGCATTGAAAAAAAAATGGTTTCATGTTCATTTATAAGTCTCTATACTCACGAGATGACCAGAATGCGGAACAGGTTCAGCGAAAAAAGTCGTTAGGGTATGAACATTTGGCTAAGCCTGAAGAGGTGTTTGACAAAAGAGCTATATCCCCCTAGGTGATGAAACTTCATAATGGACGTCATGCAAAATCAGACTCTATCTTTAGTTGCTTGAAACATATTACTTTAAATCAGTGGTGCTCCAGCGTGGAGCAGTATTTTCCACTTCATTCGTTTCATAAGACACTGGCGCGTCGCTGTTAAACTACACTCTCGCCAAGCACACTCTCGATTTTTGTATCTACTATTCTTGTCTTCAACACAAGGACTTGGCTAACAGAACGATCAATCTCTGAAGCACTAATAGTTGCCACACATCGAAAACAACGGTTAGACGAGTAATTCTTCCCGTAGCTTTGCATAATGCGCGGAGGTGAATTCAGGCAAAGAGGAGTAGTTATAATGATTAATGATTTAGTAAAGATGCGGCCGGCAGGCTTGAATGAATTTTGAAACAGAGCGTAATCATTTCTGCCGAAATGTTGAACACTCGTATAACAGGTCGCTCTGCTCGGGTTGCCATAAATCTCACACGAAAAAGAACAATCATCATATTTGTCGATCATTTTGCAAAATGGAATGATTGAATCAGCAAACAAGTGTCAATAACGCAATGACATCTCCAGTGGATGCCTAGGAATAAGCGCTCTACTAGGGATCTGGAATTGATCCTTATGTCGAAACTAGACGTTTCGAACCCGCATGAATTATAACCCGCAATAGTTTTTGACAACCATCCATGCCCAGAGTAAAGAGTTTTATAGAAACCCCGCTTCGAACGCCCGTCTTTGTATACGATCCCCATATACGACCCTCCATTCTCTGTACTGGATACAGGACCTCAGTGACCAAGTCCTAGATTTTCATTGACGCGAGATCTGAACTCTGAGTTTTTGTGCATTGTGGACATTTTGTGTAGCTGAAAAACAGTCGGGAGAAGCGATGTAAATTCGATAATACACTCATACCAGAAACCTTACGCAAATCTTAGTTATTAAGCGGCGAAATAGGCAGCCACGATCCAGAGCGTCAGCTTCGCGTGATCTACTACTCTTGAGAGAATAAGCATCTTAAACTTACAATCTTTATTACTGAAAACCCCCATTACTCTTTGATCTTCCGGTCGGCATTAGTAAGCGTGAAGAGCAGATTTCCATGTTGAACATCGCAGGGATAAATCCTTCGCAGCCGACTTACTTTTGCGACCCGGTCTTGTACGCTGTCGAGTAGTCTTGTAGCTACGAGCAGCTGAGTGTAAGCCGGCGTCGCCAGATTTGTTCGAGATAAATATCTCCCCCACCGATGGACGCGCACGCGGGCGTGTTCCAGTGAGTATACAGTGCCTCCAACGCACGTAAGAGAGCATCTGTCTCGCCATCCGGGGCAGGGGGTTGGCTGTTTCGATTGCCTTAGCTGCAGTTCTAGAAGCCTGTCCATCATTTTGTAAATACGTGGGCCATCGTTGCAAACGCTAGGCATATATGCAAACCATTGGTCCTTCATGTGTGAAATCCTCAATCAGTGTGACAACCTAATTGGCATCTTAATTGTCATCCTTGTTGGCTTTGCGATCGTTCTTGAAATTATCATAGATAGCAATTTCTCTTGAACCGCTCGAAGAACTGACGGAACAAATCTCAAGAGCAACATGACAAGAGTGTCTCAACAACGAAGCTAGACTCTTCTCAATTCTTTGCATACTTCGTGCATGATGACGATCTGAGTATCGGTTAAAAATACAAATCTAGTGTCAATAGCAATCCAGACATTCGAAAATGAACCTCAATTAAGCTTTCGGCACGCACGGTGTTGTCCTTGGTTAGAGGTGTCGTCGATATTGACAGGGTGAAGTTCACCCGGACAATGATCCTCCACCCGTTCTTCTGGCAATTGAATTTCCTTAAATCACTACCTGTTATCGTTCAGCCGATCGCCCACAATGTTCCCGAATCTTTTCACATATACCGGCATGATCGCGAAAGCCAAAATATCGGTCGAAATCGTTCAAGTATAAGTTTTGTAAGCCTCGTGTCTCTTGAGTTAGAGTTCTGCATGTGTAGATACAAAACATACTTAAAAAATTTCATGCAATTCTTAGGAATCAATAACCCACAAGTCAAGCGCTACGTAACCTGTGCATTTTGGTGATTCGTACCATTTGTCTCACAACTCCTGCTAGCTCGATTCTTACCTGACAATCAATCTTTGACCACAATTGACGATGTTGCACATGTCACGACTTCACTGGTACTTGACGGTGTAACCTGACCGGATACCTGCAGATTTGGGGTTACACTAAGTGAGATTGCCCTTTCCACTTTCCTACTTGACTCCACCTGAAGCCTTGCGTCTTACCATCCGGCACAATGTCAGAAAGTGTCTACCTCAGCGCCGAACTTGACATTCCAAATTTGTGCCCAACATGCCTAACCGTTCTCTAACAGCCCCGGGCATTGTGCCTAGCCGAGCCAAGGGAGAATCCTTTGCTCGGCTCAACCTGATGGAATGTCACGAAGCTGATGAGAACATCTTCAGAAAGATGCTTGTTCGTCATCGACAAATCTCGGGCAAGATTCTGTGACTAACCATCATGATAAGACTATTAGTGCCGCTATGTATGACGTGATACTATATGACTTACGCCGCTTGCCGGACTCTACTCCATTCAGATCAACAATGTCAAGCTTGCTTGTATGTCATGGATACTTGTGATGACCTCGACGGCTGTGCTTTCGCGAACTGCAGCTCCCTGAAGGCCCATTCAACGTCATAAACTGTCTGTGTGCGAGGGGTAAGGTACTACCGCGCTGAACGACTGGAGAAGCAGAGATCGGGCATATACCAACTGCCACGATGGAGGGGAGGTCGATCTCCTCCACATCTGGGGTGAAGCACGCAAAAGCAAGACAATGTTTACGATTGGCCTGATCGAGCAACTCCTGAAGAGAAGGGATGAGTTTAGAACCGTGGCGTAGTACTTCTGTCACGAAGCCGACCAGGCCTTGACACAACCCAAGCGATCATCAAGGGCTTAATGCTTCGTTCCATGCAGGAGGACGAAAAAGCAAAGGGTTTTCAGTGCGGATATTGGCATACCTTGAAGAGCTGCTTCGATGTGGATGTCGCTTCGTGGCGCCGCGGTCGTCGTGGTGGACCGCGATCACCCGGAGCAACTGAATTCCTCCCCGGGTATGCAGCTGCCTGCCGCTAAGCCATCGGATCTGCTCTATGTCGTGTTTACGTGGGAGTCCGGAATGCCGAGCGGAGCAATAGTAAATCATTCCAACTTCAGCAGTGCAGTCTACCACCAGCAAAAGCCGCTTCAGATTTATCCGAAATCTCGGGTATTTGACTTCGCCTCCTAAGCCTTCGACAATACTTGGTATAAACTTCAGCATACATTCACGGCGGCCGCCTATGCGTCTTGTCAAACAAAAGTCGTGCAAACAACCGAACGAGAGCAATAGTTAAGCTCAGACTTAATTACACGACTATGACACCTACTGTTGTCCGGACATTACTTGTTCACGAAAGTCTGAGCTTAAGCTTCTCAATCTTGTGGGCGAAGCTTTACTTGTGTCTTGCGTTGGACGCCGTGTGATGAACAGTTACGGTCCGGCCGAGTGCACGGTTTCAAGCACGTTGGAAGTGATACAATCGCCGTTACACCGCGCGCCCAGTATTGGCACTGGCGTTGGAACTCGTACCTTGGTGATTTCAACGGTTTCCGAAGAGAGCTTGGCCATGGCCAGAGCCGTTGGAGAACTGTGGCTGGAAAGCCCCCTCGTCGGTGCAGGATACCTTAAGGACACCGAGAAAACGAAGGCAGCTTTCGTTTGAGACCCGCCATGGCTACTCCACAGAGGGTTCAGCCACGCTGGATGGCACGGTCGAATCTATAGAACTGGGGACCAGGCGTGCTACAAACCTATTTCATATTGATTTACCCGATTTGGTTGATGTCACTCCATTTGTATACCCTTATGGTAAACCATAGATAAATCAGGGGATATGACTTCGACAACCTGCACTCTCGCAAACTCCCTGTATGGTTAAATTCGGATTACGGAGCACTGTGCGCACTTTCATTTGGCCAGATTAGGTTTCACCTATACAGGAAGAAATTGTGGTTAATCATTGTTGAGACGTACCGAAGTAGGACGTAAATACAAAGTAACAGGCCGTTCTAAATTTGAACTGCAATGAGGATATTAGTTGGATATTTGAAGCGAGGTAGAGAGGAGCTACTTAAGCATGACGTACTGGAAAAATCATCATTCATCATTTGTTGGTTTCATATTCATCCATACATCCGCTACTTACATACAGCCTCACAAAAGGCTAAATATATTACTTGACATCCATACAGTTACTCAGTGAATACTCAGGCAGTATATCCGCCTTCTTCCATGTTTAAATCATATGCCATTACCTTACAATGGCTGGCAAAGCATGTCGTTGGGACCACGCCTGCAACTTCCGCTCGTACATGGCTTTAATTTCACCAAATACCCACGATGATTGATTTTACATGTCAAATACACCTCTTTTAATCGTGGCGATCGGGCTGGCATCCACACAAGTCACCCGAAAACTTAATTCTATCTGGTCCGTATGGTTAGTTACAACGCCTTCAACAGCTTGTGTTGAGTGTCATATAGCCTACCTTGAACGTTCCGGAATTTGATCGTGACATGTTTGATATTTCGTTCCGACCTTACACCATGCTCGGTAGTTTGCTGATCGACGCCTAGCGCAGCAAGGTTTGAACTGTCGAGATCCCGGCCAGCTAGAGCTGAACAACATCAAGCGAGCCAGATGTCCGTTCCAGGATATTCATACAGCAACCATCATTCCGCCGGCTGCATTTACAGGAATCGCTGCTGATAAATGTCGTCATGTCGATCTTCACGGCTCGGAATCCAAGTCTTCCGTTGGGCGCTTCCATGAATATAACCAGCATTGAACGTTTGGGTTTTTCGTGAAGGAAGCCATTGCCACCACTTCCTGTCGCGAATGTCGTGGCGCGGCTTATTGCCGAGAGTGTATGGTGCGAAAGCGGGCTGTTCGCTTGAGAGGCCAAGGAACGATTGGCCGAAGACTGTCCACGGTTTTTTATGGTGATAGGAGAGTTTGGCGGGGACGCCGTACTGGCAATCGTGCCTTCTTCCGGCCGACGCTCTCTCCGTTCGAGTCTTTTTGGGGATCCACAGCTGAAATCCTCCTTCTTCTGCAGACTTCTGGGAAGAGAACACGGTCAACGTGTAGTACTCAGTCTTCACATACCGCTTGTCAAATACCACCTCATACCCTGTGAGGGCGTGCTGAAAGCGCAATAGTGTTCCGAGTCTGTCGAAGGATATTGAGACGAAACCACCAGCGTTGCCTTCCGCATTGAAATTCAAGTTGAATGCATCTGGTGTGGCTTGAGGACTTGCATACAGGGGAATCAACTGTACGCGATCGAGATCCACGTTGTATTTCTGTATAGTATTTTTTGTCGTTTGGCGCGTGATTTGCCTTGTGGAATCGATGATTCTCAACTGAGACTTTGCTGCACGAAAAACCATTAACCGATGTTGAGTCCCTGGTGGAGAGTTGGGGAGTTCTATATGCAGCAGTTCTTCCGTAAACTCTTGTTCCTCGAAAAGGGTTTGTGAAGCACTTAGATCCTCTTCGGGCCAGATTTGAAAAGCCACCCGAGGTAGGTCCAAAATTGCTTTCGTATCAGGAGCTCTTAGTCTCTGAGTGGCTAGCGTCGTCATCTGGAACCGTTGTGTCTCGTTCTCCAGGTTTTGGTTCCATGTGAACATGAATCTGCTCCATAAAGAATCAGGCTCTTGGATTTCTGGTCGTTGTTTGATAATCGAAGGAGAAGGTAGCGTAGAGTATAGTAGAGTAAGTGTTAGGGTTCAGACTTAAAAACCTCCCTAAGTGTTTATAATAAGTAAGCCTACCGGCTTTTTGGGGTACTGTCTATCTTCATCTTCGAGTTAAGCCTTAGGATCCTTCTTACTTCCTTATCTAACGTCTCGTTATTTACCTTATTCTCATCTAGTCCAGTTCTAGTATTGATTTAGTTTTGTCTTTACTACCTCTTAATCCTTATTTAGTCCTCCGAGCACAGTCCCTTTTAGTAAGTCGAGCATGAAGATAGGTTAGTAGAAGCTTATTAGTGGTCTACACCTAGAGAATAGCCTTAATGACTTAAGGTGCTATAGAGTATATATCGATAGCTTTTATACAACCGGTAGGCTAGACGACATGGCTGATTTATATAAAGATATCACAAGCCTCTACGAAAATGCTGTTTTCCAAATCTATCGAGCGACAATTTCCTCTATGGTAAGTGTAGCTGCTATCGACATGGATAACGACCATCAACTTGGCGCCAAGCTGCTGTCAGCTGCACCATTTCGACCGACTTCGCATCCTTCAACCTTTAGCACATATTATCAACAGTGCCCAACGCATTACATCTTGGGTGTGTTTCCGTTCGTCTCTAGGTCTTTACACAAGCCATGCCTAGTCGGTCTTACGTAGCTTACACAAGCGCTACTGGTCGGACTTCTGAGGACATTAGTCCGGAAACTATTGCGCCTAGTTAATATTACGAGCACCTTCTCCGGGATGGACCTACATGGAGCGGACCGATAATGGACGGATGGCACCCACAAGCTGACGACCAATTAATTTCTAAAGAGGGCCTACTCTGATCACAGACACAAATAAGGACTCACAGGATCCAATACATAGAAGCGTTGTCGATGACAGTTCGGCAGCTCACGACCAGTCCAAATGTAAACCCGCGCTCCGTCTCAGCCTATGGATTTCGTTCTGCCTCATCTTCTCTATACTGCTTGTCAGCATCGCCCTGCTTGCATGGGGAAATTCCTTGTCTCTGAGGGTCCCTATCGGAAAATTGGATTTAAAAACTTCCCTGTACACGGGCGTATGCCGCACAGCGGAAGGTATCATGAAAGGCACCAGTCTAGGAATCAACATTCTCGGAACATTGTTACTCGGTGTGAGTAACAGCTGTGATCAACCACTCTCCGCTCCACTCTATACAGAGGTGGTCAGGGCTCATACAAAAAGCAAATGGCTAAACATTGGAGTGCCAAACACAAAAAATCTCTGGCATATTGTCGATCTTCGAAACCACCTGGACGTCTTCAAGAAGGTGGAGAACTACGATTGTGCAGAAAGAACTGACCAATACTCCGGTTCATTGAGTAGCAGTGATGGAAACTGGGTCATTGTGACAAACCTCACGACGCATTGGGGCCCTAACGCAACCCTTCCATGTGGCGGTAGTGATAGCCCTAATGTGTCTATCGACGTACTGTCGTTTGGCTACCATCACGTCAAGAAATTAGGCGACTGGTATGACGGTGGGTCATTAACAAGGATTCTGCCACGCAACACATCGTCGGGAACATACTGGAGCAAGACCTTTTCTTAGACGCCAGCTGGGAGCAAATAGACGTGCCGATCGAGTATTGTCTCGTTGAACTAAGAGCAGATAGGTGCAGTATCCATTTGTCACCGGGACCTCTAACTGGTTGTGATAATCTTCAACTTCGTCAAGCTGTTCTGCGTCGGGTTGATTCTGTTACTGCCATCATTCCGACCACTCGCGACCATTGGAGATGCCATCGCTGCCTTTCTCGAAGATTCAGATAACACGAATCGTCGAGCCGTCAGCCCCGTATCTGTTGCTCACCTGATGTATCATCTCAAAGGACCAGCTCAGGTTTAGAGTATCGATGGTTCGCGGCGGCTAGCAAGTGGCAGTGGCTCCCTGCCACCATGTTGTAAGACATCACTATCCATGCCATAGGCTGCACAAATTGCCATGAAGCTGACATTTACTCATAGCTTCGTCGCTGCATTGGTCGGGGCTATCGCACTCCTCGTATTAGCCCGAGCTTCAGAGAATTTAACAATAATTTCAGTAGCGGCAGAAGCAAAAAACCACGTTCGCGTTCGGTACAAACTTTGGTAAGACATACGTACCAGGCCTTGTAACTCTCGGCCCTGCTTCTTCAGCTGTATTGGCCAATACACCGCAGCTAATCGTCTCCTGTCTCTACCTCCTATACAACAGTCTATTCAGTTGTATGCTTGCTGCATCAGAGGTGTTCCATCTTTTGCATCATACCGCCATCGAGCTCGGTATGAGCATCCATTCGAGGTAAGGAAATACGTCCATGTGGTAGTCACATCTGTCATTAAGAAAATATGTTAGTCCGATCGTGTCAACCATGGTATTTACTGTACGGGTTAGCTGCCGAAGATGAACTTCAGCAAAATCTTCGTATCAACTCGATCAACCTTGAGCTATGTATCCGATATGGTCATTTGAACAAGATTCGCGAACCTATCAATTTACTGGTCCAACTATCCAGCTCTGTATTCGACATGATTTCGATGCTTCCGCTGTGCTGCTTCGAAGAATTTTTGATATCTAGCTGGCAAAAGATGAAGTTATCAAGTGGTTTTGTAGACCGTTGAATGTTAAGATTGCCACTGCACGCACCAAAACCCATTCTTCAACTCTTCGATAGACCATAGGTGTGATGACTTCATGCCTTTGCGATTTAGGAAGCAACCAATTTGGTCAACAGAGTCAAATTTCCAAATCTCACAGTCATACATATCACTCAAAGACAAGAATTCTCGAGCAGCGAAAACTTGAGCCTGTGGAATTATTCTTGTTCTCTCTCACTCAAGTCTTCATTGCAGTTTATTGAAAATGGGTATGTCGAGCTGTTGAAGCACGAACAACAGATTATCCTTTATACTAGTATCAGCCAATATTTCAAAACTTCGCACTATGCTCTTTGCGAAGATCTTACAGAACGAGAGCGTCTGTCAAATATAGATGAGAGTTTGGTGGCGCATAATGAAACTGTAGTTATTTTAATGTTATGCATCAACCCATTGTCTGCAATGCATACTCAAAATTCCACGCATTCCGTTGCACTGCCTGACCTATTACACCGTTTTCATCTTTACCATTGTGTAAAAGGCAAAGGCAATTCAAGGAGATTCATTTACCAAAAAAACGGGTGGAGGATTGTCATCCGGGTAGACTTCGTCCTGTTAAGCTCGAGGACACCTTCAATCAAGAACAATACCGTATGTGCTGAAAGCTTCGCTACGGTTCCTTCTCGACTATCTGGCTTGCAATAGATTTAGGTTTGTATTTTTTAGCCGTCCTCAGATCGTAATCATGCATGACGTACGGCAGGAGTTGAGAAGAAGCTAACTTCGATTTTTAGACATGATCCAGAGCCGCTGGCAGCAATATAAGCGTTATTACGACGGTCTGGATGAGCAAATATGATTCGCAGTTGAAGAAGACAAGCCACCGCAGTCTAGCGACAAGGGACTACCTCGCACCGGCTCTATTGAAGCCGAAGTAGAAGAGGACTTTTATGAAGAAGATGAGCCTTGTACATTTCGCATACAAGATGGATGAGATGAAGGATTCCGATGCCAAGGTCATCCTTGATCTTCTCCGGAAGATCCTTGTCTACGAAGCACTGTACAGACTTACGGCCAGTTATAGTAGATCGATCGCTTTTACTTTCAAGCTCTTCTTGGCCATATAAATGGCAGCATCGCATGTGCAGGCACCAGCATCTAGCACTAATGTGTTGTCCTCTAGTCCGACTGTTTGGTCTAGATATTCCTCCATAGCCCGAAGTGCGCGACCGATAGAAAAGGACCAAAAGTTTAGTAGCCAAAGTATCTAGTTCCTGCAAGGACGAGACGATAACAAATGCGTGATTCAAGTATATTGTAGTAATCAGACACTGTGGGAGATGTTTCGCCCTTGATGCGCTCATATCGATTTATGGCGCTATGGCGGTTGTTTATGAGGTGCTCTCAAAGCTGGCTGGCATAGTTTATTTATGTTTATTGTGGCCATATTTAAGATCGCCTTAAGGTTCATTAGCGCTTAACTTCTCATCTCACAGATACGACTAACAGATATTTGATAGATTGTTTAGACAACTAAGAGCCGAACTAATCAACATGAGAGAGGCGGTAAATTATAATGCAGATCACTAATTGACGAAGTGCACTTTTAAATTTAGCACATACCTTCGGAAGTACATATAGTATGATTCAGTAAGTTCGCCCTTGAACGGTGCGTATTTTACATATTTAAGAGGGTCGTTCATAAGCACGATTGAATGATAGCATCTCCATTGGCAACCTTAACATGGATCCTCGTCGTCTGATCTACTGCTTCCTTTCTCTTCGCATTCCCCAAATCTTTGTGCTCGGTGCTATGATCGGTCTAGGACTCCATCTACGAGATGAATTCTGGTTTCAATCGGCTACTGTGCCAAGCAATGTCTGGTTTACCATCATTTTCTCCTCTTTGACACTGATTTACTCGGTACTCGTTACGCCATTCATCTGTCTCCTCACGCTACCCCACCTACATGTCTACACCATTTTAGATATTCTTCTTGCGACTGGTCTCCTTCTTGTGGCCATCCAAATGGTTTCAAAATTCTCGATTCGCCTCTGTGAGCAAGATATAAACCAAGGCTTCGCAGTTCGCCATTGTACTTGGTACGATGGTCCAGCAAAGATTAATGAAATACCTGCCAAAATAGTTTTCGTGTTGAGTATTCTTTGTTGGTATGTTCAGGACTGTTATGTTTCCACACCTTCACATCTGACAGGTAATGCAGTCTTTTATACTTAGTTTTGAGCCTCGCCCTTTTCTTTACCTCTCGTGCATGCAAACATTCCCAAGGGGTACATTGTTCGGCTGTGGACTCGGAAAGATTGCAGCTCGCAAGCCTTGGATGCGGTCCATCCATAACGCTTGCAATGTTAGCCTTGTTGTTGAAGGAATAACTCATTGGACGGATAGATTCCGATCAGATAACTCCGCCCCCAATTTCTGATAAGACATTAGTGGGTGAACCCCGAAGACACTCCCGTGGTATACAACTCGCGCAACACCTTCGTCGAGTCAGGACCGGGGATCCCCATCGGTATCTCGTTCTTGGGCGGCTTGTTCACGGAGTCTACGTTGATCTCGGTGGCTTATGCGTATGAGCAGCGCACGCATAATCGTGATGGCAAGCAGCCGTATATTCTGCCAAATATTGAGGTTACGGATGTTATTACCAACTCTCTTGGGATCAGCTTCTAGACGTTGATGTGCTGTTGGGTTCAATGAGAGTTTGCCTGCACTCCGGTTCAGACGTCTACCTCATACCCAGGTGGCGATGGAATGTGGCTGGGGGTAATGTGATGATGTTGACGGCGCAGGAAAATTCGTTGGACTCATGACCTTCGTTTCCTTCTCCCACAGATGTTCTTCATCTTCTTTTCCTTCTTCGATTCCGTTGATTTAGCTTTATTACGAGTTATTGTTTTCCCCCTTTACTTCCGTTCCTTGAAGTGCTCGAAGAAGTATTTGGCAGTTGCCTTTTGACGGCTTTTGGTTTGCATATTCAGCACGAAGGGTCAGTATCCAACACGCACAATACAGAAAGCAGTTCGATGTGCATTCTCTTGTACTATTGCTGGCTCTATTTCTCGTTACGCTAGCGCGCTGGACAAAGTACAACTCAGCAAAGAACAAGATACCCTTATCCTCCAACGTTTTGGTGCGTCATTGTGATGCTTTGTCAATCATGACCCTAGCCCGAGCACAAAATCAGATATCATCCTACTTGTCAAACTTATGATCACACCATGGATGTCTCCGTATCTGTGAAACTGTCGGTCTCTGGGACGGCTTGTATCTTACTTCCTCAGTAGAGTATCAACAACTAAAGATGATCCATTCGACGATTACTTCCGGAGTTGAAGACAAAATCGTGGAAATTTTCGTGTTTATGAAATCTTCGGTGTTTGAAACGGCTTTGCTTCATTGTTTCCTCAACGTAGTCTATGAACACGTCTGACGCTTTAGTGTTTAAACCGTAGATCAAACCACGGATGTTTTCGTATTTCTGCAATCGTCGGTCTTTGAGACGGGTGGTATTTCATCATATCCTCAAGCAGTGATGCTAACAAGGCAATGTGCTCCTCAGAGAAATGAGGTTTATTTTCGCCGTCGAAGTATGTCTCATGAAGCCATGCTGACATTGTAAGAGACTCGAGCTCATCATCTGTGTCATCGTTTAATCGATACGAATATGCTGATACTCGGATTGTCTTGCGCATAAACCCTTCAGGCTTTTGGGGTAGGACCGTTCACTTACCAACATTCTCCGAGCGCGGACACTTCACCCTCCATTCTGCTGGCCACTTGCCAAACGACTGCTCCCACTGTCTCAATAGACCATCACGTGTAAGCATGATGGCATCGAACGGTGGCTGGCCTACGACCAGTTCAAAGATCTAGGTCTCACTTTAGCACTGGACCTTCATTACACATGGTTTTGACTCACAGTACACGCCAAAGTCCAGATATCCACCCTATAGTCCCAATGAGAAGTTAATAATGTCTCTGGCGCTCTGTATACTAGAGGACATCGGATATCATGTTGTTTTCCAAACTGGAAAGCTTGGCCGAAATCAATAACTCTTATGCGTGCGAGGTCCGAATCTCGCTGCTGGAAAGGGAGTGAGATTGGGTAGACCAAATACCGAGGGATGGAGGGTGGTAAGTCGTGGTTAGGAGATGCAATGACAGGGCCTGTCTCAGGAGCGGGCAGCGATAGTATAAGATCGCCGATAGACTGACTTGCCATTCCATCAACCTCAAAGACAATGTTGTTAGTATGTAAATCTAATGTAATGTGTTAGTCTGGACGCTTGAATTTAGATAACAATGAACACACCTCCGTGGGCGATTTTACTGTCATGTAGAAATCCAATTGCATCAACAAGTTGTTTAGAGATCTCGTGTGCCAGGCTCCCTGGCAACCTTCCCATACGGTAAGAGTTAGCCACCGTGAAGACACTGGGCCCATAAACGCCAAGGACAACACATTGGTGCACTCCGTTAGGTCCACGATGATTGAAAGAGTCCAAAAATTTCTCAACGCGGCAATTGCCCGGAGCCCCGGATGACAGACTGGAAAGGACAGAAAGTATTTTCAGTTCAGAGTTCTCCGCTGCGACTTCTGCAACCATGACTTTGATGGCAACATGACGATCGAGCCTCAAAGATCGATCAGTATCACCTATAAATGTTTGCGAAATAGCTCACAGTGAATCCTTGGCCAGCCAGACAGTCGAATACCCGCCCCATCCAAGTTTTTGAATTATTTCATAGCGTCCTTCCTTGTATTTATCCCCAATATGTACAGGATGATATCCCGCGACACGGTAGCGGTGGAGCGGTTCTGCGTCCACCGTACAATGATAAGGTTCAGCTAGAGTGCCGCGCATCGTGTGAAGGCGCAATGATGAGGACTTCTGCTTGAGGCAGAGCGAAATTCTGCAAAAATGAGGTTGTCGTTGAAGGGCTTTCATTGATAGAGATAGAAGTAGACGCTGGTAGCGAGAAGAGAGTTTGCTAGACCGATCTGGCTGTAACTGCCATGTCGCAAGCGCGCGGTCCCAATATAAGGGGCGGCATTGCAATGATGACGCGAGGCGCGCGGCAAAGAGGTAAGCGGGGCAAGCAATAGCTACACACCATCCAATCCATTGGACACACCACCAACAAGTATAATATAAGAACGGACGACGAGAAATGAATGACCTACACTTTCGTTCTTTTTCTGCTCAGACGTCTGTTACTTTACAACACGTATATATATACACATATGGCAGGCCGTGTTCCTGTCATTAAATGGTTGGAGAAGCTTAGGGACCCAAGGAGGCGTGCGGAAATCTTGGAGCTTACCAGGGCAGTTCTTGCGAAGCCTGAGTGCAAACAATTCACGGATGTTGCAGTCAAGTGGGTCTTGAGGCAGAAACACTCTTCGCTTGTCTACTGGATAACACAATTTAGGAATTCTTTCCATACGAGCAACGCTGATTCCCGACCACACGTAACACTGAGAGTCAGGAACGACCAACAAATTGCAGCGGGGACTGGTCAGACGATTCATGTGTATTACGACGACAGAGGCGATGGTTCCAAGGCATACTCTCTCTTTCCGGAGCGAAACGAGAAGACAGACGACAAGCCTTAGGAGGCGACCAAGCACGAGCGGATTTTCCAGTGCAAAACATGCTAGCTCTTTTAATGTTACATCAATGGCGATACAAACAATAGTTATCAAGGCAGGCTCCCATATCTAAAATAGTTGTTCATACATTGGTTGCACACGTCCAGGCTAGGGAGGGTCGGAGTTTCTGTCGATGTTTCTTTCCCATGAGGTAGCCAGCTTCTCAACTTGCCCAAAGGTCTAGTGCGCCCTCAGCCAAGGAAAGATTTAGATAGTCTTGAGCCAGGTGCATGACGGCATGCCGAAAAATTGTATTGAAAGCAATCACTATGCTCGTTGTACAACACCATCGTTCACCACGACATTCCACGACTTTATGCTGCACTTCAATTGCAGCATACGCAGAAGTTTTTCCTCCTACTCCTGGCGCGTAATTGCTTGTTGATGGTGAACCAGCTACCTGGCACAGATTGTTGAGTTGGAAGGCATATGGAACGACTTTTCGGGGAACAACGACTTGCCTTATCCTTTCATGTTTTCCGCCCAAGAAAGAAAACAGATTGAGGCTGATGTTGAACGTGTCGAAAGAGGTATGGAAGCGATGTCTTCAATTAAGGATAGGCTAGGCGAGTTGTTGCCCGAGCAAAGAATCGTGAGGTCAGAACAATACGACGAAGAGTTGGACGCATTGATACAGATGAGAGAGCAGGTAATCGATTTATCCGCGACTGACTCGTAGTAAAGAGAGGCGTGGCAGAAGGTGTAGCCTTTCGGGACTGATTGGAGAAAGCGTTTTCCAGCGGTTTATCGAGAAGGATGAAAATTTTCACCCTGCTCTCAGTTGCGCTGTTACATACTTCTAAATTTGGGTTTATTCACGAAGCACTTCGACGATAACAATGAGAGGTATCACACCTTCAGACGCTCCAATGCCGCGTCCGAATCGTGGAATCATGAACTGTTCAAAGTAACAGATGTGGGGTGCAAATATATTGAGTGACCCTGACGATGGTTCTGGCTCTTTCCTCCTAGGCAGTTGGTTCTTGCTCCCATTCAAGCTTCTCTGTTTCTCCTTGGCTTGGCTTTTGCACTGTGTACTTCATCGCCTCCAACTCCTTCCGAGGCAACCTGTTTCGTTTGGAGGAACAATAGAATATAGTGGGGCTCTCGATTCCGCTCTAGTTGATTCTAATCTACCTTGAAAGATTTTGCACAGTAGAAGACTTGACATTATATGCTGCGTTGGGCGGTGTAGTTAGCAGCGTCGTACCTACGATTCTCGGCGGTCTTTATACATTTGCAATAGAACTTCGAGCACTTTTCGACCACCTTATTAAAAGCATCAGTAACCGCCGACTATTCAAATCTCTGTATAATTATTACACAGGAGGTTCACTGCTGTTTTGTGCGCTTTTTACATCTCTAAGTGCGATGCTTGCAGTGCGCACCTTGGCAATGTTTATACGCGATTGGCTCTCTCGACGACGACGACAAGAAAGAGAACAGGTATGGATGGTGGTAGATGCGACAGACCTTGAAATTAGATGAAATGATACAGATGCAACGAATGTCGGCATGAACGTGAAATGATGAGGTCGAACTAGAAAAAAAATTGAATCGAGAGCGAGATAGTGAGAATAAGAAAGATGTGGAAAACCTGTCTACAAATATATTTACGCTCGCAGTGGTGTTATTCTCGCTTTGTCCACAGTATATCTTTCCATTCTGTACTAGACACTCACCGATGGGAAAATATCTAGACGCGCATATTCACATCTCTGAATCGAGCACCCTTATAAGCAAAAGTAGGACCGACACCTCCTATCCCAGCACGAGATTCAGAGAACTAGTGTCACACAAGGCCATTGAGATCCACTACGTACCACGCGGATTCACCCACAAGGGCATGGTAAAGGCTCACCGAGATATTGGGGCTAGTGAAACACGACGAGGTCAAGATAAAGGGCACACATCACAACGGCGAGATCTACCGCTTCGAGCCCTTTCAACAGCCATTCGGAAGGTTCACAAGGCGGGGATTACGGTAACAGCGTTGGAGCAGGCGACAAGGGCTGCAGTGCCTCTTGCGATCCCACTCATTACGGTGCCAGCAGTCTTAGCAAACACATACGGAGGGAGGAGAATGGGGATAGATTGGCACACAGAGAGGATTGACGCTAATTACGCTAATGGCCACACTCGAGATCTCTACAACGGCCTGACTGATGTCGCACAGCATTTAGCCCCGCGCTTTTACCATTTTCTCTCCTTGCAGCTAGTGGTTTGACATTGACATAATGTGGTACTCCTACTACCTCCTGCCAGCAGTGTTGGCATTCTGGATAAGTGGGTAAGGAGTGCTACGCTCATCTCCCAAGCTCAACCACCACTTAAGGTCTCGCGAAAGCCGATCTGACGAAGAGTCTCTAGGCCTGGCATCCCATGCACGTACAAACATCCCTGTTGGATATAGTTGCACTCGCCACTGCGAATCCAAAACGAGCAGTACTTTTTCTTTTGCCCACCAGGAACTAAACCACTTGTTGGTAGAACACCGGGAGTCGTCTTGAATTCTACGTTCCGTGTATCGTGAAAGGGCTTAGCAGAAAAACCCTTGAGCTGATTAGAACATTTAGGATAAACGGTTTGTGGCATACATACTTGATTATCAACTGTCAGCAGCTCGGTATTTCTGCGCCAGGTTGAAAGACTGGTAAAGGACGTTCTTCCAGAGAATGAAGCAGCAGAGGAGCTCTGTTCAATCTCGTTTGCCGCCAAAATTGTATTTCTATCTCCTCGCAGAATCACAGACGAGGTGAAACCGTCATCAACAACGTAGCGAAAGGAGGCAGACGGCACTTCTCCGACACATATCATACATTGGGCATCGTGAGTGTCCAGAACAAGGGGAACATCTCGTAGTCGAATGCTTGTAGGCAACTCAACCTTAGCAGTTAACAGATCAATTCACTAAGACAAGACTTCCAGCTCACAGAGATGGGTAAGTCAGCCATAGTACGGCCCATCCGCTTGCATGTCCAGTTGAGATTATGCCGTCGTCTCCGATGGAAGAGCTCTCTGCCAAGGACGAAAATAGGTTGCCGTAGTCAAGAAGTGCTGGCTACTGCGAGGGTCTCGGACAAAGACTCAGACTGCTCTCCGCCTGTGTCGCAGAGTCAGATTTCGAGATCATGGCCCAGAAGGCAGTGAGGTTTGTGCAGGTTCACAATGATTCTCAAAGCTTGACGCGTCGCCACGCAAGATCACGAATTTAATGGTTTGAAGAAAATAGAGTTCAGCGAGTGGTCTTCACCTTGGGTTAATCATCGTGCCCCAAGAGCTCTACTGACCTTGGTATATCTCCATCATACTAGAAGTCGTTACTTGGTGGATATGGCATTGACAGTGACCACACGATGCTTCGCCTAATGTCTGTTGATCGATGAGACTTCAATGGTAAGATTTGCACTCGAAAAAGAGGCCTGCTACTCCGAACAACTCGAGTAACGTGATGAACATTCAGCCCTTTGTTTTCATTAGGTTTCCTTTGTACACATATCAAGCTCAACTGAAGCAATTCTAATGTCAGCAGAGCCAGCAATGTTGCATCAACCTAAAGAGGGCTAGTGATTAAATAAAGGGCACGAAATTATTAAGCTAAGCCCGATTAAGCATGTTAGTCATGATGACATAACATCCTGAATGCTCTTGTGTCACTTTGACAAAATCTCGTCCCATACTCTGAGTTAATTATCTATGTATTCCCCAAGCCGTTTTGTAGCTCGTATAAACGAAGTCCCTCGCAAACCGAATCAGTTCTTAATTTTGGCCTTGTTTGGATTACAAAGTGTACATGAGATCGGAACATTCATTAAATCGATCAAGAGTATTCCACAATCTATCTCGCGCATCAACCAAGACTTGGAAGCAATTGCAGCGCTCTTCAAGTCTGATTAACAAACCTACAGGAACAGGATCTTGATTTTCAGTATTCTTAGAACTCTAGAACAGAATGGTAATACTCAGGTTTAGACAAAGGGATTGCTCTGAGGAATCTGCAAAATTTCGTTCAACTCTATCCCATTGGATGCGACACTCCACAGAAAACAAGACTTTCTGGTGGGATCGAGCGAATGCTGGCTACTTTGGCGAGGCGGGGATACAATCATTTCTAAGACATATCAACAACAGCAAAGCAACAGTCAACCTCGCCTTAAGTACTGCCATATTATTAGTCTTATAGACTGCTTGCTGGATGGTCGACTACTACATACAAAACTAGACCCAAAACCTGCCAAACGACCCAGATGACCGAGGATGTGAAGGCTTTGGTACTTCGAAAGAGGGATCTGACGGATGGACAATCGAATTGCACAAATTAGTGATCTTTCGAAGACCTTCGATCAGCCCAACACACAACAAAGTAATAAGATGTTGCCGGAATTGGTTAGTCCAGCTAAAGCAAAAAATATAAGTGGAGTTGAGGTTAATGAAAGTAGGAAGCTAGTGGCTGGCTTAATCAATGCCGAGGACGGGGCATGCGGTATCATGGATATCAAGGTCAGGAAAGGAATCAGAGGAATAGTAGGTATGACGACTGAAGACAATGCGAGGAGGATGGTGGTAGGCAATGGTAGTACATGATGATTGTTTAGAGGCCTATCTCTTTGCAGAGTATTATCCGCCTGCTTCCAATTTTTCAGGCACAATTACAACTACTCATCAGTTAAAGCAGACACAGTGTTCGAACACAAATACCCGACAAGCGACTCTTTCGCGCCCTTGAGGCAATTTTCCCACAACTGTCCACGTAGCCCTTCTTCTTCGAGAAGCTGCATTAGCCTGTATTGAATCTTTACTGCTTCCAAGGACCAGCGGTCGAGTGGACCGTTAGGATGAGCC
>Ga0160429_1000808_pt1 | contig 20410 bp, 19 predicted proteins | sample SolpanmetagenomR_FD_108199 | JGI IMG/M metagenome (GOLD analysis project Ga0160429, IMG submission 108199) | Solar panel surface microbial communities from Lawrence Berkeley National Laboratory, California, USA - R | ecosystem: Engineered > Built environment > Solar panel > Unclassified ...
AGCACTCGATGCACTCCTTCGGGGCGCACTTTTGTGAGGTACGGGTTGACATGGACCTAGGTATCATTCGGGTGAGCAAGTGGGTGAGCGTGATGGGCGCCGGCCGCATTCTGAACGCCCAAACCGCGCGTAGCCAAATTATCGGTGGAGCCATTTTCGGCATCGGCTCGGTGCTAATGGAGGCTACTGAGCGCGACGCGAAATTGTCGCGCTACACCAACGCCGACTTGGCCAATTACCACGTGCCGGTCAACGCCGACATTCCGAATATGACGGTGGAGTTTGTGGAAGAGCACGACCCCTACATCAATGCAATGGGCGTGAAAGGCATCGGCGAAATCTCGATGGTCGGCGTGGCCGCCGCCGTAGCCAACGCCGTGTACCACGCCACCGGCAAACGCCTGCGCGACCTGCCCCTGACGCCCGACAAGGTGCTGATGAGTGGCTTGAATAGCTAATTCGCTAGCGCAAAGAAACCAAGAACGTCCTGCTAAGCTTGCCGAAGCATCCTGCTCGCGCCGTCAGGGGTAGTAACTCCAACGATGCGAGCAAGGTGCCTCGGGAGGCTCAGCAGGACGTTCTTTTGTGGCTATTACTAACCAACAACCCAAACTCCCTCATGCACAACGACTCGATTGCTAACGTGGGCCTGTTACTGCTTGCCGCTGGTTCGTCTTCGCGCCTGGCGCGCCCCAAGCAACTGCTACCCTACCAGGGCCAGACGCTGCTGCGCCACGCTGCCCAACTAGCCGTGGCATCGCCCTGCCGCCCGCTTGTGCTCGTGACCGGCGCGCTTCACGACGAACTGCTGCCCGAAATCGACGGCCTGCCTTTCCACGTAGTCCGCAACGATAACTGGGCCGATGGCATGGGTGGCAGCATTGCTGCCGGCCTTGCCGAGCTCGAAACCGCCGCCGAAGGTCCCCGGGTAGACGCCGTTATCGTGATACTCTGCGACCAGCCGCTGCTCACCGAAGAGATTATTGGCCAGCTTATCGTGCAGTTTCAGGCTACTGGGCAGCAAGTGGTAGCCTCAGCTTATGCGGGCACGCAGGGTGTGCCCGCACTTTTCAGCCGCGCCATCTTTCCGCAGCTGCTGGCGCTGCGCGGCGCCAGCGGGGCCCGCGAGCTGCTACAGCAATATGCCACCTGCCTACTGTCGACTTTCCCGGCGGTGCCACCGACGTGGATACCGAGGCGCAATACGCCGCACTAGACTAACGCGAGAGGTTGTTTCTGTAAGGCCACCCTATTTAGCGCCGTTCTCAGCCCAATTAGATGGCCTGGGAACGGCGCTAAATAGGGTGGCCTTAGTTATAGCGGATGATTGCTAGTTCTAAAGAATTCCTAGTAGGTACTCATAATGACCTCCTTACTCAAAGTGGCGCCCGCCAGGTTGCCGGCTGCAATGGCTAGCGCTAGCTGCGGCAGGGCCGAGCAGCAGTCGCCGGCGGCATATACGCCCGGCACCGTGGTCCTGTAGCTTTCATCAATGCGAATGAGTTGTTGCTCCGTCATTTCGCAGCCCAGCTGCTGGGGTAGGGGGCTGGCCTGGTGAGCAGGTAGGCGGGCGTATAGCACAGGCAGCGGCCGGGTGCTACCATCGGCTAGGTGCAGGCCCGTGAGCTGGCCGCTCATGTGCAAGAGTTCCTTCACGGGTGTCTCTACCAACTCAATAGCGTTGATTTTCAATAGCTCATGCACGTCGGGGCCAAAAGTGGCTGGCCCGTTGGTGAAGATGGTGAGCGTGCGAGACCAGTTCAGCAGCATTTTTACGTGGTGCTGTACTTCGTCGCCGTTGTTCCAGATGCCGGTGGGCTGGTCGGCCACCTCGTAGCCGTGGCAAAAAGGGCAGTGAATCACCGATTTGCCCCAGCACTCGGCAAAGCCGGGTACGGGCGGCAATTCGTCGCGCATGCCAGTGGCCAGTAGCAGCCGGCGGGTTTGGTAAGTGCCGTGGCTGGTGATGATTTCCAGTTCACCGCCCGGCAGCCGGGCGGCGTGCGTGGCTTCGGTGGTTAGCAGCTGCACGGTGGGGTAGGCGGCTACCTGCTGCCGGGCCCGAGCCGCCAGGTCGGCCGGGGCATCGCCGTCGTGTAGCAATAGGTTGTAAGCGTGGGGTGTGAAACGGTTGCGCGGGCGTCCCGCATCGAGCACCAGCACCCGGCGCCGGGCACGGCCGAGAGCTAGCGCGGCACTCAGGCCGGCATAGCTGCCACCAATGATAATGACCTCAAACTGCATAAATTGGGAAGCGTCAACTTGTCGTAAACTAGGCAAAATTGCTGGGCGAAGATACTTTGTTTTTTTTATTAAATGAAACAATGTTGCGTTTAATGTAGTGCGGGCTGTTGACCTGCTAAGCCGAAATAACCACGACTGCGTATCAGCCAAAGACCTTTTCTTTACTTTCCGTTATGCCCTTTAGCCTCCGCCAAATCTGGCAGCCCCTGCGCGAGTCGCTGTGGTTTTTGCCGCTGCTTATGGTGCTCATTGCATTGGGGCTAGCGTATGGGCTGGTGCAGCTTGACCAGTCAACCAGCGCCACGGGCACGCGGCAGCTGCCCTTACTTTTTGGCATCGACGCGGGTGGGGCAGGCGGCATGCTCAATGCCATTGCGGGCTCGATGCTGACCGTGGCGGCGCTCACGTTTTCGCTATTGCTGGCGGCTATTGCGCAGGTAAGCAACCAGTACTCGCCGCGGGCGCTGCGCAATTTCATGCGCGACCCAGTGAACCAGTTCGTGATGGGCTACTTCGTGAGTGTATTCACCTACTGCCTGGTGGTGCAGGGAACCATTCGGGCCGCGCGCAATGGGCACTTCGTGCCTACTACCGCGGTGCTGATGGGGTTATTGCTGGCGCTGGGGGGGGTAGGGGCTCTCATTTTCTTTATCCACCACGTGGCCGAGGCACTGCAAACCGGCACCCTTGTGCACCAGATAATGGCCGAAACCAAGCGCGAAATCGACCGACTCTTTCCACTGCATTTTGGTGAAGAACTGCACTCCGACGCCCGCGCTGCCGCCGAGGCCTGGGCGGCCGGCAATGCTGGTTGGTTTCCGGTGCTGGCCACCCAGGCAGGCTACCTGCAAGCCATCGACAAGCCCGGGCTGCTAGCCTGGACGGTGCGCCACCGCACGGTGCTCCGCCTCGAATGCCACATCGGCGACTTTGTGGGCACCGGGCAGCCGCTGTTCAGCGTGCGGGCCGGCATGGAGCGGGCCACCACACCCCAGGCCGACTGGCCTGCCGACCTGCTGGGCCACGTTAGTATCGGTCGCCACCGCAACCCCGAGCAGGACGTAGCTTTTGGCTTGCAGCAGCTAGTCGATATCGCCCTCAAAGCTCTCTCACCGGCCGTAAACGACACCACCACCGCCATTATGGCCATCGACTATCTAGGCGAACTGACGGCCCAGCTAGCCCGGCACGAGTTTGCGGGAGCGTTGCGTTCCGATGGGCAACACCTGCGGGTGCTGGTGCGGGTGTATTCGTTTGAAGAGTACGTGCGGCTGGCCTTCGACTTGGTGCGTGAAAATGCCCGCGGCAATTCGGCCGTGCTGCGCCGCTTGCTGCGGGCGCTAGCGCTGGTGGCCCGGCAGGTGCGCGACCCCACTCGCCTACCCCCCTTGCGCGAGCAAGTAGCCCTGTTGCTAGCCTGTGCTCAGGCCAGCCTCGGCACCGACTACGAGCGCCAGGAAGTGCAGGCGCTCTGCGATGAGCTACGCCCGGCCTGGGAGGGGTAGGACCCAGCTAGCTGCGCCGTTACGGTTACGTTAGGCGTCGGGCAGCCACTCTAAAATCGCTGTATCTTGGGCCCTCACTCACTTTGTAGCTTATGGCTCCCACCGCCCCCGCGCCGGCCGTCGAAAAAGATAACAAGCGCATCACCACCGGCTGGACGTTCTACGACTGGGCCAACTCGGTGTATCCACTCGTTATTACCAGCTCGATTTTTCCTATCTATTGGAATTCGATGGTGAAGGTTATCACGCACTCTAAAAGCGCCAAAACACCGATTGATTTTCTAGGGCTGCACGTACCAGGCACGTCTCTGCAGAATTACTCGGTGTCGGCGGCCTTCCTCATTATCGCGCTCATCAGCCCGCTGCTTACCTCGCTGGCCGACTATTCGGGACGCAAAAAGCTATTTCTGCAAATCTTCTGTTACCTCGGAGCCGCCGCGTGCTGTGGGCTTTATTTTTTCGAGCCCGCCACCTTCACGCCTAGTGTATTTGTGTTTATTCTGGCCACGGTGGGTTTTTCGGGCTCCATTGTCTTTTACAATTCCTATTTGCCAGTCATTTCTTCGGAAGAGAAATTCGACTCGCTCTCAGCCCGTGGGTTTTCGATGGGCTATATCGGCTCGGTTATTTTGCTGGTGTTGTGGTTGGTGCTAATTCAAGGCCCAACGCTATCTGGCAAGCCCCTTTTTGGGCTGAGCGAGGGTATGGCTACCCGTTATAGCTTCTTGCTCACGGGCCTCTGGTGGGCGGGCTTCGCCCAAATTCCGTTCTTCACCTTGCCGCCCGACCCCGGCCGCCCCACCGGGGCGGCCGCCGATTCGGGCTGGCTGCTCAACGGCTTCCGCGAGTTGGGCAAAGTGTGGGCAGAAACCAAGCAGCAGCCGAATCTCAAGCGCTTTTTGTTGGCCTACTTCACCTACAACATGGGCGTGCAAACTGTGATGTACGTGGCTACGCTCTTCGGCGATGAAGAGTTGCACCTCGAAACTTCGGCACTCATTAAAACCATTCTGTTGCTGCAACTAGTTGGTATACTGGGGGCGTACCTCTTCGCCAAACTCTCTGAGCGCATCGGCAACACGCGAGCGCTGAGCTGGGCCGTATTTATTTGGATGCTCATTTGCGTGGCCGGCTACTACGTGCAGGCCGGGTGGAGCTTCTACGTGCTGGCCTCGATTATTGGCCTTACGATGGGAGCGGTGCAAAGCCTCTCGCGCTCTACGTATTCCAAGATTATTCCCGAAAATACGTCCAATACGGCCGCTTATTTCAGCTTTTTTGACGTGACTGAAAAGGTCGGTATCGTGATTGGCCTGCTGGTATTCGGCGGTATCTCGCATCTTATGGGCGGCAATATGCGCTACAGTATCCTGGCGCTCATCGTGTTCTTTATCTTTGGTCTGGGCTTCCTGCTGAGCCTGCGGGGCAAAAAGCTGCGCGATGAGCCCGCGGACGCCGAAGCCCTACCCCCCCCGCCCGCCTCAGCGGTGGCCAGCACGCCGCGCACCGCGACCTAACGGCGCCGGGCAAAAAGTACGGACCTTTGCGGCATGATTCATCCTCCCCAACCCAATTTGCAAACTGCGCTCGGCCACGAGCTGAAGCACGAGCTAGCTATCACGCGCCGCGTCTTAGAGCGCGTGCCCACCGAGCAGTTTGGCTGGCAGCCCCACGCCAAAAGCATGACCCTAGGCACCCTGGCTGGCCACATGGCCAACCTCATTGGGTTCCTAGAATTGTCACTCCAAGGTGCGGCCTTCGACTTGGCCAGCAGCAAGCTGCCCGACAACCCCGCCACCACGGCCGATGTGCTGGCACGCTTTGATGTCAACGCTGAGAACCTGCACCAGGCCCTGGCCGACGTGAGCGACGACGCCTTCAACGACATCTGGAGCCTCACGCACGGTGACAAAACACTGCTTTCGCTGCCCCGCACGGCGGTAGTGCGCACCATGGTGCTCAACCACCTCATTCACCACCGTGGCCAGATGAGTGTGTACTTGCGCTTGCTCGACATCGCGGTGCCTTCTATCTACGGCGGCTCAGCCGACGAGGCGCCGCAGCGCTAGTCGCTAGTCAGGACATAAAAAGGCCGGCTTTCCTGCGCAGGAAAGCCGGCCTTTTTATGTCCTGACTAGTCTATTTTCGGCTAAACACCTGCTTGCCGCCAATCCAGGTTTGCTGCACTTGCAGGTCGCGCAGCTGCTCCTTGGGCGCGGTGAGTAAGTCGGTTTTCAGCACCACAAAATCGGCCAGCATACCGGCTTTAATCTGGCCTTTACGCCGGTCTTCGAACGCGGCGTGGGCGGCCCAAGTGGTCATGCCACGCAGTGCCTGCTCGCGGGTGAGGGCATTCTCCATCTGGAAGCCATTGGCAGGAAAGTTCTTGGCATCTTGGCGCGCCACGGCCGCGTGGTAGCCATAGAGCGGGTTAATATCCTCGACTGGAAAGTCGGAGCCCAGCGCTACTTGGCCGTATTGCTTTAGCAAGGCTTGGTACACGTAGGCCGTTTTGAGGCGCGGGGCGCCGAGCCGCTCGCCGGCCCAGTACATATCCGAGGTAGCGTGCGTGGGCTGCACCGAGGGCACGATGTGGTACTGGCCAAACTTGGCCACGTCGGCCGGGCTCACCACCTGCGCGTGCTCGATGCGCCAGCGCCGGTCGGGCTGCCCCTGCAGCGCCGCGCCGTAGATATCGAGCAGCAGCCGGTTGCTAGAGTCGCCGATGGCGTGGGTATTCATCTGAAACTTGGTAGCCGCCAGCTCCTTGGCCAAGGAGCGGTAGTACTCGGGGTGTTGCAGCAGAAAGCCTTTCTCAGCGGGCCGGTCGGTGTAGGGCGCCAGCAGCGATGCGCCCCGCGAGCCCAGGGCGCCATCGGCGTACACTTTAAAGGAGCTGATAGTCAGGTTATCGCTGAAAAAAGGGCCTTTTGGCAGGTAATAGGCCTTGTTGGCGGGGGTAGGGTTGAGCATGGCGTAGAGGCGCAGGTGCAGCTTGCCAGCCTTTTGCAAAGCGGCCATACGCTCAATATCCTCGCGGTTGAGTCCGGCGTCGGCGAGGCTGGTGAGGCCCACGGCCAGGCAGTTTTGCTGGCCTTGCAGCAGAGCGGCATCGGCTTCGGCGGGGCTAGGCTCGGGTATTTTGGCAGCTACCAGCTTCACGGCATTATCCACGAGCAGGCCGGTGAGGCGGCCCTGAGCATCGCGCCCAATAACGCCCCCGCTAATAGGGGTAGCCGCCGTGACGCCCGCCAGGTCGAGTGCCTTTTGGTTGGCTAGCGCCGCGTGGCCATCTACGCGGGCAATGAGCACCGGCACGTTTGGAAACAGCTGGTCTAGGGTGTCCTTAGTGGGGTAGCGCTGGCCGGGCCAGTCGTTTTGGTCCCAACCGCGGCCCGTGAGCCAGGCCGCGCCGGGCTGCTGCTGCCGGTGCTGCGTGAGGCGGCCCACCGTGGCCGCCCATGAGGTAGCACCCACTAGGTTCGCCGAGCGCAACCCCAGCGCGTAGCGGTAGAAGTGGCAGTGCGCATCGTAAAAGCCAGGGTATATAAATTGCTGCTGCGCATCCACCGTTTGCGCGGCTTGGTAGCGCTGTAGCAAGTCGGCGGCCCGCCCTACGGCCACAAAGTGCCCCCCACGCACGGCAAAGGCATCTGCTTGGCTGAATGTCGAATCGATAGTGAACACGTGGGCATTCGTCACGAGCAAATCGACAGGCTCAAGTTTTGACTGGCAGCCCGTGAGTCCTAACGAAATGCTTACCACTAGGGCACTCCCAAGTTTATAAAGAAGGTGCATGGTACAAAAGGGTATGCAAAGTTCCGAAGCCAATGTAGCGCGCAAAGCTAAGCCCGTTCTTGGTAGAGAACGGGCTTACTTACATCAACTGTAGAATTTGCGAAACTAGTTAGCGTCCGCAACTTACTCAAATTTCATGTGCTTCACCGACTCGCCCGAGTTCTTCAATTCCAGCAGCGAGTCGATGCCGATGGCCAGGTGGCGCTTCACAAAATCGACGGTCACTTTTGAATCCGACTCGGCCGTTTTCACGCCCTCAGGCGTCATGGGGTTGTCGCTCACGAGCAGCAGCGCGCCGTGCGGAATGTCGTTCATGAAGCCTACCACGAAAATGGTTGCCGTCTCCATGTCCACAGCCAGGGCGCGCACGCGCTTGAGGTAGTCCTTAAACTCTTGGTCGTGCTCCCACACCCGGCGGTTGGTAGTATACACGGTGCCGGTATAGTAGTCGAGCTCGTGCTTTTTAATCATCGACGACACCGCCCGTTGCAGCCGGAAGGAGGGTAGGGCCGGAATTTCCTTAGGCAAGTAATCGTCCGACGTACCATCGCCGCGAATGGCCGCGATGGGCAGCACCAAGTCGCCGAGCTTGGTTTTCTTCAAGCCGCCGCACTTGCCTGGGAAAAGCGCCGCCTTGGGCTTGATGGCCGACAGCAAATCCATGACCGTGGCCGCCATCGGCGAGCCCATGCCGAAGTTGATGATAGTAATGCCATTAGCGGTAGCTGATTGCATCGGCTTGTCGGTGCCGCGCACTTCGCAGCCAAACTGCTCGGCGAACATGTACACGTAGTTGCTGAAGTTGGTGAGCAAAATGTACTGCCCAAACTCGTGCAGTGCCACGCCCGTGTAGCGCGGCAGCCAGTTATTAACGATGTCTTCTTTGGTCTTCATAAGGTGAGTTTTGGTTGGTTTAACTATTTGCCGCTTGTCCTTGCGAGCGCAGCGGGGCAATCGCCCCCGTGCTAAATCGTTTGGGTGTCGTGCGGGAGCGATTGCCCCGCTGCGCTCACAAGAACAGGCGTAGCGGAAGGAACATAAATTAAAAAAGCCGCCTACCCGGTAGGGTATGGCGGCGCGACGGGTACTAAACCCAGGCGAAATGCGACAGCCAAACCCATACCTTTGGAGGTGATGCAAGTGTTGGACCTGCCGCCTTTCGACCACAAAATTAGGCAAAATTTGGCAAACATCCCCGAAATATGGGATGAGCTGCGCCGCAAGTACGTGGTGCTCACCCCCGAGGAGTGGGTGCGGCAGCATGTGGTGCAGTATTTACGCACGCTGGGCTACCCGCGCGGACTGCTAAGCCTAGAGCGCGGCCATCGCTACAACCAGCGCCAAAAGCGCACCGACCTCGTGGCGCTGGGCCCCGATGGCCGGCCACTGCTGCTGGTCGAGTGCAAGCGGCCCACGGTGCCCATTACGCCTGCCATGGCCCAGCAGGCCGCTACCTATAACCAAACCATGCGGGCGCCGCTGCTGCTGCTTACCAACGGCCTAGTGCATTACTGCTGGCGCGTCGATTTTGAGCGGGGCCTGAACGAGCGCCTGGCCGAAATCCCGACCTACGCCGAGGCCACCAGCCTGGCCCCCGGCGGCGCATAAAAAACCCTACCCCCGCCAGGGGGTAGGGTTTTTTATATGAGTTATTTGGGCCGCCAGTAGCACATCATTCTTCGGCAAGCTCGGAATGACGTGCTACTGGCTTATTGGAGCAAGAAAAATGCCTGCTACAGCTGGTACGCCTTTTTCAGGAAATCGCGCGCCGACTCGGGCGCGTGACCGAGCAGCTTGGTCAGGGTAGGGCTTGGGAAGTCAAACTCGCCTTGTTCGATGGCCACCGAAAAGCCGCTGGTCATCTGGATGGCGCCGGCCGGCACGCCCGCCGACATCAGCTGAGTGCCAAACTCCTCAGCCGTAGGCGAAACATAGGCAATTTTTTTGCCCGATAGTTCGCTCAAAAGCTGGGCGATGTCGGCAAACGACAGGCTCTCGGTGCCGGCCAGGTCGTAGCGCTGGTTTTCGTGGCCGGGCGTGGTGAGCACGCGGGCGCCAGCCACGCCCAGGTCGGTGCGGCTGGCGTAGGCGCATCGGCCATCGCCGGCGGGCAAATACAGCGTGCCCGTTTCCAAAACCGGCCCCATGAAGAGGGGTAGGACTTCGAGGTAGAGCGCGTTTTTGAGGATGGTGTACGTCAGGCCCGACGTTTCGAGTAGCTTCTCGGTGGCCAAGTGCGCCTCTGCAATAAAGCTGGCAGCCGAAGAGCCATCCTCCGTTTTGCGCTGAAAGCTAGTGTACACCACGTGCTGCACGCCGGCTTCTTTGGCTGCGTTGATGGCGTTGGTGTGCTGGCGCACGCGGTTCGGCAGGTCGTTGCCCGACACGAGAAACAGCTTCTCGACGCCTGCGAAGGCAGCCGTGAGGGAAGCATAGTCGTCATAGTCGCCCTGGTGCACGGCCACGCCCTGGGCTTGCAGGTCGGCGGCTTTGGCGGGGTCGCGCGCCAGCACGGCCAGCTGGCTGGGGCTTACAGTTTGCAACAATGTTTCTACCACAACTTTGCCGAGGCCGCCCGTGGCGCCGGTAACGAGAATTTTAGCCATGTCTTTAAGAATATAGAGGGGGTAGGGCCGGGGCCCCAGGTGAATAGGTATTTGCCAACAACCTCCACGTGGGGGCCAGTTGGTGGCACAAAGGTCGGTACCTTTGCTTACCAAAAGTTAGCGGCTACCAAAAGGTAAGCGCTTACCTCCACGTAACCTGCCCTACTCTATGGACGATTCTGTCACTATTGGCCACTGCATCAGCACCGTTCGTTCCTTGCGCGACGCGCTCGACGTCGTAAATGGCAAGTGGAAGCTACTCATCTTGGTAGCGCTCAACACGGGCCATCACCGCTTTCGCGAAATCGAGCGCAGTATTCCCGATATTTCCTCCAAGGTCTTGGCCAAGGAGCTGAAGGACCTGGAGCAGCACCAACTCATCCGGCGCACCGTGCACGAGGGCCCGCCCGTGCTCGTAACCTACGAGGTGCTGCCCTACGCCAACACGCTCGACCCCATCATATTCGCCCTGCGCGACTGGGGCCGCAAGCATCGAGAAAAGATTATGGGACAGGTAGTTGAAGCATAAAAAGAGGCCTGCTGGATATATATCCAGCAGGCCTCTTTTTATGCTTCAACTAAAACGCGGACTACAAAGTCCACGTTACAAGCTAGACGGTAGCGCCTTCCAGCACCGAATTCACGTCCACGAGGGGCAGGTTCCAGGCTTCGGCCACGCCTTGGTACACCACGTCGCCGTGCACCACATTGAGGCCGAGGCGCAGGGCCGCGTCGCGGCGGCAGGCCTCTTGCCAGCCCAGGTTGGCGAGCTTCACGGCGTAGGGTAGGGTAGCGTTGGTAAGAGCTAGCGTACTGGTGTAGGGCACCGCGCCGGGCATGTTGGCTACGCAGTAGTGCACCACGTCGTCGATGATGAAGGTCGGGTTTTCGTGGGTTGTCGGCTTGCAGGTTTCGATGCAGCCGCCCTGGTCCACAGCCACGTCCACGAGCACAGTGCCGGGGCGCATGGTCTTGAGCATGTCGCGGGTGATGAGGTGCGGCGCCTTGGCACCCGGTATCAGCACGGCGCCCACCACGAGGTCGGCGGTTTTGATGGCTTCGCGGATGTTGTACTCATTTGAGTACTGCGTCACCACATTCTTGGGCATAAAGTCGTCGAGTTCGCGCAGGCGGTTCAGGCTGATGTCCATCACCGTTACCTGTGCACCGAGGCCGGCGGCCACCTTCGCGGCCTGCGTACCCACGATGCCCGCGCCCAGCACGAGCACGTGCGCTGGCTTCACGCCGGGCACGCCGCCCAGCAAAATGCCGCGGCCTTTGAGTGGCTTCTCCAAGTACTTGGCACCTTCCTGCGGGGCCATGCGGCCGGCCACCTCGCTCATCGGAATGAGCAGGGGTAGGGCGCGCGAAGGCAACTCCACCGTTTCATAAGCCAGACAAATGGCCTTGCGCTCAATCATGGCGTGGGTCAGCTCCTCGCCGCTGGCAAAGTGGAAATACGTGAACAGCAGCTGGTTTTCTTTGATGAGCGGGTACTCCTCCGCAATCGGCTCCTTCACCTTGATAATCATCTCGGCCTGCCCATATACGTCGGCAATGGTAGGCAGCAACAGTGCGCCCGCTTGCTCGTACTCGGCATCCGAAAAGCCCGAGCCTTCGCCCGCGCTCGCCTGCACCAGCAGCGAGTGGCCGTGCTTACGCAGTTCGGCCACGCCGGCGGGCGTCAGGCCCACGCGGTTTTCATTATTCTTAATTTCCTTCGGAACACCGATAATCATGGGGCAGGGGAGGGGGGGTAGGGGAAAAGAAAACGTGCCGTAAAGATACGGCCGCTACCACGCTCCGCGGCCGGTTTTAGTTCGCCAGGCGCAGCAGGCCCGGCAGGTCGAGCGGGTGCGTAAACATGGTCAGCTTGCCGTCGGGCGTGGTGGGCCACTCGGCGCGCGGGCGGTCCCAATACAGCTCCAGGCCGTTGCCGTCGGGGTCATCAAGGTAAATGGCCTCGCTCACGCCGTGGTCGGAGGCGCCGCGCAGCGGGTAACCCGCTTGCATAAGGCGCTTTACAATAGCCTCCAGCCCGGCCCGGTCGCGGTACAAGATGGCCGCGTGGTAGAGGCCCGCCACGCCCTCACGCTGGGCCGGCCGCCCGCCCTGGCTATGCCAGGTATTGAGCCCAATGTGGTGGTGGTAGCCGTCGGCCGACAGAAACGCGGCCGTGCCCATGTCCAGCATTACCTCAAAGCCCAGCAGGCCGTGGTAAAAAGCCAGCGCGCGCGGCATGTCCGTGACTTGCAAGTGGATGTGGCCGATGCCAGTGCCAGCGGGCGCCACATATTCGTTGGTGGCAGGGGAGGGGGTAGGGTTCATAAGACAATGGAGTAGGAAGTGACAAAAATAATGTACCTACATTAATCAACAATGAAACCACAAAAAAGCTTGACCAAACTAGCCAAGCTTTTAAGGTACGCAACAGAAGGTTAGCGAAATTTTCGCCGCAGCTCAATTATGGCGCAGCCCGAAAAATCAGTCGTGGCTGGGCCGCCTGGGCGTCGTAGAGGCGTAGCATGTCGCCGCTTACGTCATAGCGGCTGGTTTGCGGCAGCGCCGCTAGGTAGCGGGCAGCGATAGTGGGGCTAGTGCAGCCGCCTTTCACCGTGGTAAGCTGACTGATGATAAGTTGCTGCGAACCAGTACCCAGCGCGAACTGTCCTTGGATGGCGTCGCACGTCGCTAGGCCCAGCAGCTGATTACCCGCTGCAAACTGGAGGTACGAGTTAGAATCCTCCGAATAGCTCGAAACCGATATGGGCGTAGCATCTATCTGCACTAACGCCCAGTGGGTGCCCAGCAGCCCCGGCGCCGGGGTAGGGTCAGTGGTACCGCGCTGGCAGCCTCCCAGCAAAGCCACGAATGCCAAATACTTGATTTTCGGGTGCATAGATGCTGTATCAAGGAGGTAGGGCGTAACTTTTATAGCCAGCTTAAAGCCGCGGCGGCTTACTTAAACGGCACCGACGAACCGCTTTCCTTCACCAGGCTCGTGGGCACTAAGTCCTTCACCACGTTGGCTTTGAGGGTAAGCTTGGTGTCGCCGTGCGGGTCGTTCGAGTCCAGGGTCACTACTTCCGTAGCCGGCCCCACAGTGCGCTGCGAATACACTAGCTCGACCACTGCGCTCTGGCCGGGCTTGATGGGCGCGGGCACCGCACGGTAGCCCACACAGTAGCACGGCGACGATACCGTGGCCAGCACCAGGTCTTTGGGACCGGTATTGCGCACCCCAATGCGTGCTACCAATTGCTGGCCGGCTTCCATGCGGCCAAAATCGTAGGTGTTGCGCTCCAGCACCAGCTTGGGCGCGCTGGCGAGCTGGGCCGGCGTGAGCGTGGCTCGCAGCTCCTCCTTGGTCAGTACTGTTCCCTTAAGGCTGAGGACTTTACTGGCCTCGCTGGCGTTGCTCGCTACAGTTATGGTTTTGACAAATACACCGGGCCGGCCGGCGCTGTTATATACCGCCTTGATGACGCCCGACTTGCCCGGTAGCACCGGCGACTTGGTCCACTCCGGGGTGGTGCAGCCGCAGCTAGCCTGGGCGCTGGCAATGACAATGGGCTGATTGCCCGTGTTTTTGAACTTGAATTCGTAGGTGGCCATCGTGCCTTCGGGCACTTTGCCAAAGTCATGGTCGGTCTGCTCAAACGTGAGCACGCCCTGGGCGTGGGCCGCTAGCGCCAGCAGGCACAAAGCGAGAGTAGAAACGAGGCGCATACTAAAAAAATAAAGGAGCTCAGTCGGCTCAATACGTAAGATTAACAGTTACTTAACCCCCATCGCCCAGCGGGCCTAGGCAAATATACAGCCCGCCCCCGACCGCTTTCGTAAATTTGCGCCACTGCCCTACCCCCTTTCCCACCCACCCACTTCTTATTTTTCCTGATTATGTCTGAGACGCTGCTTGCCCCGGCCGAAGCCCTGCCGGGCACTGCCCCCCAGCACCTGTCCCTCTCCAAAGCCGAGCTGCTGGACGACTACCGCCTCGGCTGGGAAAGCCGCCACGCCTCGCTGGCCGGCCGCCGCGAGGTATTTATGGGCAAGGCCAAGTTTGGCATTTTTGGCGATGGCAAAGAATTGCCGCAGCTAGCCATGGCGCGGGCGTTCCAGAAGGGCGATTTCCGGGCCGGCTACTACCGCGACCAAACCTTTATGGTGGCCATCGGGGAGCTGACCTGGCAGCAATACTTTGCCCAGCTCTACGCCCACGCCGACCCCGAGGCTGACCCTAGCACCGCCGGCCGCGCCATGAATGGCCACTTCGGCACCCGCCTGCTCGACGACGACGGCCAGTTCAAGCCCCAGACTTCTACCAAGAATTCGTCGGCTGATATTTCGCCCACCGGCGGCCAAATGCCGCGCCTTGTGGGCCTAGCCTACGCCAGTAAGCTGTACCGCCAAAACCCGGATTTACACCAGTTTACCGACTTTTCGGTGAACGGCAACGAGGTGGCCTTTGGTACCATCGGCAACGCCAGCACGTCGGAGGGCGTGTTTTTTGAGGCCATCAACGCGGCCGGCGTCCTGCAGATACCGCTGCTGATGTCGGTCTGGGACGACCACTACGGCATCTCAGTACCCGCTGAGTACCAGACTACCAAGCAAAGTATCTCCGCTATTCTGGCCGGCTTTCAGCGCGAAGGCGAAGGCCAGGACGGCTTCGAAATCTTCGTGGTGCGCGGCTGGGACTACCCGGCCCTGGTAGACACCTACCAGCGCGCCGCCGCCGTGTGCCGGGCCCAGCACGTGCCGGTGCTCATCCACGTCACGGAGGTGACGCAGCCGCAGGGCCACAGCACCAGCGGCTCGCACGAGCGTTACAAGCCCAAGGAGCGCTTGAGCTGGGAAGAGCAGCACGACTGCCTGACCCATTTCCGCGACTACCTGCTCACGGAGGGGGTAGCGACGGAAGACGAGCTGGCGCAGATTGAGAAAACGGCCGCCGCCGTGGTAAAGCAAGCGCGCACCACGGCGTGGGCCGCGTTTTTCGACCCCATTCAGCAGGAGCGCGAAGAGGCATTGGTCATCCTCAATAAGATGGTGGCCGAAGCCGGCGAGGAAAACAAGTTGGCCGAGCTGGTGAACAGCCTCAAAACCAACGTGACGCCCATTCGGGCCGACATCGTGCGCACGTTGCGCCGCGCATTGCGTCAAATTCGCGGCAACCGGCCCAGCGCCGGCCGCCGCGCCGCCCAGCGCCTGCTTGAGCAATGTGAGGCCGAAAACGCCGACCGCTACAACTCCTACCTCTTCAGCCAGAGCGAAGAAGCGGTGGGCAACATCGAAGAAGTGCCCGTCGAGTTTGCCGCCGATGCGCCGCTGGTCGATGGCCGCGAGGTGCTGCAAGCCTGCTTCACGGCCAACTTCGAGCGCGACCCACGCATCTTCGCTATCGGCGAAGACGTGGGCCACATCGGCGACGTAAATCAAGCCTTTGCGGGCTTGCAGGAGAAGTTTGGCGCGCTGCGCGTAACCGACACTGGTATCCGCGAGGCCACTATCGTTGGCCAGGGCATTGGGGCGGCGCTGCGCGGCCTGCGGCCCATTACGGAAATTCAGTACCTAGATTACCTGCTCTACGCCATTCAGGTGCTGAGCGACGACGTGGCCTGCCTGCAATACCACACCAAAGGCGGACAGAAGGCGCCGCTCATCGTGCGCACGCGTGGGCACCGGCTAGAAGGCATCTGGCATTCGGGTTCGCCCATCCAGATGATACTCGGCGCCATCCGGGGCATGCATTTGTGCGTGCCGCGCAACATGACTCAGGCGGCGGGCTTCTACAACACGCTGCTGCGCAGCGACGAGCCAGCCATCGTCATTGAGTGCCTCAACGGCTATCGCCTCAAGGAAAAGCTGCCCGCTAATATCGGCGAGTTTACCCTACCCCTCGGCCAGCCCGAAGTATTGCGCGAAGGCACCGACCTCACCATCGTTACCTACGGCTCGATGTGCCGCATCGTGCTCGACGCCGCCAAGCAACTCGCCGACGTCGGTATCTCGGTCGAAGTAATTGACGTGCAGACATTGCTGCCTTTCGACACCGACCAGCTTATTGCCGATAGCCTGCGCAAAACCGGCCGCGTTATTTTCGCCGATGAGGATGTGCCCGGCGGTGCCTCGGCCTACATGCTTCAGCAGGTGCTCGATGGCCAGCAGGCCTACCAGCTGCTCGACTCGGCCCCGCGCTGCCTGGCCGCTCACGCCCACCGCCCGCCCTACGGCTCCGACGGCGACTACTTCTCCAAGCCCAACGCGGAAGACGTCTTCGACCTAGCCTACGAGATGCTACGCGAAACTGACCCCGACGCCTACCCCCCAATTTATTAAAAAAGTGCGCTAAAAAAAAACGTCCTGCTGGGCTTGCCGAAGTCTTTCCATAAGCGGTAGAGAGACTGCGGCAAAGCTCAGCAGGACGTTCTGATAGATAAAGTCTACAGCGGCGCGATAACGATGCTGTCCGTGCGCACCACGTTGCTCACGTGCAAGGCGCGGTCGGCGATGCTTACATCGAAGCGCACGACTTGGCCAGCCTTAAATAAGTCGCCGTAGCCCAGGGCGATGGTACGGGTTAGGGTGCCTTTGATGGGCGCCGTTTTGCTGCTGGTCACATCGGTGATGTGGTCGAAGCGGCCGTTATACAACCCCGCTACCAACGGTAGCCCTGTATTCGGTACTATAGGAACTCCAAATTTACCCGTCTTAGGGTCCTTCACAACTGGCTCGACGAAGTAGTTATTATTGAAAATACTAGGAAAGGCATAGGGCGCCTGCTGGCTTTCGGCCGCCGTCAGGCCCAGATCGCCGTCGCCATCCTGAAAATTGACCGTAATAAAAATCGAGTCGATGGGCTGCTGCTTAGGGTCGGCGTACTTGAAGCGGCGCACCTGTACGTTGTTGTTGCTGATGGACGGCGTGATGGCATATTCCGGCGCCTTGAGGCAGCCTCCTAGCCCCGTAGCCAGCCCACCCAGTACTAGTGCAAGTCGAAAAGATTTCATACGCAAATGCAAAAAAATAGCCCTGGCTACCGCCTACCCCCGCTTGCTGAACTAACGCAGGAGGAGGAGGTTTGGTATGCCGGTGTAAATGTAAGCTGCCCGCTGCCAGTAGTTCCAGCTGCGTATTTTGCCTAACCCTCGCCGTTCGCTATGAGTTTCCGTACTGCCTTTCTGGGCCCGCACTACCAGACCCTGACCCAACTCACCCCCGCCGAGTTTGAGGCGGCCGCATTGCGGCTGTTTCGCCACCAGGCGGCGCACTGCCCGCCCTACGCGGCCTACCTGGCCGGCCTGGGCCACAACTTGGCCGCCGTGCGGGGGGTAGGGGATATCCCGTTTCTGCCCATCGAGTTTTTTAAAACGCAGGAGGTGCGCACCGAGCCCGCCGCTTGGCAGCCGCAGGAGGTGTTTCGCAGCAGCGGCACCACCTTGCAGCAGCGCAGCCGCCACCTAGTGCGCGACCCAGCGCTGTACCGCGCCAACGCGGCGGCCATCTTTGAGGCGGCCTACGGGCCGCTTACGGGCTGGACGTTTCTGACCCTGCTGCCCTCTTATCTGGAGCAGGGCGAGTCGTCGCTGGTGGCCATGGTAGCCGATTTTGCTGAGCGCTCAGGGCAAGCGCAACCCGCATTTTTCTTGCGCGATCACGCGGGCCTGGTGCAGGCGCTGGCCGAGGCCAAGGCGCAGTCCGGCCGGCGCGTCATGCTGTTTGGCGTCACCTACGCTCTGCTCGATTTGGCCGCCGAGTACGGGGGTAGGGCCGAGCTGCAAGACATCGTGGTGCTCGAAACCGGCGGCATGAAAGGCCGCCGCCGCGAGATGATTCGCGAAGAGCTGCACCAGGAGCTGCAGGCAGCTTTCGGCCCGGCGCCCATCCACTCCGAATACGGCATGACCGAGCTGCTAAGCCAGGCCTACTCGCCGGGCAATGGCCTGTTTTACTGCCCGCCCCAGCTGCAAGTGCTGCTGCGCGACCCCGCCGACCCCTTCACCGTGGCCGCCGACCGCCCCGAAGGTGCCATCAACGTCATCGACCTGGCCAACGTGGACAGCTGCGCCTTCATCGAAACCAAAGACCTGGCCCGCCGCCACCCCGGCGGTGCCTTCGAAGTGCTGGGACGCCTCGATAATTCCGATATCCGCGGGTGCAGCCAGCTGGTGTAGCGGCTTTACCCTATTGCGCAAATGCTTTTAGGCAGTAGTTTCTTTAAAGAAGATGAGGTAGCAAATGCTTTGTGAACAGACCAAATAACTAGGGATAACAATGAAATACAAGCCAACGAAAGGAAATGAAATCGAAGGGATTTTAGATGTATTTGTTGCCCATAGTGAATCGGAAGGGAACGGGGAAATAGTAAAGAGGAACGAAGTGTTCATTCACGGAAATCCAGAGGGGCTTAAATCTCTTGCAAAGCTGCTGATAGAAATTGCGGAGCTTAATCAAGAAGAAGTAGAGGATAGATACTTGCCAGTTGGCGCAAGAGAGCATTATCAGTTAAGGCCCGGCATTGAATTGTCGGGTAGTTCTGACCAAGTAATTGTTGGCAGACTCGACGCCAAAGCGACAGGTGCTTTTTACGAGCGTTATATCTCAAAATAAAGAGGCAGTGCTAGAATCAACCGATTCTAGCACTGCCTCTTTATTTAATGCTTCTGGAATAGCGCCTTTTACTTACCCGCAAACGACTTTGCGTCAGTTTCTTCTATCGTAGTGTCGCTCATGATGACGAGGCGCTCGACCACGTTGCGCAGCTCGCGGATGTTGCCGCGCCAGTCGAGGCTCTGCAAGTATTTAAGCGCGTCGGCCGAAATTTTCTTGGGCTTGTTGCCGTAGTCGGCGGCGATGTCCTGCAAGAATTTCTGCACCAAATCCGGGATATCCTCGCGGCGGTCGTTGAGGGCCGGCACCTGAATGAGGATAACCGACAGCCGGTGGTACAAGTCTTCGCGGAAGTTCTTGTCGGCAATTTCTTGCAGCAGGTCTTTGTTGGTGGCGGCCAGCACGCGCACGTTTACCGAAATTTCTTTTTCACCGCCCACGCGCGTAATTTTCTGTTCTTGTAAGGCGCGCAGCACCTTAGCCTGGGCCGAAAGGCTCATATCGCCGATTTCGTCCAAAAACAGCGTGCCGCCGTCGGCTTGCTCAAACTTGCCGATGCGTTGCTTTACGGCCGAGGTAAAGGAGCCCTTTTCGTGGCCAAATAGCTCGCTTTCAATTAGCTCGCTTGGAATGGCGGCGCAGTTCACTTCTACCAGCGGGCCGTTGGCACGCGGGCTTAGCTGGTGCAGCTGGCGGGCTACCATTTCCTTGCCCGCGCCGTTGGGTCCGGTGATGAGCACGCGGGCATCGGTGGGCGCTACTTTCTCGATGGCCTTGCGCACGGCACCGAGCCCCGCCGAGCCGCCAATCATCTCAGAGCCTTTGGTGGTGGCGAGCTTCTTCTTGAGCGTCTTGGTTTCGGTTACGAGCTTGCTGCGGTCCAGGGCGTTGCGCACCGTAATGAGCAGGCGGTTGAGGTCGGGCGGCTTGGGCAGGAAATCAAACGCGCCCTTTTTAGTAGCGTCCACGGCGGTTTCGATGTTGCCGTGGGCCGATACCATAATGAAGGCCGCGTCGGGGGCCAGGGTGCGGGCGCGCTCTAGCACTTCGAGGCCGTCCATCTTAGGCATTTTGATGTCGCAAAGCACCACGTCGTACTTCTGCTGAATCAACAAATCGAGCCCCGCTGGCCCATCCTCCGCCTGGTCTACCTGGTAGTCTTCAAACTCCAGAATCTCCTTGAGAGTATTGCGAATGGCCTTTTCGTCGTCGATGATTAGAATGCGGGGCATAATGGGAAATGACAAATGACTAGTGACAAATGACTAATGCTGCCTAACGAACGAACTAGTTGTTCGTCACGAGGCATTGGTCATCAAAAAAGCGGCTGCCCTCTATTACGAAAGCAGCCGCCGAAATTACGCAGTGAGCCGATAAGCCGGGTTCTGTCCGGCCCCGCGTTTCCGCCGAGCCGGCCCCACCATTTATCTAGGCCCGTCGTCGCCGACGGGCTCCAGCGACCTACCCGCGAACCCGGACGGGCCGCCCGGTGCCAACTGCCCGAAGGCCGCCGACGTGTTCGCTTATTTGGTCTTGCAACCCCTGAGGTTTACCCAGCCGGCGTGGTTGCCCAGCCGCTGGTGCGCTCTTACCGCACCTTTTCACCCTTACCCTTGCGGGCGGTTATTTTCTGTGGCACTAGCT
>Ga0160429_1000810_pt1 | contig 20371 bp, 20 predicted proteins | sample SolpanmetagenomR_FD_108199 | JGI IMG/M metagenome (GOLD analysis project Ga0160429, IMG submission 108199) | Solar panel surface microbial communities from Lawrence Berkeley National Laboratory, California, USA - R | ecosystem: Engineered > Built environment > Solar panel > Unclassified ...
AGGGCGCGCAGGAATCGCCGGGCCTCAGGTTGTTCGTCCAGGGTAGCGATCAGCTTCCGGTCGAGCTTGAGCACGTCGAACGGCAACTGGAACAGGCGTCCGAGATTGGATTCTCCTGCTCCGAAATCGTCCAGAGCGATCTGCACGCCCAAGGCGCGCAATGCCCGGAATTGCTCAAGCACCGCCGGGAGGTCGGCCAGTATGCCCCGCTCGGTCAGTTCGAGCTCCAGGGCGCTCGCCTCCAGTCCAGCCCGGTCCAGAGCACGCCGTACCGTATCGACGAATTCCGGGCGCGCAAACTGCACTGGTGAAACATTGACCGTGACCCGAAGGTTTGGGAAGCCGCTCTTCCGCCAGACCGTGAGCTGAGCACAGGCGGTGTCCAGCACCCACTGGCCGATGGGGACGATCAGGCCGGAGGCCTCGGCCTCTGGAATAAATCGCTCCGGCGACACCGCCTCCCCACTCGCCGGGAACCAACGCAGGAGCGCCTCCAGACACCGCACCTCGCCACTCGCCAGATCGATTTGCGGCTGGTAGTAGAGCTGAAACTCGTCGTGGCCTAGCGCCCCCTTCAGGCCGCTCGTGAGCAGCAGCCGCGCGTGCGCCTCCTGGTTCATGCCCGGCACGTAATGCCGCCAGCCGTTCTTGGATTCGCGCTTGACCTGATACATCGCCAGATCGGCGTTTTTCAGCAGGTCTTCGGGGGTCTGCCCGTCGGCAGGAAACAACGTGATGCCGATCGAGGCGGTCATGAACACATCCTGACCGGCTACCCGGAATGGCTGATCCAGAGCGCTCCGCATCCTCAGGGCGATGGCCGCCGACTCACCCTCGTTCAGGATGCCGTCGACCATGACCGTGAACTCGTCGCCGCCCATGCGGGCCAGCGCCTGGTCACGTTCCCGCGCGGCCCCTCTGATCTCACGGCGCAGCACCGCCGTGATCTGGATCAACAACTCGTCTCCAGCGGCATGCCCCAGGGTGTCGTTGACTGTCTTGAAGCTGTCCAGATCAAGGTAGAACAGGGCAAACGGGCCGCCTGCCGAGACGGCTTGTGCCAGTGAGGCACTCAACCCGGCACGGTTGAGAAGCCCCGTCAGGGTGTCATGGTGGGCCAGACGCTGCATGGTCTCGGCCTGGTTCCGCTGCCATTCAGTTTCCTGCACGGCCTGTGCTGCCTGACTCCGGGCTTCGAGCACTGCGAACTGCTGCGCTTCTTTCTGGCGGGCGTATTCTGCCCGGTCCAGGGCCAGCTCCAGACTTCTCACGGTCGTCTCCAGCACCGCCCGGTCCACGCTCGACCAGGTCCGACGTTTCAGCAGGGCGAAGGCCAGCACCCCGGTCAGTTTCCCTTCCACCCGCAAGGGCAGGGTGGCCGTGGCGCTGACGTGTCCCGCAACCGAGGTCAGGCGATCGCTGTCCTGGTCATAGACATTCTGGAAGTATGGCTGTCCGGTGGTCCAGGGAATCAGCAGGCTGGCCGTCTCGGCGTAGGGCAGGCCAGCGTCGACGGCAGCCTGGAGCCCGGATGAATGCAGGTTGCCATATTGCACCCGTTTGCACCACAACTCGCCCTCCGGGACGAAATACATGGCGGAGCCGTCCGTGAGCATCGACATCGCCACCTCCTGCGCACGCTTGATCAACAGGAGGGGGTCGGTATCGAGCACCAGGTCCCGGGTCAGTTCCGCAAAGGCTTCCAGCGCCCGGGTGCGGGCCTGTAACTCGGCATTCTGACGCGTCAGCTGACGGGCGGTCTCGGAGCGTTCCAGTGCCAAGGCCAAGCTTCGACCGACCGCTCGCAGCAGGGCCCGGTCCGCTTCGCTCCACATGCGGGTGTTCCGGAGCCCGATCGCAAGCAGCCAGCGCAGTTCACCGTCGATCACGAGCGGGTATATGGCGGCCGCACCGTACTCCTCGCTCGACGCCACGCCTTCCCGCTGTGCGTCCCAGGCATCCGTGAACACCGGCCCCCTGGTTCGCAGCACTTCCGCGAACAGCGGCGTGTCACTTGGGAGTCCAACAGAAATCACTGCGACAAGCTCAGGACGCAGATCGTCGGACCAGGCTTGCCCCTTCCAGAGGGTGTCATTTTTCTCGTAATACACGATGCTGGCGCCCGGAAAGCGGCTCTGAAGTACGGTGATCGCTTTCCGGACCAGCGAGAGCAGATCGGTCTCGCTGCCGACCGTTTCAGTGAAGGCTACGAACGCCTCCTGCGCGGCCCGTTCCTCCACCATTCGCCGGGTCTGTTCTTCCAGTTGCCGCGTCCGCTCCTCGACTCGGGCTTCCAGTGTGCTCGTTGCTGTCGCGCGTCCAAGAGCGACGGCACACTGAGCCGACAAGATCCTGAGAAAACGCCGTTCTGCAAGGGTGAAGGAATGTGGTTCTGTGAAGTCCAGCATGATGACCCCGAGGGGTCGGCCATCCAGGAACATCGGAAGTACGGCGTTGGCGACTGCCGCGATCGCTCCGGTGCGGCCCTTGAGGTCTGGATAAGCTTCTTTCAAAGCGCCTACGTGCTCGAAGTACAGCGCCTCTTTCATCTGCAGGATGTCAGAGATCAGCACATGATCTTCAACTGGCCCTTCCTGCCAAAGAGTAGGGAGGCCGTCTTCATACCCCTGGCTGCCAGCGATCTTCATCCGCTGGTCGCTGTAGTCCACGAGCATCACGGTGCCAGCGACCGCTCCGAGTGCTTCTACGGCAGGAGTCAGGACGCTCTCGATGACCTCCCCCATGGTGCTGGTGGCGGCGAGGGCTTCGGTGATCTCCTGGAGTTTCTCTGTCAGAGACACGAAGGGCCCGAGACCTGCATCGGGCGGAAGGGCCATACTTCACCATAGGCGTTCTGGTCAGTCTGAATCTTGATCAAGCATAAAGCCTTGCACAAGCAGCTGGACTCTGCTGGCGAATTCAGAATCAGGCTGCACGGAGCTGTGCAAAGCGGGACACTCTGGTTCCACCGGGACGCTCACCGTCCCACCACGCCACCAAGCGGACTACGTTGACTGCCAATGCGGTAAACACATGTTGGATGTGCGTCTTCTCGATCCCGGTGTAGCGACTGCGACGAAGTCCGAAGGCCCGTACCCCCTGAGAGATGGTCGCTTCGATCCCTGCTCGTCGCTGATATCTCACTTTCGCCTCCTTGTTGTTCATGGCGTCTCTCGCGGCGTGAAGCGCTTCCTGCTGAGCCTGCGGCTGAAAGGTCAGCGATTTAGGTCGCGTCTCCGAGTGGACACAGGACGACCGCACAGGACAGGTCCGACACGTTTCCTCTGGAAACGTGACGATGATGATCGACTGGCCGGTTTTCCGGGTCGTTGGCGTCCACCGCTGGCTGGCATGTCCTTGTGGGCAGACCACCTCGCGCTGCGCCCAGCGGATATCAAACGCTCTCAGGTCAAAGGCGCCCTCAATCTTCTGCGTCCAGGAGGTGTTGGGTCGCACGGGACCGATGATCTCGGTTCCGTGCTGCTCCCGCGCGGACACGATGAGTTCCGCGCCGTTGTACCCGGCATCAACCCAATGCTGTTGCGGGCTCAGGCCCTTCTCGTAGAGCTGTTCTTGAATCTGCTTGCCGATGGGGGCGTCCTGCTCGTGGGCCTGGGTGGTCACCACATGGGTGATCAGATGGGGCAGGTCGTCGTCACAAGTCTCGCTGAGATGGACTTTATAGCCCGTCCACTCCCGGCCCCGTTTGGTGCTGTAGCGCGCATCCATGTCGTAGGGCGACTCCAGCATGTCGCCTTTCGAGAGCTCTTCGCGCGTACAGAAGTGCGGCTTGCCCTGCTTCGAGATGAACTGGCGCTCCCAGCAGCGACGTAACGCTTCTATTTCAGGAAGGTGTCGTGCAACTTCCGGAACAGTGTCTGCGAGCAGCAGGATCAAAAGATCATGGCCGTCCTGGCCGACGGTATCGGCGAAGGCCTGCTTGGCCGCCTCACTCTTTGGAAGTCGATAGTTCTCGGCCCGATGGGCGTAACGGTCGTACCACGCTTCAGGGGCAATTTGCTGCACCCAGGTGGGTGCAGCAGTCGCGAGAGCATTCAGGAGTGCCCGCATCGTCTCGACGATCAGTTCCAGTCGGTTCATCACGCGAATGGCTGCCAGCACGTGAGTGGAGTCTGTTCGCAGCTTGCCGTGTGGACGCAGCACGCCCAACTCCTGGCAGCGCGCCAGCAGCCGGTCCAGCATCAGCAGGGGATTGTCCTGTGCCAGGAGCCGCTGGCGAAACTCGGTCAGCACACTGGCGTCGAAGCCGGGGTGATCCAGCTTCAGTGACAAGGCATACTTCCAAGCCAGGTGCCCCCGGACAGCATCGGCAGCCTGGCGGTCGCTGAGGTTCTCGACGAACTGCATGATGGTGATCAGGGCCAGTCGCCAGGGAGCCACTGCGGGCTGCCCCCGATCCGAGTAGACCTGAGTAAAATCCTGGTCGAGGAGCAGCGGACCCAGTTCATCGCGGAGGCGAATGAACAGCGCACCTTTTGGAAAGGCAGCATGAGCAATGCGGGCTGTCTCAGCGGGCACTTCTGGCACTTCCATAGGACGCAACATCACCCAGTGTGCGCCTGTCCTACCGAATTCGCCAGCAGAGTCCAGCTGTTTCTGCAAGGCTCATGTTCAGCGAAGCCTCCTTCCTGCCACAACATCGACCCGCGGCATTTCTTCGATCTGAATCGCAAGAAGTCGGCACGCTCGCGGCATCGATAGAAACGGCGATCAACAGGTCACCTTGATATTCCTCGGAGATCAGGCGCCGTCTGGGTTGTCGGTCGTCTGGTCTCCACGCAGGTTGGTCTGCGCCGCGTCCCTCAGATCGTCGAGCGATTCGACCTGTCCCCTACGGTCAGCCTTGAGGACCGGCGGGGCCTACATCGCCGATGGCGTCGTTCCTCGACTCCTTGAGCGCTCCAGCTGACACTCAGCTGGGCGCTGCTGGTGTCCTTCGTCCTGACCCTCGTGACCCTGTTCGTCTTCGGAACCTTCAAGCGACGTTTCACCGAGAGGAACACAGGATGCCTGCTCCCTGACTGGCCTGGTTCAGCGAACGACGTCTACGCTCTGCCAGCGCCCCGCTTGCCGCTCGAGGGACTGGCCGTCGCGGTCGAAGGCATACACGCGCGCCGTGCCCTGGAGGGCGTGTAGCATCTGCACGTCCAGGAAGGCCAGCTTGGTCAGCACCTCGGCGTTCGTCAGCTGCGGGGCGACCACGGTCACCTGGACGAGCGCAGAGTCCAGCGGCCGTCCAGTGTGTGGGTCGATCAGGTGGTGTCCGCCCGCCCATGCCCGCGTAAGGATGCTGGAAGTGGCGACACCCCAGGTGCCGGGCGGGCATTCGAGGTACAGCGCCGCGCCACCTCCCGGTGCTGCGATCTTGACGGCAAATACGCCGGACTGCCGAAGCGCCACGTCGCCACCAGCGTCGACGAACCCGTCGCCGGGCAGCAGTGCCACAGCCTGCTCGGCAATCCAGGACTTGGCCGTGCCACCCGGATCAAGCCGCACATTAAGGCGCCTTCTTTTCCTTCAGAACGGTTTGCCCAAATTTCAATTCGCCGTCTAGAGTAGGGGAATGCCCGCTTCTCCACTGCTCGTCATCCGGCGTTCTCTCCTGATCCTCGTGCTGCTTGGGCTGTTGGGTCTTGGCGCCGAGTTGGTTGCAGTGGGTCACTGGTACGCTCTGGGGCAGCTGATCCCGTTCATTGCGATCGGGGGAACTGTGATCGTCAGTCTGCTGTACTTAGTATTCGAGCGTCCCTGGACCACGTTGGCTCTGCGCCTCGTCGCCGTGCTCCTGACGCTGACCGGGCTCCTGGGTGCGGTGCAACACGGGAAAGCAGAATCTTCCTTGCGGGCGGCAGGACGTGCGGACGAAAGTGCAGCGAGCACCGACGTCCATGCGAGGCCGATGTTCGGCCTCGCGCCACCCACACCCGGTCTTCTTAACGCTCCTGCCCCTTTGAGCGCTCCTCTCGCCATGAGCGGTCTCGGCCTGCTGTTGTTGCTCTCTCTCTATGGACGCGAACACGAATTCAAGTTCATAAAGAGCTGAGAGGACGGTTGTGTGGCCGGAATTGCCTTGCCGGTCGATTGGGCTCTAAAAGCCTGCGTGTGCCTGGCGTGTCTGGTCATCATAGAACTGCAGGCACGCTGAATTCAGGTCCGGAGTAGGCAGTCCAGGCAAGCACTGAACGCATGAGGCGGCTGCGCGAGGAAGCCGTGCCGATGACGCTGAGTGGCACAACGTCGTCTAAGGAGACGTGCCCTGCGTGAAGCTGTGCTCATCGGCCTGTTTTCTCTTCTCCTTCACCAGTGCCGGACGCTGTTTATTCCTCAGTGCACCAGGCTGTCCAGGACCTGCCGTACCGCAGCGGGAAGCATCGCCATCGGCGCGGACACCATGTGGTATCCGAGAGTAATGTCGTTTGCTTCCAGCCCAACGCTGTTCAGGTGCCCGTCCGAGATTTCCAGGGCAACCATGCTGCGTGGCAGGATCGCTACACCGAGGCCCCCGACCAGCGCGGCCTTGAGTGCCAGGAAACTGCCGAGTTCGAGTTCGCGCCGGGGAATGACGCCGCTCGTCTGGAGAATCCGGGCCGCGCGGCGGCGCACTGAGGACTCCAGCATCGGCCACAGCAGGGATTCTTCCTGCAGCACGCTCAGGTTCACGTATCCACTCTCGGCCAGACGGTGTCCAGTCGGAACGATCAGACGGAGGTCTTCGCTGGAGAAGCGCCGCGCCTCCAGTCCGTCCGGCAGGACCTGGGAAGCGTCCACGGCCAGGGTGGCGTCGAGTTCGCCTTCGGCGACCATCTGAATCAGCCTGGGGGTGTGGTCAGAATGCAGGCTGAGCTTCAGGGATTCGTCCGAGAACCGCGCCGCCAGTGGCACTGCTTTCGCAGCCAGCGTCCAGGACACGCCGAGGCGCACATGCTTCTTCAGGAGCTGGCGCCGCTCATGGGCCAGGTCACTGACACGGCGCATGCTGCGAGCAACCACCTGGGCCAGCGGGAGCAGTTCCACTCCGTCAGCGGTCAGCGTAATGCCGCGAGAATGCCGGGTGTAGAGCGGTGCCCCCAGCGAGTCTGACAATGCCCGCAATTGCCCCGACACCGCCGGCTGGCTGAGGTTCAGGAACTCCGCCGCCTTGCTGACGCTCCCCAGTTCCGCCACGGCACTGAAGGTGATCAGGTGTTCTGGATTGACGCGCACCTGGCGATAGTACCAAGATCTCTCTCGGTCATATCGCCAGATCTTATATCTGCTGCAGCAACGTACACTTCATCTCATCGCGTGCCGAACAGCGCCTTGACGAGGCCTTTGGAATCGGTGCAGGACTTCGAAGGGCTCAGTGGACCTGAATCAGGCATGTCATGCTGGCGCGGCGGTGGGTGGCCACCCGGTTCCGACCTGCAGTCTGCCGGTGTGGGTCAATCTCGCCAGGCACTCCGGCCCTGTTCCCGCATCACTCGGATCGTCTGCGGTGAAGCGGTTCGGATGGACGCTTGGAGCAACCTGCCGTCCCATCGGCCGCGGCTCTCCTCGTGATGTCAGAGCACTCGGGCCGTCGACCTGTCTGACTGCTCCGGGGGGTCAGTGCGGCAAGCGGTCTCTGAAGACCCCGTACAACCAGGTGCCGAGCAGTGCGAAGAGCAGTACGATCAGCATCGCCCAGAGACCACTGCCGAGCAGGGTAAAGACCGGCCCTGGACAGACGCCCGCCAGGCCCCAGCCGAGCCCGAAGATCAGGCCACCAAAGACGTAGCGGGGTAGACCAGGATCCTTGCTCTGGACGTGGATCGTCTGACCTGTCAGGGCGCGGGCCTTGAGTCTCCTGAGCAGCCAGGTGCTGAGCATTCCGGTCAGCACGGCCGAGCCGATCAGGCCATACATATGGAACGATTGAAAGCGGAACATCTCCTGAATGCGGTACCAGCTGGCCGCCTCGCTCTTCACGAGGACCACGCCAAAGAAGATGCCGGCCAGCAGGTAGGAAAAGAGCGAGAGGGTGGAAGGAAAGGAGCGGGTCTGGTCGGCAGAAGGCGTGGGGATGTACGTCAAGATCAGAGTCCTTTGAAGGGCGATACTGGTTTACTTCAGCAGCAGCGGCAGAAGGAAGTTGGCGCTGAGAATTCCGCCGGCGAAGAAGCTGACGGTGGCCACCAGGCTCGGGAATTGCAGGGTGCTGAGGCCGGTGATGGCGTGGCCGCTGGTGCAGCCGCCACCGTACCGGGTCCCGAAGCCCACCAGCACACCCGACAGGGAGAGAATCAGCCAGACGACCGGACGGCGCAGGTCAAGCAATTCTTGCGGCACCAGACCTGGACGCAAGGTGACTCCGAGGCCACGCAGCGACTGAACGGCCCGGCCACTGAGGTGAGTCGCCTCAGGGTTGGCGAACACCAGTCCGGCCAGCAGACCACCAAGCACCAGGCCGGCGGCGAACATCAGGTTCCAGCGTTCCTTCCGCCAGTCGTAGCGGAAGAAGCCGGGCTTGGCCGCTTCGGGCAGCAGGATGGCGCAGGCGTGCCGGAGGTTGGCGCTGATTCCGAAGGTCTTGTTGCCGAGGAGCAGCAGCAGCGGCACCATCAGCCCGATGAGCGGGCCAGCCACGTACCAGGGCCAGGGAGCAGTGAGCAGGTTCGTCATGTGTGGTTCACCGTGGTGGACGTGCGCGGCAGCACAGGGATTGTCACTATGGTCTGTGGAGAAGCGGTGCTGCGCGCCGTCCCCTGGAGGGCGTGCGGCAGGCTGGTGACGATGATGTACCCGCCCAGCAGCACCAGGAAGCCCGCAAAGGATCGGCGCAGCACCAGCGGCGAACAGAGGCTCGAGAGCTGACTGCCGATCAGGCTGCCCAGGATGCCGATCCCGGCGATCAGGCCAATCACCGGCCAGTGCAGCGGGGTGGTCTGGCCGATCACGTGCAGACCAAAGCCAAGTGCTGAATTCACGGCGATGATCACCAGGCTGGTGCCGACCGAGCGGGCCATGCTCAGGCCCAGCAGCAGCACCAGGGCGGGAAGGATCAGAAACCCGCCGCCCACCCCGACCACACCGGTCAGCACGCCGACACCCAGTCCGGCCAGCGCGACCTGCCACCACGCGCGGGGTCGGAGGTCGGTCTGCTCGGGCATGGGTTTGAACATCCGAACTGCGGCGATCAGCATCACTCCGGCGAAGATCAGCAGTTGCAGCGCCGCTGGCATCTGGTGGCTGAGCAGCGTACCGAGCGAGGTTCCCAGCAGGCCGGGCACGCCGAACAGGAGCACGGCCCGGCCGTCGATACAGCGCCGCTTCAGGTACGGTGCGGCCCCCACCAGGGCGATCAGGCCCACGATGGCGAGGCTCTCGACGATGGCCAGTTTGCCGGACTCACCCACCAGGTACACCAGCACCGGGACGGTCAGGATCGAGCCGCCGGAACCGAGGAGCCCGAGGGACAGGCCGATCAGCAGGGCGCCGAGGATGGTCAAGGTCATGCCAGACCGCCGGGATCAGTGCTGGTCATCAGCATCGGATAACTCGACCGGGCGATTCTCTGCCATCCAGCCGAAGGTGCCTCCGAGCAGGTTGGCGACCTCTTGATGTCCGGCGTCTTCCAGGAGAGCGGCGGCGCGGGCGCTGCGCCCACCACTGGCGCAGACGACCACGACAGGCGCAGCACTCAGTTCCGCGCGGAGGGTCAGCTCGGCCAGGGGAATATTGACGGCCCCGGGCAGGTGTCCGCCGGCATACTCTGCCGGCTCCCGCACGTCAATGATCTTCGCCCCGCGTCCCTGCCACTGGCCCACTTCGTTGGGAAAAATATCCTGCATGATTACCCCTTGTTCACGGGAAGGCCGGCGTTCTTCCAGGCCGTGAGGCCACCCGAAAGACTGCGGGCGTCGAAACCCTGCACCTGAAGGTGCCGCGCCGCGATGGCGGAGCGGTGTCCGCTGGCGCACTGACAGACGATGACCCGGTCTTGGGGAAGCTGCGCCAGGTGGTTGATCAGCTGCTCGACCGGGATGTGCGTGCTTCCAGGAATCAGGGACGTCAGCCGCTCACTGTTCGAGCGCACGTCCAGCAGCAGCGCGCCGCTCTCAAGAAGTTTCTGAGCTTCGGTGGCAGAGACGTTGACGCTGTCCCCACCACTTCCCAGCAGCCCTTTGAGCCACTTCAGCATCTCAGGCCACCGGGGCGGACTGGCGCGCCCAGGCCTCGTAGCCGCCGGCCAACTCGGTCACGTTGCTGAAGCCCTCGGCGCGCAGCAGGCTGGCGGCGGCCGCACTCCTCGCGCCGCCCTGACAGTGCACCACGAGCGGTTGGTCACGGGGCAACTCGGCCAGGCGCGTCATCAGGCGGCCCGCGTGCAGCTGGTGCGCGCCGGGCAGATGTCCGGCAACGTACTCGCTCTTCGCCCGGACATCGAGAACGTACGCGGCCTGAAGATTGGCAATCTGCTCGACCGGGACAGCCGTCTGGGCCTCCAGGACCAGTCCTTCGAAGGAGCCGATGAAGCCCTGTACATGGTCTACGCCCACCATCCATAACCTGCGGCGAAGCGCTTCGGCCTGCTCGGCATTTTGGGCAAACAGCACATAGTCTTTCTGCGGGTCGAGCAGCCAGCCGGCCCAGGTCTCGAAGGTTTTCCCGGCAGGCAGGTGAATGGAACCGGGCACCGCGCCCTGCTGGAAATCGGTGCGTGGACGGGTGTCGAGCAGTCTCGATCCGCCTTCCAGGGCCCGCTGCACCTGAGCGGTCGAGAGCTGGCCGGCCTCTGCGCTGCTCCCGATCAGGGCTGGCCCGGTTCTGTTCTGCTTCTTCATGCGGCCAAAGTAGCTAGGCGCGTCCGGCTGCCCGGAAAGCAGCTCGTCCACGAAGGCCTGCTCGTCGCCTGCCTGTACGAGGGGTGCCCACCAGCTCAGTGCCCGCTCGTAGCCGACGGTGGTGCTCTCCACCGCGCCGAGCGCTTTGCCGCAGGCGCTCCCGGACCCGTGGCCGGGCCAGACCTGCACGAAATCGGGCAGCGTCAGGAACTGATCCCGGAGCGAGGCGAACATCTGCTTCGCCCCCTCGAAGCGGGTATCAGTTCCGCCCGTCGCCTCGTCAAGCAGGTCGGGCCTTCCGAGGTCGCCGACGAACACAAAATCGCCGGTCAACAGAATGCCGGGTTCGGTGCCGCGTGCGCCATCGGTGATCAGGAAGGAGAGGTGCTCGGGGGTGTGGCCGGGGGTATGCAGCACCTTGAGCGTGATGTTGCCGAGGATGATCGTGTCGCCGTGGCGCAGCCCCTCGTGGGGGAAGGCGTAGCTCCAGTCGGGGCCGCCCTCGTCACTGAGCAGCAGCGTGGCGCCGGTCTGCTCGGCCAGTTCGCGGGCGCCGCTGAGATAGTCGGCGTGGATGTGCGTCTCGGTGACGTGGGTGATCGTGAGGCCTTCCTGCTGGGCCAGTCTCAGGTACTGTTCGGCGTCGCGGGTGGGGTCGATGACGATGGCTGTGCCGTTCTTCTGGCAGCCGATGAGGTAGGACGCCTGGGCCAGATCGGTGTCGTAGATGCGTTTGAAGTACATGGGGGTCTCCTGGAGGGCGTGAGGTGGATGCCCGTTGACTTGACCCTAACCCTCGGTGCAAGATGAAGTCAAATACCCCCCAGGGGTATAAGGAGAAACAATGACGACCATCAGCTCTGCCGATATCACCCCCGAGCGTTCACCCTCCGAGACCGCTGAAAAGCAGAAGATCCTCAACCGCCTGCGTCGCCTAGAAGGACAGGTCCGTGGACTGCACAAGATGGTGGACGAAGACCGCGATTGCCAGGAGATCCTGACGCTGCTGGCCGGCATCAAGAGTGCCCTGAACGCCACCGGAGACGCCGTCTTCGAGTCCTACATCGACCGCTGCCAGCAAAAAGAGCAACCCGTCAAGGCGGCAGAGATCCTCAAGGTCGTCCGGCTGCTGCGGTGAGTCCTTCGCGCCTGCCAAGCCTCTTCTGGCTGCTGGCCCTGACCAACCTCTTCGTCGGCGGCATGGTCGGCCTCGAGCGCACCCTGGTTCCACTGCTGGCCAACGACGTCTTCCACCTGGCCCCCGGTGGGGCGGCCCTGGCCTTCATCGCCAGCTTCGGCGTCTCCAAGGCCCTCGGGAATCTGGCGGTAGGGGTGCTCGCCGACCGTTACGGGCGACTCGCCGTGCTGCGTGCCGGATGGCTGCTCGCCTGGCCTGTCCCACTGGTGCTGCTGCTGGCCCAGAACTGGACGGCCGTGATCCTCGTCAATATCCTGCTCGGCGTTCAACAGGCCCTGACCTGGTCGATGACGGTAAACATGATGATCGACGCTGCCGGCCCTGGGAAGCGCGGCCTGGCCACGGGACTGAACGAACTCGCCGGGTACCTCGGCATGAGTGTGATCGCTTTCGTCACCGGCCTGCTGGTCGCGCCGCTCGGCCTGCGACCCCCGCTGGCCCTGGGCTTCCTGCTCGCCCTCCTCGGCACGGGCCTGGCCTTCATCTCGGTAGAAACAGGCCGGTCCGTTGCACATCCCCCGGCACTGGGCCGGATCTTCGCGCTGGTGACCTGGCAGCACCGGACCCTCGGCAGCGCGGTCCTGCTCGGCTTTGCCACCAACCTCAAAGACGGCGCGGTATGGGGGCTGCTGCCACTCGTGCTCGTGTCGCGGGGCTTTGCCCTTCCACAGGCGGCCGCCGTCGCCAGCACCTACACCCTGATCTGGGCCCTGTCGCAGGCGGCCTTCGGACCGCTCTCGGACCGGCTCGGACGACGACCGCTGGCCGGCGGAGGCGTGCTGATTCAGGGGCTGTCCCTGTGGAGTCTGAGTCTCGCCGGAACTTTGCCTGTGACCTTTCTCGCTGCGGCCCTGCTGGGAGTGGGAACTGGGATGGCCTATCCCACCCTGATGGCCTGGGTCGCCGATGTGAGTGGCCCGGACTGGCGCGCGACGGCGCTGGGCATCTACCGGTTCTGGCGCGACGCTGGCTACGCCGTTGGGGCCCTCGGAGCGGGCGTCATCGCTGCGGCCCTGGGAGCGGCGGACGCATTGGGTTGGACGGCGTGTGGAATCGTGCTGCTTGCACTCGCGGCGTGGTTGCGTTCTGTTCCGCGTCCAGTCGCCGAACGGGGAGGAGACCCTGTGCGGAACTCCGGTGTTGCGGCAGAGGGGTCAGCGTGTGCCGGTCGCCGACAGGCGTGAACTTTGGCCAGACTGCGCAGCCTCGTGGGTGAACACCGGGCCGATTCCACTGACGATACCTCTTCTTCTGCCCAAGAAGTCGTCCCGAGGTGCGCAAAGGTGCGGTACTCACGCCAGAATTCCAGGGTCATCAAAAGTTGTTCAGTGACGCTGAGCGCGGCTGGGCGGCCAGATTTCCTCTTCCGCGCTTCTCGTTCGGTCAACACCGCTTCCCTCTCCGCAGAGGTTTCAGGGTACACCCCAGTGCAGCGGCGGAACTGCTTGCGGTTCATCTTCATCGTGCGGGTCAGGCGGTCTTGCTCCACCTCTTCCGCCTCACCCGCAATTTTCGCAAAGAGCTCTAATGAACGAGCTTGCTCTGTCGGAGGCTGAAGTGCGCCTGATGCAGCGCAGACCGAACCAGGCGCAGGATCATCTGCTCCCGGTTCCGAAATCTCAGGTCAGCAGGCCCAGAGGAGGCGACGGCCTGCTTGCTATTCCTGAAGGCCACGACGGCCGAGTAGTGAATCACGGTACGCCCACTGTCGCTGGCCAACTCTTTCTTCCGCCACATCAAGTCCGCCCCTGAGGCTCTCACTTCAGACAGCAGTGCCAGGTCTTTCGGCGAGAGAAATGCTTTCCAGTCATCGAGGGGTGCGTCCGCTTCCCGGTCCAGGCTCAGCGGGATCATACTGCCTGTTCCTGAAGTTCGTACTGTTCGTCCGAAGCGACCAGGTCTGGCAACGCCAGGAGAACCAGCAGCAGGCTGGCCAGACCACATCCAATGGCTATGGGGAAGAAAACGAAGATCGTGAACAGCGTAACCAGGGCGAAGACCATCGCGCCGATCAGGAGGAGGAGAGTGGGCGAACGCATACATTCAGAGTAATAAGCACAGGCCGCTGAATGATGCGCCGCCGTTGGAAAGAGCTTCAGTTTGCGGGGGTAAATCAGCCTCTGTCTTAGGGGGACCTCTTAGATGAACTCTAAACCATGATTTAGGGCCTGAAAGGCAGTTGTACCAAGGCTGTCACACAAGCAGCTGAGAATTTGAGGTGGAATGAAATGGGCTGAAAGGCGAGATCAGCTGTGATGATCGCGTCCAGTAAAAAGTAAGGGCCGGTCGCGGCTGTGTTGCTTTAACCGGTTCAGGTCAGGTTGACTCGCAGTCACTGATCGGAGACTTTACGGCCGCCGATTTTCGGTGACGATCCTCCAGCACGCAATCTGGCGCTACACAGAGCACCAACCCTTGTTCCTTCAACCAACCTATCTGCCCGTCAGTCGCATTCGTTCTCTGCTCTTTTGACGGTGATCTGGCCGCTCTTCCAGGCAACCCGGTTGTTCTGCCCCAATGCGCCCAGGACTCCTGTGGGCCTGCCGCTGGCACGTCATAGCGGAGGTACAGATAACCGGACACGGTGTCCTCGAGCCCAGCGTTGACTTCGCAACGCGAGAGCACTGGGATCTTCAGTGTTTTAAACTGGTTGTCCTGCAAGAGAAGAGTCTGCGCGCTGACCAGGAGCGCCCGGTCCTGCGCGCTCGGCAAACGGTCGGCACCGATGAGCGCAGCGCCCAACGCGAGGTGGCGCTGCGCTCATCTGCTTCCCCAGTAGCCGGCCGCCTGGGCAGCCGCTGTAGTCACGAAGCATCTGCGGGCATGGGTGCGCTGATAGCTTCCATCGCCTTTCAGCAGGTGGTAGATACCTGTCTGACTTCCCTTGATCGCTTTGCCTGACGGGCCACAACGGTGCATCACTCGTCGCACTCCAACACCAACGACGCTGGTGCTGAAGTGCTTATCTTGTTGACGACACCACCTCCGCAAGATCAATGCTGTGGGACACGCTCTTCACGAGTGTTTGCAAATGATGCCGGAACCAGGCGCGGCTGACCCCCATAACCCGGCAGATCCCCCGAGGTGAGATCCGCTCGGTCAATACCTGGTCCACCAGAGCGACCTGTTCGGGCGAAATCGGAGGTCGGCGATGTTCAAGGGTGAACGGATACCCGCAGACCCGGCAGAGGGAGTGTTGCCTGCCTGTGTGAGCGTGGCCGTTGTTCACGATGCGGAGGGCGCCTCAATGCGGACAGTCGAGCTTGTTCATGGTTCATTGAACCGCCGTCGTGCTCAAAAGTCCACGACCGGCCCCTGCATGACATTGATTCCTGGTGCATACCAGCCTGTATTTAAGAAATCAAGGCACCCCGAGGGGTGCCTTTCTTGTTCCTGATAGACGAGTTGGTCAGTCGTTGTCCGGGGCTGCCTTCTTCACGCTCCCTGCCGAGCTACTGGTGCCCGGTTCTGGCCAATCAGCAGCGCGTTCACCGTGACGATTACGGTCGAGGCGCTCATCAGCAGGGCCGCCCACTCCGGGCGCAGCAGGATGCCGTACGCGGGATACAAGGCGCCGGCCGCGAACGGAATCGCTAGCAGGTTGTAGATGGCCGCCCAGAAGAGATTCTGCTTGATCTTGCCGCGGACCTTGCGGGCCAGCGTGATGGCCTGGGCGACGCTGGCCGGGTCGCTGTTCATCAGCACCACGTCGGCGGTTTCGACGGCCACGTCGGTGCCGGCCCCGATGGCCAGGCCCACGTCGGCCTGCGCCAACGCCGGGGCGTCGTTCACCCCGTCACCGACCATCGCCACCCGGCGCCCCTGACCCTGCAACTCGCTGATCTTGGCCGCCTTGTCCTCGGGCCGCACCTCGGCGATCACCGTGTCGATCCCCAGCTGCTGCGCCACCGCATGGGCGGTATGGGCATTGTCACCGGTGAGCATCACCGTCCGGACGCTCAATCCGTGCAGGTCCCGGACCACCTGAGCCGCCGAGGCCCGGATCCGGTCCGAAACGGCCACGACCCCCAGCAGCTGGCCGCCTGACGCCAGGTACATGGCGGTCTGTCCCTCCTTCGACAGGCGCTCGACGTCGGCGACCACCGGACTGACCTCAACCCCTGTCCGCGTCATCAGCCGGGCATTGCCCAACCGTACTGTCCGGCCATTGACCGTCGCCTCGACCCCCTCGCCTGGCAACGAATCGAAGTCCGAGATCTCGGACAGAACCAGACCCCGGTCCTTCGCGCCGTTCACGATCGCCGCGGCCAGCGGATGCTGTGAGGACTGATCGACCGAGGCCGCCAGCTGCAGCACCTCGTCCTCTGCCTGCCCTTCAGCGGGCACCACGGCGGTCAAGGTCGGCTTTCCTTCGGTCAGGGTGCCGGTCTTGTCGAACACCACCGTCTGAATGCCGGCGGTGGCCTCCAGGGCCGAGGCGTTCTTGAACAGCACACCGAACTTCGCGGCCCGGCCGACGCCCACCGTGATGGCCGTCGGGGTGGCCAGGGCCAGCGCGTCCGGGCAGGCGATCACGATGGTCGACACCGCCGCCGTCAGGGCGAAGATCACCCCCTCACCGCCCAGCAGCAGCCAGATCAGGAAGGTCAACAGCCCCGCGCCCAGCGCCACGAACACCAGGTACTTGCCGGCCGTGTCAGCCAGCCGCTGCGCCGGCGCCTTACTGGCCTGGGCGTTCTGTACCAGCTGCACGATGCTCGCCAAAGCGGTGTCCGCGCCCACCGCGGTGGCCCGGAAGTGGAACGCCCCGGTCTGGTTGACGGTCCCGCCGGTCACCCTCGTTCCCACTTCCTTCTCCACCGGCACCGGCTCGCCGGTGATCATCGACTCGTCCACGAAGGAGCGCCCGCTCAGCACCTCCCCGTCCACCGGCACCCGGTCGCCGGGCCGGACGCTCAACTCGTCACCCACCACGACCTGATCGAGCGCCACCTCCTGTTCCTCGCCTCCCCGAACCACCCGGGCAGTGGCAGGCGTCAGTTTGAGCAGCGCCTCCACCGCCCGCCCAGTGGCGAAGCGGCTGCGCATCTCCAGCCAGTGCCCGGCCAGCGAGAAGCTCGTCAGCATCGCCGCCGCCTCGAAGAACACGTCCCCGCCCAGCGCCAGGGTGGCCGCCACCGAATAGACGTACGACACCAGGATCCCGGTGGCGATCAGCGTCATCATGTTCGCCTGCCGCTGCAGCAACGCCCGCCAGGCGGCCGACAGGAACGGCCAGCCGCCCCACCACACCACCGGCGTCGACAGGATCAACCCGAACCAGGCCATCGACAGGCCGAATGGCGGCGAGACCCGGAAGCCCAGACCCGCACCGATCGGCGAGAACAGCACGATCGGGAGGGTCAGCAGCAGCGAGATCAGGAACCGGCGCAGCATGTCGCCCGCCATCGCCTCGCCGTGCCCCGCGTGCGCGTCATGGGAAGCGTGGGCGGAATGGCCGGCGTCTGCATGCATGCCGGTGTGGTCCATCCCTGGCATCCCGTGGCCGGCGTCCGGTGAGCTGTCCATCTCCATGGGCTCGTGCCCGTCCACTTTCCCGGGGTGGCCCGGCTGAGTGATGGACGAGGCGCAGTCCTTGCAGTCGCAACCGTACCCGGAGGCCTTGAACGCCGCCCTCAGCCGGTCGGCACTGACCACGGCCGGATCGTAGCCCAGGTGGGCGACCCCCCGGGTGCGGTCGACATGGACGCTCGTCACGCCGGGGAGCTGCCGGAAGCTCGCTTCGACATCGGCGTACTCCGAGGCGTCGTGGCAGTCCCGGAAGGCCACCTCCAGGACCGTCGGAGGGGTGGCGGCAACAGCTGCTCGGTGGTGGTGCGTCATGGCATTCTCCAGAGTCGCCGGCTGGGCGGCTGAACAAAGAACAGGGCGGCCTCAGGGCCGCCCTGTTCATCCTGAACGAAGCTCAGGTGTACTTGAGGGCTTCCATCAGTTCTTCGACAAGTTCGGTGGCGTCGCCGCGCTCATGGGCGGTGGCGACATGGGCTTCGAGGTGTCCGCGCAGCACCACCTCACCGGCCCCGGAGAGGGCGCCCTGCACGGCCTTGATCTGCCGCAGCACGTCCACGCAGTAGACGTGCGGGTCGTCGAGCATGCGGACGATGCTCTCCAGGTGCCCGCGGGCAATGGCCAGCCGACGGGCGGCCCGCTTGCGCGAGTCCTCGGGCATGCAGAGGTGGGTGTGCGCGGCGGGTTCCGCTTCCAGGGTCGAGGCCGGTGCTTTGGTGTGGGCCACGGGCGTCCTACCGGAGCTGGGCGCCGTAGCCCTCTTCGGTCACGGCGGCCAGCAGGGCCTGCGGGTCCACCTGACCGTCGACGACGGCCTTGCCGGCCTGCAGGTCGACCTGGGCGTCCTTCACGCCGGCAACGCTCTTGAGGGCTTTGGTCACGGCCGTCTGGCAGTGTCCGCACGTCATGCCGCTGATCGTCAGTTCGGTGCTCATGCCAAAAGCATAGACCCTACCCAGGGGGGTGTCAAGACAGGAGATGAGCCAGGGGGGTGAAAAGAGGCGATATAGGAGTGTTTTGAGACTTACGTCTTGATTTCTCCAGCTGGATCGGCCTATGATTTCCCCATACCCCCCAGGGGGGATTGGAGAACATGATGACGCAACAGACAACGCGGACACTGGAACTCGGAGTGCAGGGCATGTCCAGGCGCTCCACGCCGCGTCGAGCAGCAGGCGCTCACGCTGTTCCAGGTCGGCGAGTTCCTGACTGTCAACGCGGTCACCGAAGCGCGCGCGGTACTCTGCCTGCATGGCGGGAAGGCGCTCCAGGACGTCATTGAGATTCACGAGGGACAAAAATATCCCATGCAACTCCCGCTTGAAGCGTTGGCGAAGCAAGTGTTTGGCGTTCCGGTCTCGCGGAACGGCGAGGTGCGCAACCGCGAACAGACCCTCAGCCGCCTGCCTGAAGAACGTCGCGAATGAACCTGTGTATGACCGCAGCGCCTGCAGGTAAGGGTCGTGATGACGGGCATCGAATCGCCGGGTCAAGCGGCCGGTCGCCGCGGCCACCGCCTGACGCTCGATGGCGCGCGTCGTCGCCGCTAGGCCCCACGGATCCACGGCCGATCGGGGCAGCTCATGGTGCGACTCGATCTTGCGCTTGGCCGTCAGCAGGGCTTCAAGGAAGACGCGCAGGCGTCACCAGTCACGATCGTGCTCCGAGGCGGCCTGCGCACCGGGCCACCCGTCGAGCATCTTCGCGAGCGTGTCGATCGCCTCGTTCCTTCGCTGCAGCTGATACTGGGCATGTGCTGTCCAGTCCTCTACTAGTAGTCCGTCAACTTAGGTTAGGAGGATGGAGTAGCGTGAGACATGAAGCTGAAATACGTCGTGCAGTTAAACGATGAACAGCGGGCCATGTTGAAACAGCTGCTGAACGCTGGTCGGGCACCAGCACGCAAGTTAACCCACGCCCGTATTTTGCTTGCGGTGGATCAACATGGCTCGGCCCACTCTGATGGGAAGGCAGCAGACTTCCTGCACGTCAGTGCCAACACCGTATACCGGGTGCGACAACGGTTTGCAGAAGGAGGGTTAGAGCACGCCTTGAACCATCTCCACCCACAGCACCTCAAGCCTCACACGCTGAACCCGGCGGCAGAAGCGCACCTGATCGCACTGGCGTGTACGCATGAAGAGGGACAGGCGCGCCTGTCCCTGCGCCTGCTGGCCGATAAGATGGTTGAACTCGGGTACGTTCCGGCAGTGAGTCACGAGACCATCCGGAAAACGCTGAAAAAAACGTCCTCAAGCCGCATCTGAAGGAACAATGGGTGATTCCGCCGAGCGAAAACGCGGCGTTCGTCGCGGCGATGGAGGACGTGCTGGATCTGTACGCTCAGCCACTGGATCCGCTCTTCCCGGTGATCTGTTTCGATGAACGACCGTGCCAGTTGTTGGCCGATGTGCTGACACCCATCCCCCTGAAGCCAGGCCAGCCGCTCCGTGAAGACTACGCGTACGAGCGTAAGGGGACAGCGAACCTCTTCGGTGTGCTGGAACCACTGAGCGGCAAACGCTGGCTGAAGGTGACTGAACAGCGGACCAACACTGAGTTTGCAGCCTGTATGCAGCACGTCACAGACGTGCTGTACCCCCATGCGGTCACCATCCGCGTGGTGCTGGACAATCTCAACACCCACACCATCGCGGCCCTGTACGAGACGTTTCCAGCCGCCGAAGCGCGACGACTCGCCACACGGCTGGAGTTCCATTTCACGCCCAAGCACGGCAGCTGGCTGAATGCTGTCGAGATCGAGTTTGCTGTGCTGTCACGTCAATGTCTGGATCGTCGGATTGGCAGTGTGGAGCGGCTG